>LNFM01011917.1_pt1 | contig 11619 bp, 12 predicted proteins | sample 596031 | NCBI WGS metagenome assembly LNFM01 (sample SAMN04254537, study PRJNA301005) | activated carbon metagenome | isolation source: dual media filters at the Ann Arbor, Michigan drinking water treatment plant | place: USA: Ann Arbor | reverse complement strand
GTGGCAGGGTCAGCCCTGCCGCCTTACCGCGATTTCACTTGAGACCGGACGGTGTTCGGCGGACCTTGGCGGCGACTTCAAGGAGCCCCGCCATGTTCAAGGTCCTGTCCCTCGCCGCCGCGCTCGCCGTCCTGCCGGTCTCGGCCGCGGTCGCCGATCCGCAGAAGGGCGCGTCCGAGCGGGCCATCGAGGCCGCCGCCGAAACCTTCGAGGCCCGGATGGAGGCCTTCGGGGCCCGCGCCGAGGCCATCGCTGAAGACGCCAGCCTGACCGAGGCGCAGCGTGAAACGCGCATCGCCGCCCTGTGGACTGAATATCAGCCCGATCTGACGGCCTTCACCTCCGTCGTGACCCAGCATGCTTCGGCCATCGCCGCACAGGTGCTCGCGGAGATCGACGTCGAGGCGGTCGTCGCCGAAGCCCTGGCGGGGGTCGAGGTCTCCGGCGCCCTGCAGGCGGCTCAAGGCATGGCCGCCAACGGCGCCTGGGCCTCCAATGACCCCGAGCACATGACCACCTATGGCCTGATGGCCGACTACGCCCTCGGCACGGCCATGGATTCGATCGAGGAAGTGCAGGGCGAGGTCGAGGCCGCCGTCGACGAGGCTGTGGCCGAAGCCGTGGAAACCGGGCACGAGGGCAAACAGGCTGAGTCAGACGAAGACTGAGCCGCGCTTCACCCGATGAGCGCACTGCGGGCTTGACCAGGCACCCGGTCGGCCCGACAGCACGGCCATGGCCAGCCTGCCCGTCGATCCGCACCTGTATCTGACCTTTCTGGGCGTCATGGCGGTCATGGCGGTCACGCCGGGTCCGGCCAATCTGTTTTCGGTCGCCAACGGGGTGCAGCGCGGCAAGGCCGCCGCCATGGCGGGCGTGGTCGGGATGAACGCCGCGACCCTGGTCTGGTTCGCGGCGGCGGCGCTGGGTCTTGGCGCGCTGGTCATCGCCTTTCCGGACGTCTTCCGCCTGATCTCGATCGGCGGCGCCCTCTATGTGGCCTGGCTGGGGATCAGCGCCCTTCGCGGCGCCTTCCGCACGGCCGACGAACCGGACGCCCCGGCCATCCGCATGGGCCGCAGCGCCCTGGTCGACGGCTTCATGGTCCAGATCGCCAACCCCAAGGCGATCCTCTTCTTCACCGCCGTCCTGCCGCCCTTCATGGACGTAGGCCGGCCCGCCGCGCCGCAACTGGCCCTGTTCGCCCTGGCCACCATCGGCATGGACGCGCTGACCATGTCCGCCTACGGTCTGGGCGGCGCGGCCCTTGCGCGGCGGATGAGCGAGCCGCGGTTCCGCAAGGGTTTCGCCGTCCTGACCGGCATCCTTCTGCTGGCCGCCGCCGTACTTATTGTCACGCGTTTATAGGGACTTGTCGGCAGCCGGAGCGGCGCTGTTCATGTCCCGTTCAGCCGACAGGGCGCGCACTGTCGCGTCAAGGAGAGTTCCCATGAGACTGCGTTTCCTCAAGCCCGTACTTCTGGCGACGGCGGCGGCTCTGGCCCTGTCCGCCTGCGCCACGGCCACCCCCTACGGCCCCGCCGGCGTCGACAGCCGCTACGGCTATTCCGACCAACGGGTGGACGCCGACCGGTACCGCGTCAGCTTCGCCGGCAACTCCGTCACCTCGCGCGAACAGGTTGAGATGGCCCTGCTGCTGCGCGCCGCCGAGGTGACCGCCGAGAGCGGCTATGACTGGTTCTCCACCGTCAACCGCGCCACCGACCGCGACGTCCGCTTCCAGGGGATCCCCGATCCCTTCTACCGCGATCGCTACAGCCCGTTCTGGGGCCCGACCTGGCGCTACCAGCGCCGCGGCCTCTGGAGCCCGTGGGGTGATCCCTTCGGCCGTGAGTTCGACGTGCGCGAGATCGACCGCTTCGAAGCCTCGGCCGAGATCATCATGGGCCGGGGGCCGAAACCGGCCGGTGATCCGAACGCTTTCGACGCCCGTGAGGTGATCCAGAACCTCGGGCCGCGGGTGACGCGGCAGGAGAGGAATTAGGTCGTAGGAATTAGGAATTAGGCGGGATGCGGGTTCGCCTCACTCCCCTAATTCCTAAGCCCTAATTCCTACGACCTCACCTAGCCGATCCGGGGCGACTTGAGCCGGCGCTTGTTCACATGCGTGTCCGGCGCCACGCCCAGATCCTCCGGCACCTCGCCCTTGAAATAGTAGCGCTGCCACGCCTCCTTGGCCGCGTCGGGGTCGCCCGAGGCCAGCCGCTTGTTGAAGTCGGTGCGGGCGCGGTTCCAGGCCTCGAACTGGCCGTGCATGACCGGATTGGACTCCAGCGACCGGATCACCGGCTGCATCGTCTCGACCTTGCGGTGCTCGATCGGGGTGATGAAGCAGAAGGGCTCGCCTTTTTCGAACTTCACCCGCCCCGGCCGTGTGAACAGCCAGTTCATGGTGAAGGGGAAGGGCAGCCAGTCGGTCTCGATCAGTCCGACCAGCGGCTGGATGCCGTCCTTCATGTGATTGGGCGAGCCGCCGGCCAACAGGCCCCAGCCGGGGGGTGTGCGGAACAGATACTGCGGATGCATGGTCAGGACGCCGCGCGAGAAATGCGAGGTCACCACATGGGTCAGGTTGGCGTTGTGCCGCTCGGGCGTGATGACGATGTCGGCCTGGCTGGGTCCGCCGTTCCACTCGGCGGTGAAGGTCAGCGGGCACAGGATCTCCCAGCCCGTGGTGTTGGCCATGTTCAGCGGCAGGCAGCGATAGGGGTGGCGGCTGGCGAAGGCGTCCATCCAGTTGCGCGACTGCCGGCCCGGCACGAGGTCGGGCGGCGTCGCCGTCATCGGATAGCATTCCAGTTCCAAGGCGGGCCTCCGGGCGGTATCGAGGGATGTCTCCATCCCTAGCGGCGCCGCATGACCGAAGACAAGCCGACCGAACCCGCCTTCGACCGCGACCGCCTGCTGGTGTGGATGGCGGCGAACGGCGTGGCCCAGACGACGCACGACCACCCCGCCGTCTTCCGCGTCGACGAGGGGCTGGAGCTCAAGGCCGCCATGCCCGGCGCCCACACCAAGAACCTGTTCCTCAAGGACAAGAAGGGCCGGCTGTGGCTGATCTCGGCCCGTCAGGACACGGCAATCGACCTGAAGCGGGCGCCGAAGGTCATCGGCTCGGACCGGCTGTCGTTCGGCAATGAGGGGCTGCTCTACGAATCCCTCGGCCTGACGCCGGGCTCGGTGACGGCGCTGGGCCTGATCAACGATCCGGACCAGCGCGTGACCTTCGTGCTCGACAAGGCCCTGTGGGACGCGGACATCGTCAACTTCCACCCCCTGACCAACACGGCAACGACGGCGCTGGCGCAGGCTGAGTTCCGGCGGTTCCTCGCACTCATCGGGCGGGAGCCGATGGTGGTGGACTTCGGTCAACTCACGGCCTGACCAGAGGCTGGCGGGGTGGCTCCCGGCGCGCCGGAACCACCCACACCCATCACTGCAAGCTAGTCCGCAGACAACCAGGCCGTCGGCTCAACCAGTTCGAATCCCGGCGTCGTCTCGATGAAATGGCGCAGCCAGTAAGCGTGACCGCTGCCGTAAACGACCACGATGCGGTCGCCGGGCCGGGCGACCTGAACCAGTCGGGCAAAGATCTGGGCGTTGCGGGCATACCAGCGGGCGTTCAGTTCAGCGCCGGCCTGATTGTCGCCGGAGCCGAAGCCGATCATGGCGTAGTAAATGGCTTCTTGCCCGGCGGGGCCGACCATCGGGTGGTCAGGCGCGTTGATCTCGGCCAACAACTGACCGACCGTGCGCTCCCGTTGGCGGACCTCCAGCGCGGCGATCGTGGACTGGATGGTCGCGCTGACCGCCTGGAACTCCGGCATCCGCCCGTTCGCCTGAACCCACGCCATGACCGGGCCCATCGGAAAATAGGTCGGCTGCCCCTCGCGATCCTTCTCGTCGATCGCATAAACGCGGTCGATTCCCGCGCGAGCGGCGAGGCGGTAGCCGATCTGCACCCGCTCGTCAGCGTTCGTCAGCAGTTGCTCGGGCCGGAAGGCGGGCCAGTTGGGGTCCAGCATGGTGGCCTGGTCCGGGGCGACCCGTTCGATCGCCACAGCGGTTGGCCGGAACGCCGCCAAGGCCTCGGCCACAGCCGCCAGTTCTGCCTGCTTCTGCGGCGTGGTCACGGGATCGATCTGCATATTGTGCATGTCCCGACCCGGATTATTCATGTGAAAAGACCCCACGACCATCACCTGGATAGGCGCGGGCGCAGGTGTCTGCGCCCACGCCGTCTGGGGCAGACACAGGACCGCCAGGGCGGCCAACAGTTTCAACTTCAGCATCGTCATCTCCCGACTTGTTTGATTTTCCAATCATAATGCAATAGGTGGCGGGGCGATGCCCCGGATGTGTGTCCGAGCATTAAATTTTGGAGAGACTGGCCGGTGGCCCGGCGCGGACCGATTGTGATCCCTGCCTGCCATGCGTCGGTTCGTTGCGTTGACCGACCGCGACGGTTCTATCCGGCCTCGTGGGATGCTAGAGGGCGCGCGTCTCCCCCGACCCACGCCAGATTACGGACGCCGCCATGCCCGCCGCTCCCGACTTTCCTCCCGCGCCCGACCGCGTGGCGCCGCAGCGCGCGCTGATCTCGCTGTCCGACAAGACCGGGCTGGAGGATGCCGCCCGCACCCTCCACGGGCTCGGCGTCGAACTGGTCTCGACCGGCGGCACCCGCGCCGCCATCGCCGGCTTCGGCCTGCCGGTGAAGGACGTGGCCGACCTGACCGGCTTCCCCGAGATGATGGACGGCCGGGTCAAGACCCTGCACCCCGTGGTCCACGGCGGCCTGCTGGGGGTGCGTGACGCGGCCGACCACGCCGAGGCCATGACGACCCACGGCATCGGGCCGATCGATATCGTCTGGGTCGATCTCTACCCGTTCGAATCAACCGTTGAGTCCGGGGCCGGATTCGACGCCGTGGTCGAGAATATCGACATCGGCGGCCCGGCCATGATCCGCTCGGGCTCGAAGAACCACGGCTATGTCGCCGTCTGCGTCGACCAGGCCTCGGTCGCCGAGCTGCTGGAGGCGTTAAAGGCCGACGGCGCGACGACGCTGGCCCTGCGCAAACGCCTGGCCGCCCGGGCCTTCGCCCGCACCGCCGCCTATGACGCCGCCGTCTCGGGCTGGTTCGCCGGTCAAGTGGAGGACGCCGCCCCGGCCCGGAAATCCATCAGCGGCTCGCTGGCCCAGACCCTGCGTTACGGCGAGAACCCGCACCAGACGGGCGCCTTCTACCGCACCGGCGACACCCGCCCCGGCGTCGCTCACGCCCGCCAGCTGCAGGGCAAGGAGCTGGGCTATAACAATATCGCCGACGCCGACGCCGCCTATGAGCTGGTTGCCGAGTTCGATGGGCCTGCCTGCGTCATCGTCAAACACGCCAATCCCTGCGGCGCCGCCGTCGGGACCGATCTGGCGACCGCCTATGCCCGGGCGCTGGAGTGCGACGCCGTCTCGGCCTTCGGCGGCGTCATCGCCGTCAACCGGAGCCTGACCGGGGCCGACGCCCGGCTGATCACCGACATCTTCACCGAGGTGGTCATCGCCCCCGGCGCCGATGAGGAGGCGCAAGCCATCTTCGCCGCCAAGAAGAACCTGCGCCTGCTGCTGACCGACGGCCTGCCTGACCCGCTGGCGGCCGGCGAGGTGTATCGCTCGGTGGCCGGCGGCTTCCTGGTCCAGTCGCGCGACCGCAGCCGCATCGCCGCGGCCGACCTGAAGATCGTCACCCGCCGTCAGCCGACGCCGCAGGAGATCGAGGACATGCTGTTCGCCTTCACCGTGGCCAAACACGTCAAGTCCAACGCCATCGTCTATGCGAAGGACGGCCAGACCGCCGGCATCGGCGCCGGCCAGATGAACCGCCGCGACTCGGCCCGCATCGCCGCCATACGCGCCCGTGAGGCCGGGGAAGCAAAGGGCCTGGCCCATTCGCTGGCCCAGGGCTCGGCCTGCGCGTCCGAAGCCTTCTTTCCCTTCGCCGACGGCCTGCTGGAAGCGGTCGCGGCCGGGGCGACGGCGGTGATCCAGCCCGGCGGCTCGATCCGCGACGACGCGGTCATCGCCGCGGCGGACGAGGCGGGCGTGGCCATGGCGTTTACGGGCGTGCGGGTGTTCCGGCACTAATCTTTCTGGGGCGCTATCGCTCGCCGCGCGGCGGCTCGCTACTTGAGCGCAGTTGAAAACGATTCCTGCCGTCGGACCGGACACCAAGGAAGACCATGGACACCCTCTCCGCCCGATGGGCCATGCTGGAGCCCCACGTCACCGTCATCGGACCCGATGACGATCGGCCGCGGCCAGCCGTCATCCTGTTCCACGGCTGCGGGGGTCTGAGGGGCCATCTGCCGAAATATGCCGAGGCGGCGAAAGCCGCCGGATGGCGGGCCTTCATCGTCGATTCCTATGCGCCGCGCGGCTGGAGCCGTCAGTTCGCCATGGCCCTGGTCTGTACCGGCGTCCTCCTGCACGGCTCGCAGAGGGCGGGCGATATTCTGGCCGCCCTGCTCGGCGTGTCCCAACGGCCCGACGTGGATGCGTCGAAGGTCGTTCTGGCCGGCTGGAGCCATGGAGGCTGGGGAATCATGGAGGCGATGAGCGCCGACCGCTCCCTGCCGGGGGCCCTGGGTCTGGCCGACGCCGAAGCCGTCGACCTGGCCGGGGTCAAGTCGGTCTATCTGGCCTATCCCTATGTCGGCTTCGGCGCGCGCAACCGGATGCGGCCCTGGCGGCATTGCCCCCGCACCCTGGCTGTGATCTCGCGCACCGATCATCTGACCTCGGTCAGCAACGCCGGGCGGGTTTATGACATGGTCCGCAACTGCGGGACCGAGGTCGAGACCTGGATCGCAGAGGGCACCCACGCCTTCGACGAACCCATGGCCGCCCCGCCCATGCGCCATGACCCGGTCCTGACCCTTGAGGCCATCGGCCGGTTCGGGCGTCTCCTGGAAGACACGGCTCCGGCGGGGCCGAAGCGGCGCAGACGCAAGGCGACTTGACCCCGGGACGCCGGCCCTGCCTAGTCCGTCGCACCGGAGCCCGGGGGGAGCGATGGACAGCCTGGCCTCACGTTGGCGGCGCCTGGTGCCGCACGTGGAACACCTGACGCCCGAAGGCACCGGCCCGTTTCCGACGGTGCTGATCTTTCACGGCTGCGGCGGTGTGCGCGATCATCTGCGCTGGTACGCCCGGGCGGCGGTCGAGGCGGGCTGGGGCGCGCTGATTGTGGATTCCTTCGCCGCGCGCGGCTGGAGCAAGGCCTTCGCCAAACATCTGGTCTGCACCGGCCTGTTGTTGCGCGGGCGGGCACGGGCCGCCGATGTTCTGGCCGCGGTCCGCTTCGCCGGTGACATGCCGGCGGTCGATCCCGCCCGGCTGGTGCTGGCCGGCTGGAGCCATGGAGCCTGGTCAATCATGGACATGTTGGCCCAGCCCCTGACCCGGCGCGGCGAACTGGGTCTGCGCGACGCCCCGACCGCCTCTCTCGCTGGCGTGCGAGCGGGGTTCTTTGCCTATCCCTACGTCGGCGTCGCCTCCGCCAGCCGGGGTGGCAAGCCCTGGCCGCGGGCGCTTCGGGTGTTCTCGGTGGTCCCGCGCCGCGATCACCTGGCCTCGGTGCGGCGTCACATGCGGGCCCTGGCCTCGGTGGTTTCGGGCGGCGGCGAGGTCGAGGTCTGGAGCGTCGACGCCACCCACGCCTTTGACGAACCGGGGCTCAAAGGCCGAGTTCTGGCCTATGACGAAGAGCTGGGCGAGGAGGCCCTGGCGCGATTCAGGGGCTTTCTTCGATCGGCCGCTCCCGTCTGACCGGTGATGCAGAGGGTCGGCGGCCACGTCGGCACCGCTTCCTACCGCCAGCGACGTCGCGATGCCCGGCGAAGGAATTCGCGCATGGGACGCCGCCGGCTGGAGGCCTGTCGCGGTGATATCGCGGTGACGCCGCCGGTCTAGCCCGGCTCGATCGTGACGTCCGCCCGGATCGAGTTGGCGATGTAGCAGGCCCCGTGTGCCCGGTGATGCAGGGCATCGATGGCGTCGGCGTCGGGGCGGCTCTCACCCGAGAAGACTGCCGCCGGCCGAAGCGTGATCGCGGTGATCGAGGTCTTGCCCCGGTCGTCCCGTCCCAGAATCCCGACAGCCTCGTCGCGATAGGAATCGACGGTGAATCCGCCCTTGGCCGCAAAGGCGAGGAAAAACAGCATGTGACAGCTGCTCAGGGCCGCGACCAGCGCCTCTTCGGGATCAACAGCGGCCGGGTCGGACAGGGGGACGGGCACGCTGGTCGGTGCCGAGGAGCCGCGCACCACCGCGCCGCCGTCGAAGCGCCAGTCGTGGGCCCGGGCATAGCCGTTGCCCGCGAAATCCTGATCCCCGCGGCTCCATTCCACGGTGGCGAGGTGTTCACTCATGACGATCTCCCTGCGGCAATGGTTGAACCCTGTAGCCCGGCGCGGTGACGAAACCCAGACCACGCCTTGCCCCCGCCCGCGACCCGCCTTATCCCCGGTTCATGGCCGCACCCCTGATCTGTCCGTCCATCCTCGCCAGCGACTTCGCGATGCTGGGCGAAGAAATTCGCGCACTGGACGCCGCCGGTGCGGACTGGATCCATGTCGACGTCATGGACGGCCATTTCGTGCCGAACATCACCATCGGCCCGGACGTGGTGAAGGCCCTGCGGCCGCACACCACCCTGCCGTTTGACGTCCATCTGATGGTCGCCCCGGTCGATCCCTGGCTGGAGGCCTATCGCGAGGCGGGCGCCGATATCCTCACCGTCCATCCCGAAAGTGGGCCGCACCTGCACCGCACCCTCGGCCGCATCCGCCAGCTCGGTGCCAAGGCCGGTGTGGTGCTGAACCCGGGAACGCCGCTGGGTATCCTTGAAGAGGTGATTGATCTGGTCGATCTGGTGCTGCTGATGTCGGTCAATCCGGGATTCGGCGGCCAGTCCTTCATCGGGACCACCCTGCGCAAGATCGAACGGACCCGCGCCCTGCTCGATGCCGCCGGTTCGAAGGCCCATCTGCAGATCGACGGCGGGGTCACGGCGGCCAATGCCGGGGCCTGCGTCGCCGCCGGTGCCGACGCCCTGGTCGCCGGCACCGCCGTGTTCCGGGGCGGGGCCTCGGCCTATGCCGCCAATATCCTGGCGCTGAAATCCGCGTGAATCCGCTCGGTCGCTTTTTCCGAACCGAGGCCGATACGCCGCCGCCCGGCGAGATCCCCGGCCTGCGTGGCGCGCCAATGCGGACGCCGGTGCGAACCGCAGGCGCCATGACCGGCCCCGGCCTGTGGCCGGCCGTGATCGGTCGGTTGCTGACCCGCCAGCTGTGGATCGAACTGTACGGCCTGCCCGGCTATAGTCTGACGCTGAAAGGGGCCCCGGTTCAGGCCTTTGCGGCCACGCCACGCGATTTCCGGCCCGCCGACCCGGCCCCCGGAAAGGCCGCCCTGGACGGTCGCTTCATCCTCGCCGGCACCAGCCTGGAGGCAGCGGCGCCCGAGGATCCCTGGAACCGCCCCAGCCCGAGCCGGTCGTTCGCAACCGAACTCCACGCATTCGGCTGGTTGCCGTCCCTTATGCTTCAGGGCGAGCGCGGCGCGCGCGAGGCGGTGCGGCTGACTCTGGCCTGGGGCGCGACCTTCGCCCGCTGGTCCCCCTTTGCCTGGGGGCCGGAGGTTCTGGCCCGGCGCACCTTCAACCTCGCCTGCGCGGCCCGCCGGATGGGGCAGGTGGCCACCGAGGCGGAACGACTGAGGCTGGCAGACATCCTTGGCCGCCAGGGGCGGCAACTGCTGCGCCCGCCAGGCGAACGGGCGGGCAGCGCCGAGCGGTTCGCCGCTGCTGCGGTGGCTGGCTGCGTCCTGGCCGGGGGGCAGGGGGCTTCCCTGCGCCGCTCTGCCCTCCGACGCCTGACAGGGGCCCTCAATCGCACCGTGGCGGCCGACGGGGGTCACGCCTCGCGTAGCCCGGAGGCGGGTCTGGAGCTGCTGCTCGACCTGCTGACCCTCGACGACGCCCTGTCCCAGCTCTCGGAGGCCAGCCCTGATGCGGTCCGGGCCGCCATCCAGCGGCTGACCGCAGGTCTGCGCCTGCTGACGCTTCCCGATGGCCGGCTGGTCACGTTGCAGGGCGGGGGGCCGTCGACGCCGGCACGGGTCGCCGCCGCCCGTGCCCATGACGAGTCACCCGCCGCCGACCAGCCGACGCGGATCGTGGGCGGGGTCGCCCGCATTCGCAGCCCCCTGTTGACCGTCGCCGCCGATGTTGCAGCGCCGGCGCGCGGAGCCTGGTCCGTGACCGCCTGCGCCCAGCCCATGGCGCTGGAAATTGTCTGCGGCAAGGACCGGATTGTCACGGGCTGCGGCTGGACGCCGCGCGCCGGCGACCGTCAGGGCCTGCGGCTGCCGCCCGGCCACTCGACCTTGACGCTCGGCGAAGGCTCGACCGGCGAACCCCTCGGCGGCTGGAAGGCGGGGCTGATGGGCCACCGGCTGATGGGCCGGCCGCTGCATCTCGAGGTGCAGCAGCGCGACGGCGAGGGTGCGGTCTGGCTGGAGGTCGAACACGACGGCTGGGTCCATGACTACGGCCTGCTGCACCAGCGCCGCCTTTATCTGGACCAGAAGCTCGACGAACTGCGGGCCGAGGAACGTCTGCATCCCGCCCCCGGCCAAAGGGATGTCGTCCGCGCCATAGCCGCCCCCTATGCCGTCCGATTCCAGCTTGAGCCCGGCGTTCAGGCCTCACTGGCCCGCGATCGCCGCTCCATCCTGCTGCGCGGTCATTCCGGCCGGGGCTGGTGGTTCCGCACCGACGGGCCGGACGTGGCCATCGAGCCCGCGGTCCACATCGATGAGGGTCTGACCCGTCGCTCGCTGCAGATTGTCGTGCGCGGCTCAGCCCGCACCGACTCCGAGACCAAGATCCGCTGGAAGCTGAGCCCGGCGGGCTCGGGTGCCGACCCCTCCTAGAGGCCCTTGCACGACTCACGCTGTTTGAACCCGGCGGGATGGGCGCTACTTGAGACGGGGCGAGCCCGCGACCATCTGTGGCCTGCCGCCCTTCGCCTTTCCGATGCAGGATCAGCCTATGAGCTTCGCCGACCCGACCGCCCTCCCGGACGACCTGATCAAGGACGGCTCCGACGCCGGTTTCATGGCCGATGTCATCGAGGCCTCGAAGTCACAGCCGGTGCTGGTCGATTTCTGGGCCACCTGGTGCGGACCGTGCCGGACACTGACGCCGATGATCGAAAAGGCGGTGCGCGCCGCCGGGGGCGCGGTGAAACTGGTCAAGATCGACGTCGACAAGAACCCTGCCTATGCGGGGCAGTTGAGGGTCCAGTCGATCCCGACCGTCTATGCCTTCGTCAACGGCCAGCCGGTGGACGGCTTCCAGGGGGCCGTGCCCGACAGCCAGCTCAAGGCCTTCATCGACAAGCTGACGGGTGGTGAGAGCGCAAATTCCGACATCGAACAGCTGATGTCACTGGGCGAGGAATCGCTGACTCTGCAGGATTTGGGCGGTGCCGCCCAGGCCTTTGCCCAGGTTTTGACCCTGGAGCCCGCCCATG
>LNFM01011916.1_pt1 | contig 11619 bp, 10 predicted proteins | sample 596031 | NCBI WGS metagenome assembly LNFM01 (sample SAMN04254537, study PRJNA301005) | activated carbon metagenome | isolation source: dual media filters at the Ann Arbor, Michigan drinking water treatment plant | place: USA: Ann Arbor | reverse complement strand
AACAACCGACCAAGAAAACGTCTTGCCTTTAGGACGCCAGCAAAGCTATACAACACGGCACTAAGGCGTGTTGCACTTGCTCGTTGAATCTGCGACCTACTACGCCCGCGATGGGCAGACGGAGCTTCGCGATATCGTGGACCCGCTGAGACACGAGAAGCCGGTGTTCTTCCAGTGGAACGAATCGTCGAAGGGCGCAATGCTGTCCACCGGAAAGGAACCCGACGGCGAGGACGAGGTGCCGTATCGAATCCTACCCGCGCACCCCCCGGCGAACGAAGGCGCGCGCATTGCCCGGCACTGCCGTCGGATCGGGGGCATGGCCCCCTCCTGCAAGGTTACCGACCACGAGCTGTAATGGGACCGCCGGCCGTCCCACCACATGTAGGAGCGTGCCATGCCCGCGAAGCACCGGCGAACGAAGGCGCGCGCATCGCCCGGAACTGCCGTCGGATCGGGGGCATGGCCCCCTCCTGCAAGGTTACCGACCCCGTTTGGTCGTGGGATCGCGGGCCGTTCCACAATATGTAGGAGCGGGCCATGCCCGCGAAGCACCGGCGAACGAAGGCACGCACATCGCCCGGAACTGCCGTCGGATCGGGGGCATGGCCCCTCCTACAAGGTTACCGACCCCATTTGGTCTTGGGACAGCGGGTCGTTCCACAAAAGGTAGGAGCGGGCCATGCCCGCGAAGCACCGGCGAACGAAGGTGCGCACATCGCCCCGAACCGCCAGCGCCTCGGAGGCATGGTCCCCTCCTACAAGGTCACCGACCACGTTTGGTCGTGGGACTGCGGACCGTTGCACAACATCTTTCATCGTGCCCGGGTGCCCGCCTGCTCCTGATTCACCGCGCTGGCAGATCCGTCACCGCGCCCACCGACGCGTCGGATACCAGCCGGGTGTATTTCGCCAGCACGCCCGATGTGTAGCGAGGTGCGGGGGCTTTCCACTCCGCGAGGCGCTCCGCGAGCTGCGTGTCGGTGAGGTCCACGTCCAGGCGGCGGTTCTCGACATCGATCACGACGGTGTCGCCGTCGCGCAGTGCCGCGATGGGACCGCGCTTGGCGGCCTCGGGCACGATGTGGCCGATCACGAATCCGCGCGTGGCACCCGAGAAGCGGCCGTCGGTGATCAGGGCCACGGTCTCGCCGAGGCCTGCACCCTGGATTGCACCGGTGACGAGCTGAATCTCGCGCATGCCGGGGCCACCGATCGGGCCCTCGTAGCGGATCACCACGACGTCGTTCGGCCGGATGCGTCCGGCCTTGATCGCGTGGAATGCCTCTTCCTCGTTCTCGAACACGCGGGCCGGCCCGCGATGAACGTCCTTTTTCTGGCCAGACACCTTGATGACGCAGCCACCCGGGGCGAGGTTGCCGCGCAGGATCGCGAGACCGCCCTCCGGCTTGAGCGCCTGGGCCAGCGGCTTGATGACGTCCTGGTTGGCGGGCTCGACGGCGGCGATGATCTCCTCGCCGATCGTGCGGCCGCTCACCGTCTGCTCGTCGGGGCTCAGCAGGCCCGCTTCCAGCAGCCGCTTGCCGACGACCGCCATGCCGCCCGCTTCGAACATCTCGGGGGCCGTGTAGGTGCCCCAGGGACGCATGTCCGCGACCACGGGGGTCTTGCGCGAGATGCGGTCGAAGTCGTCGAGCGCGAGTTCGACACCGAAGTCGTGCGCTGTGGCCAACAGATGGAGCACCGCGTTGGTGGAGCCGCCAGTGGCCATCACGCCGGTGATCGCGTTCTCGAAGCTGCGCCGGGTCACGAGCGACCGTGGTGTGATGCCGGCCTTCAGGAGTTCCATCACACGGGTGCCGCAGACATAGGCCATGTCGACCTTCGTGGGGTGAAGTGCCGGGACGTCGTTCGTGCCGCGCAGCGAGATGCCCAGCATCTCGTAGGCGGTCGCCATCGTGTTGGCGGTGAACTGTCCGCCGCAGGCACCAGCCGCCGGGCACGCGTGGTCCTCGACGTCCTTGAACTCCTCGGCATCGATGCGGCCCGCGTTGAATGCACCGATCGACTCGTAGGCATCCTGGATGGTGAGCTTGCGATCCGCGAAGACGCGGTTCGGCTTGTGGCACCGCCCGCTCGCGATGGAGCCGCTGTAGAGCGTGAGGCCGGGGATGTCGAGGCGACCCAGCACCATGGCCATCGCGGGAATCGTCTTGTCGCAGCCCGAGATGGTCACGATGGCGTCGAGCACGTGGCCGCGCGCCACCAGCTCCACGGAGTCGACGATCACCTCGCGGCTCACGAGTGACGTCTTCATGCCTTCCAACCCGGTCGTCATCCCGTCGTTGATGGCGATGGTGTTGATCTCGACCGGATTCCCGCCCGCCGCGCGGATGCCATCCATCACGCGCTGTGCCAGTTCGCGATGGTTGAGGTTGCAGGGCATGGTACCGATCCAGCAATGGGCGACGCCGATCTGCGGCTTCTGCAGATCGGTGTCGGTGAAGCCGGCGGCCTTCATCATGGCGCGCGCCACCGCGCGGTCGGGGCCATCGAACATGACGCGGCTCTTGTGTCGGGGGTCGAAGCTCATCGGTTCTTCCGTGTCGTCGGGGTTGGGGGATGTCTGCGGAAAGCGGACGCGGCTTGTGGCCGCATCGGCCTGATGCTCGTGGTAATTGGTCGGGTCATGCGCCAAGCAGCTGGCCGCCGTCGACGCAGAGTGTCTGTCCGGTGATCCAGCGCGCGAGCGGGGAGGCGAGGAACACCACCGTGGTCGCCACCTCTTCCGGCGCGCCCATGCGGCCGAACGGCAGGCTCTTCAGAACGGCGTCGTATAGCTGCGGAGCGGAGGTCTTGCGCTGCTCCCAGAGACCGCCGGGGAACTCGATCGAACCAGGTGCGACACAGTTCACGCGTACGCCTTTCCGGGCGAGCAGTGCGGCCTGCGACGTCGTGTACTGGATGACTGCGGCCTTCACCGCTGCGTAGGCGGGCGTGCGGGCCGACGGGCGGTAGCCGGAGATGGAGGAAACGTTGACGATGGCCCCGGTCCCCGACGCGATCAAGGCAGCTTCGGCTGCGGTCGATGCGCGGACGGTGGCCATCAGATCCACGTCGATACTCGCCGTCCACGCGCTCTCGTCGTTACCGAGGCCGAAACCGGAGGCGTTGTTGACGAGGATGTCGATGCCCCCGAGGGCCGCAGCGGCCGCCGCGATGTAGCGCTCGATGTCGGCGGCGTTGCCCAGATCGCACACTGCCGTGTGGACCGTCCCGCCGTGCTGCGACAGGTCGGCGCGGACGGAATCGAGTGCTTCCACACCGCGGGCGCAGGTGGAGACCGACGCACCGCATGCCGCGAACGCCAACGCGATCGAGCGTCCGATGCCGCGGCTTCCGCCGCACACGACCACCCGCTTTCCGCCGAGATCGATCTGCAATCCGTTCCCCTCCCGTGAGTTCGCGTCCCCGGGCGCACGCCGGCAAGCTCCGGGTGCTTCCTCGACGGGTTTCTTCGCGAAGGGCCGGATGGTACTGCACGGAACAGGCTGGACGGGCTGCTCACCCGCGGCGAAGTGGCGTCAGCGCCAGAACCTCAGCTCGGTGATCTCGACCGCGAACGACGCGATCGCAGGGTCGTGACCGATCCATTGGTCGAACGAGATCACGTGCCGGCCGGGCGGGATGTTCCGTGAACCGAACGGCCAGAGCTGCGACACCACCACCGTCTCGCCGGCGGCATCCAGCGCCTTCAGCTTCACGCGCGCGCCGAGGGCGAGGTCGCACCGGTTCTCGATCTCGCCTTCGGCCTTCAGGACGGGGCAAGCTGTATCGGTGCACGCGTTGATCCATTCGAACCGGGTCAGCGTGACGGGGAAGTCGTCGGGGGAGCAGTTGGCCGATGCGGCCGTCGTCAGCAGGCACGCGATGAAGAAGACGATCTTCTGGGAGAGGGCGGACACGGCGGCAATCCTTTCGAAAAGACGCAGCGTACCAAGGCCCGCGTCCTCCCGCGCCCCAACGAAAAGCCCCGCGGTGCGGGGCCTGTCGTTCCATCTTGCAACGGCCTCCGCGAGCACTCGATCAGTGCAGGGACGCGCAGATCTCGCCGGACCATCGGACTCAGCGTGTCGAAGTCATGGCTTCGGCTTCACCACCTCGATCCTGAACGACGAGAAGTAGGCTGCGAGATCGCCGATCTCGTCATCGGTCAGCGTACGTGCCACGACCGACATCATCTCGTTCTCGCGCTTGCCGTCGCGGAATTCGCGCAGCGCCTTCGAAAGATAGAACTCGCTCTGGCCGGCGATCGTCGGCGCATCGTCGCGCATCGACAGCCCCTGTGCCCCGTGGCACGCCTGGCACGACATCGCCTTCCGTTTGCCCTGGACAGCATCCCCGGCGAGCGCCGGCCCCGTTGTCAGGGCCAGCGTCGCGAACAGGGATGCCGCGGCGCGAAGCAACCACACCGCGGCACTCACGTCACTTGCCGTGCGAGATGCGATAGATGGCACCGACGTAGTCGTCGGAAACCAGCATCGATCCATCGGGCAGCAGCGCCACGTCGAGCGGACGTCCCAGATACTCGCCGTCGGACGTGAGCCAGCCTTCAGCGAAGGGCTCGGGCTTGCCGGCCGTGCCGTCGGCCTTGACCGGGGCCCACATCACGCGCGCGCCCACCGGATCATTGCGGTTCCACGAGCCGTGCTGCGCCCAGAAATAGCCGCCGCGGTACTTCTCGGGGAACATCTTGCCGGAGTAGAACGTGGCGCCCATGTCGGCTGCGTGCGCGTCGTGCTCGATCACAGGGAAGACCGCGTCGGCGGGCGGGGTCGCGTCCTTGTACTCGGCCGTCCGCACCTTGCCGCCGCCGTACCACGGGAAGCCGAAGTTGGCACCGACCTTGGTCAGACGGTTCGTTTCACCGGGCGGGATGGTGTCGCCCATGCCGTCGACCTGGTTGTCGTTGAACCAGAGCACGCCGTCCTTCGGGTTGAAGGCGATCCCCCCGGAGTTGCGCACGCCGCGGGCCACGACTTCGCGATTCTTGCCATCGGTGTCCATGCGGATGATGCCGCCGATGCCCACTTCGTCGTACAGCTTGAGCTTGTCGTTGGGCGAGACGTTGTGCGGCTGGCCGAGCGTGATGTACATCTTCTTGTCCGGGCCGATCTTGCAGACGCGGGCACCGTGGTTGTAGCTCTCCTCCGACGTGGGGATGAGCTTGCCCTGCGGGACCACCACGAAGGCCGCGACGTCCGGGCCCTCGTAGAAGTACTCGGCAGCCGGGAAGACGAGGACCCGGTTGTGCTCAGCCACGTACAGGAAGCCGTCCTTGGAGAAGCACACACCGTTCGGCACATTGAACTTGAGGGAGGGCGAGAATTCCTTCACCTCGTCTGCCACGCGGTCCTTGTCGCGGTCGGTCACCGCGTAGACCTTGGTCTTGCGGGTGCCGACGAACACGACACCTGTCGTGGGGCCAACGGCCATGTTGCGCGCGTCGGGAACGATGGCGTACAGGTCGATCTTGAAGCCCTCGGGCAGACGTACTTTCTTGAGGGACTCCCGAATGGCGTCGGCCTGGGCGCCGGTCTGTGGAATGGTCGGGATGTCGAGCGGGGTGCCCGTGGTCTTGAACGCGGACAGCTTTTCGAGGTTGGCTTCCTGCGCCTGGCTGGTCGCGGCGAGCGCGGCGAGCGCAAGCGCCACGGCGCCTCGCATCACGAACGATTTCGACGACATGTGGTTCCTCCAATGGGATCGTTTCCGGGATGACGGCCCCGACGGGACTATGGAAAAGCGGGCCCGTTGAGTGCCGGCGACTCGGAGTCAGGTCATCGAAAATTGGTTCCGCGCGGGATGCACGGGTTTCGACAACTCCGTTTGTCCAGGCGCATCGCGGGGCTGAACGCGATCTTGGTAAGGAACGAAGGGGTCAGGTATTGAGGAAGAAGTCCCGAGTCGTCGGGAAAGATGTCGGGTGACGTTCTAAGACGAACGCGATGTCGTCGCGTCGCCCGAGCCGGATCGGAGTGGGCGGGCCCGCTCTGGCAGGCCCGCCGGTCACTGCAAGGTCAGCGCGCCGACGGTCGCTGGGTGCGCCGCCGCGCCTGCATGCCGACGAACGCGAGACCACCGACCATCAGCGCCCAGGTGGTGGGTTCCGGAACCGCCACGGCGAGGTCGTACGAGCGGCCCTGGAACTGCGTGTAGTCGTCGACGCCGTAGCGCTGCGCGGAGATCACACCGCCGAGACCGCCTTCGCTCTCGGGCGCTTGAACGAAGTCGGCAAGCGCCTCGGCGTATAGCCGGGCCTGCACCGGGTTCTCGAAGGTATCGAGCCCGACGGCCGCGAAGGGGTAGTTGTCACCCCCCCGACCCGGCGTGGCCGGGTTCTCGCGGGCCGTGAAGTCGATGGTGCCGAGCGAGAACAGCGTGGTCATGTCGACCACCGCCCCGTCCGAGACCAGCACGGTGCCGTCGTCGAGGACGATCTCCCGGATGCGATCTCCGAAGGCGAAGCCCGCTGCCTCGGTGTTGAACGAGCCGTCGGCGTTGTAGAAGAGGTTCGCCGCTGCGCGTTCGGTGTCGTAGACGACGGTCATGCCCGAGATCTGCGGATAGCGCCCGTTGGCTGCGCCGGAGGGTGACGCCGCGCCCACGCCCCATTCCAGGATCTGCTTGAGTTGGGCTGCATTCACGTTCGGCACCGACACGACCAGGTTGGCGAAGCTGAGCGTGGTGTTGACCTCGCCGAGGGTCACGTCGCCTTCGTTGATCGAGGCACGGATGCCGCCGCCGTTCTGGAACGCGACCGTGGTCCCTGTGGCCCAGCGGACCGAATCGGCCACCAGATTGCCGAGATTCGACTCGCTGTTGCGAACACCTGCCACGAAGGAACCGGGGGCGCCGGCCGAACCGTTGACGCTGCCCGACGCCGGTCCCAGCTGAACTTCCGAGATGCCGATCACGGTGGCGTTCAGCGTGTCCACGTAGTTCTGGACCGGCGTGACCACGTCGTTCGTGATCGAGGCCACCGGCGTGACGCGGTCTGCATCGGCGGCGGATCCCGACACGCGGTGCAGCGTCGAGCCCGCGTCGATCACCGGGATGCCGGCAGCGTCCCGGACCACCTCGCCACTCGTCGGATCGAGGCTGAAGTTCAGCTCACCCACGTACCGGTTGCCGAAGTTGGACGTGACCACCAGCGCCTGCTTCCCGGCCTCGGCCGTCGCGACCGCGGTCGGGTAGGCAAGTGCCGAAGGAATGTTGCCGGGAATCGTCGTGCCGCCCGCCATCAGTTCGTGTCCACCGCCCGAGAGCACGATGTCGACGCCGGTCAACTGGGGGACGACGGTGTTGATCTCGTTGTTGGCGTTTTGCAGATGGCTCATGAGCACGATGGCTTCGGCGCCCTGGGCGCGCAGCGCGTCGATCTGAAACTGGATGATCGGGACCAGCGCCTGCAGGTTGGCCGCTTCGCTCGCGCCCGGGTCGAACCCGATGAGCGAGATGGCCCCCGGCGACGAGATGCCGGGCAGCAGCGGGGTCGTGGCGCCGACCAGACCGACCTTCAGACCGCCGTCGACGGTGACCAGCTTCGTCGGTGCCACGACACCGGACGTGGCGAGCGACGCGAACGCACTCGTGCCGGAGAAGTCCAGGTTGGCCGAAAGATAGGTCGTGCCGGACTTCTCGGCGAACCGGGCCGCGACGTCGGGCCCGAGGTCGAACTCGTGGTTGCCGACGACCGCGGCAGTGAATCCGATCTGACGCATCGCGATCGTGTCGTAGAAGTCGCTGGGCGGCGTGCCGGTGATGGCGCTGCCGCCGAAGGCCGCGAAGCTCGCGCCGAGGCGGGCGCCGGGCAGGAAGGCGTCGCCAGCGTTGAGCGTGAGCACCGAGCGGCCCACGGCTGCAGCGCGCTCGCGCTCGATCACCGCGGCAAGGCGGTCGACACCGCCGTAGCGCGACAGATCCGTCGCGCCACCCACATCGCGCGTGTTGCCCGCCGCGCTGACGAGCCAGGACTCCTGGTCGCCGACATGCAGCAGCGTGATGCCAGCGGCCTGGGCGGCACCGGCGGAGGCGAGGAGGGCGGTGATGGCGGCGCCGAGCGCGCGGCGCCGGAATGCGGTTTGAAGATGCAGCATGTCAGGTCTCCGACGAAGTCTGGTCGGGGTCCAGGAGGGACCCTCTAGGCTGGAATCTGCCAGCGGAGAGTTACTGCAGCGGGTGCACGGGATGCGCCGATCAGATTAGGCATGGTCATGGCCGTGTATCGAACCATGACGGCATCGGAAAGACTCGAATGGGATTCCCGGAACTCGAGCGCAGGAACGCCGCCGCTGCGCATCACACGCGGCGGCGGCACTACGTCGGTGACGAGACGACGAACCGACGATCGCCCGGGTCTATCCGATGGCGACGCATTGCCTTCGTCATGACGCCGTGATGACTGCGGCGATCAGATGAATGAGCCAAACGATCCTGGCAGCGTGGGCCGCATCCAGGTGGCCGCTGGGACTCGTCGCGGCTTGCAGGTCGAGGGAGCCTCGAATGCTGTCGGGGGACACCAGCGGAGGGCGCCCATCGCCCTTCCGAGGCGCGAAGGTGCGTGCGTCGGAAGACTCAGCGTGCCTTCGGAACCGAGGCGCCAGGAAGCAGTTCCCCCTCGATCCGCACCACCGGACAGTTGACGACGATGCGGGTCGGTTCGATCGTGACACGGCCGGCGTCTTCGGCCTCGAGGACGTCCTGCTCGGATCGCAGCAGGACCGGTGCGACACCCGGGTTCCAGGTCACGTTGAAGATCTGCCAGAGCGGGCTGTAGGCATTGCTCGTGTTGCCGGCGCCGAGGGGCACGGGCGCCGACGGTAGGACACTCGCCTGTTCGCCATTGGGAAACTTGTAGATGCGATCCGTGCTGGAAGGCGTGCCCGGGATCTTGGGTTCGGGCGGCAACGTATTGGCGAGCCGCGGCACGAAGTTGGCACCCATCATCCCCGACGTGGCGGCATCGGACGCGTCGGTGGTGACGTAGTAGGCGCGGCGCCCTTCGAACCAGCCTTGGATCAGCGGCAGATTGATCGTCTCCGGCGGCACCGGATTCGTGCCGCTGCGTGGGGGAGTGACGCAACCCGCGAGACCGGTGATCAGCGCGAGAGAGGCGAGGGCAAGCAGCGCTTCGGCGACGCGCGCGGGCAATCGGTGGTGAACCATGAACGGCGCACTCCTGTGGTGGGCTTGAAGCCCGCCCTCCGGCGGGCCTGCGTGGTTGAGTTCGGGGGATGAGGCGGCGGGTCCACATCAGCCCGGATTTCGCCCATCCCAGGAGATTATCTGCGGTGTTGATGTCTGCACCGAGTTCTCCGTCAAGCCCGCGCGCGACTGCACTGCAATGAATGCCAGATTGCCGACCATCGCATCGAGGAATGCGGCGTTCCGACGGCGTTGAAGCGGCGTTGAGGCTGCGTCCTGCGGGGATCGTCACCGCAATCAGGTCGAACTCATCCCGCTTCGCGGCCGATGGCGCATCTGCACTTCGACCACGGCGGCCCCGCAAGGTGGCCAGCCCGCCAGCGAGGATTGCTCACTTCGTCGTCCAGTCCTCCGCCTGCTCGAACGCGTACGCCGCGCGATAGATGGCGGACTCGTCGTACTGCCTGCCCACCAGCATCATCCCGATCGGCAGGCCTTCGCTCAGACCGCACGGAATGGACATCGCCGGATGCGGCGTGATGTCGAACGCCGCCGTGTTGGGGAACATCTCGTGCGCACGCTGGACCACCAGCTTTCGGGGCGCATCCGCTGGCGGGATGGGTGTGGCCTTGAGCGGCAGGGTTGGCATGAGCAGCAGGTCCACCGATTCGAGCGAGGCGTCGTAGGCCGCGGCGAGCTTGCGTGAGAGGTTCATCGCCTTGCCGTACATCCGGCCCTGGTACGAGTTGATCATGTGCTGCCCGAGCAGGATCACGTACTTGAGGGACTCCGACATCTCGTGGGCGCGGTGTCGCCACTGCGAATGTGCGCTCGCGAGGCTGTTGACGTAGAGGCCGCGCCAGCCCGTGCCGAAACCGTTGCCGTGCATCATGTACTGCGACGTGCCTTCCACGCCGATCGGGGTCCAGATCTGCACGCTCAGCTTGTGCATCGGGATCGAAACCTCCACCACTTCGGCCCCGAGCTTGCGCAGCAGCTCCGCGGCCTTGCGCACCTTCGCGTCCACGTCGGGCTCGGAGTTGGCGTGACCGAAGCCTTCCTTCAGCACCCCGATGCGCATGCCCTTCACCTCGCCGGTCAGGGCCTCGGTGTAGGCGGCGACCCGCGGCGAGTTCTGACGCGGATCCAGGCCGTCGGCACCGGCGATCACCTCGAGCAGCAAGGCGTTGTCCGCCACCGTCCGGGTCATCGGCCCCGCGTGGTCGATGGCCGCCTCGATCGCCATGATGCCGCTGTAGGGCACGAGGCCGTAGCTCGGCTTCATGCCGCAGATGCCGGAGTAGGAGGCCGGGATGCGGATCGAGCCGGCCTGATCGCAGCCGATCGCCATCGGCACCTCGCCGGCCGCCACGACCGCCGCCGAACCGGACGACGATCCGCCGGTGCTGTAGCCGGCCTTCCACGGGTTCTGCACCGGTCGCCCGGTCGCCACCGTATGGCTGCCGCCGGAGAAGCAGTAGTACTCGCAGTGCACCTTGCCGGCGATCTCGCCACCGGCATCGAGGATGCGCGAGACGATCGTCGCGTCCACATCGGGCACATACCCTTCGAGGATCGACGACCCGTTCATCATCGGGATGCCGGCGACGCAGATGTTGTCCTTGATGGCGATCTTCTTGCCCGCGAGCTTGCCGCTAGATGCACCCTTGATCTGCGCCTTGTAGTACCAGGCGTTGTACTTGTTCTCGTCGCCCTCCGGAAAGTAGCCAGGGCCGCGGGGATAGGTCACCGGCGGCAGGTTGTCGGGCAGCGAATCGACGACCCGGTAGCCATCGAGCAGCGGCGCCATGCATTCGAGATACTCGGCGACGTCCTGCTCGGTGAGATCCAGTCCGAGGTCGGCGCCGGCCTTGATCAGCTGGGCGGCGGAAGGTGCGCGAATCGTCATTGCGGGTCTCCTGGTTGGGACGCGATCTCGCGCCATGTCGACGGTTTCCGCGCGTCGTGGCGAGAACCGATCGGCAGTCGGGTGCGCCGATCGCGGGCGAGCATTTCGCAACATGCACGCCACCGCGAGAGTCAGGGCATGGGCGATTGATTTCGCGGGGAGTCGGCCCTGGAAGCTTGCGTGCGGCCGACGAGGCTGCGCACAGGTTCGGGGCTTCGAACGCGTGCATGGCGACACGATGGTGCTGGCGGCAAAGACGGTGGCGCACCAGACGCCACAGGTCGTGGCCCGTGCAGCGGTCGGCGGCGTATCCACCGCCCCTGTAGGCGGGGCCCATGGCCCCGAAAGCGGTCGATGCTGCGGAAACGCATCACCGGGAAGGATCGCATTCGTGGGCATGGCCCGCTCCTACAGAAGCGTGGCCCATTCCCGCGGCCGGCAGAGTATCCACCGCCCCTGTAGGAGGGGCCCATGGCCCCGAAAGCGGTCGATGCTGCGGAAGCGCATCACCGGGAACGATCGCTTTCGCGGGCATGGCCCGC
>LNFM01011913.1_pt1 | contig 11620 bp, 8 predicted proteins | sample 596031 | NCBI WGS metagenome assembly LNFM01 (sample SAMN04254537, study PRJNA301005) | activated carbon metagenome | isolation source: dual media filters at the Ann Arbor, Michigan drinking water treatment plant | place: USA: Ann Arbor | reverse complement strand
AAGACGGGTCATTGGGCTGCATCCGTCCGATAGGGGGCCGGTCGCTGCGACCGCGCCAGAAGGATGTGTTCGAGGTCCTTGAGCGCGGCCGCGGCCGTCGCCTCGGGCCCGGCGCCCCCGGCGATGGAGAGAACCTCGCCCATGACGTCGGTGACGATACGGATCGCCTTGGTCTTGCCGCCCACCAGGGCGAACGGGTCCGTCTGCGGATAGGCGCGCACCGCGACGCCGGCGGATGCGACGCCGTCCGTCAGTGTCAGGCTTCCCACCAGCTTGGGGACCAACCCGCCCGCGCGCCAGGCGTCGATGTCGGCGGCGGTGACCGTCTCGATGCCGCTGACGGAGATGTCGTCGATCGCGAGGTCGAGGCCGACCCCGAAGTTCGCGAGGATCAGAAGCTTGCAGGCCGTGTCCCAGCCTTCGATGTCGTTGCAGGAATCGCGCTCGGCGACCCCGGCCGCCTGGGCTTCGCGAAGCGCCTCATCAAGCCCGACGCCCCGCGTCGTCATCGCGTCGAGCAGGTAGTTGGTCGTGGCGTTGAGTATGCCTTCGACCCGCAGCACCTGACAGCCGAGCAGGCTGTGCTCGATGAGGTCGATGGTCGGCAGGGCGGCGGCTGTGGCGCCGCTGATCTTCAGTGTCGCGCCCGAGGTTCGGGCGAGGTCACGAAGGGCGCGCCCGTCGTAGACCAGAGCGCCTTTCGAAATCACGATGGCGTCACGGCCAGCGCTGAGCGCCGAGCGGATATAGGCCAGCCCCGGCCCGCCCGTTCGGAAGTCGCTGGGCCCGGCCTCGACCAGAATGTCGGCTCCGCTGGAACCGATGAAGTCCGTGCCGAACAGACCGGGTTCGAGGCTGTCGAACCGATCGGCCTCCAGACCCGCCCTGTCCGAGGCTCCCGCGCGGGAGCCGCAAACCGCGACCAGGCACACGTCGGCGCCGTAGAGGCTCCGATAGCGCTCGCGGCGCGAGAGCAGCATCGAGGCTACGGCCCGGCCAACATTGCCGAAGCCTGCGATGGCGATACGGGTGATGTGCACGGGCGTCTCCTCGTCCCTACTTGGCGAACAGGCTGGCGATGTCGGCGAAGGCCTTGATCTCGACGGCGTTGCCGCTGGGATCACGGAAGAACATGGTCGCCTGTTCGCCGGGCTCGCCCTTGAACCGGACATAGGGGGCGATGACGAACTCGACGCCTGCGTCGGTCAGCCTGTCGGCAAGCGTCCGCCAGTCGGTCATCGGCAGCACCACGCCGAAATGACGAACCGGCACGCCGTGACCGTCCACTGCATTCACGGAGGTCGCGCCGGTCTGATCGGGGGCGAGGTGGGCCACGATCTGGTGGCCGTAAAAATCGAAATCGATCCACTCGGGTGAGCTGCGACCCTCGGGGCAACACAGGAGGCCGCCGTAGAAGGTTCTGGCTTCGTCGAGATCGTTGACGGGGAAGGCGAGGTGGAACGGATGAAGAGCGGTCATGAGCAACTTCCAATCACGGCTGATGTCGACAGACTAGCGATGGCGGCGCATCCATAAAAATGATATATCCCGTTCCTCAGCAATGCGATATCTTATGAGACATGATCACAGAATTGCGCACCCTGATCGCCGTAGCCCGCTACGGCACCTTCGCTGCCGCGGGCGATCGAGTCGGCCTCACCCAGGCCGCCGTCAGCGGTCATATTCGCAGACTGGAAGAGGCTCTGGGCTTCGCGCTCTTCGACCGCACCGGGCGTTCGGCGATGCTCAACGCCGAAGGTCTGAGGACGCTCGAACGCGCGGAAGACATCGTCGGTCGGTTCGACGTGATCGGCAACGCCACGCGGACCGAGGACTGGTCCGGCTCCCTCGCCATTGGCGCCATCGCCTCGGCCCAGTCTACCATCCTGCCTCACGCCCTCGCCGCCTTCCGGGCGAGCTTCCCGCTTTGTCGCGTACACCTGTCCCCGGGCGTCTCGCTGGATCTGATGGAACGGGTCGACGCCCATCAGCTCGACCTTGCGCTGATCATCCGGCCGCCCTTCGATCTGCCGGCCGATCTTCTCTGGCGATCGCTCGACCGGGAGGACTATGTCCTGCTGGCGCCGTCCTCCGTGCAGGGCGATGACTGGCGAGCGCTCGTCGCCGAGCAGCCCTTCATTCGATACGACCGGCTTTCCTACGGGGGGCGTCAGGTCGAACGGTTGCTGCGCAGGACGTCACTGAAGCCAAGCGAATGGTTGGAGGTCGACGACCTTCAGGCGATCGTCGCCGTCGTGGCGCGCGGCCTCGGCGTCGCCATCGCCCCCCTGACGCGAACGGTCACGCCCCTTCCCCCGGGCGTGCGGGTCGTCCCGCTTGGCGCGGATCTCATCCAGCGCGAGGTGGGGGTGCTCGTCCGCACACCCGGATCTGAAATCCTGCATGCCTTCGTCGATTGCCTGGTGGACGCCGTCGCCGCCGAGGTCGACTAAGGGCCCGATCGAAGGCGCCGCCAACCTCGTCGGATATCCCTTTTTCAAATGCTTCAGTGCTGCTGCAGAAGCAGAAATGCGGCGAGGAAACCGACCACCGTGATCAGGCCGATGAAGGGCTGGGCGTTTTCGAAAGCCTCGGGAATCATCGCCTCGGCGAGCATCGCCAGAACCGCGCCGGCCGCGAACGCGAGGATCACCGCCGGAACCTCGGCGGATACCGACCCCAGGACCAGCGCCCCCAGCGCCGCCGCAGTCGCCGTGATGACCGGGATTCCGAGCCAGACCGTGAAGATGTAGCGTCTCGAGCGACCCGCCAACCGCATGCCGGACGCGCTGGAAAGGCCCTGAGGGATGTTGGCGAGGAAAAAGCCCGCAACCACACCCACGGCGAGCTTGCCCCCGCCGAGGATCGACAGGCCGATGACGAGCGCTTCCGGAATGCCGTCCAGAACCGCGCCGACGGCGATGGCCAGGCCGCTCCCCTTCTGGTCCGTTTCGCTGGGCTGGGCGACGCAGTCCCCGCACCGGTTGCGGTTCTTGGCTCCATGCTGGGCGAGACGCCAGTTGATGAAACTGAACAGAGCGCCCCCGGCGAGAAGGCCCGCCACGGCGGAAAGGGGGTCGCCGCGCGTATAGGCCTCCGTCATCAGTTCGACGGAAACGACGGCGATGAGCACCCCGCCGCCGAACCCCATCACTCCGGCGATGACGCGATGGGACAGGCGTTTGTAGAGGGTGACGGCGAGCAAGGCGCCGATCGTCACGCCACTGGCTGAGAACAGCCCCCAGAGACCGGCCTGAAGAAATACGGGCATCTATCGTCTCGATCTACAGTCAGCCGGGGCGGCGGCAAAGTGAACGGTCAGTCAGTTCTGAGCCACATCGCGCCCAAAGCCCATCCGATCTTTTCTCGCCTGGTATCGGGGTCTCGAGCGGAAGACCGAACCAGCGTGCGGCGGTTAGCCTTCGGATGCGGCGAGGGCAGCGCCCGGGACGGGTCATCGGATCGCGATCGCCTTCAGAAAGGCGTCGATCTGGCCCAAGGCGTCGGTCTGCCACTCCTCCGCATCCCGGCCGTCGAGAATGCCTGTCGGTGACCAAACGTCGGACCGAGGCGGATCCTGTAAAGTCGCGATCCCGGAACGTGCCGCGATGCCGGTTTCACTGAGCAGGCTGCTTTCACCAGGTGGTGAAAGGACTTGAACCGAGGCCATAATCATTGATCGAACGGCCTTGCAGGACTCTTTGGGAGGCCTCGAATCGGTGCACTTTCGACGTGTGAAGAACCTACTGCCGATGCCAATGCGCGAACCACGCGCTCCGCGGGCGTTTGACGCCTGCCAAAGGCTGTTTCACCTCGCCCCGACAGTCTCGATTGGGGAGGGATTTCAATGCCGGTGACGCAACGCAAACCTGCCCATAGTCCTCTCGAGAACCGGTTCGTCTTTCCTGAGGCGGCGCTCGCCCCGGGTGACCACACGGCATTCCGCGCCACCCTTTTCGAGGTCGAGGAGATCGCGACGGGACGTGAGCTGACCCTGAAGCTCTGGCGCAAGACCGGCGGACCCGCAGACGCGGATTTGCGCGAACTCTGGCGCCACGAGATGCGTCAGATCACCCGTCTCATGGCCAACCCGGGCGCTGGAAACCTGATTGTCGATCTCCTGGAGCTGGTGGAGGATGCCCATCATTTCGGTCTCGTGCTGGAGCGGGTCGGTCAGCCTCTGAGCGAGAAACGCAAACGCGTAACGCAGAACCACTGGCTCCGACTGCTTGAAGCGCCTCGTCCTCGCAGCCTTCTCTGGCGCAATATCGCCCGGCTGGTCGAGGCTCTCGGCCTGGTCCACGATCAGGGCCTGATGCACGGCTCGGTCTGCGCAGAGAACGTCATGACCTTGGGCGACGCCGCCCAGCCGGATTTCCAGCTCGGCGGTCTGGAGTGGTCCCTCGACATGGTCAACGATGGCCCGGGCGGAGCCCGCGCCGACATCAGCGAGCGCGCGGCCGTTCTTCGGCCGCCCACCTACTCCTTCGCGGAAGACTGGCGCTGTCTGGGCCTGATGATTCTCGAACTGCTCGGCTTGACGATCCGGGATGGCGACGGGTTCGTCACGGCGGAGGGCAGACCCGCGGTCGATGCGAGCCTCTCTGCAGCCGAACGACAGCTTCTCCGACGCCTGGTGACCCCGGGGCGATTTGATCAGCTCGACGCCCGCTCCATCCGTGAGGCGATCGAGGACTTGCTGCTATCGCTGACACGCGCGTCGGTCACCCATGCCGGGAGCCTGGTCCTGGCCTTTGCCGGGAGGGCGGGCCTGGGGCGAGCGGTCTTCGACGCCACCGACGGTGCGATCGCTGTGGACGAGACCCGTAACCAGCTCGACTGGGTGCGCGCCGATCTCGACGGCGGAGCCACACTTCTGATCCCGCCCCGTTTTGATCCGGCGAAACACGGCCTCCGGCTGGTGACCGCCCAGCTCGTGATGACGCTCAAGGCGTCGGTTTCCAATGGCGTCGCAAGCTGGGAAGCCGCCGTCTGCGATCGGGTCTTCCCACGCGATCATCGTTTCGAACCGCGTGGCGATCGGCTGCATGGCATCACCCAGTCCATTCAGATCGCCCGCAATGCGACGGAGGCCGAGACCGTCAAGCTACGGCTGGGACCGGATGCGCTGGACTGGAGCGCGTTCGCCGCCGACGACCGACCGGAGCGCGACGATCCCGTCGCCGATGTCGGGGACGCCCTTTTCGTCGCCCAAATGGTCGAGGGGGTGGTCAAGGCCGCCGAGGCCCTGCCGGTCGAGATTCTGGAGCGCCGACGCGAGAACGGCCGGCCCGTGGTGGCGGTGCGCGCCCTCCCGAGGAGTGATCGGGATCAACTCGCTCGCAAGCTTGGCATGGGCCAGGGCGAGGTGACGATGCGGCGCCTGTTCGACGATGACGGGCGGGACGCGGAAATGCGGTGGCGGCTCGGCCGCTCCGCCGCGATGAAGGCGTCTCGCACGTTCGATACAGCGGCGCATTTCATCGGGGCCTGCACGATCGCCGGCAGGCAGGCCTATCGCTTCGAGATCGACGAACCGCTTGATGGCTACGACGGACCTCTGTTTCTGAAGCCGCAAACCGACACCGGGTCCGAGCAGGTCATCGCCCGGCGGCTGCGAGTGCTGAAGGCGCTGGATGGCCGGCCCGACCTGACCGACATGCTGACCAACCCGTGGCGAGTCCGGCGGGCGACCGGCGAAGGCCTGAGCAAAGAAGAACGCGACCTCAAGAGTTTCAAGGTTCTCGACGCGCCGAAGCAGGCGGCCTTGGCCGCGGCCTTCGAGATCGTGCCGACCCTGCTGGTCGTAGGCCCGCCCGGTGTCGGCAAAACCCGACTGGCGACCGAGATCGTCACCCGGCGCTTCGATCGGGCGCCCAACAGTCGCATGCTGATCTGCGCTCAGGGGCACGACGCGCTGAACCATCTCCAGGAGAAGGTGCAGGAGGCGTTGGCCGTGTCCGGCGCAGACAAGGTCCTCGTGGTCCGCTCCTCGACGCCCGAACGCCAGACGCGCCTCCCTCAGGAGGTGGAGGCCCGCGCGCTGGATCTGCTCCGTTCCCTCGAAACGAGCGCGGGTGTCGCTGCGTCTCCGCCGAGCTTCGGGGAGGCGGTCAAGGCGCTACGGATCTCTGTCGAAGACAGCCTTGAACGCAAGGCCGACCTCATGGTCAGCGATCGCGTGGCTCTCGGGGCGTTGGCCAGCCTGCTGCTCGACGCGGCGGATATCGTGATCTCGACCCTGAACTCGCGGGACGTTGAGCGACTCGTCGAAGCTCGGGCCCAGTTTGACTGGGTGATCGTGGAGGAAGCGGCGCGGGCGACGGGGCCGGAGCTTGCGGGCGCGCTGATGCTGTCGGGCAGGCGCCTGCTGATCGGCGATCATAACCAGCTCCCGGCTTTCGACGCGCCGCGGATGCGAACGATCCTGTCGAGCCATGCCCTGACACAGACGGCCCTTGCGGAGGCGAAGGTCCTGTTGGCGCCCATGCTCGATGAGGAGTGGACGGCGCGTCTGGGTCGGCTGCTCGCCGCAGACCCCGGCGACCAGCGCGCGACGGGAGAGCGTGCGCACCGTTTGTTCGCCCCGTTCGAGACCCTGGTCGCTGAGGATGAACGACAGTCCAGGCAACGTGTCGGACATCGCCGGATCGCGGAAACCCTCACCGAACAGCGACGGATGGATCCGGCCATCGCCGAGATCGTGTCCAAGGCCTTCTACAAGGGCGACCTGACGACATCGGCGTCGCGGGTCGCCGAGGTTGAGGCGGGCGCGTCCCCACTGCGATATCTGGCGCCGATGACGGCTTCGCCGATCGTCGTCGTCGATTTCCCTCACGTGAGCCGGGCCAGACCCGGTGAACCGCTCGCGGAGGAGGAAGTCGGGCGGCTGAGAAACAGCGTCGAGGCCGACGCCGTCATGGCCGTGTTGCGCCATGTTCGCGCGGCCGAGGGGAAGCGGCCGACCCTGGCTATCCTTTCGCCTTATAAGGCGCAGGTCGAACATCTTCAGAGCCGGCTGACCTATGGCCTGTCGCGGGACCTAAAACATCTGGACGCCTTTGCGTCGGTCCGCAGCAACGGCTCGTTCGTCGGCACGATCGATTCCTTCCAGGGCAATGAGGCTGACCTCGTCCTCCTCTCCCTCGTCAGAAACAACCCTCGAACAGGCCTGGGGGCGGTCGGCTTCCTGCGCGAGAAGGCCCGTATGAACGTGGCGCTGAGCCGCGCCAAGAACCAGCTGGTGATCGTCGGCAGTCTGGATTTCCTTAAGGAGGCGGTTCGCGGGGTCAATCCGGATGAGGAAGCGCACAGTTTGGACTTCCTGACCGATATGATCGTGGCGATCGAGGACGCCGAAGGCCGGAAGCGCAAGGGCGTTCGCCTGGCGACACGCCTGCCGCCATCCGCTCTGGGGCTCACTCGATGACCGTTCTCATCGCAGTCCCGATGGCCCGAATCTCGATGCGGGTGACAATCGAGACGTCCCGGGCCTGGTCGGTGGTTGACGAGGCCATCCTCCTGGCCATCGGACGCGAGCCCATGAGCCTCGATGGCCTGGTCATCCAACTGGCCGTGCCGAGACAGGTCGTGGTCGCATCCGTGACCCGGCTGATGCGGTTCAGGCTCGTCGAGATCGCGCTTGTCGGCGCGACGTCGGCGTTTCAACTTAGCGAATTCGGTCGTCGATCGACGGTTGCGGGGGCGCCATTGCCGACATTCCCGAAACTCACGCCGCGAAAGGTTTCTTTCGTGGTCGATTTAGCGACCGGAGAGTTCTTCAACGCCTCCCAGATTCGCCGATCGACCCACGTGAAGCTTGAGGCGGAGAGCGAGGCAGGTCGGGAGGTTCGGTACGTCGAGGTGCGCAACGGCGGCCCATCCCTATCGCCTGAGGCCAATGTGGCCCGTCTGAGCGAGATCGCCGTCCGCACCTGGGACGAGCAGGTGGCCGGGATCAATACCGGGGCCGCCTTGGTTCGGGAGGACGAGTTCATGGTCTTCTCGGTCGCGGACGGGTGGTCCAGAGCCTGCCGGACAAGGTCGGACCACGCCTGCGCGCCCTGGTCGAGGATGCCGCCGCCCGACCCGCGGGCACCCGCAGTATCGTCGTCTCCTATAATGGTCCGGCGGAGACGCCGATCGAGGCCTTGCCGACCCACGCCTGCCGAATCGTTCCCGACGATGTGATCATCGGCGGCGCGGCGCACAGGGACGCTCTGGGCGATCTGTTGGCGCGCGCGCACCGCCGGTTGATCCTCCACTCCACCTTCCTGGATCTCGAGCGGTTCAGGGCCCTTCTCGGTCCAATCCGCGACGCTTGCCGTCGCGGGGTCCGCATCGACATCCTCTGGGGCGATAATGATGATCTCGACGTGGATGACGACAAGCCTCGCAAGACCGCTCTCGTCGTTCCCAAGATCGCGGACCTGGTCCGTGACGACCCTGAACTGCGGGGGAACGTCCGCTTCCAGATGAACACCACCGGCTCCCACGCCAAGATCGTCCTGCTCGATACCGAGTACGACGGCTGGATGGCCGTTGTCGGCTCGTGCAACTGGCTGTCGACCCCGTTCAACGCCGTCGAGCTGTCGGTCGTTCTGCGTGACGCCCACGCGGTCGCAGACGTCTGCCGGATCGTTCAGATCATGACCGGCCGCCGGGGCGTCGCGGACGATCTCGCACACGAGCTCGCGATCACGGCCAACGACCTTCGTCGTGAACCGGAGCGCGGAGGGCCTGATCGCGTCACCCTGGTCGTCGGTGCCGCCCACGATGGTCTGATGCGTCGCGCGGCCGAGACGGCGAAGCGGCGCCTGACCGTCGGCTGCCATCGACTGGGCTCGACGGCCCGTCCGGGGGCGATCCTGCAGGGCGAGGCCGCCGCCGAGCGTGAGGTCGAGGTGACGGTGCTCTACACAATGCCCGCCGGCCCGCTGAAGAAACGCCATGCCCGCGTTCTCGTCGAAGAGGCGGCGGGAAACGGGGTCCGGCTTGCGTGCGTCGGCAAGGTCCATCTGCACGGGAAGTTCGTCTTATGGGACGCGGACGATGTTGTCGTCACCAGTCTCAACTGGACCTCAAGCGCGGTCGATCACGATGCCCCATGGAACGATGTTGGCATCCACATCTCCTCGCTCGGGATCGCCGACAACGTTCAGCGCCGTCTCGCGGCCATCTATCCCGATCACCTGGCGATGCTCCCGAGGTCTGCTGAGGGATGAAGAGATCCTAGCCTCTAGCTCGCGTCGGAGGACTCCAGGATCGGCTGTTCGAGCGTATCGGCCATGGCGCGCCGCGCAGCCTCTCGGGTCAGAGCGCGCAGCAGATCCGACAGGTTGAGCAGAATCGCGTCATCCTCTTCCGTCGAATAGTTCGAGACGAACTCGCCGTGCATCACCTGATTGCGTAGCCGCCTCCAGGTTTCGACCTGAGCCCTGGAGCCGACGCCCTGATCGGCGAGATCGATCAGGCCGCGGACGACGGACACCTTATCCGCCCGGCCCACGGCGCTTCGAGCCGTGTCTCTCAGACGTTGGGGCCCAACCCAGGTGTCGATGTGTTCGATCAGACCAGCGATCGCCGCAGGGTCGGCGTCCGCGCGGCGGGTTTCCTCCGGCACCAGAATGCGGGCGATGCCTTCGATGCTTGAGGCCATTGTCATGGCCCAGACCCATCGCGAGCCCCGCATCGCCTGAATGACCTCTTCGAAATAGGCGGTGACCGTATGGCTGCCCCACAGACCCGTTCGAACTACCATGGTCAGCAAATCCCGGTAGAGGTCAAAGAACAGGTCTTCGGTCGTCGGATCCGAGGCGTCCCACATCGCGAGCCATACGGAATCCCGGGTCCAGGCCGGCGATCGACGAACCCAAAGCATGGATTCTCCGTCGGCGAAGCGACGTTCCACCAAGCGGGGAAAGACCAGCTGCCCGAACAGAACCCGAAGGGGCTCTCCCAGCCAGTTCTCCGCGGAATGAGCGGGCATGGCTTCGGTATGTGGGGTCGAAATCGCGAGCACGCCCGTGGCCCGATCAAATCGGAAGCTCACCGGAGACCCGAGAACCTCGATAGTCCTCGCTGCGTCCCACTCGCCAGGCCGAACCTCCGTCCGGATCAGGCGATGCAGGGCGGCGGACGCGCTGTGGTTCCTGGGGATGATGAAGCGGGCTTCCGCCCCGGCTCGATCCGGCTCTGTCGAGCCGCCGCCCATGAGGGCGTCACAGGTACCGGAGAAGGTCCAGCCGTTCTCGCCAACATTGAACTCCGGCATCGTCCAGCCAGCGTTCCATTCGTCCCCGTTCTCATCGACCAGGATCAAGCGGAACTGGCTCAGCGTGTCGTAGCGATCCTCGCGAGCCCGATTGATCACACGCATCGCATGCCCCAGATCGGCGGGCGTTCCGGTCAGGCGATATTCGAACTCGCGCTCGTTCACTATCGTGAACGTGCCTGAGCCTTCGACAAGCGCAGGCTCGAAGTCCCGGCAGAGGAGGGTCATTCGCGGACAGGCAAGGCTGACGGGGCCGGTCAGGAGCCGCGTCAGGTCATCGAGATGGGGCATGATGCTTCCTTCGCTCGACGACGGATCGCCAAGCCCAACTTTTCGCGCGAAACCCGCGGGAGCGGAAGGTCATGTCAAGCCCGACCCAGATCCTGCATCGATTGACGTCCCCCGACGATCTGGGCGAAACCGCGCGCGTCCATGGAGATGGTGACGTGCTTGCCGAGCTTCGGCGGCGCGGCGCCAAGGCCGAGACGGCCGTAGTGTTCGCGACCGTCGCTGCCACGCACCACCACGAAAGGGGAGCCGCCCAGCTCGTCGTGGAATCCCGATGCGACGACACGCCCTCGTATCGGAACCTTGCCCAGCTGTTCGGCCGACTGCGCGCCCTCCAACCGCCGCTGGTTAAGCGTCCGAATCACGTCCCGGGAAAGCTGAAGGCGTCTCAGCCTCGGTTCCAGATCCGGGTCGAGCCGGTACCGCCGCCCGACCGGCGTCGCCAGGCCGAGGCGTTCAAGATGACGCAGCCGGCCGCGGGTCAGGGCGGTCCAGGCGTCGGTGCCGCCGACGCCGTCGGCAACGCTGCCATCGGCATCGGCGGCCGCCATCAACCGACGGTCGAAGGCGGTGAATCTGTCGGCCTCGGTCTCTCTCCAGACCCGGCGTTCGGCGTCCTGGCGGCTCAGATCGCCGAGCCGCTCCTGGGCGACTTCCTGAGCCCGGGCCCGGAACCCGTAGCCGATGTAGTCACGCGGGATGACCAGGTCCCTGCCGTCGGCTCGGCGTCCGCGAACCAGTACGTGGGCGTGGGGCTGGTCGGTGTCGAAATGACAGACCGCGATCCAGTTCAGGGTGGGTTCGCCGAGGTCCTCTCCGACCCTCTTCATGACCTCACGGGTGTAGCCCTTGAGGTCGGCGATCCGGTCGCCGTGTTCCGGACTGATGATGAAGCGGAAATGGTGCCGGTCCTTCGCCCAGCCGTCCGTCGCCGCGGACCCGTCGACGGGCTCGCGCGAGGCGCTGAAGAACTCGGCCTGGGCGCCGTCCTCCCCGGCGCCGGCACGGCCCAGGTAGGAGACGTGAGCGGCGAGCGCGGCGCCTCGGGCGAACCCCTTG
>LNFM01016098.1_pt1 | contig 11630 bp, 11 predicted proteins | sample 596031 | NCBI WGS metagenome assembly LNFM01 (sample SAMN04254537, study PRJNA301005) | activated carbon metagenome | isolation source: dual media filters at the Ann Arbor, Michigan drinking water treatment plant | place: USA: Ann Arbor | reverse complement strand
CGCCGGTGGTGTGGAAGCAGGCGTTGCAGCTGGTGCTCACGTGGATCATGGCCGGCAGGTCGTGCTCCACCATCTTCTCGTAGATGGGGTACCAGTGCTTGTCGGTCAGCGGTGGGCTGGTCCAGTGGCCACCCGAGGGATCGGGGTTGAGGTTGATGCCCACCGCGCCGTATTCCTTGACGCACTTCTCCAGCTCGGGAATGCAGGTGGCCGGGTCCACACCGGGGCTCTGGGGCAGCATGGCCACCGGCACGAAGTGGTCGGGGAACAACTCGCTCACGCGGAAGCAGAGTTCGTTGCAGATCGCGGCCCAGGTGCTGGAGACGTTGAAGTCGCCGATGTGGTGTGCCATGAAGCTCGCACGTGGGCTGAACAGCGTGATGTCGCTGCCGCGCTCTTTCATGAGCTTGAGCTGGTTCGTCTCGATGGACTCGCGCAGTTCGTCGTCGCTGATCTTGAGGTCCGCGACTTTGGGCATCGCAGCCGGGTCCTTGATGCCGGCGATCTGCGCGTTGCGCCAGTTCTCCAGCGCCTTGGGTGCCGTGGTGTAGTGGCCGTGGCAATCGATGATGAGGCTCATGTTGTCTCCTGGGATGCTTGTTGTGGTTCGATGAAGCTCACGCGGGCTCCATGCCCTGTCGTCGCTTGGCCTCGGCAGCCTGCGGCGCGGTCATGTGGACGAGCATGGCACGCACCGCGTCGGCGTGGGCGGTTTGCACGGGGATGCCGGCGGAAAAGGTGGTGACGATCTGGATCGCGGGGGGCAAGGGACCGGCGATGGCGATGCCGGCCACACCCAGCAGTTCGCTGAGTTGCTGAAACCCCAGCTCCACCTCACCACGCGCCACCAGCGACGCCACTGGCACGCCGGGCGGCGCCTGCACGGTGCGGCCCTGGATCTGCTCGGTGATGCCCCAGCGCTCGAACAATCTGGCCAGCGCCACGCCGCTGGGCCCGGTGGAATAGCTGATGCTGCGCGCAGCCAGCACGGCGCTGCGCACCGCATCTTCGGAACCCAGGTCGGGCACGGGCGTGCCTTCGCGCACGGCCGCGGCCACGCCCGAGCGCACCAGGTCCACGCGGCTGCCGGGCTGCAAGTGGCCCGCGGCAATCAGCTTGTCGATCGCGTCCGAGGCCAGGATCACCACATCAAAAGCCTCACCGGCCTGCACCCGCCGCGCGGCGTCCACGCCACCCACGGATTCGATGGACACGGACACGTCGCGCCCGGCCTCGAAGCCCGCCACCAGCTCGGCCAGCACCAGGCGCGTCGCCATGGACGAAATGCCTTGCAGGCGGGTCTTCGGGGTGGGCTGGGTGGGGTGGTTCGTCATGGCGTTTGGGCAGGGTCGGTGGATTGTGGACCTTGCCTGAGCGCGAGAAAAGTCACATGACCGGCTAGCAGCTAGAACGAAATTACATAACTATGATCAACAGCTGTTTCCACCCCGCGTTGGATCGCCCGCCGCCATGGACCTCAAACAACTCGAATACTTTGTGCGCGTGGCCGAGCTCGGCAGCTTCACCCGGGCCTCGATGGCGCTGAACGTGGCACAGCCCGCGCTCTCGCGCCAGGTGCGCCTGCTCGAAGTGGAACTGCGGCAGAACCTGCTGGTGCGCAACGGCCGCGGCGCCACGCCCACCGAAGCCGGCAAGCTGTTGCTGGCGCATGGTCGCGGCATCCTGCACCAGGTGGAGCGGGCGCGCGAAGAACTGGGCAGGGTGCGGGGCGCGCTCGCCGGGCGGGTGGCGATTGGCCTGCCGCCGAGCCTGGCGCGGGTGCTCACCGTGCCGCTCACGCGTGCTTTCCGCGCGCAGCTGCCAGAGGCCAGTCTGTCCATCAGCGAAGCGCTCTCGGTCACCATGCTGGAGTGGCTGACCACCGGACGGCTGGACATCGCCGTGCTCTACAACGCACAACCGGTGGCCGAGATCGAGATCCACCCGCTGCGGGACGAAGAGTTGCTGCTGATCGAGCCGCGTCCGCCGGGCCTGAGCGAAGACCCGCCCACCGCCATCGGCCTGCGCGAGGTGGCCGAGCTGCCGCTGGTGATCCCGAGCCGGCCCAACGCGATCCGCATGCAGGTGGAAACCGAGATGGCCAACATCGGCTGCCGGCCCAACGTGGCGCTGGAGATCGACGGGGTGTCGGCCATCCTCGATCTGGTGGCCGACGGCGCGGGCGCCGCCCTGCTCTCGCGCAACGCCGTGGCCAGCTCGATCCGGCCCTCGGCCTACCGCATGCGCCCGGTCAAACCGCCCCTGAAAACGCGGCTGTGCCTGGCCACCAGCTCACAGCGGCCGGCCACGCTCACACAACAAAAGACGCTGGAGCTGATCCGCCAGACCCTGGACGCGCTCGACGCGCGTTGACCAAGGCCTGGGTCGCGGTCACTGTTTGGGAATGCCGGCGCGCTCGATGACGCCGCTCCAGCGGCGGATGTCGGACGCCAGCAGCGCAGCCGTCTGCTCGGGAGTCGACGAGCGCGCGTCGATGTTGAGACCGCGCAACTTCTCTCGCACGCCCGGGTCGGCCAGTGCGGTGGCGATGTCGCGCTGCAAGCGGTCCACCACCGGGCGCGGCGTCTTCGACGGCACGGCCAATGCGTTCCACGACGAAGCCACGAAGTCCTTCACGCCGGCTTCCACCGCGGTGGGCACGTCGGGCAGCACGATGGAGCGCTTCTCGCCGGTCACGGCCAGGGCGCGCACAGCACCGCCTTGAATTTGCGTGAGCATGGGCGCAAGAATTTCCACCGCCACGTCCACCTGCTGGCCACGGATCGCACCAATGGGCGGTGCTCTTGAACAGCTCGGCCGCCAGGTTCTGCGTGCTGCCGATGTTGATGCTGCCCACGTTGAGCTTGCCGGGGTTGGCCTTGCCGAAGTTCACCAGTTCACCCAGCGTCTTGTAGGGCGAGGTCGCGGGCACCACCACGGCAATGTCGAAATAACCGAGCGTGGAGACCGGTGTGAAATCCTTCACCGTGTCGAACGGCAGGCTCTTGAAGAGCCCTGCGGTCACCGCGGTGCCGTTGGACATGAGGAACATGGTGTGGCCATCGGGCTCGGCGCGCGCCACCGTGTCGGCCGCCACCACACCACCGGCACCGGGCCGGTTCTCGATCACCACCGACTGGCCCAGCAGCTCGGCGAGCTTTTGCGCCACGATGCGCGCGGTGAGGTCGCCCACGCCGCCGGCCGCAAACGGCACGACGATGCGCACGTTCTTCGACGGAAACGCGGCCTGGGCCTGGGCGGGCATGGTCATGCCCACCATGGAGGCCGCCAGGGCTGCGCCCAGAATGGTGCGGCGGCTGAGGTGTTTAAGTTTCGTTTTCATGCGTTTGTCATCCTACAAATTGAACCAGCCACAGGGAAATACCGGGGAAACTGAGCAGCAGGATGGTGCGGAACACATCGCTGATCAGGAAAGGCATCACGCCCTTGTAGCTCTCGCTGATCGGCACGTCCTTGGCCATGCCGTTGACCACATACACGTTCAGGCCCACCGGCGGTGCCAGCAAGCCGAAGCCCACCGTCATCAGCACCATGATGCCGAACCAGATCGCCACCGATTCCTGCGACATGCCGAAGTCCAGGCCGATGATCACCGGGAAGAAGATCGGAATGGTCAGCAAGATCATCGAGAGCTCGTCCATCACGGCGCCGAGCACCACATAAAACAGCATGATGCCGGCCACCACCATCACGGGCGAGACGTTCAGCCCCTGCACCACCTCGGCCAGCTGGGCCGGCACCTGGGTGAGCGCCAGCGAGGTGTTCATCATGTCCGCGCCAATGAAGATCAGGAAGATCATGGCGCTGGCCGCGGCGGTGGAATAGAAACACTGGCGGATCTTGGCGAGTGTGAGTTCGCGCTTGAGCAGCGCGGCCACAAAGGTGGCTGCTGCGCCCACGCCTGCGCCTTCGGTGGGCGTGAACAAACCACCGTAGATGCCACCAAACACGATCAGGAACACGATGGCGATCGGCGCCACGCCCAGGAAAGCCTCTTTCGTGAGTTTCTGCGCTTCGTCGTGCTCAGGCGCATGGCCGGGCACCAGTCGCACATAAACCGCGATGGCGATCATGTAACCCAGCATCGCAATGATGCCCGGCACCATGGCCGCGGCGAACAGCTTGGCGATGTTCTGCTCGGTCAGGATGGCGTAGATCACCAGCGGCACCGACGGTGGGATCAGGATGCCCAGGGTACCGCCCGCGGCCAGCGTGCCGGTGGACAGGCGGCCCGAGTAGCCGTGGCGCTTCATCTCGGGCAAAGCCACCGACGTGATGGTGGCTGCCGTGGCCACCGAGGAGCCGCAGATGGCGCCGAAGCCGGCACTGGCCAGCACCGCCGCCATGGCCAGGCCGCCTTTGAAGCGGGAGGTGACCACGCTGGCGAACTGGAACAGCGCCTTGGAAATACCGCCCTGCGTGGCAAAGTTGCCCATCAGGATGAACAGCGGAATCACCGACAGGTCGTAGCTGGCGAACCGGGCAAACGCAGCGCCGTTGAGGTTGTTGAAGAACGGGGGCCAGCCGACCTGGAAGATGTAGCCGAAACAGCCGGCGCAAAACATGGCGATCGCGATCGGCACACGAACGGCCATCAAACCCAACATGGTGGCGAAGATCATCCCCGCCAGTGCCAAAGAACTCATGCGCCCTGCTCCGAAAAATTGCCAAAGATGGTCTGTGTCCAGGCAATCACGCCGGTGAGGATCAGGGGAGGCACCATGAGGGCATAGACGATCCACTCGGGGAACGCCAGCATCATGGTGGTGGTCTGCGCCTCGTACGCACTCAGTCCGCCCACGCCGGTCCGCCAGGCGAGCAGCAGCATGGCGCCACCCAGCAGGAAACTGCCAAAGCGGTCCAGTTGCGCGTTCGTGCGGTCAGATAGCTTGGCGGTGAAGAAATCCACAATGATGTTCTCGCGCTTGAGCTGGCACCACGGCAGGAACATGGCCACGGCCGCACCCGCTGTGACGGCGGTGAGCTCGTAGTCGCCCACCAGCGTCACGCCGATGGTGTTGCGCCCGATGAGGCTCACGCAGGTGATCAGGGTGATCACGGTCAGCAACACGCCGGCCAGGATGGCGCTGGCACGGGCCAGCAAGGACAGTAACTTCAATTCTTCATCCTCAAAAAAGAAGACCGGCTTCCATTCGCCGGCAAAGGCGAACAGCAAGCCGGTCGCTGAACCCCGGCGCGGCGTCGCGCTGGGGCCGGCCGGGATTATCGCCGGCGCTTACTTCTGGTATTTGGAGATCAAGGCGCGTGCCTCGGACACCAGCTTTGCACCGTCAATGTTCTTGCCCTTCATCTCGTTGATCCAGTCGGTCTCCACCGTGGCCGCCGTGCGCCTCCAGCGCTGCGTCTCGGCCAGGTCGAGCGCCACGATGTTGTTGCCCGCCTTCTCGGCGATGGCGCGACCGGCTTTGTCGCCGTCGTCCATGGCACGACCAAAGAAGGCCGCCGTCTCGATACCCGAGTTCTTGTCGATCACCGCCTTGAGGTCGGGCGGCAGCTTGTCGTAGGACGCCTTGTTCATCGAGAACGCGAAGGTCTGGGTGTACAGGCCTTGTGCGCCGGCAAAGGTGGTGTGGTTCTTCACCAGCTCGGTCACTTTCAGCGACGGCGTCACCTCCCACGGGATGGTGGTGCCGTCGATCGTGCCTTTGGACAGCGCGTCGGTCACGGCCGGCACGGGCATGCCCACGGGGGTCGCGCCCAGTTTGGTCAGCATGTTGCTGATGACGCGCGAACCGCCGCGCACCTTCATGCCGCGCAGGCTCTCAAGGCCGGTCACGGGCGTCTTGGTGTGGAACAGGCCCGGGCCGTGGGTGTGCACGGCGATCAGCTTGACGTCCTTGAATTCGTCGGCCGCGAATTTCTCCACGTATTCCTGCAGCGCGCGCGAAGACTGCTCGGCCGAGCCGCTCATGAAGGGCAGCTCGAACACCTCGGTCTTGTTGAAGCGGCCGGGTGTGTAGCCCAGCACCGTCCAGGTCAGGTCCACCACGCCGTCGCGGGCCTGGTCGAACAGCTGCGGGGGCGCACCACCGAGCTGCATGGCATGGAACAGCTGCACCTTGATCTTGCCGCCGGAATCGGCCTCGACCTTCTGCGCCCACGGGATCAGGGCCTTGGCGGGAATGGTGGCCTGCTGCGGCAGCATCTGGTGCAGGCGCAGGGTGACGGTCTGGGCCAGGGCGGAGCCGGCCATCGTGGTGGCGGCAATCGCGCCCAAGGCCAGCAGGGTGGTTCGGCGGCTGAAGAAGGTCATGGACTTGTCTCCGGTTTGAGGATGGTTGGTCCGGGTGACGGACAACATGGCCTTGCCCCGGATCGCTTGTATTCGAACACTTGGACTGTGCATGGGCCACGGTGTTAACGCCAGTGTTGGCAGAGACTTTCAGTTATGCCGTTATTTTATGAAACGACCTCAAAACACCGCCGTGTCGGGCGTTGAGCGCATCAAAGCCCTTTTGCCAGGATGGAAGTAAAGTCGCCGCTCCACCCCAAAACGAGGACGACACATGACACTGCGCAGCCACCCACCCTTCCGCGCCGACCACGTTGGCAGCTTCCTGCGCCCGGCCTACCTGCTCGAAGCGCGCGACCAGTTCTTCAACCAGAAAAGCATCACCGCCGAGCAACTGCGCCTGGTGGAAGACCGCGCCATCACCGAGATCGTGAAGTTCCAGGCCGACGTGGGTCTCTCCTCGATCACCGACGGTGAATTCCGGCGCACCTACTTTCACATCGACTTCCTGGAGCAGCTCGGCGGCGTCAAGACCGACATCCCGGTCACCATCGTGCGGCCCGACGGCACCGAAGAACTGGCCCCGCCGGTCATCCGCGTGATCGACAAGGTGCGCCATGCCAAAAACATCCAGCTGGCCGACTTCCAGTTCCTCAAGGCGCAGGTGGAAGCCCTGGGCAAACCTGGCCTCACGCCCAAGGTGACGATTCCCTCGCCGACCATGCTGCACTTCCGCGGTGGGCGCGCCGGCATCAGCAAGGTGGCCTACCCCGAGCTCGACCCCGAGTTTTACGACGACGTGGCCAAGGCCTACGGCGACGAACTGCAGAGCCTGGCCGACGCCGGCTGCACCTATGTGCAGATGGACGACACCAACATGGCCTACCTGTGCGACGAGCGCATGCGCGAAGCCGCCCGCAGTCGTGGTGACGACCCCAACGAACTGCCACACCGCTACGCCCAGTTCATCAACAAGGTGGTGGCGCACAAGCCCGCCGGCATGACGCTGGCCATGCACCTGTGCCGCGGCAACTTCAAGAGCACGCACGCCGCTGCCGGCAACTACGAGCCGGTGGCCGAGGCGCTGCTGAGCGAGATGAAGCTCGACGCCTTCTTCCTCGAATACGACGACGACCGCTCGGGCGATTTCCGTCCGTTGCGCTACCTGTCCAAAGACAAGGTCGTGGTGCTGGGCCTGGTGACCACCAAGTTCGGCCAGCTGGAAACCAAGGACGCGCTCAAACGCCGCATTGAAGAAGCCGCGAAATACGCACCACTCGACCAGATGTGCCTGTCGCCACAGTGCGGTTTCTCCAGCACGGTGCATGGCAACAACATCGCGGTGGAAGACCAGCGCAGGAAACTGGCGCTGGTGGTGGAGACTGCGGCCGAGGTCTGGGGCTGAACCAACGCAAAAGGGCCGCGCAAAGCGGCCCTTTTGCACTCACGAATTCACCGCATCACTTGATTTGCCTAGCAATCAAGGCACGGGCTTCAGCGACGAGCTTCGCGCCATCGATGTTCTTGCCCTGCACTTCCTTGATCCAGTCGGCCTCCACCGCCACCGCGGCGGCCTGCCAGCGTTTGGTCTCGGCGGCGTCCAGCGTCACGATGTTGTTGCCTGCTTTCTTGGCCACCTCCAGACCCGCCTTGTCACCCTCGTCCATCGCGCGGCCGAAAAAGGCCGCGGTCTCCACGCCCGAGTTCTTGTCGATCACGGCCTTCAGATCGGCCGGCAGCTTGTCGTAGCTGGCGCGGTTCATCACCAGCGCAAAGGTCTGGGTGAACAGGCCGGTCGGGCCCGCGAAGCTGGTGTGGTTCTTCACCAGCTCGGCGATCTTGAGCGACGGCGTCACCTCCCAGGGAATGGTGGTGCCGGCGATCGTGCCCTTGGTCAGCGCATCGGTCACCGCAGGCACCGGCATGCCCACCGGCGTGGCGCCGAGTTTGGACAGCATGTTGCTGATCACGCGCGAACCGCCGCGCACCTTCATGCCGCGCAGGCTCTCCAGACCCGTCACCGGGTCCTTGGTGTGGAACAGGCCCGGGCCGTGGGTGTGGGCCGCCAGCAGCTTCACATCCTTGAACTCGTCGGCGGCGAACTTCTCCACGTACTCGTGGAAAGCGCGCGAGGCCGGCTCTGCCTGGCCGCTCATGAAGGGCAGCTCGAACACCTCGGACTTGTTGAAACGGCCCGGCGTGTAGCCCAGCACCGTCCAGGTCAGGTCGACCACGCCGTTGCGGGCCTGGTCAAACAGCTGCGGCGGCGTGCCGCCCATGGACATCGAATGGAACAGCTGCACCTTGATGCGGCCACCCGACTCGGCCTCGACCTTCTTGGCCCAGGGCGCGATGGCGCGCGCGGGAATGGTGGCCGAGGGCGGCAGGAACTGGTGCAGGCGCAGGGTGACGGTCTGCTGGGCCAGGGCGCTGCCCGCCAGGGTGGTTGCGGCCAAAGCAGCCAGGGCCACGACGGCGTTGCGGCGTTTGAGAGAAGTCATCTGGGAATTCCTGTCGTCAGAAAAGAAAGAGATTCGGCGGCCCCGAAGGAGAGGCGCCCGGACATGTGTCACGTCAGACACAAGGCCGCTACTGTGCCGCCAAGGCTTTACATACACCAGCCCGTTTCACGACTTGCAGCTATGCCGTGTCGGCATGAAACACGGGCTGCGTGGGTACCATGCACGCATGACCCCGGCACTCAACTTCCACTTCGACTTCATCTCTCCCTTCGGCTACTTCGGCTCCCTGCGCATCGAGGACCTCGCGGCGCGGCATGGGCGGGGCGTGGAATGGCACCCCATGTTGCTCGGCGTGTCGGTGATGAAGGTGATGGGCCTCAAGCCCCTGCTCGACACACCGCTCAAGGGCCCGTACACCGAGCGCGATGTGCTGCGCTACGCGCGCGAACACGGTGTGCCGATGCAGCGCCGACCCAGCGACCCGGTGATGAACCCGCTGGCCTGCGGGCGCGCGATGGCCTGGGTGAACCGCCACCAGCCGCAGCGCGCGGCCGAGGTGGCGCACGCCATCTACGGCGCCTACTGGGGCCAGGGGCTGGACCTGTCCTCCCCGGATTCACTGATCCCCGTGGTGGGCGAACAGATCGCGCAAGCCGCTGCCAGCGAAGAAGCCGCATCGCTGCTGCGCGCCGAAGTCGACACCGCGCTGCAGGCCGGCGTGTTCGGCTCACCCACCGTGGTGGTGGATGGTGAGCCGTTCTGGGGCATCGACAAGTTCGAGCAGATCGACCGCTGGCTCGCCCGTGGCGGCTGGTGAACTTCAGCCGAAACGGATCTCGACCGTCAGCGCAATCGCGGCGAGCGCGGCGCGCAACTGCTGCGACAAATCGCCATCGGCAGCACCGCCCAGCGTGATCAGTGCACGCTGGCGCCCTCCCTCGTCACTGGCCTCCACGCGCACCGCACGTTCGGGCGCGAGCCCCTTCGCGATCTCGCTCAGGCGGATCTCGATCGCGCGCAAGCGCAGCGTGGGCTTGAACACCTTGCCAATCGCCGTGAGCGGCAATGCGTCCACCAGCACCACCCGCTTCGGCACAGCGGGCCGCTCATACACCTGCGGCGCCACCTCACGCAACAGCGCGTCGGCGTCCAGGCCAGCACCAGCGCGCAGCACCACAAAGGCCACCGGCACTTCGCCAGCGTAGGCGTCGGGCTCGGCCACCACAGCGCACTGCAGCACGGCGGGGTGGGCCATGAAGGCGTCTTCCACCAGGCCGGGGTCGATGTTGTGCGAACCGCGGATGATCACGTCCTTGGCACGTCCGGTGATGTGGATGCGACCGACCTCGTCCAGATGACCGAGATCACCGGTGAGGATCCATCCACCTTCGAACAGGCCGGCGTTGCGCTTCGCATCCAGGTAACCCGGGCTCATGTGCGGGCCGCGCAGCACCAGCACACCGGTCTCGCCCGCCGCACAGCGCTCATCGAGCTTCGCTTCGCCATCGCGCCACGGCACGGCATGCACCTCGGTGTACGGCAGGCGCAGGCCGGCCGAGCCAGGCGTTCGCGGACCCAACAGCGGCTCGATGCTCACCAGTCCGGCGCACTCGGTCATGCCCAGGATGTTGCGCACGGGAATGCCGGTGATCGCCTCGAAGCGCTGCGCCAGCTCGGGCGGCAGCGGTGAGCCGCCGGTGAAGGCGGCGCGCACGGTTGCAATGCCCGCGTTCACCGGAACCCCCAGCAGGCTCGCCAGCACGGTGGGCACACAGGCCAGGTGCGTCACGCGCTCGCGTTCGCAGAACCGCCAGTAGGCCTTCACGAAGCCGGTGTTGCGCATGCCGCCGAGCGTGGGCAACACCTGGCGCGCGCCGATGGCCAGCAGCGCCAGACCGTACACAAACGCACCCGCCACGTGGAACAGCGGGAAGCCGTTGACCTCCACCGCGGTCTCGTCCATGTCGTAGAAGGCGTGCGCGAACCAGGCCGTGTGCGCTTCGTTGCCGGCGGTGTGTTGCGCGAGCTTGGGCGCGCCGGTGGTGCCCCCGGTGTGGAACAGCGCCACCACACGGTCGGGGTTCAGGTCGGGTTTGAACGTGAGGGTGTCGGGCTGCGCGGCCATGAGGTCTTGGAGCGACGGCGTGCCCGGCACCGCCTCATCCACGGTGATGGGCACCAGCGTGGTGGCGTGCAGCGCCTGCACGGCCAGCGCCGTGGGCCACACCGCCAGTTCGTCGTTGGGCCCGAGGACCACCAGCACCTTCGCGCCTGAAGCATGCAGCAACGCGGCGATGTGGTCGGGCTGCAGCAAAAAGTTGATCGGGCACACACGGCCCGCGAGCTGCGCGCCCCACAGCACAGCGTGGGCCTCGGGCGTGTTGGGCGCGAGCATGGCCACGGTGCCGGTCTCGTGCACGCCGAGCGCGCGGAACGCGTTCGCCGCGCGGTGGATGTGGGCCAACAGTTCGCGGTAGTTCACCCGCTGTGGCGGCGTGTCCAGCGACGCGTCGGGCAGAAAGGTGAAGGCTTCGCGCTCGGGGAAACGTTCGGCCGTGGCGCGAATGAGTTCGTAAGGCGTGCGGTGCGGCGCCACCTCGGCCAGCGGCGCGCGCTCCAGCGCTTCGATGTCGGCCAGCCTGGCAATGGCCTTCATGCCAGACCGAGGAGACGAACAGCGTTGCCCTTCAAGATGCCGGGCATCACCTCGGGCCTGAAACCAGCCACTTCAAAGTCCTTCATCCAGCGCTCGGGCGTGATCAGCGGGTAGTCGCTGCCAAAGAGGATGCGGTCTTTCAAGAGCGTGTTGGCGTACTGCACCAGCTGTTTGGGAAAGTACTTCGGGCTCCAGCCGCTCAGGTCGATCCACACATTGGGCTTGTGCGTGGCCACGC
>LNFM01014248.1_pt1 | contig 11630 bp, 11 predicted proteins | sample 596031 | NCBI WGS metagenome assembly LNFM01 (sample SAMN04254537, study PRJNA301005) | activated carbon metagenome | isolation source: dual media filters at the Ann Arbor, Michigan drinking water treatment plant | place: USA: Ann Arbor | reverse complement strand
CATGCTGGTGCGGCGGCGCCAGGGGCTGGTGAACGGCTACATCGTCAGCCTCTACCCGATGGGCGCCATGATCGCGACGCCCCTCTTCCACGCCTCCAACGAGGCCTTCGGCTGGCGCACGACGCTGGCGGGACTGGCGGCCGTGCTGGTGGCAAGCGGCATCGCGGCGGCGTTGCTCGCGCGGCATGGCGGGGCGCGGCTGGTTGCACCGGTTTCCAGTGCCTCGACAGGGCCGGCGATTCTGGGCCCGACCTTCTTCAAGCTCTCGGCGACGTTCTTCCTGGCTGCCGCGGCCGGGCTGATGGTGCTGAGCCAGGCGCGGGAGATCGTGGCCGCCTATGGCGGGGCGGCAGCGCTTGCCGTCGGCGCCACGACCGGCCTCACCGGCGCGATTGCGGCGGCGCGCATCGGCGGCGGCTGGCTGGTCGATCGCTTCACGGTGCCGCATGTGATGTGCGCGGCGCACGCGCTGGCGCTCTGCGGCGGGCTGCTGGTGACGCTGCTGCCCTCGCCGGTCACCGCGGTTCTGGGATTGGGGATGATCGGTCTCGGTTACGGCTTCGTCTCCGGCGCCACCGCCGGCGGCATCGGCCTTTACTGGCGGCCGGCCGACTACGGGCGCGTCGCCGGCCGCACCTATGTCGCCTGGTGCCTGGCCGCCGTCACCCTGCCGGTCCTGGCCGGCTACCTGTTCGACGTGACCCGCGCCTACGGCACGGCGGTGCTGATAGCCGCCTGTGCCAACGTCGCGGGCATGGCGATGGCGCTCACCATGCCGCGACGCGGCTGGCGGGACGGCGGCTGACCGCCCTCCCTCACTCCTGCGGATAGCGCCAGGGCCTGGCCGGCTGCTCTGCGCCCTCGTCGATGGTCCAGTGCGGGATGGCGAGACCGGGCGAGACGTCGGCAAAGACCATGCGCACGCGCGTGCCGATGCCGACGCGGCGCACCATGTCGGCCGGCGCGAGCTGGCCGTCCGGCGTCGCGAGGTTGCCGACGACGCGCAGCGACTCGTGCTCGCTGGGCTGGCCCTTCTGCGTGTCGAGGTCGACCAGCAGGATCAGATAGGGCGCGTGCGCCTTGAAGGCGGGCTGAATGGCGTGATGGACCTCGGTGTAGGAATGCACCGCGCCCTTGCCCTCGACCTTCGTCCACACCGAATTGGGGCTGGCGCACCACGGACAGGCGGTTGTCGGCGGATAGCGCAGCAGGCCGCAGGCGCTGCATTTCTGCAGATGGAAGTCGTGCTGGGCGCAGTGCCTGAAGTAGGCGAGGTTCTCGACATCGAGATCGTTCACGTCGAGCGGCATGCCGAGATAGGTTCCCTGGACGGCCATGGTGCTGCTCCCCCTATTCGTTCCGCATGACCATGGCCGAGCCCGTCCCCGGGTTGGCCCAGCCCATGTTGGTGGTGAGCTCGCACTTCCTGACCTGCCGGCAGCCGCCCTCGCGATAGTCGTAGGTGTGCCGGCGCTTGCCGTCGGGTCCGACGGGACAACTATCGTCGGCGTCATGGCGGAGCTGGCGCACGTTCTCGATCACCATGTTGAGCCCGTGCGTATAACCCTCGCAGAGATGGCCGCCGCTGGTGTTGTTGGGCCGCCGGCCGCCGAGGCGGATCGTGCCGTCGCTCACGTAGGTGCCGCCCTCGCCCTTCTTGCAGAAGCCGTAGTCCTCGAGCTGCAGCATGGTGGTGAAGGTGAAGGCGTCGTAGGAGCCGGTGACGTCGATATCCTCCGGCCCGACCCCTGAGTTGGGCCACAGGATCTCGCGCGCATACTTGCCGGCCACGGTCGAGATCGGCCCGTGCTGGTAGTGCATGTCGGTGCGCGGCTTGTTGCAGCGGCCGACGACGCCGCGGATCATCGTACGCGGATGGCGGCAGTCGCGCGCCCGCTCCGCGCTGGTCACGACCAGCGCCGTGCCATTGTCGGTCTCGACGCAGCAGTCGAGCAGGTGCAGCGGCTTGCAGATGATGCGGCTCTTGAGCACGTCGTCGACGCTGACGCGTTCCTTGTAGAAGGCCTTGGGATTGTTCGAAGCGTGCTCGCTGTGGATCGCCTTGACGGCGGCCACCTGTTCCGGCCGCGTGCCGTAGTCGTACATGTGGCGCATGAAACTCGGTGCGAACATCTGGCCGGCGCTTTGCCAGCCGTAGGCGCGGGCGTGCAGCATGTCGCCCGACACCGGTGCCGCGGCGCGCGCGCCGGTGCCGCCGATGCGCACCTGGCTAAAACCGTTCATGGCGCGGAAGATCACCACGCACTTGCACATGCCGGCTTCCATCAGGCCCATCGCCATGCCGACCAGCGCCTCGGTCGACGAGCCGCCGCCGAACACGTCCATGTAGAAGTTGGGCCGGATGCCGAGGTCGCCCGCGACGAAGGTCGAGAAGGTCGAGTCGCCCGACTGGTAGGACAGCATGCCGTCGACGTCGGAGGGTTTCAGCCCCGCATCCTCGACGGCGTTGCGCACCGCCGTCGTGCCGAGCGCCCGCGTCGTCACGCCCGAGCCGCGCGTGTACTTGGTCTCGCCCACGCCCACGATGGCGTACTTGTCGCGCAGGTATCTCGGGCTGGATGTGTCGGTTTCGGCCGGCATCGCCATGGCGTCCCCCTTCGATGGTTCTCCCGACGACACGATACGACGGCGTCGCCAGGGCGTCTGCCTCTTCAAGCTTGCGATCCGCATCGCGGCTTTTGCAAATTGCCACCGGCCCTGCGGTGCGCGTTCAATTGCCGGCGAACAGGAGGAACGAGACCATGCCCGTCGACCCACAAATCCAGGCCTTGCTGGATCGGGGTACCGGTGTGCCCGCCACGCACACGCTCCCCGTGGCCGAGGCGCGGCGGCAGTATGAGGCGCGCATCGGCCTGATGGCGCCGCCGCCGCAGATGGCGAGGATTGTGGAGCGCAGCATCGACGGGCCGGGCGGGCCGATGAAGCTTCGCGTCTACACGCCGGCCGGCCGCGGGCCGTTTCCCCTGATGATGTTCTTCCACGGCAGCGGCTTCGTGCTGTGCAGCCTCGATACGCACGACGGCATGTGCCGCAACCTGGCGGCAGGCATCGGCTGCGTGGTCGTGTCGGTCGATTACCGGCTGGCACCCGAGCACAGGTTCCCGAAGGGGCCGGACGACTGCCTGGCGGCGACACGCTGGGCGGCCGCCAACGCCGCCCTGCTCGGCGTCGATCCGGCGCGCATCATGGTGGCCGGCGACAGCGCCGGCGGCAACATGGCCGCGGTGACCGCGCTGCGCGTTCGCGACGAAGGCGGACCCAGACTCTGCGGCCAGATGCTGCTCTATCCGGTGACCGACTATCACACGCCCGGCACGCCCTCCTATGCCGAGAACGCCGACGGCTACGGCCTTACGCGCGCGACCATGGAGTGGTTCTGGGCGCATTACCTCACCAGCGCGGTCGAGGCGGAGAATCCCCATGCGTCACCGCTGCGGGCACCCGACCTCACCGGCCTGCCACCGGCCTATGTGACGAGCGCCGAATATGATCCCTTGCGCGACGAGGCCGAACGCTACGGAATGCGGCTGCGGGCGGCTGAGGTGCCGACCGAGATCACCCGCTTTCCCGGTATGAACCACGGCTTTCTGTTTTGGGTGGGCATCGTGGGCGGCGCCGACCGGGCGATGGCCGAGGCCTGCGCCTGGGCCCGGCAGGCTTTCCAGAGGTAAAGGTCAGATGGCAGATGGAATTTTCGCGGGCCTCAAGGTCATCGATTGCGCGAGCTGGATCGCGGGTCCCGCGGCCGCGACGATCCTCTCGGACTTCGGCGCCGAGGTCATCAAGCTTGAGCCGCCCGGCGCCGGCGATCCGTGGCGCGCGTCGCCGCCCGTACCCGGCAAGACCACGGACTACTGGTGGCAGCTCACGGCCCGCAACAAGCGGAGCCTGGCGATCGATCTCAAGCACGCGGAAGGACTGGCGGTCCTTCAACGCCTGATCGCCACGACCGACGTGTTCATCACCAACTTCCCGCTCCCCGTGCGGGACCGCCTGAAGATCGCGGCCGCCGACCTGCTCGCGATCAATCCCCGGCTCATCTACGGCTCGATCACGGCCTATGGCGAGACCGGCGAGGAGGCGGCCCGCACCGGCTTCGACGCCACCGCCTACTGGGCCCGCACGGGCTTGATGGACATGGTGCGCGCCACCACCGAGACGGAGCCGACGCGATCGATGCCGGGCATGGGCGACCATCCCACCGCGACCGGCCTGTACGCCGCCATCGTGACCGCGCTCTACCGCCGCGAGAAGACGGGCCAGGGAGGCGTCGCGCAAACCTCGCTGCTGCAGAACGGGCTCTGGGCCAATGGCTGCTTCGTGCAGAACCGGCTGTTCGGGGAGCACGTCAAGCACCGGCCGCCGCGCACCGACACGCCGAGTGCGCTTGCCAACCACTACCGCTGTCGCGACGGGCGCTGGTTCCTGATGGCGCTGCACAACGAGGCCCGCCAGCTCGCGAGCTTCCTGAAAGCGGTCGACGCCGAGCACCTGGTCCAGGACGAACGCTTCGCCACCCAGCCGGCGCGGCGCGCCAACCACAAGGCGCTGACCGAGATCCTCGACGGGATCTTCGCCCGGCGCGACCTGGCGGACTGGAAGACGATCCTCGAAGCGGCCGGCGTGACCTTCGGCGCCGTGTTCACGGTCGACGAGGCCGCGGACGATCCGCAGTCGCGCGAGATCGGCGCCCTGGTTCCTTTCGCCGACGGCGCCGGCCTCACCGTGTCGAGCCCGTTCCACATCGAGGGCTCCGCCAAGGTCGCGCCGCTCCGCGCGCCCACCGTCGGCCAGCATTCGGAAACGGTGCTGCGCGGCGCCGGCTACTCCGCCGACGACATCGCGCGGCTCAAAACGCTCGGGGTGTTGCAGCAGTAAATCATCGAGCTAAAAGGAGCGACCTCATGACCCTCACCCTCGCGGATGCCAATCGCGTAATCGCCGGCGCCATCGAGAAGGCGAACCAGCAAGGCACCAGGATGAACATCGCCGTGTGCGACGCGGGCGGTCGGCTGCTCGCCTTCCAGCGCATGGATGGCGCGATGTGGGCCGGCTCCTTCGGCAGCCAGGGCAAGGCCATGGCCTCGGCCGCCTTCGGACGCCCGAGTGGCGATCTGACGCCGCGGGCCGACCATCCGACCTTGCGCGGCATCGCCGCCGCCGAAGGCAACCACATGTTCTATGGCCAGGGCGCCGTGCCGATCTTCCGCCAGGGTGTTTTGGTCGGCGCCTGCGGCGTTGGCGGCGGGACCGCGCAGGAAGACGAGGATTGCGCCCGCGCCGGGGTTGAAAAGCTCTGACGCCCTGCGACTATCCTCCAATGCTGACCGACCGCTACGGCCTCGCGCTCTCCACCACGAACGCCGCCGCGCGCGATGCCTACGAGGACGGCGTCAATCTTCTCCTGACCGTCTATCCCGGCGCCGCCGCTTCCTTCGATCGCGCCATCGCCGCCGACCCGGGGTTTGCCCTCGCCCACATCGGCAAGGCCCGCGCCCTTCAGCTCGCGGTCAACCTTGCCGGCATGCGCGACTCGCTCGCCACGGCGCTCACGCTCACCGAAGGAGCGACGCCGCGCGAGCTCAGCCACATAAATGTCTTTCGTCTCCTGTTTGAAGGCCAGGCCGCAGCGGCGCTGGCCGCGATCCGCGCCCATGTCGAGACATGGCCGCGCGACGCGCTGGTGCTGAGCCTCGCCGCCAACCAGGGCGGGTTGATCGGCATGTCCGGCCTGGCCGGCCGCGAACAGGGGCTTGTCGATTTTCTGACGCCCCTCGCGCCGCACTACGGCGAGGATTGGTGGTTCGAGGCCCATTACGGCATGGCGCTGTCGGAAATCGGCCGGCACGACGCGGCACGCCCCAAGATCGAACGCTCCCTGGCCCAGACCCGGCGCAACGCCTATGGCGCCCACGCCTTCGCCCATCTCTGCTACGAGACCGGCGAGCGCGACAGCGGCATCGCCTTCATGCGCGACTGGCTGCCGCTTTACGATCGCGGCGGCGGACTGTTCGGCCACCTGAACTGGCACCTCGGCCTGTTCGAGCTGCACGCCGGCCATCTCGAGGCGGGGCTTCGCCTCTACAACGACGCCTTCTGCGCCGACGATCATCGAGGTGCGGTGCATCAGAAGCTCTCGGACTCCTCCTCGTTCCTGTGGCGCGCGGAACTGGCGGGCCATCCCCGCGATCCCGCGCGCTGGGCGAAGCTGCTGGAGTACGCGCGCGAGAAAATTCCCCGCCCGGGCTTCTCGCTCGCCGACTGGCACGTGGCTCTCGCCCTTGCCGCATCAGGCGAGGAGGCCGCGTTGGAGGACTGGGTCCAGGCCATAGAAGAGCTGGTGAAGGCCGGCCGCTATCCCTCCGGCGCCACCATCCCCACCGTGGCGCGCGCCTTCGCGGCGTTCCAGCGCGGCGACGATGCCGCCGCCATCGACCTGATCGTGCCCATGCTGCCCGATCGCGAACGCATGGGCGGCAGCCGGGCGCAGATCGATCTGGTGGAAGCGACGCTGTTGCGGGCGTACCTGAACGCCGGACGCGAGGCCGAGGCCCGGCGTCTCCTCGCGGAGCGGCGCCCGGGCCCGGCAAAGCTTCCCGTCCAAGGACTCACGTCGCTCGCGGGCTGACAGGTCGCATCCTTCTTCCCCGTCGCGCGTTAGCAGATTGAATTCTTGGGGGATCGCATGCGGGCTCGCATTTTGACGTGTTTTATGGCCTGCGTGCTCTTCGCGCCGCCAACAGCAAACGCCCAGTCCTGGTTGTATGAGGTTCGCGGCGGCGTGCTGGCGCATGACATCCCGATCGTCGCCGCCGGCCGCACCGAAAGCGGGATCAGCCTCAATGCCGAGCTCGCCTTCACCCCGTCGCTGCCGCTGTTCGGTGGCGCGATCCGGCCGGTCCTCGGCGGCTCCTTCGCACCCAACGGCCAGACGAGCTGGGTCTACCTCGATGCGAGGTGGGAATGGGCCGGCCCATTGTTCTTCTTCGGCATCGGCGTCGGGCCGGCGATCCAGACCGGCAACAACCTCTATGTCTCGACAGGCGGCCAAAAGGCGTTGGGCTCGCGCGTGCTGTTCCACATTCCGCTCGAGATCGGCCTGCAGGTCACGCCGAAGGTCCGCGTCTCGGCCTTCTACGAACATGTCTCCAACGGCTACACGGCCTTTCCCAATCCCGGCATGGACAACATAGGTGGCCGTCTCGCCTTCCGCTTCTGACGGAAGCGGCGCCGTTACTGCGGGGACAGCCTCACCGCCGTCATGAAGCGGGGGCGGAAATAGTCGGAGTCCAGGTGCGTCACCATCACGGGCGAGCCGCGCTGCGTGGCATGAACGAACTGGTCGTTGCCGGCATAGATTCCGATGTGGGTGTAGGTGCCGCGGGAACCGAAGAGGACGAGGTCTCCCCGCTGGAGGTCGCTGCGCGAGACGATCACGCCTTCGCGCGCCATCTCGTGCGGCATGCGCGGGATACGTTGTCCGAAGACCGCGCCATAGAGGTAGTAGACGAAGCCGCTGCAGTCGAAGCCCGTCTTCGGCGAGGTGCCGCCGTAGCGGTAGGGGGTGCCGAGGTAGTTCATGGCGCGCGAGACGAGGCGGTCGCCCCAATCGTTTGCGACGGCGGAGGTGGCGAATGAGGCCGGAACCACGGCGGCCACGGCCGGCGCCGGCTGCGTGAAGCCGGCGTAGACGCCGTTCTCCTGCTGCCACCTGGCATTGAGTTGATCGGAAACCGTATCCGTCGGATCGGCCTTCGCCGCGGGCTTTGCCGCCGGCTTCAGCTTTGCCTTGGTGGGCGCCTTGACCTGGGCCATTGCGGGAGAAAGAACACCCGCCGTCCCCAACAAGGCCAGGGCGGCCAGCATCAGAAGTCCGTTTCTCAACGCCATGAACGCCATCTCCCTTGGACCCCGGACAACGCGCCCGGCGGTCCCGGCCATTGTGGAGAAGGCCTGTGCGCCCGTCCAACAAATGTTGCATTTTTGCCACAGTGATTTTAAGCGATAACACGTTGATCTTGTTACGTTTTCGGCATTCGTGTGACAGAATGACTCGTGGAGGTCGAGCCATCGGCCATATTCTGAGGATTGGGAATGGGCGGCTCGCCCCTCGAGAGACTGATCACGATCGCGGCGTGTGCCCTGGCACTGACAGCCTGCGCCAGCGACCCCTCCTACCAGGAGGCGGCCATGGAAGCCTCCAACAACGGCAATCAGAGGCAGGCGACCGACCTCGCCAAGAAGGAGGTCGCCCGCTTCGCCACCGCCGACCAGTGCTCGCCTAAAACCACCGTCAACTGCGGGACGCTGGCCTTGGCCTACGGCACGCTGGCCCGTTACCAGATCCTGGACGGCGATCGCCCGGCCGGAGAAAGCAGCTTCAGAAACGCCAAGCAGGCGTTGCGCCTGACCGCTCTCGAGACCAGGGCAAGCGCCACGGCCGCCGTCTATAGCGACGTCTCGGAAGCTTTCTGGAAAACCGGAGATCGGGCCCGCGCCATCGATGTCTTCAAGGAAGGTCGTACGGCGGGCGCGGACCAGTACCTGTACATGACCTCTGCTGCCAAATTTGTGGATCAGCAGCAGCAACCACCCGATCAACAACCGGACCCGAGCTAGAGCCACGGCCTTTCCCGATCAGGGCCCGTGGCGCCGGGCGCAGCAGGGGAAGTTCCCCCCGCTGGAAACGCCCGTCCGCCATCGCGCGTCACGCGCTCTGCCGACACCGGGTCTCGCGCATCAGCAGGATGCAGCCGATGCCAACGACCGCGCCGGCAACGAGAACGCCGAAGGCCGTACTGTAGGCGGCCGTCGTATAGACACGGGCGCCGCCGGCCAACTCTCCGGTCCAGGCCAGGTCGAGCAGCCAGCCGAGCAGCGGCTGATAGAGCGCGCCCGCGCCCGTCACCACGCCGTTCACGATGCCCAGCGCCGCGCCCCCGGCAGCCGGCGGGTTCAGTTCGCGCACCGCGGCGAACCCCAGGATCTGGCCGGAACCGCCGAAGCCGCAGAGGAAGCACAGCGCGCTCACGGCCCACAGCGGCAATCCGGGGGCCCAGGCCAGTCCCGCCATTGCGACCGCCGTGAGCATCAGGCCCGCGACGAAGGGCGGTTTGCGCCGGCCGATGCGGTCGCTCAGCCAGCCGATCGCCGGCGCGCCGACGCCCCAGCCGATGAATACCAGGGACGTCACGCCGGCCGCCGCCGTGCGGTCCAGTCCCTGCGTCAGCACCAGGTACGGCACGCCCCACAGACCGGCGAAGCCGAGCAGCGGCCCCGTGGTGCCGAGGCCGGCAATGGCGATCAACCAGGTCTGACGGTTCCGGCCCACCTGGGCCAGACCGGACATCACCTGCCGCAGGCCGCCCGAACTCCGGGGTCTGTCGCGCACCGTGGCGAACGCCGCCAGCGCCAGCAACACGCCGCCGCCCGCCAGCGCGAGCGAGGCCTGCCGCCAATCGAGCCGGTCGACCAGGAGGCGCAGCGGCGCCTGGCCGAACACGCCGCCGGCCATGCCCAGCATCATGGCAAAGCCCGAGAGCAGCGCGAAGCGCGCCGGCGGGAACCACTGCCCCGCCACCGTCATCGCGCCCACCAGACTGAAAGCCGCGGTGGCGCCGATCACGAAACGGCCCAGCGACAGCGCCCAGAGCGTGGGCGCCAGCGCAAACAGCAGGCAGCCGGCGGCGCATCCCAGGGCGGCCACGGTCATCAGCCGGCGCGGGCCGAAGAGCCGTAGAAATAGAAGGCGGAGAGATTGCCGACGGCCGCCGCGCCGACGGCGAAGTCGCGCATCAGCTCGTCGATCATGACGCTGGGCGCGACCCGCAGGATCCAGGCATAGAAGAAGAACAGCGCGCCGGTCGCCCAGCCATAGAGCGCCAGGCGAAGGACGGGATGCGGCGCGGCGCTCGGCTCCCTTTCGGCGTTCATGCGACGTGTCTTGCTCCTCCCGCCACCTTGATAACCTATGTGAACCGGCAGGTCTCAGGCGCAGGTTTCATTATGCGACACGGCACATCGGGAGCGAGCGTGCGACTCTCCGGCGAAATCCTGGCGGCGGCTTCCCGGCGACTTCGATCGCCCGAACGATCGCGAACAGCAGCTGGCGATCGCCGTTCAGATCGCCACGATCGCGGCCATCGATGAAATCGACGGCCGCCTCGATGGCTTCCCTCCTGTGGAGGACCCTGATGCGGTCGTCAGGCCGCATACTGCACTTCGGCCGTCCACAATACTTCGCCCCGGCAATGAGGACTGAGATCCTGCGGCGTGCGCAGATCGACCGTTCTGCCGCCGAGCAAGGCCGAAAGGTCGGAATTCATCGAAAAGAACGGCGTAGGATTCGAGGCCGGCCAGCCTTATCGTCTGGCCCGTTTGGGCCGCCGGCTGCGGCCCCGCCCGATTTCAACCCGGCATTTCAAAGAGGTGCGCCATGGTCAATCGCATGAAGTTCTACATCGACGGCGCCTGGGTCGATCCGGCCGTCATGAAGACGGTCCCGGTGGTCAATCCGGCCACCGAGGACCGTATCTATGACGTGGCCGTCGGCTCGAAGGCGGACGTCGACAAGGCGGTCGCCGCGGCCCGCCGCGCTTTCGAGACCTTCTCGGTGACGACCCGGGAGGAGCGCATCGAGCTGCTCGGCAGGGTCATCGAGGCCTACAAGGCCCGCGCCAAGGACATCGCGCTCGCCATTTCCGACGAGATGGGCGCGCCGATGATGATGGCCGAGCGCGCGCAGGCGGGATCGGGCCTCGGCCACCTGATATCGACCTTGCAGGTGCTGAAGGACTATCACTTCGAGGAAAAGGTCGGCTCGGCCATCGTCGTGCGCGAACCGGTCGGCGTGGTCGGCATGATCACACCGTGGAACTGGCCGCTCAACCAGATCGCCTGCAAGGTGGCGCCCGCGATCGCCGCCGGTTGCACCATGCTGCTCAAGCCGTCGGAGTTCACGCCGACCTCGGCGCTCATCTTCGCCGAAGTGATGCATGAAGCGGGCGTGCCGAAGGGCGTGTTCAACCTCGTGAACGGCCTCGGCCCCGACGTCGGCGTCGCGATGAGCGAACACCCCGACATCGACATGATCTCGTTCACCGGCTCGACCCGCGCCGGCATCGACGTCGCCAAGCGCGCCGCCAACACCGTGAAGCGCGTCAGCCAGGAACTCGGCGGCAAGTCGCCGAACGTCATCCTGGAGGATGCCGACTTCACCAAGGCGGTCTCGGGCGGCGTGGCCTCGGTGTTCAACAACTCGGGCCAGTCCTGCAACGCGCCCACGCGCATGATCGTGCCGGCGGCGAAGATGAAGGAAGTGGCGGCCATCGCCAAAGGCGTCGCCGACAAGACCAAGGTGGGCGACCCCAAGGCCGAGGGCACGACCATGGGGCCCGTGGTCAATCGCACGCAGTGGGACAAGATCCAGGCGTTGATCAAGAAGGGCATCGACGAGGGCGCGACGCTCGTCGCCGGCGGCCCCGGCCTGCCCGAGGGCGTCAACAAGGGCTTCTATGTCCGCCCGACCATCTTCGCCGACGTCACCAACGACATGACGGTGGCCCGCGAGGAGATCTTCGGACCGGTGATCACCATCCTCGGCGCCAGGG
>LNFM01014297.1_pt1 | contig 11634 bp, 16 predicted proteins | sample 596031 | NCBI WGS metagenome assembly LNFM01 (sample SAMN04254537, study PRJNA301005) | activated carbon metagenome | isolation source: dual media filters at the Ann Arbor, Michigan drinking water treatment plant | place: USA: Ann Arbor | reverse complement strand
AACGTCTGCGCGTGTTTAGAGAAAAGATGGCAGCGCGGCAGCAAGACAAACCGTGCGGCGAGTGTCACCTGCAGCCGGGTGAGCGGTGCGATGTGTGCGGGGCGGAAGAGGCAGGGGAGGGGAAGGGATGAGCGAGATGCGCTATCAATGGACCCCGGCGAGCGAGCCGCCGGAAGATGATCGGAATGTGCTGGTATGGAGGCGCGGAGATGCTGAATTTGGGTCTTTCACAGATGGCAAATGGGCAATCTATGGGCCTCCGTGGGATGTGAACGATGTTACCCATTGGCGCGACGTTGAACCGCCTAGCGGAGAGGGGGAGAAGTGACGCTAGACCTCGAATCCGCAGCCGCCCTGCTTCAGATTCATCCCAAGACTCTGCAAGCCCGGGCCGCTGCTGGCACCATACCGGGCCGCAAGATAGGCAGACGATGGGTATTCATCGAGGCCGATCTGCTGGCATACATCCGGGAGGGATACACATGTCGCTCTACCGAGTCGGCCGAGTCTGGTACGCAGATATACAGATCGACGGACGCCCACGATTTCGACGAAGCACTGGGACTTCCGACAAGAAAGCCGCGCAGGAGTGGCACGACCGCAAGAGGGCCGAACTCTGGCGAGAATCGAAACTCGGTGATCCCGTTCCCCGGCGATTCCGCGAGGCAATGACTAGCTGGCTGTCCGAAAAGCCCCGAGACGCATCCGACCGCTACCGCCTGCGCGCCCTGCCCGACTGGTTGCGCGAGACGCGCCTAGCGGCACTCACCACGGAACGCATAGACGAAGCCATTGCCCACATGGCGCCCTCGTCCTACAACCGCACGGCCAACCTGCTGCGCGCGATCCTGCACCATGCACAGGGGCGCGGGTGGATTACCGCGGTGCCGCCGCTGCCCCGCAAACGTGTAGACGACAAGCGCCTGAGTTGGCTGTCCGCCGAGGAATGGGAAGCCCTGCGCCGGGAGTTGCCCGAGCCGCTGCGCGCGATGGCGCAGTTCACGCTCGCCACCGGCCTGCGGGAGAATAACGTGCTAACGCTCCGCTGGGATCAGATCGACCTCGCCCGGGCAGTGGCATGGATTCACGCCGACGAGGCCAAAGCCGGGCAGGGCATCGGCGTGCCTCTCAACGCGGATGCCCTTGCGACGTTGCGAGAACGCGCACAGGACGAGCGCCGCTGCGAATGGGTGTTTGCCAATCCCGAGACGCTGCGCCCCTACTACAAGGCTTCCGGGCGCGCGTGGTACGACGCGCTTAAGCGTGCCGGGCTAGACGGCTTCCGCTGGCATGACCTGCGGCATACATGGGCAAGCTGGCACGTGATGCGCGGCACCCGGCTTGAGGAACTGCAGAGGCTCGGCGGGTGGAAGACGCTGGCGATGGTTACCCGCTACGCGCACTTGTCGCCCGAACACTTGGCCGGAGTCGCCGAGAACGTCGCCCCGGTCAGTGTCACGCAGCCGAAAACCGGGGGGAAGGCGGCATGATGGCGTCACAGTTCGGCGTTCCATGCCTTAGGGGAACTGCCTTCACACGGCAGGGGCCGCAAGTTCGAACCTTGCACTGCCCACCACAATCCCCTGTATTTCAAGCACTTACGCGCCCATGTCACTTGCACGGGTATGGCGCTAACCCGTCTCAATCCGCGTCACACCGCACAATTCCGCAGAGCGGCGGCACACTGGCGCCACACTACCGCATTCCCGCGCACTGCCTCAACGGAGGAATGATGGTTGTACCCATGACTGTCGCAGACCTGATTGCACTACTGCAAACGTTTCCGCAGTGAGTACGAATTGCTCGAAGCTTCTCACTTAAACATTCTAACCCTGTGCGAACCTCGGCCAGATGGATGGATTCATGATCGTAGACCAGACAAACCAACGCAGGAGTATCTTGTGTTCCCCGGCAACTAGGGCTTATCTCAGCCCTGCGCACTGCCTCAGTTCCGCCTGACAAGGAGCTATGATGGATATTTACGCCTTCCCGCTTTCGCCTGCCGATATCCTGCGCGTTGAGAGCATCGACGAGAAGATAGACCGACTGGCGAACGAAGCCTTGCAAGAGATACGGCAGATGGCAGAAGCCGCTCGGCGAGAGTTTGCGCCAGTGAAAGGGCAGATGCACTACCCGACCGCAGAGCAGGCGGTCATTAACGTGATGAACGCAATGCGAAACGGTCAACGCCTAGCGAATGCTGGCGCACTGTCGCAATTCGGCCTGACACAGCGCCAAGGTCTGCTCAATTCTTTCTGCGGTTTCTAACGCTCCGACGACGGCCGGGAGTAAGTCTCGATCACCCGCTCCGCTAACGGCTTCCAGCCCGTTCCCTGGATCGGCGTCAGGGCTTCCGACGACGGGACAAACCGTGGGCACTCGGCTGGTACTGGCACCGCGGAGGCGCACCCAGTCAGAAGCAGATTCAGCGCGAGCACGCCGCCAGCCGGTAACGTATGCCTGTTGTGCATTCCATACCTCCTTGCTAGTTGCCCGCGCCATGCGCGTTTGCTCGGCGCCAACCGCCGCCATTGTCGACACTTCGCCCGCCCGACTGTCGCGGCCCGTGTCGTAGCCGTGCCACCAGATGCCGGCAATAACGGCTACGGCCGCACCTACGCGCCACAGGAGCGCGCTACCGGGTAGCGGGATCATTCCTCGCCATCAATTCATCCTTCCGCGCACTGCCCGCGCTAGACCCGTAGAAGTACCCGATCACCCCGCCGAACGCCGCAGCTAGGGTGCCCACGAGCAAGTCGGCGCCGGTCTTGTCGCGGTAGATCATGTAGCCCAAGACGACGAAGAAGCCGACGACGACGATGCCAGCGAGGATGTATTGCGCGTAGTTCCGATGGTTCATCGCACCCGCCTTCCTAGCACCAGCCTGCATTTCCTGAGCGCCGCAACGCGCTCCGTCATCCCGATCAGCCCGCCGTTAACCGACCGCGTAACGCCGTCGAAGTCGTTCTGATCCGCCAACGCATTGCAGCCCGCCTGCGCCCAATACCAGCCGGCAGAGAGTGCCGCTAATTCCGGGTCGAGAAGCATGTCTGGCTTCTCTTCCAGCGGCTGCGCCAATCCGATCCCGCAACGGCTGTACATGCTGCGTCCCGTGATCTGGATCAGACCGCGCCCGCGATAGCGCCAAGCATCCCCGCTGCCCTCCGGGCCGTTGCCCATCCTGCTGCTGTAGACCTTCTCTGCAAGCCGCTCCGGGTTGCGCGCGTACGGTGCAGCAGAGGCAATGGTCGGAAACCGCCGTGGCCACACCTGACACAGTCGCTCTGCGGTGTAGTTCAGGTTCTCTTCAAGCCGCGTGAAGTCGAAAGACTCATGCAGTAGCGTCGCCGTCCACATGCACATGCGGTGCTCGCTGTCGTTGATCTCATAGATCGGCATCGTCTGCGCAAGCATCTTTGCCCAATACTCGTCATCCGTGCAGCGTGGCGCGATGATGGCAATCTCGCGGGCATCCCAAGGTCGGATCATGCTTCCTCCTTCTGCGCCATCATCTGCAGCGTCTCGACCGTTGCCGGCACGGCAAGCAGCCGCACGAAGTTTCGGATCACGTTCGGCGCCCGGTCGCCGTATCGCTCGCACAGTGCGTCTATCACGTCATAGACCTCAATGCAGTCATTTAGCCCGCAAGCATCGTCGTACCCGATTCGCAGATCGTGCCAAGCATGTATCAACGGTTCCCCGTTGCTGTCCGCATCGCTGGCAATCTCGGCGAGCGCCTTACGTACTCGCTCGCTTACCACGGATCACGCTCCGGACGATTCGCAGCAGCATAACCACGGGATGCACGCGCCGCTCGATAACTGGCGCCGCCCCGTGCCCGGCTTCGAACTGGTCTAGCATTTCGGCAAGCTGACCGATTGCCCATCGCTCAAATTCAATGACCGAAGCGTAGGAACGGTCCTCCATATCGACATTGCCAGTGTCGGACACCTCTGCGCCTGTGTCGTGGTCAGTCACCACCGTCCGGTAGCGCACTGTGTAGCGTTCGCCCTCCGTCACCAGCGGCTGCTCCAGCATGCGGCGGAACGTGATCCCGCACGACTCTGCAAGCCATACGCGCATGTCCTCATTCACGCCGAACCATCGCATCGTGCCCAAATCCGCGTACATATCGCCGCGCTCGTTCAGAATGTGCGTTGTCACTGCAATGTCGTATCTCACCATCGATCCACCCACCAGACCAAGACTAGCGCCACCGCTATCGGAATGAGTAGCGATAGCGCGAGGGTCATCACTCTTTCGGGCCTCTGGCATTAACGAACGCCGCCCACCATTCCGCAGCGTGATTCAGCGCAGCCGTGCCGATCCACATGAGGAAGCCCAGGATCAGCGCACCGCCCACCAGTTGCACCCAGTTCTTTCGCCAGTTCTTCCACGTCGCTTCAGACTCGACAGCCCGTTTTAGGTACGGCTCAAACTCTTCGCGGAATGCCTCGATACCCCTAGACATGCACGCCACGTCGCGAATCAATGCGCGCTTGTCTCGCGAAAGTTGCTCAACTTCACTGCGCAACTTGTGCAGTTCATCCGTGTTTTGACTAATCGTCTTGATTAGTTCAAGGATGAGCGGCTGCGTGATCGTGGTTGGAGCTTGTTCGGCAGTCATACGAAAATCTCATCCACCTGAATGAATGAATTCATAACGCCGCCCAATGTCGTGCCTAGCCCACTGATGCCGTTAAAGATCATTTGATTGCCGCTAACTCCGCCCGCTCGCACATTAAACGTCGTGCTACTGGTTGTGCCGCTTATCCCTCTAAAAAACAAATGTTGCATTTGTGGGTCTGCGACGTTCTGCGCGCTACTGGATGCCGCCAATGCGTTAGCGGTTGCGTCACGAAACAGTGCCGCCGTGATCGTGTCCCCGGCTCCGCTTGTCGTCCATAGTCCGCCCGCCCGAACCTCTAACACATTAAGTGCGCTTGAAGGCGTTACAGACAACGTAAGGAACTGCGTTCCTTCTGTGTTTTGCGGAATCGTGTTATCAAATGGAATATTTGTCGTAAATGGCCCGCCTCCAGGCGTGTTGCCGTCAGCAAGCCGATTAGACGCAATCACACTTCCCGGCAACGGCATCCGGCTGTGATTGGTCTGCACGAACGTTGGCGCGTTACTCCACGCGGCCGTACCGTATTGAATCTCCACATACCCGAGATAGCGCATTGCCACGCCTACGCGCGCAGTCCCCGAATACAGTATCTGCGCGAAGTCCGCAGTTCCGCTGCCCTCTGCCGTCGTGTTTAGAATCTGCTCGTTGAATGCTCGCCATCCGACCACGCTAGCGCCAGACGTGACGGCACGATATGCAGCAAGCTCCACGGTGCCGGCATTGTTGATTGCGCACACCCAAATGCGCCCCGCTTCGCCATTGCCTAGTCCGAGCGTGCTACCGGCAGAAATGGTAAACGTAGTCGATGCCGTCACCGCAATGATGCTAGGCGCCCCGCTTGTGCTGCTGGCATTGCGGAATCCGACGAAAGCCGGATCACTCGCAGACGGCACCGCACCCGCATTCGTGCGCAGTTCCAGCGTCAGATTGTTACCCGCTACGCTCGCATTCAGCGCACAGTTATGCAGGCCCCAAATATCATTCGCAACCGTCTCATATCCTGACTTATCGTAAACCGTGCGCGTGCGAGTCTGCCCGGTCGTGATCGTGGACAGTTCTTTCTGAAACTTCTTCGTCCGGTCCGCGCTGTCGGCAAGCTGCCAAACCGCATCGGTCAGGACCGGCACGCTAGGCTCGGTCGCAGACAGCAGGCCAACGTCCGGGATCGTGCCGGTGAGTCCTGCGTCAAGGTTTGTGGTCAATGGCGACAGCGTGACCGTTGTTACGCCCGCACCAAACGAGGAAACCGAAATGGTTCCGTATGTCAGTTGAGGCGCAGCCGTGATGACTGCCCGCACGCGCCGGCCGACCTGGAACACGCCGCGCGCATCGCCCGTCACCGTGAACGTGTTAACGCCCGTCTGCGTCGCCGTGCTGCCGCTGCTCTGCCATTCAGATAGCGCAGTCGGGGAGACGTAGCCAAGCGGGTCTAGGTCGTCTCGCGTCCAGATTGGCGACGTGGGCGGGTCAGTGTCCGTGCTTGGAGTCAGGACGAGTTTGTACTGGATGCCGCCCGCCACATAGAGCCCGTTCGGCACCTCGCCCCGGCTGTTCAGGACAATGGGGTTAGAATTGGCACTGAGTCCATCCGTCTCGGCGTAGGTCGTGACCTTCGTCGTCGTGTTGGCTTGGTAGATGAAAAGCTTTCCGCCGCTCAGTTCGTTGCTGTTGGCGTCAAAGAAAGTTTGCTTTTCGGTAATCAGAGGATAGAACGGCATGGGGCACCTTATGACTTGGAATTACACGAAGTCCGCCGTCATCGTGTTTCTCGGGATGATTGGCGTTCGCATGGTGATCGAGTACGGCGTGCCGTTCGCGAGATACCAAGACCCGCTTTCGGCTGTGCCCGTGTTTGTCGTTGCTATCTTCATCGGCGTTATTGCTGACCTGATTGAAGCATGGCGTCGCCGGCGTTCCGCGTCCCACGAGTCAGCACCTGACCGAGCAGGGAACTGAACTTCGCCTCGTTCGGGGAAAGCTTCTTAAGTTGCTTGAGCATGGTTTGCGCGTTCGGGTCTGTGATGATCTGCGCGATTTTGTCGGCATGACTGCCGAGCCGCGCTTCTTCGATCCAGTCCGCCCACTGCCCGGGAGAGGCAAGCCGCCCCGCTCGCAGCGCCATGGCAGGCACACCGCCCGCCTCGCGTTCCATGCGGCGCATCTCCTGACCCTTGATAGCGGTTGTGGAGTTGCGCGGCAATCCGCGGCCGGTAGCCTCGAACACTTCCATCAGGTCATTGAATGCCGACATCTCTTGCGGGGAGAACGCTTCCTGCAGCATCTGGCGTTGCTTCGGGCTCATCATCGCCGCCGAGAACTTTGCCGGCTGCAAGAACGGTTGCCCCGTGGCGAATCGCTGCCCTGCCTCTGCCCATACGTCCTGCAGGTATGCGCGCTTGACCTGCTGCCACGCTTCCGGGTCCACAGCCTGCACGGCGCGCTTGAATTGCGACATGGCGAGCGGGCCCGACTTCTTCGGGTCTAGCACCATGCGCGCGGCTTCCTGTACACGCATATCCGGCAATTCGGAGATAAGTCCGACGAAGGACATACCCTTATCCTTCATCGTCTCCACAAGCGGCGAGTTGTGCGCGTAGATTTCCCGCGCCCGGGCATACAACGAATTGCCCTGCGCATCCTTCGCGCTGATGTCGTCCATCGCGCGCAGCAGTTCGTTCTTAAGGTCCTTGATCTTCTCTTTTTTGACTCCGATTACACCCTCGAACTTGCCGCCTTGAATCATCTTGTCAAGGCCGAGCTTGAGATAGTGCATTCCCTGAAACGACTGTTTAGGATCGCCCAGGTCGATGCCCTCAATGCGCGCAATCTCCATCGCTTCCTTCACAGCCTCGCGCGGCATGCGCTTCATGAGTGCTTCGGCCCGCGGCAGTGCTGCCGGGTTCATGCCCACAGTCTGCGAGAATGCGGCGTCATAGAGCGGCTTGGCAGCGCCTGCGCGTTGCTTCACGGCTTGGTCAATTGCCTCAACGGAGGCTTCCTTCGCGCGTCGCCCGGCAAGTTCTACAGAGTCATTCGGCGACAGCGTCTTAAGGAAATTATCCATCGCCGTGTCAGTCTGCCCAGCCCGACGCGCGTAGAACTCGCCCATCCGATCCGAACTTCCCGGCATCTCAGACACCACCTGTTGCCGGAACTTGAGACTAGACAGGTTTGCCGCCTCGGGCAGCGTCAGGTCTACGCCAGCCCGCGCCCCCTTCTGCAGTAGCTGCGCCGTGCCTGCCGGGTTGTATTGCGCAAAGTCCGAGGCTAGACGCCGATTGATCGCGTACGCGATGCCCTCGCCCACACCCTGCCCGCCTGCACTCCATGCGGCTTCCTTGGCAATGTCCTTGCCGCTTACCGGATCGTCTGCGATGTAATTGCCAATCGCCTGCCGGATGCCTTCGCCACCCGCACCGGCCGCGCCTGTCGCCGCTAGGCTCGCCACCATTCCTTGCGGACCTGTGACCATCATGGGCGCGGTCGCAATGCCTGTAGCCATCGCAGGCGCAGCCGAAACGGCACTCCCGGTGCCGGTTGCCATGCGCTTCACGATGGCGCCGGGCGACCAGCCGGCCGGAACTTCGGCAGCGTACGTGCCGTCGTCTTTCTGATAGACGATATCGCCGTTCGGCATCATCGCGTAGCGGTTGAATGCTTCATCGGGCGACAGGTTAGGAAAGCGCCGCTTTGCGAAATACGCAATCTTGTTGATAGGCGAATCGATGAATGAAGCGCCGGCAATAGTCGTCACGCCCGCGGAATCCTCGGGCGCCTTCGTGACTGTCACGGAGTCCTGCAGTTGCGTTGCCTTCGCTTCCTCGGCTGGCGCTTCTGGCGCGCTCGCCCACTTCGGTGCCTTGTCTGCCACACTGCCCCCTTACGGCTTCTGCCGAAGCTTGCCATCCGGCCCGATGAAATACGCGCCCTTAGGCAACGCATCAAAACCATCGTCGCCCTTGATCTTGAACGGGCTTTCCTTTGATCCCATCGCCTTTGGCTTCTCTTCAATCTTTGGCTTTTCGCTGGCGCGCGGTCCACGCCCGCCGACTCGCTTGGAATCTAGCCCGTAATCCTTCGCGGTTTCCATGTACTCGCCGCGTACTCGGTCGTATTCCTGCTCGCTAACGATGTTCAATTCATCGGCAAGCTTGCGGAAGTCCTCGCGCTGCTTCGGCGTCAACTTCGTGCCGTTCACGATGTTCTGCACAAGATTCGTAAGCCGATCTTCAAGCCCGCTAGCCTGCACAGCCATTGCCAGTTCCGACTCCCGCACGACAGAGCCAGGGTCTAGCAATTTCATGATCTTCGTTGCTGCTGCCAGATCGCCGGCCGGCGACTTCAGCGCCAGTGCCTTGCTGATCTGCCCATACGCCGAGCGCACTTCGGAATGCGCCTTGTAAATCGGCTCCGACTTGAAGTCGTTGCGCAGATCGCGCTCGTTCTTGAAGTTGTCTTTCGTGGTGTTGAACTGCTGCATTTTGGCGGCACTCTTTTCCGCCTTTGACAGTTCATACCTTTGCACGGGTTCGTTGGGCACGATGTTGCCCCGCACATCGCGCCCGAATGGCTTGTTCTCGTCGCCCTGCTGCAGCCGCTTGATGATCGGATCGAACGGCGTTGGCGCAGAGTTGAGATTCACAGACGGCGCGCGAATCTGATCGGGCGTTGATCCGCCCGGATTGTCGCCTAGTGACTGCTCAAATATCCGCTTGGACTCGTCACGGTATCGCTGCTGTGCGTACAGAGACTTGCCCAATTCACCCGGATACTGCCGCTCGAAGTCCTCTTTGTTCCGTGCCAGTTGATCGCCGAACGACATGTTCGAAGCGATGTAGCTATCAATGTATTGCTGCCCCGGGTTGTCTGGGATCGCGGCAAGCATGTCTGCGGGTACGCCCGAGCCGCTAAGAAACCGCTTCGCCTGCTGCACGGACTCCGGCGTATAGCCGTTTGCCTGCACGAACTGCGCAGCCTGCAGGTATAGCGGCTTGAACTTGTCAGCGGACTCTAGCGCCAGCTTGCGACCCTCGGCCCCAAACTTCGCCAGTTCGGCATCAGCGCGCTTTTGCTTCATGCCGAGTTCATAGGAGCCGAGCGGGTCAATCTCCATCATGCCGGCGATAAACTTGCCCATATCGCCGCCCGACGTGCGCACAAGGTCAGCAATGCGCCCTTGCTTCTGCTGCTCGCGCTGCGCTTGCGCCAGTTGCATCTCTTGCATCTGGCCTTGCCCGATCAGGTTCTTCAACGTCAACGCATTGCCGTAGGCGCCGAAGTAGTCGACCGGCTTCTGCGGCTGGAGATTGAGAACGATTGACGGGTCGATAGGCATCGTTCTCTCCTAGAGATTGAGTCCGGGCGCCGAGAACGGCCCCGACGTGGGCGCGTTTGGAACGTCTCGCAAAGACACGCCGCGGTTACCGACGCCCATACGGTCAAGCATGGACTGCTGCATGTACATGTTGCCGACGTTGGAGAAGGCGTTGCCCATCGCATTCGCCCCGCCCACAATCCCCGCCGCCCTCGCATTCCCGCCCTGCGTGAGCAGGTCCGCAATCGTGCCGGCAGACTGCGCGCCGAGTTGTGCGCCGCCCATTGCTGCCGTCTGCCCTGTGCCTGCTACGCCTGCCAACTGGTTGTAGCGTTGCGCCTGCTCACCTAACCGGAACGCGCCGCGTTCGTTGTACTTCGTGCCCGCGTAGTCTTGCCCGAACTGGATCAAATCGCGCAGCGTCTTGGTTGAGAACAGATTGCCGCGCGCTGCGGCGGACTGCTCAAGATTCGCCCGCCCTTCGCGCAGTCCGAACTGATAGCCCGGGTCGTTAACGAGTTCCGTGCCGTCGAATGGCTGGTATGACGAGATGAGCGATGAGAGCTTGTCTAGCGCCCCGTACCCCGCCTTGCGGTACGGCGCCATGTCCTCGCGCCCGAGTTCGAACTGCCGCCGCTCTTCGCCAATTCCGGCATACGTGCCTTCTAGCTGGGCGTCTGCCGCCTTGTCGGCCGCACTGGATTGCATCATTCCGCTGCCAATCGTGGCCGCGGCCATGATCGACGCAGTCACCGGGTCATTACGCTCGCCGTACGCTGCGCCGCCCGTCGGATCGCCGATTGGCATCTCGCTAGACATTGCTCGCGTCTGTGCGCGAGACAGATAGATTTTCTCAAACATAGCGATATCCTCGGTACTCGAACAAGATTGCCGTCGGCAGCGTGCCGACAGGAACAAACCCAAGCCGCTGCACAAACGCTTGCCCGCGTTCGTTGTCGTGCATCACGGCAGTTACCGCGCGCCCGTGCGCCCGCACCGTCTTGCCTAGCGTTGCTCGCAAGAATCGGCGCGTCGCCCATTTGCGCTTCCCGTCATCCTTGACGCCCACGTGTATCTCCGCGCCACGCATCAGCACTGCCCCCACAATCCGCCCATCGACCCGCACAGGCTCCACGCTCCAGCCTTGCATCGCTTGGGCGAACTCGTCATAGCCAATCGGCCATCGGTCGCGGCAGGATTCCCAGGCTGCATAGAGAGCTTCATCACGCTCCAAGGTAGTAATCGGCAGTCACGCGCCAAATAGCATTCGGCGTCGCCGGGCAAACGATTGTTGTCGCCGTATTCGCCGCCGTGCTTTTAAGCGGCTGCGTTGGCGAGATTAGTTCCGTGTAGATCGTTCCCTGTGCGGCTGCGTCAGCAGGAATGCTCAACACGCGCGTGCCGGGAAGGTTAGTCGTTGTAACGAGCACGGGCGTTGCCGCCGCCGTCATCAACGCTGTCGCAATCCGCTGCACTTGGATGCGGGTGAAGTAATGGAACAGACCCACGCCGCCGGCTGCGACTGTGAGCGTTACCGCTGCGCCCGCCACTCCAGTATTTGTAGCCGCTGTCGTCGCCGGGTATGGAATCGATGTAATGGCGTAATCGGCCGTCGAGGCACGAATGGCGACAATTGCGGCACCCGTCGGCGCGGCCGAGATACGCGCTCGAATGCGGCGGAATCCGGTTA
>LNFM01011906.1_pt1 | contig 11636 bp, 5 predicted proteins | sample 596031 | NCBI WGS metagenome assembly LNFM01 (sample SAMN04254537, study PRJNA301005) | activated carbon metagenome | isolation source: dual media filters at the Ann Arbor, Michigan drinking water treatment plant | place: USA: Ann Arbor | reverse complement strand
CCTCCTTGATCTGGGCGGTGATGAAGCCGACCTCGCCGGGGCCGAGCTGGTCGACCGGGGTGTTCTTGGGCAGGAAGACGCCGACGCGGTCGATGAGGTGGGTCGAGCCGTTCTGCATCATCTTGACGCGCTGGCCGGTCTTCAGCGTGCCGTCGAAGACGCGGACCAGCACGACGACGCCGAGGTAGGGGTCGTACCAGGCGTCGACCAGCAGGGCCTTGAGCGGGGCGTTGGGGTCGCCCTTGGGGGCCGGCAGGCGGGTGACGATGGCTTCCAGCACATCCTCGATGCCGATGCCGGACTTGGCGCTGCACAGGACGGCGTCGGAGGCGTCGAGGCCGATGACGTCCTCGATCTGCTGCCGCACCCGCTCGGGCTCGGCGGCGGGCAGGTCGATCTTGTTGAGGACCGGAACGATCTCGTGATTGTTGTCGATGGCCTGGTACACATTGGCCAGGGTCTGGGCCTCGACGCCCTGGGAGGCGTCCACGACCAGCAGGGAGCCTTCGCAGGCGGCCAGCGAGCGGGAGACCTCATAGGCGAAGTCGACGTGGCCGGGCGTGTCCATCAGGTTGAGGACGTAGTCGAGCCCGTCCTTCGCCCTGTAGTTCAGGCGCACCGTCTGCGCCTTGATGGTGATCCCGCGCTCTTTCTCGATATCCATGTTGTCGAGAACCTGCGCCGACATTTCGCGCGCGGTCAGCCCGCCGGTCACCTGGATCAGGCGATCGGACAGCGTGGATTTGCCGTGGTCAATGTGGGCCACCACACTGAAATTGCGGATACGTTCGATGGGAGGGGTCGTCATGGCCGCGCCGGTAGCACGGCAGGGCCGGATCGCCAACGCGCGCGCGGGCTGCGGGCTGTTTCGCCACTGTCCCGGGCGCGGATTACTTCGGCGTAAGGCCTCGCTTTGGCGTTTGAGAAGCGACGGCGAAACCGCTATTCAACGGCCGATGACAGGGGCGCCCAGGACGGGCGACCCGAACGCGAGACGCGCGGCTCCCCCTCCGCGGCGTCCATGAGGACCAGACGTGGCGAACATTGTGCGGAACAGCCTGGCCGGCGCGGCCATGATGGCCCTCGGTCTGACCCTGGCGGCCTGCGGCGGCGGCGACGAGGCCAAGCAGGCGGAAGCCAAGGCCGGTAGCGGCGCGACCAGCCAGACGGTGTCGATCGCCGTGGCGTCGCTGCAGAACCTGCCGCGGACCGTGACCGCCTCGGGCACGATCTCGGCCTGGGAAGAGGTGCCGGTTGGCGCAGAGACCGGCGGGCTGACGGCCACGGGCGTCTTCGTCGACGAAGGCGCGTGGGTGCGTCAGGGCCAGCCGCTGGTCCAGCTGAACGACGCCCTGCTGCGCGCCCAGCTGCGCCAGCAACAGGCCGCGGTGCAGACGGCGGAGGCCAATGCCGCCCGCGATCAGGCGGCGCTGGAGCGCGCCCAGGAACTCAAGGGGCGCGGCTTCCTCAGCCAGGCGTCGCTGGACACGGCCCTGGCCAACCAGCGCGCCTCGGCCGCCAATGTCCTGGCCGCCCAGGCCTCGCTGTCGGAAACCCGGACGCGTCTGGCGCAGGCCACGATCCGGGCACCCGTCGGGGGTCAGGTGATCCGCCGCAGCGTCACCCGCGGCCAGATCGTGGGTGCCGGGACGGAACTGTTCCGCATCGTTCGCGACGGCCGGCTGGAGCTGGACGCCCAGGTGCCGGAGACCGAACTGGCCCTGGTCCGCGCGGGCCAGACCGCCGTGATTTCATCGGATCAGGTGGGTGAAGCCACGGGTCGCGTTCGCATCGTCACCTCCGAGGTCGATGCGGCGAGCCGGCTGGGCACGGCCCGCATCTCCGTGACGGGGGGTGCCTTCCGGCCGGGGATGTTCGCCCGCGCCCGCATCGCGGTCGGCGACCAGCCCGCCGTGACCGTCCCGACCGCCTCGGTCCTGTACCGCGAGAACCGCGCCGGGGTCTTCGTCATGGGCGGGGACAACCGCGTGCATTTCCAGCAGGTGACCGTGCTGTCGCGCACGGCCGACCAGACGGCGGTCGGCGGGCTGACAGCGGGTTCGCGCGTCGTGGTCGCCGGGGCCGGCTTCCTCGGCGAAGGCGACCGGGTGACCGTGGCCGCCGCGCCGCGCGCGGCCGCCCCGGTGCGCGCCGCCGCCCCGGCGAAGAACTAAGGCCCGGACGATGAAAAACATATCGTCCTGGTCGATCAGGAATCCGATCCCGATCATCCTCATGTTCACCCTGCTGACCATCGGCGGGGTGCTCAGCTTCATGAGCATGCGGATCAACAACAATCCGGACATCGATTTCCCGCTGGTGGCGGTCACGGCCGTGCGGCCGGGCGCGGCGCCCAGCGAGATGGAAGTCCAGGTCACGCGACTGATCGAGGACTCGCTGGCCGGCCTGTCGGGCGTGCGCCACATCAACTCCCAGATCACCGACGGCGTCTCCTCGACGACGATCGAGTTCGAACTGGGCACCGACACCGAACGCGCCACCAACGACGTCCGCAACGCCATGAGCGGCCTGCGCGCCGACCTGCCGCAGGACATGCAGGAACCCGGCGTCCAGCGCATCGACATCACCGGCGACGCCCTGATCACCTGGGTGATCAGCTCCCAGACCATGACGCCGGAAGAGATCAGCTGGTTCGTCGACAATGACGTCAGCCGCACCCTGCTGGCCATCAAGGGCGTCGGCGAGGTCAATCGCGGCGGCGGCGTGGATCGCGAGATCGCGGTCGAACTGGACCCCGACCGGCTGGCCTCCTACGGCCTGACCGCCGCGGCCGTCAGCCAGGCCCTGACCAGCGTCAACTCCGACCAGCCCGGCGGGCGGGTGACGATCTCGGGCTCCGAGCGATCGATCCGCACCCTCGGCGCCGCGACCTCGATCGAGGCCCTGCGCGAAACCCTGGTGCCCCTGTCGGGCGGCCGGTCCGTGCGGCTGGGCGATCTGGGCCGGGTCGAGGACCACTGGTCCGAGCCCCGTCGTCTGGCGCGCTACAACGGGCAGGAAGCCATCACCTTCAACTTCCTGCGTTCGCGCTCGGCGTCCGAGGTCCGGATCGCCGAAAAGGTCCGCGAGGCCGTCGCGGAGATCGATGAGGCCCATCCCGAGCTGACCATCCGTCAGGTCACCGCCAGCGTCGAACAGATCGAGGAAAGCTATATCGCCTCGCTGGAAGCCCTGCTGCTGGGCGCGGTTCTGGCCGTGGTCGTGGTGTTCATCTTCCTGCGCGACTGGCGCGCGACCTTCATCACCGCGACCGCCATTCCGATGTCACTGATCCCGACCTTCCTGGTGCTGGAGCCGCTGGGTCAGTCGCTGAACGGCATCAGCCTGCTGGCCCTGTCGCTGACGATCGGCATCCTGGTGGATGACGCCATCGTGGAGATCGAGAACATCGTCCGGCACATGCGGGACGGAAAGTCGCCGTACAGCGCCTCGATGGAGGCCGCGGACGAGATCGGTCTGGCCGTCGTCGCCACCACCGCGACCATCATCGCCGTGTTCGCGCCCGTGGGTGCCATGCCGGGCATCATCGGGCAGTTCTTCAAGGCCTTTGCGCTGGCCGCCTGTGTCTCCGTGGCCTTCTCGCTGGTCGTGGCGCGCACCCTGACGCCGCTGATGGCCGCCTTCCTGCTGAAGCACCAGAAGCACGAGGACGCGGACCCGTTCTGGATGTCCGGCTATCTGAAGGGACTGGGCTGGAGTCTGAAGAACCGCTGGAAGGTGGTCGCCATCGGCACCGCCCTGTTCGTCGGCTGCGGCGCGCTGGCCACCCGGGTACCGTTCGAATTCCTCGCCAGCGGCGACGTGGGCCGGGCCGGGTTCTCGGTCGAATTGCCCCCGGGCGCGACCCTGGCCCAGACCGACGCCGTCGTGCAGCGGATTACGCGGGACCTGCAGGCGCGGCCCGAGGTCACCTCGGTCTATGCCTCGATCGGCGGCCAGGACGTCAACCAGGCCAATGTGTACGCCGACCTGACCGACAAGGGTGAGCGCGACCTCAGCCAGCAGCAGTTCGCCCGCGCGATGGTCGACAGCTGGAAACCCATCCCCGGCGCCCGCATCGGCGCGGGCGTCGCCCAACAGGGCAGCGGTCCCTCGGACGGCACCAGCTACCAGTTCGCCATCCTGAGCGACAACGGGGCCGCCCTGACCGCCGCCGCGCGTGCGGTTGAGGCCGAGATGCGGACCGTTCCGGGCCTGGCCAATGTGGTCAACACGGCCGCGATCGCCCGTCCGGAGATCCTGGTCACGCCCCGTCCGGACCAGGCCGCCCTGATGGGCGTCTCGACCAGCGCCATCTCCCAGGCCGTCCGCGTCGCCACGATCGGCGACGTCGACCAGAACCTGCCCAAATACAATCTGGGCGACCGCCAGGTGCCGATCCGCCTGCGACTGACCCGGGACGCGCGCGAGGACCTGTCGGTTCTGGAGACCCTGCGGGTTCCGACTTCGATGGGAACCTCGGTGCCGCTCAGCGCCGTGGCCGACGTCCAGTTCGGCGCCGGGCCCTCGCAGGTGCTGCGCCAGGACCGGTCCCGCGTCGCGACCATCTCGGCCGAACTGGACGGCATCCGCAGCGGCGAGGCCGCGGCCGCCGTCAGCAAACTGCCCACCGTCCAGAACCTGCCGGCCGGAGTCCGTCAGGTGCCCGCCGGCGACGAGGAGTTCATCCAGGAGATGATCACCGGCTTCGCCATCGCCTTCGGCACCGGCATCCTGTTGATGTATGCGGTGCTGGTCCTGCTGTTCAAGAGCTTCGCCTATCCGGTCACCATCATGGCCTCCCTGCCGCTGGCTATCGGCGGAGCCTTCGTGGCCCTGATGATCGGCGGCTCCAGCTTCTCGATCTCGTCGCTGATCGGGGTGCTGATGCTGATGGGGATCGCGGCCAAGAACTCCATCCTTCTGGTCGACTATATCGTCATGGCCGAGAAGGACGGGATGCCGCGACTGGAGGCGATCATGGACGCGGCGCACAAGCGGGCGCGGCCGATCCTGATGACCACCTTCGCCATGGGCGCCGGCATGCTGCCGGTGGCCGTGGGCTGGGGCGCGGATGTCGAGTTCCGCCAGCCGATGGCCATTGCGGTGGTCGGGGGACTGATCTCCTCGACCTTCCTGTCGCTGCTGTTCATTCCGCCGATCTTCACCATCATCGACGACGTGGCCGGCTTCATCCGCCGGCGTCTGGGCAAGATGTTCGCCGGCCAGCGCGATGCGCCGCCTGCGGTGACGGCGGCGGAGTAAGGCGTCAGCCGGCGGCTGGTGGCTGGCAGTGGAATGACGCCTTGTCATCCCGGCCGAAGCGAAGAGCCGGGACGGGACGCGCCGTTCCCCTGACCGCTCCCGGACAGCCCGCTTGGGCTGAGCCGGGAGACGGGTTGAAGTGCCCCCGGCGGCGCCCCTTCACACCGACCCTTCGGTGGCGGCCCTTCTTCCGGCTCAGCCCTGCGGGCTGTCCGGAAGCTGTCGATTCATCGCGCCGTCCCGTCCCGGCTCTTCGCTTCGCTTCGGCCGGGATGACAAGGCGTCCGACCACCAGCCACCTTCCTCCCGCCCAAAACAAAACCGGCCGGGGTTTCCCCCGGCCGGCTGGTTCGACCCGCCTTGCGGCGAGAAGGGTCTAGTATTTGAAGCGCAGGGTCGCGCCGTAGGTGCGCGGCTGGCCCAGGAAGGCGTCGTAGGTGCCGGTGTCGCGGGCGGCATTGTAGAAGGTCCCGTCCGGTTGCACCGTCGACTGGAAGAAGGTGCCTTGCAGCGGGCCATTATAGGCGACCTGCACGTACTCTTCGTCGGTGAGGTTCTGGACCCAGAACTCGGCCGTCCAGCGCTCATCCTCGGTGCCGATCGACACGCGACCGTTCACCGTGGTGAAGGCGTCCTGCATCTTGAAGGGAAGCAGGTCCGAGCCGGTGTTGTATTCGCTCATGTATTTGCCGGCGAGGCTGAACCCGCCGCGCATGCCGTTGCCGAGCGAACGATCGTAGTTGATCGACAGGGTGGCGGACCATTCCGGCGCGAACGAAGGCCGGCTACCCGGCAGCAGCGACGCGGCCGGGAAGTTGTTGGGATCCACCAGGTCGGCGGCGGTGAACATGCCGTATTCCGCGTCGGTGTAGGTGACGCCGCCCTGGAAGCTCAGGCCCTCGACCGGGCTGAACCAGACCATGTCGGCGTCGATGCCCTGCGACGTCAGTTCCGGGATCGGTTCGACGGTGAAGCCCACGCCATTGAACGTGTTGAGCTGGAAGTTCTCGAACGTCTGATGGAAGTAGGTGGCGTTCAGAAGCAGGGTGCGATCCAGCAGGGTCATCTTCACCCCGGCTTCGTAGCTGTCCACCGTTTCGGACGGGAAGAACAGGCTGCTGACCGGCGTGGTCGTGCCCGTCCGGTGCACGCGATCCAGGTTGTAGCCGAAGCTCTTGTAGCCGCGAGCGTACGAGGCGTAGGTCAGGATCGAGGGGTTGAGGCGGTAGGCGGCCTTGATCGTGCCGCTCAGCTCACCATCGTCGAAGGATTCGCTGATGGGCCGGTTGTTGAAGGCGGCGTTGGTGAACGGCAGGCACATCGTGCCCAGGACGCCGCCGGCGCCGGCGGCCCCCAGGGTTCCGGCGATCGCAAGCTGGTTGGCGGCGGCCGCAGCGCAGGCCGCGCCGTTGGTGCCGACGTTGTCCTGCAGTCCATCCAGGGACTTGTCGTCCATGGTGTAGCGCAGGCCCAGGGTCAGATCGAACTGATCGGTCACATGCCAGGTGTTGTTGGTGAAGATCGCGAAGGACGTCGACTCCTGGTCGTAGGCGTCGGCATAGCCTTGACCCACGGTGAAGCCCTGGCCCGTGGCCTGCGCCGTCGGGACGGTGACCAGCGAACCGCCGGGACCGATCGGGAGCGAGCCGCTGCCGCCGCTGGCCAGACAGCCTTGCAGGCCGGTCAGGCCCGAGGTCTGCCCCGGACGCGTGAAGCAGCCGATGATGCCGGGGCTGATCGGGAAGGCACCGGCGCTGAGGGCGTTCAGGTTCGCGCTGAGCAGGAACGAGATGTAGGGCGTGTAGTCAGAGCCGAAGAACCAGCTGTCCCTGCGGGTGATATCCTCCGACGTGGCGAACACACCGACCAGCCAGTCGAGCCGGTCCGTCGAGCCCGCCAGACGGAACTCCTGGGTCAGGTTGTCGACGCTGTAGCCGTTCTGGCCGTCCGGGTTGCGGTAAGCGATGTCGGCGCCGGTATAGTCGATGTCCTGGCCGAGCACCGTCTCCCACTCGCGGGCCGAGGTCAGCGAGGTCAGGGTCGCTCCGCCGAACATGCCCGGGAGGTCAATGGTGGCCTCCAGCGAGACGCCGCGGTCATTCACTTCCTGGCCGGAATCACGGTTGGCATAGGCCAGACGCGAGAACGGCAGGGCACCGAAGCCGGCCGCCGGGGGCCGGGCACCCGAACCGTTCGACAGCAGATCGATAAAGGCCTGCGTCGGGCCGGAGCGGATTTGCACGCCGGTGCAGCAGTATTCGTCCCGCGTGGAATAGTCGGCGATCAGGCGCACCGAGGTGTTGTCATTCGGCAGCCACAGCAGCTGGCCGCGCACGGTGCCGAAGTCCTGGTTGGCGTCATCGGTCTGGATGCGCGGGCCGTCGCCGGTATCCACGCCGTAGAAGCCGTCGCGGACGCGACGGCTGCCGTACAGGCGGAAGGCCAGGGTGTCGCTGATCGGGCCGGAGACCGAGCCCGAAGCGCCCATGGCGCCGAAGTTGCCGACGTTCAGTTCAGCGTTGAACTCCGGCGTGAACGACGGGGCCTCGGTGATGATGTTGATGACGCCGGCCGAGGTGTTCTTGCCGAACAGCGTGCCTTGCGGGCCCTTCAGGACCTCGATGCGGGCCATTTCGCCCAGATCGCCGAAGCCGACCGAGTTGCGCGAGCGATAGACGCCGTCGATGACCACGCCGACCGAGCTTTCGAGGCCGGGGTTGTCACCGACCGTGCCGACGCCGCGGATGCGGGCGGTGGTCGAGGCTTCCGACGACGTCGAGGTGACGGTCATGCCGGGGGTCAGGATCTGCAGATCCTTGATGTCGCGAACGCCCGCGTCCTGCAGCGTTTCCGCCGACAGGGTGGTGACCACGATCGGCACGTCCTGCAGGTTCTGTTCGCGCTTCTGGGCGGTGACGATGATGTCGTCGATGGTTTGCGGGCCGTCCTGGTCCTGGGCGGATGCGACGCCGGCGAAGCCGAAGGCGCAGGCCCCGACCACAGCGGCCGAGACGGTGGTGCGAAGAAGGTTGGTAAGGCGCATGGTGGCTCCCCGACATGGGCCGGGACTCCGTCTTGGACGGCGACCGCGGCGTTTCCTGATCCCTGGACCGCACCCTTCTGTGGAGCGCGGTAAGTCCAGTCTCCGGCGTAATCCAAGCCGGAGTCAGCGACAAGGAGCGGGGCCCGTTGATGCCTCATTTCCGCCATGGCGGAAGGCCGACTGTGACGCAAAAGCGACAGAAACTGATGACGCTAGGTCAATATTCGCCTAGCTGGCGTGAGTATCCGTGGCCGTCTCGGCCAAAATCTTGCGCCGTCGGGTCGCTACGGCAAGCACCGAGGCGCCCATGACGGCCGACAGGAATGACCCCGCCAGCACGCCCAGTTTGACCTCGACCTGCTCCACCGAGTCGACGGCGCCCGGGAAGGCGAGGATCCCGACAAACAGGCTCATGGTGAACCCGACCCCGCACAGCAGGCTGACTCCATAGAGCTCCAGCCAGGTCGCGTCCGTGGGGCGGCGACCGATCTTCAGGGCCGAGGCCAGCCAGGCGAAGCCGAACACCCCGATCTGCTTGCCGACGAACAGGCCCAGGGCGATGCCCAGCACCAGCGGCGCGAACGCCTGCTCCAGCGACAGGCCGGCGAAGGAGACACCGGCCTTGGCGAAGGCGAACAGCGGCAGGACCAGATAGGCGACATAGGGGTGGAGGTCGTGCATCGCCTCCTTCAACGGACTCTGCTGGTCGTCGCTTCGATCAGCGACCGGCACGATCAGGGCGAAGGCCACCGCTGTCAGGGAGGTGGACAGGCCGGCGAGCACCGTCAGGTACCAGACCAGGCCGAAACCCAGCACCCAGAAGGGCGCGGCCACGCGCCGGCGCGACGCGAACAGGGCGGCGACCGCCAGCAGACCCGCGACCCAGGCCAGCGGGACCCAGTCGACGCCGCTCGAGAACAGGACGGCGATCAGGGCGATGGCCCCGAGGTCGTCAACGATCGCCAGGGTGAGCAGGAAGACCCGGAGCGAGGACGGCAGGCCGCGCGCCGCCACGGCGAAGACCGCCAGCGCGAAGGCGATGTCGGTCGCCAGGGGGATCGGCCAGCCGCCGTGCGGCCCGTCCAGCAAACCTGAAACGGCCAGATAGACGAGGGCCGGCGCGATCATGCCGCCCAGTGCGGCCAGCACCGGCGTGGCCAACTGGCGGGGATCGCTGAGCTCTCCCTTGAGGATCTCGTATTTGATCTCCAGCCCGACCACGAGGAAGAAGACCGCCATCAGGCCTTCCTTGATCCAATCCGAGATCATCAGTTCCAGCAGCAGAGGGCCGACCTGCAGGATGTGCTCGCTCTTCAGCCAGGCGAAATAGGCGGGGGCCAGCGGCGAGTTGGCGACGATCAGGGCAGCCAGGGCCGCCAGACCCAGCACCATGCCGGACGCGGCCTCGGTCTTGAGGAAGTCGAGAGTGATCTTGCGCGCCACGGCGGGCCTCCGGAATTCTGGAAGGGACTGTCGTGGCGTCAGGTTATCGACGGACGCCGGACCGGATTCGCGCCGCCAGGGAGTGCGCGCCAGCCTGACCGGGAGACCCGGCCTGATGTCTGAGGCTTACAATACGCGAGGGGCCCGGCGGTTCAACCGCGTTCGGCGGTTGCGCCGAAGGACCGGAGACCGCATCTGCGCCGGATGCCCGTCACGCCCGCCCATGCCCCCGATCCCCGCTTCTTCGCTCTGGGGGACGACTATGGCGACGCGGTCCGGGCGGCGGGCTTCCCGCAAACCCTCCTGCGTTTCCGTAACGACCGCGCCGCCGCGACCGTGGGCCTGGAGACCCTGACCGACGCGGAATGGATCGCCCATTTCGGCCGGTTCGAGCCCCTGCCCGGCCAACCCGGCCCGATCGCGATGCGCTATCACGGGCATCAATTCCGCACCTACAATCCTGACCTCGGCGACGGGCGGGGGTTTCTGGCGGCGCAGATGCGGGAGATCCCTCTCCCGGCGGGAGAGGACTTGAGCCTCCTGGAGCCCGCAGGGCGACTGGCAAGGCGAAAGGGTGAGGGGCTTCCGGCTGAAGTCGGCGCAGGTGGTGGGGAAGCGGGAGCGGCGGCTTACGCCGACGGAAAGATCCGACCCACACCCGATTTCGCATCCGATCGGCCTGACGGCCTCCCGGGCGAAATCTCCCTCTCCCAACGGGAGAGGGAGCCCAGACTTCTCGACCTCGGGACAAAAGGCTCCGGGCAGACGCCGTGGTCCCGATCGGGCGACGGACGCCTGACGCTGAAGGGCGGGGTGCGCGAGGTGCTGGCGGCCGAGATGCTGGAGGCGCAGGGCGTGCCGACCAGCCGGGCCTTCTCCCTGATCGAAACGGGCGAGGATCTGGAACGCGGCGATGAGCCGTCGCCGACGCGGTCGGCGGTGCTGGTGCGGCTGTCACACAGCCATATCCGCTTCGGCACCTTCCAGCGGGCGGCGTATCTGGGCCGGGCCGACATGGTCGAGGCCCTGGTCGAGCATGCGCGGGCCCTCTACCACCCGACGGTCGCATCGGGGGATACCCCCGGCTTTTTGCGCGCGGTGGTCGAGGCCTCGGCCCGGCTGACGGCGCGGTGGATCGCGGCGGGCTTCGTCCACGGAGTGCTGAACACCGATAATCTGAACGTCACGGGCGAGAGCTTCGACTACGGCCCCTGGCGCTTCCTGCCGCACTATGAGCCCGGCTTCACCGCCGCCTATTTCGACCGGACCGGCCTGTATGCCTTCGCCCGCCAGCCCGAGGCGGTGTTCTGGGCCCTGACCCAGCTGGGCGGGGCGCTGAAGCTGGTGGCCGAGGCGGAACCCCTGACCGAGGCCCTGAACGGGTTCGGCCCGGCCTATATCCGTGAGCTGCGCGCCGCCTTCCTCGACCGGCTGGGGGTCGTGAGCCTTGGCGAGGCGGCGGACCAGCGGCTGCTGGACACGACCCTGGCGCTGCTGCGCGAGGGCGGCGAGGCGCTGCGCTGGGAGCCGCTGTTCTTCGACTGGTTCGGTGGCTTCGCCTCCTCGGCCCGGGCGCTGCAGGGCCCGCGCGGGAAACTGTACCAGGGCGAGGCCTTCGACGCCTTCCGCTTCGCCCTGTTCGAACACGCGCCGGACCGGCCCGAGCGGCTGGAGGCGCCGATGTTCGCCGCCGCCGAACCCGAGGAGATGCTGATCGACGAGGTCGAGGCGATCTGGGCCGCGATCGAGACCGACGACGACTGGGGGCCGTTCGAGGCCAAGGTCCGGCGTCTGCGCGAGACCGGGCAAACCCGGGGCTGAACTGGCGGGATCGAGACTGACCTTGTCATCCCGGACGCCGCGCAGCGGCGAGCCGGGACGGTGG
>LNFM01011904.1_pt1 | contig 11637 bp, 10 predicted proteins | sample 596031 | NCBI WGS metagenome assembly LNFM01 (sample SAMN04254537, study PRJNA301005) | activated carbon metagenome | isolation source: dual media filters at the Ann Arbor, Michigan drinking water treatment plant | place: USA: Ann Arbor | reverse complement strand
GATCCTAGTGGTACATTGGTACGAATCGGCAGAACTGTCGATTAAGGCGTCATTGCCACCCCGGCCAAGCTCTCCGCCTCAAGCAACAGCTCGTCATCGACAGACCCCTGCGCCACGCTCTCGCGCCCGATCATCACCAGCAAGGGCACCGCGAGTGGGCTGACGCGTTCGAGGTCGACATGCAACATTGTGTCCGCCGCACGGTCAAGCAGGTCTCCCAACCGCCCGACATCGGTCAACCGCGCGCGGGCATCTGCCCATGCGGCCTCCAGCAGCAAATGGTCAGGCTCATATTTACGCAGCACGTCGTAGATGAGGTCGGTTGAAAACGTGACCTGCTTACCCGTTTTGCGCTTACCGGGGTGCTGGCGTTCGACAAGCCCGCTGATGACGGCGACCTCACGGAAGGCACGTTTCAGCAGGTAGCTGCCCTCAACCCAGTCGACAAATTCATCGGCCAATATGTCGGCGGAGAACAAAGGCGCTGGGTCGGTAATCGGCTTCAGGCTCCACACGCCGAGCGCATAATCGCTGGCGACAAAGCCCATCGGCATCAGCCCCCGGTTCTCCATTCGCCGGGTGATCAGCATCCCCAGCGACTGGTGCGCGTTCCATCCCTCGAACGGATAGGTGACCATATAATGGCGCTTGTCGTGCGGGAAGGTTTCGACGAGTAGTTGCCCGGGCGCGGGCATCTGGCTTCGATAGTCCTGCATTTCGAGCCACTCGCGGACCTCGTCAGGAAAGCGCGACCAGCCTGCGCGGTCGACGAGCATTTCGCGCACGCGGCCCGCGAGATGTGTGGTCAACGGCAACCGCGCGCCCATATAGCTTGGGATGTTATTCGCCTGCTTGGTCGCTGCGCGCACGATGAGGTCGAGATCCTTGATCGATTCGACCTCAAGCGCCATTCCGGCAAAAGTGAAGGTGTTGCCGGGCGACAGAGTCGAGGCAAAACCTTCCTCGACCTTGCCCAGCTTGCGCCCGTTGCGGAAGCGGACGTCAAGCATTGGCGAGTCGACGATGATACCTGCGTTAAAGCGGTGTTGAGCGGCAAATTTGGGGTGCGCCAGATGCCATCTGCCGTCGGGGCGTTTGACCAACTTTTTGAACTTGTCATAGGCGCGTAGCGAATAGCCACCAGTCGCGATAAACTCGATAACGCGCGCGAAGGTCGCCGAATCGAGCGCCGAATAAGGCAAAGCCGATTGCACCTCCGCAAGCAGTTCCGCTTCATCAAACGGAGCTGCACAGGCAATACCCATCACATGCTGCGCGAGTACATCATAGCTGCCTACCTGAAAGGCCTCGCCGTCGCGGACACCTTCGGTCACTGCATCGAAGGCGGCCTGCGCCTCGAGATATTCGAAACGGTTGCCGGGGACGAGGATCGCCTTGGATGACTCGTCCATCCGGTGGTTTGACCGGCCGATTCGTTGCAGCAGCCGCGAGCTACCCTTGGGCGCGCCCATTTGGATGACACAATCGACATCGCCCCAATCGACGCCCAAGTCGAGCGAGGCGGTACAAACAAGCGCACGCAATTTGCCTTCGGCCATCGCCCCTTCGACCTTGCGCCGCGCCTCAATCGACAGCGAGCCGTGATGGATGCCGATGGCATATTTGGGCTCGTTCGCGTCCCATAATTTCTGGAAGATAAATTCGGCAAGAAACCGCGTGTTGCAGAAAATCAGCGTGATCTTGTTGCGCCCGATTTCCTCAATCAGCTGCGGTATCGCATGCTGCCCGCTATGCCCTGCCCATGGTACGCGGCCTTCGGGAAGCAGGATGGTCAGGTCAGGCTCAGCCGCCACCTCGCCCTCGACCAGCCGGACCAAATCGATATCGCCGTCGGGCGCGAGCCATGCGCGGTAATCATCGGGATCTGCCACCGTCGCCGACAAAGCAACGCGCTGCATGTTTGGGCTAAGCGTTTGCAGCCGCGCAAGGCTAAGGCTGAGCAAATCGCCGCGCTTGCCATTAGCAAAAGCGTGGACCTCATCAACAATAACCCGCTTGAGCGTTGAAAACATCAGCAAACTGTCTTCGTGGCTTAACAGCAGCGACAGCGACTCAGGCGTAGTCAGCAATATATGCGGCGGCTTGACCCGCTGCCGTTGCTTGCGGTCCGAGGGCGTATCGCCAGTGCGCGCCTCAATGCGGATTGGCAGTCCCATCTCTTCGACGGGGATCAGCAAGTTTCGCCGGACATCGACGGCAAGCGCCTTAAGCGGCGAGATATACAGGGTGTGCAGGCCTTCGGCTGGGTCCGCAATTAGATCGCTTAGGGTGGGCAAAAATCCTGCCAGTGTTTTACCAGCACCGGTTGCCGCCACCAGCAAAGCATGTTGCCCCGCGCCTGCCGCATCTAGCATTTCTAGTTGGTGCCTGCGCGGAACCCAGCCGCGCGACGCGAACCATTCGATCAAAACAGGTGGTAGGTCGCTCACACGGGGTTAATGCCCGGCTTGCTCTCCGCGTTCCAGCCCCGATGCTGCCAATTGTCCATCGATTTGCGCCATCAGGCGTTCGAGGCCTTCTTCGCTCGACGCTTCGGCCCGCGCCACCAGCACGTCCTGCGTGTTCGATGCGCGCAGCAACCACCAGCCATCGGGCGTGTTCACCCGCGCGCCGTCGGTGTTGTTGACGTCGGCACCATCTGCAGAAAGCCGCGCAAGCACTTCATCGATCACCGCGAACTTGCGGCTTTCATCAACTTGGAAACGCATTTCCGGCGTGTTAATCATCTCGGGCATCGCACTGCGCAGCTCGGTGACGCTTTTGCCGAGCTTTGCCGAGGCTGCCATCAACCGCACCGCGGCGTAAATCGCGTCGTCGAAGCCATAATATTGATGCTTGAAGAAGATATGGCCGCTCATTTCACCAGCCAGAGGCGAACCTGTCTCCTTCATTTTGGACTTGATCAGGCTGTGCCCGGTTTTCCACATCAAAGGCTCACCGCCCAATTCATTCACGCGGTCGAATAACGCCTGTGACGCCTTCACGTCGGCGATAATCGTCGCGCCCGGGACATCGCCCAGAACATCTTCGGCATAAATCTGAAGCAACTGGTCGCCCCATATCACCCGGCCTTGGCCGTCAATCGCGCCGATGCGGTCGCCGTCACCGTCGAAGGCCACTCCGAAATCGAGGTTTCTTTCCGCGACAAGCTTTTGCAAATCGACCAGATTCGCCGGGTCGGTGGGATCGGGGTGATGATTGGGAAACTGTCCATCCACATCCACAAACAACAGATGATGCTCACCCGGCAACATCTTGACCAGCTTTTCAATCGCCGGTCCCGCCGCGCCATTGCCCGCGTCCCAGCCGATGCGGAACGCCTTCGTCGGCGCCGCTTCGGCAACGCGGGCGACATATTGGTCAAGGATATCCAGATGCTCGTTGGTTCCAGTGCTCCCATTGCCGGGTTCCGCCCAGTCCCCTGCCGCCGCCATCGTTCCGAGCTTCTGGATATCCGCTCCAAAAAAGGGCCGTCCTTGGAGGACCATCTTGAAGCCGTTATAGTTGGCTGGATTGTGGCTGCCGGTTATCTCGATGCCGCCATCAACACCGTCCAGGGCGGCTTCGGCATAATATAGCATCGGCGTTGGCCCCATGCCGATGCGGACCACATCGACGCCGCTATCGTTAAGGCCGCGTACCAATGCCACTTCAAGCATGGGAGAGCTAACCCGCCCGTCATAGCCCACCGCAGCCTTCTTTCCGCCAGCGCGGACAAGGCACGTTCCAAAACCGCGGCCTATGGCGTAAGCGTCTTCAGCCCCCAAAGTTTCGCCGATGATCCCGCGAATGTCATATTCGCGTAGCGAAGTGGAGTGGAATTTATGGATCACAGCAGGCTCCTGAAACTGGGCGGCACAGCGATTAGCGCGGCCTATCTTGCAATTCTTTTAGCAAAAGGTCGCGCGCTTCATTTAGTTCCTTGGCGCGAGTGTCACTGCCCCCGGTATCGGGATGGTTCTTGGCAATCAGCGCACGGTGCCGTTCGCGGATACGTTCGGCATTGTCGAACCGCGAAACGCCCAACATGAAGCGGGCCTTATCGACGGCATATTCATCGCTTTGCACGGCTTTGGTTCCAAACAGCCGCCATGTCAGGCCGCGATACCAGGTTACGGCAACACCAATAGCGGCCACGCCGATAATCAGGTTGCCGCGCGCAGCCAGAAATCCGCCTGCAAGCCCAAGCAGTATCGGCGGAAGCTGTTTCTTGGACAGTTTACCCTTCCAAACCGCCCATCCGAGCGCAGCAATGATCAGGGCAACCAATATTGCCATTAAACAAGCGCCGCCGTCGGGACTTCGGGCAGCGCCAATCCGGTTACCAGTTCGCGCAATTCCTGACGCGCGACGATGTGCGCTGTCGCGAGCTGGCCTAAATGGCCCTTGTCGATCAGCGTGAGCCCGGACGGGAACAACTCGCGGTAAATCACACGCTCGTTCAGCCCGGGAACTGAGCGGAAGCCCACTCGCTTCGACAATTCGGCAATAGCATCGGTCATTCGCTGCTGGTTGCGCGCTTCCATATTGTGCAGACGATTGCGAACAACAACCCAGTCGATGGTCACGCCGTCAGCCTTGGCGCGCTCCTTGCGCGCTTCCCAAATCAATTCGGCATAGAAGCTCAATTTGCGAACCTTGAAATTCTCTGCGTCGACCTGGCCGATCAGGTCGAAGTCGACAAAGCTGTCATTGATCGGCGTGACCAAAGTGTGCGCGCGCGTTGCAACGAAGCGCGCATATTTATCGTCGCGACCTGGCGTGTCGAAAATCAAAAAGTCACTCTCGCGCGCCAGCCTGTCGATTTGCTTTTCCAGCGTGGCTAGCGATTCATGTTCAAACACCTCGAAATTTGGCATCGGAAGCGTAACGCCTCGCCGCTTCATCGTATCGCTGCGATTTTCGAGATAGCGGTGTAGCGTGCGCTGCCGCGAATCGAGGTCGATGCAGGCAACGCGCGCGCCGCGCGAGGCAAGCGCAATCGCGACATGAACCGCTGTGGTCGATTTGCCGGTGCCGCCTTTTTCATTGGCGAAAACGATATGATGTGGTCCGGCCATAAGCCCGATACTTGCCCCCGATAAGATAAATGCCTTGAAATGCCCCGATTGCATCCCGCATAGCGTCAGTAACAGCTATTAGACAAGGCGGCGGGCGCGTGCAAACCATCAATCGACTTGACTCATTGCGGGACAATATTGCGGCGCTTCGCAAGGCCAAAGGACGGATCGCGCTGGTGCCCACGATGGGTGCGCTCCATGCCGGCCACATGGCATTGGTTGATGCTGCCAAAAAGGCTGCCGATGCCGTGGTCGTTTCGATTTTTGTCAACCCGACCCAGTTCGGACCGAACGAGGATCTGGACGCATATCCGCGAACGCTCGAAAGCGATTCAGCAAAGCTGGTCGATGCCGGTGTGGACATCTTATGGGCACCCAATGCGGCGACGGTCTATCCGCAAGGATTTGCAACAAAAGTTCAGGTTGGCGGACCTAGCGAGGGCTATGACGGGGCGGCGCGGCCGGGGCATTTCGATGGTGTCGCGCTGGTCGTCGCAAAGCTGTTCAATCAGGTTCAGCCCAACGTCGCCCTGTTCGGCGAAAAGGATTTCCAGCAGCTGGCCGTCATCCGGCGAATGGCGCACGATCTCGATTTCGCTCTTGAGATAATGGGCATTCCGATTGTCCGGGATAGCAATGGCTTGGCGCTATCATCGCGCAATGTATATCTCAGTGCTGAAGAGAGGAAAGCAGCCCTGGCTTTGCCAAGGGCGCTGAACAAGACTGCGGAAGAAATAAGGGCAGGTCGCGACGTGATGTCGGCCACGGCAGATGCCACCGCCGATATTCTTGCAGCCGGCTTTGCCCGCGTCGACTATTTCACGCTTGCCGATGCCACCACTTTGGACGCTCTTAATAGCTATGACGGGCGCTCGGCGCGTTTGTTGGCTGCGGCCAAAATCGGCAAGACGCGGCTGATCGATAATCTGGCAATTTAAATCCGCTCAAAACGGATGCGGTTTTTGACGATTCCGTTAACCATTTGTTATCCATGTTCGGCGAAGTTGCCCTGACACAGTGGATGTGTGGGGGCAGAAAAATGGGTAACAGTTTTAAAAGTGCGAATTTTCTTATGGAAAGCCGGCTGGCCGACGCTGCCGGCGGCAACGCCGATGCGCTATACGATCTGGGCATGGCCTATTCGACTGGCAGCGGCGGGGTCGACGTCGACCTTATCGAGGCACATAAATGGTTTAACCTGGCGGCCTTGAACGGCAGCGAGGCAGCGATGATGTGCCGGGCGGATATATCCGACGACATGACCGCACGGGAAATCGCCGAGGCCCAGCGTCAGGCGCGAGCTTGGCTGCAGTCGACCGATCAACGCCGCGCGGCATAACGCTGTTTTGCGGGACATTGGCACCCGTTCACGCTAAGTGCGGCGCATGTCCAAACCTATCATAGTTACCGGCGCTGCCGGATTTATCGGCCATTCGGTCGCCCATCGTCTGCTGGATCGCGGCGAACGGGTTATCGGCGTCGATATCGTTAACGACTATTACGACCCCGCGCTCAAAGAAGCGCGGCTGGCGACGTTCAAGGACAAGCAGGCCTTTTCGTTTGAGCGTATGGACATTGCCGATGCGGCTGAAATGGCTGCGGTAGTTCGCGATAATGAAGTGACTCGTGTCGTGCATCTCGCTGCGCAAGCGGGCGTACGCTACAGCCTCGAAAACCCCTTTGCTTACGAACGCTCCAACCTTGCCGGACATCTGTCAGTCATGGAGGCGTGCCGCCATTCCGACGGCTTTGAGCATCTGGTCTACGCATCGTCGAGTTCGGTTTATGGTGACAAGCCGATGGGCGGCACCGGTTTTACTGAAGACGAGCCGGCGGTAAGTCCGGTTTCGCTTTATGCCGCGACCAAGCGCGCCTGCGAGTTGATGAGCCATTCCTACGCCAGCCTTTATAAATTTCCGCAAACCGGGTTGCGTTTTTTCACAGTCTACGGCCCGTGGGGCAGGCCCGACATGGCCTATTTTGGCTTCACCCAAAAAATCCTGAAGGGCGAGCCGATCGAAGTTTACGGCGAAGGCAAAATGGCGCGTGATTTCACCTATATCGACGATATTGTAGACGGCGTAATCGGCGCGCTCGACCATCCGCCCGCACCAGGCGATCACCGCGTGCTCAATATCGGCGATAGCCATCCAGTTGGTTTGATGGAAATGATCGAGACACTTGAAAAAGCCATCGGGCAGGAAGCGACAAAGATCATGCGCCCAATGCAACCCGGCGATGTGACCGCGACCTTCGCCGATGTGTCGAAATTGCACGCGCTGACAGGATATCGGCCCAAAGTAATGCTCGCCGAAGGATTGCAGCGCTTTGCCGACTGGTATCGCGAATACTATCGCGCGTCATGACGTTGGCGGATAGCGAACCCGCTCTATTTCTTCTGGATGCGTTCTTGCCATTCATCGAATGATGCCGCCAGTTTTCTGCCGGCAATCTGCCTCCCTGCTTCACGCGGCAAGCCAAGCGAGGCCGATAGCGGCCCGCCCAATAACGCATCACCCAGCGCCATCAGCACCATTTCGAGAGTTAATTCATGCAGCGACGTGTCGGCATGGCCATCTTCGGCGATCTGATCGACCAGATTGTGAATAGCCTCGACAATTGGATCGAGCGCGTCTTCATTACCCGATAAAAGCATCCAAGACGCCAATGCGCCTGCGCCTTCACGGTCGAAATGGTCGAATATCAGATCGGCCAGCTCATGCGGGCTCATTGCACCACCGCGCATTTGCATCACCGCTTCAGCAATTTTTGCGCAAATGCTGTTCCCCATATAAGCCGCCAGATCGCGCTGCAGTCCCGAGGCCGAGCCGAAATGATGCAGCAAATTGGCATGGGTGCGCCCAATTCGCCCTGCAACAGCCTTTAGGGTAACCGCTTGCGGCCCAGCTTCCAGCAACAGCACACGCGCCGCCTCAAGCGCGGCCATCCGGCTGGCTTCGGGGCTTAAGCGGCGCGGAATGGCCGGGTCTTTGATGTTCACGACCTTCGGACTTTGCATGCTCATAACTACCTTTTCTTATCCGCAGGACCATATGTCAAATTAGCAAAAACGGCCGGGTCAGTATTTACCCCAACATCCATACAAGCTCATAAAATATATAGCATAATTTTGATACTAAAGCGGTATTAACCAACAGCGTTAAACGCACTTTCACGGGTCGGGCGTAGACGGGCTTCATGGACCTGACCCCGAATATTGCCTCAAAGGCTGTTCCCATCGATGCCCGACCCGGCATTGTCTCGCGCGCATTTCGGGCTGCGCCTGACGCGCTAAGCGAGCGCCACTGGGTCCGGCAAGACCCCTACGCTACCGCGTTTTTCAATGCGTTGTCTGCGGTGTTTCCGCACGGCGAAACCTTCATGATCCGCAGCCTCATCCCTTGGGTAGAGCGCGTTCCGGCCTCGATGCGGCCCGAAGTCGAGGCGTTTATCGAGCAGGAGGCCGGACATAGCCGCGAACATGTGGCGATGAACAAGTCACTGATCAATGCGGGCTATGACATTGCTCCTCTTGATCGCAAGATACGGGCATTTGTAAGCTTTTTTGAAGATGCCAGCGACATCGTCAAACTCACCGCTACCATGTGCATCGAGCATTTCACCGCGATTATAGCAGCAGAATTGTTGGAAAATCGCGATCATCTCGCCGGCGTCGATGACGATATGCTCGAGCTGTGGATGTGGCATGCGGTCGAAGAGGTCGAACATAAGGGCGTTGCCTTCGACGTATGGGCCTTTGCAACCAAAGATTGGAGCCCGGCTCGCCGCTATGCTTGGCGTAGCCTGTTCATGTTCGCTGTAACGACGAGCTTTTTTATTAACCGCACCTTGGGCCAGATCGAATTGCTCCGGCAGGACGGTTATGGCTTTTTCTGGTCGATAAAGCGCGTAATCAAAGCGGGATTTGGCAAAGGCGGCATCGGGCGCAACGTATTAAGACCTTGGGCGAGCTTCTTTCGGCCAAACTTTCATCCGTGGGATAAGGATGACCGGTTGCTGCTGGCGAAAGGTGAAGCGGATATTGCCATGATTGCAGCGGTACGGGCCGGATATCAAGCGTTAGAAGTCGGACGTCCGAGCCATACTGCAAAGCTCGCGGCACGGGTCTAGATTGCTTAAATTTCAAGTATGCTCTAATATTGGGCCGGCGCTTTTTTGCTGGTGTTTCGTAAATGCACGAAACCGTTGAATGCGTCGCGATCATCCATTAAGTTGCCCGGCAGGGTAAATATTGACGCCATATAGGCAGATTGTTCAGAGCATGCCGAAAATCAAAAAGTCTTCCCCACAATTCTGGGTCGCATCGATAATTTCCGCTCTGACTTGGCTGGCCAACTTGGACAGGCGAACGAAGAAAATCATAGCGTTTTTTTCGGATTGCGTAATATGCGCCATTGCGATTTGGCTCGCCTTTTCGTTGCGCTTGGGGGACTGGCAATTGTGGAATACCGCAATTCGCAATGTCATGGTGGCGGCTTTTCTGTTCTGGCCGCCACTATTCTTAGCTTTTGGTATATATCGATCGATATTTCGTTATGCAGGCTCTGGTACGATAACCGAACTTGCGCGAGCGATGTCGATTTTTATGGTTGCCATGACATTTACGTTTGCCGTCGTGTCAACACCTGGAGTGCCAAGGACGGTTGGCATGTTGGTCCCCATATTGTTCTTCTTAGGTCTTTTGATGAGCCGGATCATGGTTCGTTATATAATAAGCGACTTACTCGGACAACGTGCCTTCGGGGGTGAAACCAAGCGCGTATTGATTTATGGCGCGGGTGATGCCGGACAGCAACTGGCGCTCTCCACCCGACATTATCCCGGCATGTATTTGTTAGGCTTCGTTGACGACGACAAGCGATTGAAGGGTCAACGACTTGATGGAAACCCGATTTTCCATTCGTCAGATTTGGCTGCCCAAGTTGCACGACTTGGCATAACGGATATCCTTCTTGCCGTTCCGACCATGCGCCGCAGCATGCGTAAAAAAATTGTAGATGAACTCAAAAAATTTAATGTTCATGTTCAAACATTGCCGCAGATGCAAGACATAGTCGCGGGTAAAGTAACAATAGCCGATTTGCGCGAAGTGGAGGTTGATGACTTGCTAGGGCGCGATGCCGTAGCGCCTAATGAGCTGCTTTTGGGGCGAACAATCGTCGGAAAAACTGTGATGGTAACAGGAGCCGGCGGTTCAATCGGCAGTGAATTGTGTAGGCAAATCATGTCTATTGGCCCTCACCGATTGGTGCTGGTCGAAATGACTGAATTTGCGCTTTATAAAATTGAACAGGAACTGCTTGGGCATGTCGCCACAGGGCATTATCGCAATGGTATTGAAATCATCTCGGAGCTTGTGAATACCACAAGTACAAGACCTGTGTTTTCGTTGCTTACAGCATATCGCCCGGATACTGTGTTTCATGCAGCTGCCTACAAGCATGTCCCTTTGTTGGAGCATAATCCCATATCGGGTATGGGCAATAATATTCTTTCAACGAAAAATCTTGTTTTAGCCGCAGACGAAAGCGGCGTTTCACATTTTATTCTGATCAGCACAGACAAGGCTGTGCGGCCAACCAACGTGATGGGGGCCAGTAAAAGGGTATGTGAACAGATTCTTCAAGCAAAAGCCAAGGCAGGGTCCAAAACGAAATTCAGCATGGTCCGTTTCGGGAATGTCCTAGGTTCAAGCGGGTCAGTTGTTCCGCGGTTTAAAGAGCAAATTACCAATGGTGGACCGGTTACTTTGACGCATAAAGATATAATCCGGTATTTCATGACTATTCCTGAAGCGGCCCAGTTGGTTATTCAGGCTGGCAGCATGGCTGAGGGTGGCGAAGTTTTTGTGCTTGATATGGGTAAGCCCGTTAAAATTTACGATCTCGCCTGCACCTTGATAAATCTTTCGGGCCTTACGGTGCGTGATGACGAAAATCCGGAAGGTGATATAGCTATTGAAGAGATCGGACTTCGGCCGGGCGAGAAATTATTTGAAGAGTTACTTATAGGCGAGAACCCCATGCCGACCAAGCATAAGCGGGTTATGCGCGCGATGGAGGGCCATATCGAATGGAACGAACTATCCACTGCGCTTGAGACGCTTGAAAGATATATATATGAAGGTGACCGCAACGCTGCGGTAAGCTTGTTACGTGAGTTGGTGCCCGAATATCAACCAAGTGTGAGCGGTCACGTCGGCGCCGCGGCAGCTTAAGCGGCCTGCAGCCCTTTAAAATATTCTCGCATGCTAAAATCAGCATTATCGTCCCTTCCGGGTGATGTTTCATCGGTGCCTGCAAGCGACTTTTCATACAGCGCGCAGATCATTGCCGTACCGCGGCCTTTGCTGTGCCGTTCCTCGCGCTTGCCGGTCGGTTGGAACCCTAGCTTGCGTAATACGCGGCCTGACGCCGGATTATCGATGAAATGTCCTGCGACAATGCGGCTGTGACCGATAGCTTTGGCAATGCCGAGCACCGCACGCCCTGCCTCGCTCGCGAATCCCAACCCCCAATAGGGGCGCGCAATCCAA
>LNFM01034835.1_pt1 | contig 11638 bp, 8 predicted proteins | sample 596031 | NCBI WGS metagenome assembly LNFM01 (sample SAMN04254537, study PRJNA301005) | activated carbon metagenome | isolation source: dual media filters at the Ann Arbor, Michigan drinking water treatment plant | place: USA: Ann Arbor | reverse complement strand
ACTACCGCTGGGGCATCTTCCTGAACCCGGGCGATGCCGAGCGCGAGATCCACTTTGGCGACCACAAGGGCGAAAAGGCCTGGCAGGACGTGCCCGGTGAACACCGCGCCAACCTGCGCCGCATCATCGTCACCCAAGGCGACACCGAGCCAGCGTCGGTGGAGCAGCAGCGCCACCTGGGCCTGACCGCGCCCAGCATGTACGACCTGCGCAACCTGTTCCAGATCAACGTGGAAGAAGGCCGCCACCTGTGGGCCATGGTCTACCTGCTGCACAAACACTTTGGCCGCGATGGCCGCGAAGAAGCCGACGCGCTGCTGCAGCGCACCTCGGGCGATGCGGACAACCCGCGCATCCTGAGTGCGTTCAACGAGAAGACGCCCGACTGGCTGGCCTTCTTCATGTTCACCTACTTCACCGACCGCGCTGGCCCGCACGACCAAGTTCATGCTCACCGAAGAGGCGCACCACATGTTCGTGGGCGAGAGCGGCATCTCGCGCGTGCTGACCCGCACCGCGCAGGTGATGAACGAGCTCAAGACCGACGACCCGGCGCTGATCCGCGCCGCCGGCTGCATCGACATCGGCACCATCCAGCGCTACCTGAATTTCCACTACAGCGTGACCATCGACCTGTTCGGCGCCGACCAGTCGAGCAACGCCGCCATCTTCTACAGCTCGGGCCTCAAGGGCCGTTTCGAAGAAGGCAAACGCGGCGACGACCACGTGCTCAAGGGCCAGACCTACAAGGTGCTCGAAGTGCACAACGGCCAGATCGTCGAGAAGGACGTGCCGATGCTCAACGCGCTCAACGAGGTGCTGCGCGACGACTACATCCGCGACTCGGTGGCCGGTGTGGGCCGCTGGAACCGCGTGCTGGAAAAGGCCGGCATCCCGAAACGCCTGGTGGCGCCGCACAAGGCGTTCAACCGCCAGATCGGCGCCCTGGCCGGCGTGAAGACCACGCCCGAAGGCAAGGTGATCACGGACGCCGAATGGACCGCCCGCAAGGACGAGTGGCTGCCGACCCCGGGCGACTTCGCGTTCGTGGCGTCGCTCATGGGCCGCGTGACCGATCCGGGCAAGTTCGCCGGCTGGATCGCACCGCCGGTGATGGGCATCAACCGCCAGCCGGTGGATTTCGAATACGTCCGGTTCAATTGAGCCACCCCCGCGCCGCGACTGCGGCGCGTCACCCCCTCAAGGGGGCGATGCCTGCGGCCTGGCCAAGCCCGTTCCGCGGCATCCTTGAATGAGGCCCGCACTCGCTGCCGGGCTTTGTCCGTTTTGGAGACCTTCATGAACGCCATTGCCGAAGTCGCTGTCATCAAACAGCACCTGATCGATCCCGAGATCTGCATCCGCTGCAACACCTGCGAGGCGATCTGCCCGGTGGGTGCGATCACGCACGACAACGTCAATTACGTGGTCGACGCCTCGAAGTGCAACCTGTGCATGGACTGCATCTCGCCATGCCCCACCGGGTCCATCGACAACTGGCGCACCATGCCGCGCCTGCGCGCCTACACACCCGAAGAGCAGCTCACCTGGAACGAGCTTCCGCCAGAACTGCCGCCCGAAGAGCTGGAAGGTCTGGCCCCACTGGAAGGAGGCTCCGTTCGGGCTGAGCTTGTCGAAGCCCCTGCCAACGCTGCCACCGGAGAACAAACCTTCGTTGCCAGCAGCTATGGCGCCACGCTCCCACCGTGGTCGGCCGCACACGCCTACACCAACCTCTACGGCCCCAAGGCCGCGCAGAAGACGGTGACCGCCACGGTGGTGGGCAATGTGCGCGTGACCGAAGTCGGCAAGACCGCCGGCAGCGACTACGACACGCACCACATCGTGCTGGATTTCGGCGCCATGCCATTCCCGGTGCTGGAAGGCCAGAGCATCGGTGTCGTGCCACCCGGTGTCGACGACATCGGCCGCACGCACCATGCGCGCCAATACTCGATCGCCAGCCCGCGCAATGGTGAGCGCCCGGGCTACAACAACCTGTCGCTGACCATCAAGCGCGTGCTGGCCGACCACGACGGCGAACCGGTGCGCGGCGTGGCCAGCAACTTCATGTGCGACCTCCAGGTGGGCGACCAGGTGGAGGTGATCGGGCCGTTCGGCAGCAGCTTCCTCATGCCCAACCACCCCAAGAGCAACATCGTGATGATTTGCACCGGGACTGGCAGCGCGCCCATGCGCGCCATGACCGAGTGGCGCCGGCGCCTGCGGGCCTCGGCAGAACGCAGCGCCGCAGGGCAGCCCCAAGGCGCTGCAGCCCCCTCGGGGGGCAGCGACCCGCGCAGCGGCGGAGCGTGGGGGCCCAAGTTCGAGGGCGGCAAGCTCATGCTGTTCTTCGGCGCGCGCTCGCAGGAAGAGCTGCCGTACTTCGGCCCGCTGCAGAACCTGCCCAAGGACTTCATCGACACCAACTTCGCCTTCAGCCGCACACCGGGCGCACCCAAGCGTTATGTGCAGGACGCCATGCGCGAGCGCGCCGCCGATCTGGCGGTGCTGCTGCAGGACCCGAACACCTACTTCTACGTGTGCGGCCTCAAGAGCATGGAAGAGGGCGTGGTGCTGGCTTTGCGCGATGTGGCGCAAGGCGCGGGTCTGGACTGGGACACCATCGGCGCCTCGTTGAAGCGAGAAGGTCGCCTCCATCTCGAAACCTATTGACTTACCCAGCGGCGTGCCGAGGCAGGGATAGGTCTGCCATAGCTGCCAACCGCGCGTGGTGAAGCGGGTGCCCACGTCCCGTGTGCAGGCGGGATGCCGTACATTCCTGCCTTCGTATGAACAACCCCCATACCCCTGCCCCCACCCGCAGCCGACCCGCCATCGAGGTCGATGTGGTGATGCGGCGCGAGCCGGTGAGCGGCCCCATGAGTCGCTGGCAGCCGTTTCGCTGGGTGCTCGCCGACGTGTTGCTGCGCGGCAGCCCCGATGAGACCGGGCCCGAGGGCGAGGAGCACGACCACGAGCCGCAGGCGGTCGAACCTGTCGAAGCCGCCACGGGGGCCGCGAACGGCGACACCACCCACTGGCTGTTCCCGCGTTTTCGCGTGATGCTGTTCCGCGACGATGCCGAAGGTTACTTCCTCAACCTGAGCAGCCCGAACCCCTGCTTCTGGGTGTTCTGGCGTGCGGACGAAGCCCGCCTGCTTGATGGTGAACCCATGGCCGTGCCGCAGATCGTCACGCTGAGCTACCACGACGCCGGCCGCTGGCTCGACGCGCAGGAGCGCGTGGACCAGGTGCCCGCCGCCCCCGAGGTGGTGGACTGGATGCGCGGCTTCGTGGATGCGACCTACCAGCCCGAGCCCAAGCGCCGCCAGCGACCCGAAAGCTTCAAACCCCTGACGGACCGTTTCGGTCAGCCGGTGCGCATCAGCACCGAAAAACTGCGCGGCGGTGGACAGCCGCCGAGACCGTGACCATGGCCACGAACGACGACGACAACTTTTTCTCGCGCTGGTCGCGCCGCAAGGTGCAGGTGCGCACCGGTGAGCCACTGCCGCCCGAGCCCCCGGCCCCGGTGGTGGTGGCGACGCCCGTTGCCGTGGCCGCGCCGGTGGCTCCCGTCGCTCCCGCGGTGGAGCCGCCTGAGGCGCCCCCGGCCCTCACGCTCGACGATGTGGCGCGCCTCACACCCGACTCCGACTACTCCGCCTTTGTGGCCAGGAGCGTGTCGCCCGACGTGCGCAATGCCGCGGTGAAAAAGCTCTTCACCGACCCGCACTACAACATCATGGACGGGCTGGACATCTACATTGACGACTACTCCAAGCCCAGCCCGCTGTCGATGGCCGACATGGCCAAGATGGTGGGCGCGCAGTTCCTCAAGCTGGTGGACGACCCCAACGAGGTGAAGCCCGCCACCACCGCGACACCGCAGCCGATCACAGCGCCGCAGGCCGAGCCTCCCACCGAGGTGGCCGAAGCCGGGCCAGCGGCCGAAGACACCTTGCCAGACGTGACCACGCTGATCTGCAATTGCAACCAGACCATGCCCCTGAACCCGAAGGTTCTGGGCGAGGCCCTGGATGAAGACCTGACCCTGCACACCACGCTGTGCCGCCGCGACGCGCCCGCCTTCCAGCGGGCCACCCGCAGCAACGAAGACCTGGTGGTCGCCTGCACCCAGGAAAGCCGCCTGTTCACCGAACTCTCCGAACAGACCGAAGGCGCGGTGTCGCTTGACGTGCGGCCGATCAAGTTCGTCAACATCCGCGAAACCGGTGGCTGGGGCCGTGAAGCCAAGGACGCCACGCCCAAGATGGCCGCGCTGCTGGCCGCCGCGCGCCTGCCCGATGCCGAACCGGTGCCCACCGTCACCTACAAGAGCGCGGGTCGCCTGTTGATCATCGGCGCGCTGCAAGACGCCGAGCGCGTGGCCGATCTCGTGTCCGACACGCTGGAGGTGAGCATCCTGTCCACGGGCGGCAAAGGCATGCAGACGCGCCGTTACCCGGTGATGGCGGGTGCCATCGGCGAGGTGCGCGGCTGGCTCGGCGCGTTCACCGTGGACTGGAGCACCAACAACCCGATCGACCTGGACCTCTGCACGCGCTGCAACGCGTGCGTGGCCGTTTGCCCCGAAGGCGCCATCGGTCTGGACTACCAGATCGACATGGACAAGTGCAAGAGCCACCGCGCCTGTGTGAAGGCCTGCGAAGCCGTGGGCGCGATCAACTTCCAGCGCGACGCCCAAGCGCACAGCGAACAGTTCGACATGGTGCTGGACCTGCGGGCCACGCCTGCGTTTACGCAGCATGCGCATCCCCAGGGCTACTTTCACCTGAGCAGCGGCATCGACAACGCCACCGGCATGGCCACCGTGCTCAAACTGCGCGAGCTGGTGGGCGAGTTCGAGAAGCCCAAGTTCTTCACTTACAAGCAAAAGCTCTGCGCCCACGGCCGCAACGAGACCGTGGGTTGCAACGCCTGTGTCGAGATCTGCTCGGCGCTGGCCATCAGCAGCGAGATCAAGCGCAACCAGATCGTCGTCAATCCCAACCTCTGCGTGGGCTGCGGCGCCTGCACCACCGTCTGCCCCACCGGCGCACTGTCGTACGCCTACCCGCGCGCCAGCGAGCAGGGCGTGAGGCTGCGCACCCTGCTGGCCACCTACGCCAAGGCCGGCGGCCAGAATGCGGCACTGCTGTTGCACAGCCAGGAAGCGGGCGCGGCACTCGTCAACGAACTCGGCCGCGTGGCGTCGATGGACAAGGCGTTTCGCGGTGTGCCCGCGCGCGTGATCCCGATGCCACTGTGGCACACGGCGTCCATCGGCCTGGACGTGTGGCTCTCGGCCTTTGCCTACGGCGCTTCGCAGGTCTGGGTGCTCATGACCGGCGAAGAAGCGCCGCAGTACCGCGAAGCCGTGCGCGATCAGATGGCGGTGGCGCAAGCCTTGGTGAATGGCCTCGGTTACAGCGGACACCACTTCCGCCTGATCGAAGCCAGTGAGGTCCAGGCACTGGACGCCGCCTTGGTGTCGGCGCCCGCGCAAACCGTCAAACGCCGCGCCACCTTCGCCATCCAGGCCGAGAAACGCGCCACGGTGGAGTTGGCCATCGACCACCTGTTGCAGGACAGCGCCGCCCAGCGTCCGGCCATGGAAGCCATCGCGCTGCCCGGCGCCTCGCTGCTCGGCACCATCAACGTCAACAAGGACACCTGCACGCTGTGCCTGAGCTGTGTGAGCGCCTGCCCGGCCAGCGCCCTGCAGGACAACACCGAGCGCCCGCAGCTGCGCTTCATCGAGAAGAATTGCGTGCAGTGCGGCCTGTGCGCCAGCACCTGCCCGGAAGACGCCATCACCCTGCAGCCGCGCCTGCTGATCGGCGAGCAGCGCAAGCAGCTGCGCGTGCTCAACGAGGCCCAGCCCTACCACTGCATCCGCTGCGCCAAGCCCTTCGGCACGCTCAAGGGCATTGAAGTGATGCTCGGCAAGCTCTCGGGCCACGCCATGTTCCAGGGCGAAGCGCTGGAGCGCCTGAAGATGTGCGGTGACTGCCGTGTGGTGGACCTGTACTCCAATCCGGGTGAGTCCCGCATCACCGACCTGTGAAGCCATCGACGCCATGAGCAACAGCATTCCCATCACATCCGCCCTGGACGAAGAAACCGCCCGTGCCGAGGTCTACGGCCTGCTGGCCGCGCTGTACTACGCGCCCCCCTCCAGTGAACTCCTGGCCCAACTGCGCGTGGCCGTGACCGAAGCGCCCGCCGCCGGGGGATTTCTGGAAGAGCCCTGGCGCGACGTGGTGGCCATGTCGCGCGGGATGGACGATGCCGCCATCGCCGCCGAGTACAACGCGCTGTTTGGCGGTGTGGGCAAGCCCGAGATCTACCTGTTCGGCTCGCACTACCTCAGCGGCTTTTTGAACGAGAAGCCCTTGGCCGCGCTGCGCACCGACCTGGCCGCCCTTGGCCTGGGCCGCGACGACACCATGTCCGAAACCGAAGACCACGTGGCCTACCTCTGCGAGGTGATGCGCTACCTGATCGCGGGCGACGATGTGGAGGTGGCCAACCTCACGCAACAGCAAAAGTTCTTCACCACCCACCTGCAGCCCTGGGTGATGCGCATGTGCGACGACATCGCCGCGCACCCCAAGGCCCGCTTCTATGCCACCTTGGCGGCGTTCACCCGCGCTTTTGTGGGCGTGGAGGCGCAGGGCTTCGACATGCTGGCCTGAGCCGGCCTTCGTCCTGTCTCAATGCCCCCCGGGCCGCCCGTCGTTCGTCGGCGTGGCCGCAGGGGCCAGCGGCTCGGTGGACAAGCGCACGGTGAAAACCGCGCCAAGCCCATCGTCACGGTTCGCCGCCGAGATGCTGCCGCCGTAGCGCTCCACCAGCCCCTGGCTGATCCACAGTCCCAGTCCGTTGCCGTCGTTCTTGGTCGTGAAGAAGGGGCGGAACAAACGCTCCCGCGCCTCTGCGGTCAAGCCGTGGCCGGAATCTTCCACCCGCAGCAGGGTGCCGCCCGCGTGCACGCCATGGGGGCCATCGGGCACCCAGTCCTCGGTGACCAGTTTCAGCACACCGCCTTGCGGCATGGCCTGAATGGCGTTGATCAACAAATTGATGATCACCTGTTGCAACTCCTGCCGGTTGCAGCCCACCCGGCGCGTGCCCCGCAGCTCGCGCTGCACCTCGATGTGGGTCTGGCTCAGCAGATGGCCCACCAGCACCAGGCAGTCGTTGACCGTGCGGTTGAGGTCGAGCGATTCCACGTAGCCCGCGTACTCGGTGGGCCGCGCGTACTGCAGCAGCTGCGTGACGATCAGGCGCATGCGCTCGACCTGTTCGTCAAGCAGTTGCAGCTCGCCGCGCACGGGTTGGGCGTGCGGCCCGAGGGTCTCGCGCATCAGGTCCAGGTTGCCCTGCATCACCGCGATCGGGTTGTTGATCTCGTGTGCGATGCTGGCGGTGAGCTGGCCGATCGCTGCGAGTTTTTCGCTCTTCACCAGTTGTTGCTGAGCCATCTGCAGCGAGGCGTTGCTGGCCTCCAGCTCTTGCGTGCGTTCGGCCACCTTGTGGTCCAGCTCTTCGCCCCAGCGTTGCAGGGCAGCGGTTTTGTCGTCGATCACGTCCAGCAGTTCGTCAAGGTGGCCCGCCAGCGCGCCGAGCTCGTCGCGCGCGGCGAGTTCGCCCACGCGCGCCCCGGACTCTCCTTCTTCGACCAGCTGCATGGTGCGGTTCATGCGCTGCACGGGCTGGAAGATGCTGCGCGCCCAGCGCAGAGAGAACCAGGCCGAAAGCGCCATCACGCCCAGGAAGATCAGGCCCATCAGGGCCAGCATGGCGTGGCGCACCAGCCGGAACGGCGCCTCGGTGAAGCCCACGTACAGCATCCCGATGCGTGCGCCGGTCGCGTCCTGCAGGGGCGTGTAGGCCGAGACGTACCAGTCGTTCACCACGAAAGCGCGGTCCAGCCAGGTGTTGCCGCGGCCCAGCATGGCGCGCTGGTCCTGGAACAGGCGCACGTTGGTGGTGATGCGCACGTCGTCCATGAACAGCGTGGCCGTGCCCTGGCTGCCGAAGGGCAGGGCGCCCTCGGGGTAGACGATGCGGTTGATGTGGTCGATGAAATCGAGGTTCTGGTTGAGCAGCAGACCACCGGCGAGCAACGCAAGGGTCTGGCCTTTGGCGTCCAGCACCCGGTGGGTCGACAGCATCACCATGGCGCGGTGCTCGGCCTCGCGCGTGGCGGGCGCGGCGTTGAGGGTGGCCACCAGTGGAATCCGCAGGCGTGGCGAGAGGTGCGGGGCGAACGCATCGAGCGCTTCGGGCTCCAGGAGCAGCAGTCGGGCCTTGGCGCTGGAGCCCGCGGCTTGCAACGAAGCGCCGATGGCCGCGGGCATCGTGGGCATGGGCTGGCTCGCGTCGGCGCTGCTGAGGCCAGCGGGCACAGCCCGTGCGAGCGGCCTGCCCTGCGCGTCGTAGAGCAACAGAAAGTCCAGGCCCAGGCGCTCCCGGGCCCCTGCAAGCTGTTCGTTCAGGCCGCTTCGGTCGGCCGGCAGGGCGGGCCGCAGCGCCGCGTAAAGTGCCTGCGAGCCGGCCACACCCAGCGTGCCCGAGCCCACTTCGCTGAGCACCTGCTCGAAGTAGCCGTTGGCGACCGCCAGGTCGCTGCGCACCTTGGTGATCAGCAGCCGGTCATACGCCAGATTGCCCCACAGTGCGAGCGCGATGACCAGCATCGGAAACGCCACCAGCAACGGCAGCAAGGCCATGGCCAGCAGCTTGTTGCGGACCGAGCTGGCCAGCCAGCGCGGCGTGCGCCAGAGGGTCACGGACCCGCCCACTCGGCCACGCGGCGCTCCAGCGTTCGGCGCGACACGCCCAGCAACTGCGCAGCACGCGTCTTGTCGCCCTGCACCGAGTCGAGCACGGTGAGGATGTGCAGCTTTTCCATGGCGTGCAGATCGGTCGGCATGGCCGGCGCGGTGTGGTCCCGGGTCTGGCTCACGCCGGGATAGAGGGCCGACACGTTGAGCGCGCCCAGGATCAGCGAGCGCTCGATCAGGTTGCGCAACTCCCGCACGTTGCCCGGCCAGTCGTATTGCGCGAGGAAATCCATTTCTTGCGCGGCGATGGTCAGAGGCTCCACACCGAGCGAGGGTGCAAGTTGGGCCATGAAGTGCGCCACCAGCTCGGGGATGTCCTGCTTGTGCGAGCGCAGCGGTGCGAGGTTCAGATCCACGACCTGCAGGCGGAAGAACAGGTCCTTGCGGAAGCGGCCGGCGTCGACCTCGGCACTGAGCTGGCGGTTGGTGGCCGCGATGATGCGCAGGTTCAGCGGCACCAGCTGTTCGCTGCCCACCGGGCGGATCTTCAGGTCTTCAATGGCGCGCAGCAGGGTCGCCTGGATGGGCAGCGGGAGCTCGGCGATCTCGTCCAGGAACAGCGTGCCGCCCTGAGCGTAGTGAAACAGGCCGTCGCGCGCGCGGGTGGCACCGGTGAACGCGCCCTTGGCGTGGCCAAAGAGTTCGCTCTCGATCAGCTCGGGCGACACCGCCGCACAGTTGACCGGCACAAACGGCCCGCTGGCGCGGCTGCTCTGCGCGTGCAGCTCGCGCGCCACCAGTTCTTTGCCGGTGCCCGATTCACCTTGCAGCAACACAGTGCTGTTCACCGGTGCCACGCGTGCAATGGAGGCGCGCAGGTGCTGCAGGTCGGGCGACTGGCCCACCAGCGCGGTGCCACGCCCCGGGGGCTGCGCCACCGCGCGGCGCAGCACGAAGTTCTCGCGCCGCAGACGCGAGCGCTCGTAGCAGTGCTTCACCGCGTTCAGGATCTGCGGTACCCGAAACGGTTTGAGGATGAAGTCGGATGCGCCCGCGCGCAGCGCTTCAATGGCGGTGTCCAGATCGGCAAAGGCGGTGATCAGGATGACCTCGCCGGTGAAGCCTTGTTCGCGCAGCTCCTTGAGCCACACCACACCGCTTTTGCCAGGCAGCGAGATGTCCAGAATGATCAGGTCGACGTGGTGACCGCGCAGCCACTGCGCGCCGTCTTCGGCGCTGGTGGCACTCATCACGAAGTGGCAGCGCGGTGCCAGCGTCTTCACCAGAAAGTTCAGCATGCCCTGTTCGTCGTCGACGATCAGGATGGACCAGTCGGGCCAGCCTTCCAGGGTTTTGTCGGGCCCGGAGGGCAGAAATGAGGTGTCCACCCGGCCGGATTCTACGGACGTGCCCTACGAAAACAGTGGGGTATTGGCGCAAACCCCACGCTGGTGCGGGGTGTTGAGCGGCGCGCCTTTGTCTGGTGCGTGCGACAACTTGTCGCGACGGGCCGCGACAAGTTGACCGCGAATGCCCGCGGGGTTGCGCGCCGTCATGCGGGTAATCCCGTGGTTGGCGGCCCGCACCCCCGCACCATCGTGAGTGTGCTCAAGGTTGGCTGTCCCGAGCGTGCTCCGCAGCCCCGCCCCGGCATCGAAACCTTTGGCTTATGGCACGCTTCTGGCTATCAAAAAAGCAGCAAGCAGTCATGCTGCGGTGCCGCACGAGGAGGCCGTGGATCGCCCGGTCCGAAACACGTCTGGCTACGTATGAACCACCTTGCAACCCGCATCGGCTGGGGTTAGATTCCACGTATGCAAAAGGCCCGCACGTTGTGTTGGCGGGCGCCTTTCAACCTGGAGATCTGCATGACCAAGCCCTCCCGCCCGACCGCAGGTGATGAACGAACCGGCCTGAACCGTCGAACCCTGTTCGCCGGTGCGTCCACGGTCGGTGCACTCGCCGCCGCGGCAGCCCTCATTCCCCGCGCTCCCGTCGAAGAAACCGCCGCGATCGAAGCCAAGCCAGCCCCCACCAAAGGCGGCGGCTACAGCCTGACCGATCACGTCAAGCAGTATTACCAGACCACCCGCATCTGAGCGGAGCCCCGATTCTTGAATCCCCACGTTCTCGTTCGTTCGCTGCCCTGCACCGGGGCACAAGCCGCTGACCAGGCGAATCTCCAAGCGACTCCTCAGGAGGCAAAACCATGCTGCTGACCAAAAAATCATCCTCCACGGGTGGACACGCCTCACGCGTGCACTCCACCTTCGTTCACAACCTGCAGCGCGGCCTTTCAACGGCCCTGCCCACCATGGACCGCCGTGCATTCCTGCGCCGCTCCGGCATGGGCGTCGGTGTTGGTCTGGCCGCTTCCCAGCTGGTGCTGGTGAAAAAGGCCAAGGCCGCCGAAGGCAAGTCCATTGATGGGACCGGCAAGATCGAAGTCAAACGCACCATCTGCACGCACTGCTCGGTGGGCTGCGCCACCGACGCGATCGTGGAAAACGGCGTCTGGGTGCGCCAGGAGGCGGTGTTCGACTCCCCTATCAACCTCGGCGCCCATTGCGCCAAGGGTGCGGCCCTGCGCGAGCACGGCCATGGCGAGTACCGCCTGCGCTACCCCATGAAGCTGGTGAACGGCAAGTACGAGCGCATCAGCTGGGACGTGGCCCTGAATGAAATCACCGCCCGCATGAACGAGTTGCGCGAGGCCAGCGGTCCCGACTCGGTGTACTTCGTGGGTTCCTCCAAGCACAACAACGAACAGGCCTACCTGTTGCGCAAGTTCGTGAGCTTCTGGGGCACCAACAACTGCGACCACCAGGCCCGCATCTGCC
>LNFM01011902.1_pt1 | contig 11639 bp, 11 predicted proteins | sample 596031 | NCBI WGS metagenome assembly LNFM01 (sample SAMN04254537, study PRJNA301005) | activated carbon metagenome | isolation source: dual media filters at the Ann Arbor, Michigan drinking water treatment plant | place: USA: Ann Arbor | reverse complement strand
TGCGGCAAGTCGACGACGGGACGCTGCATTCTCCAGCTGATCACGCCGACGTCGGGGACGGTCACGTTCGAGGGCCGCGACGTGACGAAGGCCGGCGCCGAGGAGCTGCGCGCGCTCCGGCGGGACATGCAGATCATCTTCCAGGACCCGTTTGCCTCGCTCAATCCGCGCATGACGGTCGGAGCCATCATCGGCGAGGCCCTGATCATCCACAATCTCGCCAAGACCCGCCAAGAGCACGAGGCACGCGTCGTTCACCTGCTCGAGACGGTCGGCCTGCGCGCCGATCACATGCGCCGCTTTCCCCACGAGTTCTCCGGCGGCCAGCGCCAGCGCATCGGGATTGCTCGCGCGCTTGCCGTCGAGCCGAAGCTGATCATCTGCGACGAGCCAGTCTCGGCGCTCGACGTTTCGATCCAGGCCCAGGTCATCAACCTGCTCGAGGACCTGCAGGCGAAGTTCGACCTGACCTACATTTTCATCGCCCACGATCTTTCGGTCGTCGAGCACATCTCGACGCGCGTCGCCGTCATGTATCTCGGCCGCATCGTCGAGATCGCGCCAGCCGACGAACTCTATGCCCGGCCGCTGCACCCCTACACCGAGGCACTGCTCTCCGCTGTGCCGATCCCCGATCCCGAGATCAAGCGTAACCGCATCAAGCTCGAAGGCGATGTCCCGAACCCGATCAAGCCACCGTCGGGTTGCCATTTCCACACCCGCTGCCCGATCCGCCAGCTTCCTCGCTGCTCCACCGAGGTGCCCAGGCTCGAACAAGGCTCCAACGGCCACTGGGTCTCCTGCCACTTCCGCAAGGCGTGAGGTTGCATCGGTGCGAAGGGCTCGCAACCTCGTGCTCGCTTCGATCGAGACAGAGGATGGCGGACGCTGCGTCGACCTGTTCCGACGCCCCGACGAAACATACGGTTTCGAGGAATACCGCCGCGATAGCGAGGACGGTCGCGGCTGGTTCATGATCGGCGGCTACGGGAGCGCGGTATACACCTCCGAGGCTGAAGCCCGCGCAAACGCCGTGAAGGTCATCCCCTGGCTCTCGCAAGCGTTACGACGCTGAGTCCAGGCCCCCTCCAACACCCGAATTGCATTCGGGTGCGCCTGCTGCGATAGGGTCGTGCCGAAGGCTCTTAGAGGAGCCGCCCCCGCATATACCCCGTCTACGGAGACCCCCAATGAAAGCCTACAAGATCGCCGCCATTCCCGGTGACGGCATCGGCACCGAGGTCATCTCCGCGGGCGTCGAGGTTCTGCAGGCTCTCGCCAGCCGCGACGGCAGCTTCGAGTTCAAGGTCGATCAGTTCGACTGGGGCGGCGAGTACTATAAGCGCCACGGCCGCATGATGCCGGAGAACGGTCGCGACCTGATCAAGAAGCACGACGCGATCCTGTTCGGCTCGGCAGGACACCCCGAAATCCCCGATCACATCACGCTGTGGGGCCTTCGCCTCGCCATTTGCCAGCCGTTCGACCAGTACGCCAACGTCCGCCCGACGCGCGTCCTCCCCGGCATCACCTCGCCTCTACGTCACGTCAAGGACAAGGAACTCGATTGGGTGATCGTGCGCGAGAACTCCGAGGGTGAGTATTCAGGCGTCGGCGGCCGCGTGCATCAGGGCTCGCCGCTCGAGGCCGCGACCGATGTTTCAATGTTCACGCGCGCAGGCGTCGAGCGGATCATCCGCTTCGCGTTCAAGCTGGCGCAGGCCCGGCCGCGCAAACTGCTGACCGTCGTCACCAAGTCCAACGCCCAGCGCCACGCCATGGTGATGTGGGACGAGATCGCGGCCGAGATCGCGCGCGAGTTCCCCGACGTGACGTGGGACAAGATGCTGGTCGATGCCATGACCATGCGCATGGTGATGAAGCCGCAATCGATCGACACCGTGGTCGCGACCAACCTGCACGCCGACATTCTATCGGATCTGGCCGCCGCCCTGGCGGGATCGCTCGGCATCGCCCCGACAGCAAACCTCAATCCGGAGCGCGCCTTCCCGTCGATGTTCGAGCCGATCCACGGCTCGGCCTTCGACATCATGGGCAAGGGCATCGCCAATCCCATCGGCACCTTCTGGTCGGCCGTGATGCTGCTCGAGCACCTGGGCGAGAAGCCGGCCGCCGACCGCCTCATGACCGCGATCGAAAAGGTCACGGCCGATCCGCGCTTCCACACCCCCGACCTTGGCGGAACGGCGCGGACGACGGACGTTACCGCCGCCGTCATCGATGCCATTCACGGCTCGAACAGGTAGCCGTCACCCAGCGACGGCCTCGCGGATGAGCCGGCCGAACAGGATCATCTCGGGGCTGGTGACGCGATAACCGTCGATCATGCGGACGAGGTGCGCTGCCTCGTCCTTCGAAGGCGGCGCGCGTTTCGGGCTCGGCAATCCGGCGCGAATGTCGGCGACGGCGGCATCGATGCTAGCAATCAGCCGCTGGGCCGTTGCCGCTTTCTCAGCGCTTTCGAAGCGGGGACCAAGCTCGACGGCAAGATGCGCAAGAAGCCCCGGCCAGCGCGCCAGCATCCGGTAGAGCCCCGGCACGAACGCGGTGTTGCCGGTCCCCGAGCGGAACCGCTCGAGAACACGCCGCTCTGCCTCGGTGAGACGCGCTGGATCGACCATGGCGGGCGGCGGCGCGAGCGAGGCCGGCGGCGACCAGTGCCGAGGCCCGCCCGAGGACGCGCCACCCACCGGCGCTCCCGTTACGACATCCCGGACGAGGCCGCCGAACACCAGATTGAGCGGCGACACGCGCGTGAAACTTTCAGCGATGGCCTGGATGGTGCCGCTCTCCCCCGGCGCGACGCCCCACACGGCCAACACATCGGCAGGGATCGGTGACAGCGGCGTCAGTGCCGCGTCGGCCGCGATCCGCCAGCCAGTCTCCTGCGCGATACCACTCCGGAACGCGGGCGACACCAGCTCCCACGCCCATTCGAGCACGCCCGGCCGGGTCGCCAGATGCCGATGGATGGAGGAGACGTAGGGGGTCGCATAAAGATGACGTATCTCGGCGAAGATCTCGGCGATCTCACCCGTCGCATCGGCCTCGGATAGCTCGGTCAGCACTTGGCGGCTCCCTGGCAACCTGCACCCTTGTCGTCCGGCTTGAGATCGACCAGCTCGGGCCGGTACTCGAAGTGCATGGTGTCATAGTGATACCAGCGCCCGCCCCAGATGAAGCCCTCTTTCTCGAAGGCCGCCACGATCTCAGGCGGAATGCTGTTGCGAAACGGGTATCGCCCGTCGGCATCGGGTTTCGTCCAGCGCCAGTAGTGCGCATGCTTGATCCCGATGTCGATGGCGATGCCCGCGCCGTGCACGCTGGGTCGCGTCGAGCCCGCAATGGGACGGCAGTTGTAGGTCCCGGCAGCCGGAAACAGGTAGTCGTCGAACTTGGCCGGCAGGGTATCGAGGGTTCGGCTGACGGCCTCGAGGCGCTCCGCCACCCCGTTGACACGCGTCACCTTCAAGCGTTGACGCGCCTTCTTCGGCAGCCAGACGATCTCGGCCAGCTTGTCCGCCGTGCCGCCCTTCGTGCAATCGCCGTACATCTTGTCGAACAGCGGCTGGTGGCGCGCCCGTCCGGGGTCATGCTGGAACGCGGGCGGCTCGGCTGGCGCGCCGGGACGATAGGGCCAGTGCAGCATGTCCTCGAGGTCCGGGGCCGCCAACAGCGCTTCGAATGATTTTGCCCCCTTGCCGTCGTCGATGGCCATTCGCGTGCCGTCCTTCCAGACCAGCCAGTTGCCCTCGACGGCCGCCAGAAAATCGGGATAGGCAGCAACGAGACGGCGCCCGACGGCGTCCACGGACAAAGGCTGGGCCACTGCTCGCGCAATGGGTGCGCTAGCACCCGCCACCCACGCCATGACGACCGTCAGCACCATGATCAAAGGCGCTCGCACCGTCCTCGCCGCCAACCGCTTCGACCCGACGACAACCTGCATTCGACGCCCCCACATTCTTGCGCGCCCACACGTCACGACCATTCCGGGTTCTCGTCCGGACACAAACGTCTGCGTCGTCACAACCCCCTCGCGTCCCTTTACGCGATGCGGCGAAATGCATAGAGTGCATGGCAAGATAGGTCCAGCCAATCGCCTGACGCATGGCGGCGCCAATCGGCGGCCGCATTCAATCCAGGCACTGGAGACACGAGTTGGCAAAGCCCGGCTCAGAGGATTCGAGCGGCCGGAGCCAGCCCCAAGCCGATCGCCGGTGGGATGGCGACGGAGACGCGCGCGATCCGCCGCCTTCGTATGGCGCTCTCGACCTCGGCACCAACAACTGCCGGCTTCTCGTTGCCCGCCCGTCGCGGCGCGGCCTGCAGGTCGTGGACGCGTTCTCCCGGATCATCAGGCTCGGCGAAGGCGTCGGCAGCACCGGGCGGCTTTCCGAGCCGGCCATGATGCGCACCGTCGAGGCCTTGAAGGTCTGCTCGTCCAAGCTCGATCGGGCACGCGTTGCTCGTTCCCGCCTCGTCGCCACCGAAGCCTGCCGCATCGCCGAAAACGGCATGGAGTTTCTCGAGCGCGTACGCGACGAAGTCGGCCTCGACATCGAGTTGCTGACCCCCGAATCGGAGGCCCGGCTGGCCGTTGCCGGTTGCGCGGCACTGCTCGATGGCCGCTCCGATCTCGCCCTCGTCTTCGACATCGGCGGCGGCTCCTCCGAGTTGATCTGGCTCGACCTCTCTCGCCGCCGCACGCCCTGGCGCCGCACTATCGCCGACCGGCTCGAGACCCAGAGCTGTATCGCCGCGTGGACCTCGCTCCCCGTGGGCGTCGTCACACTGGCAGAGCAGTTCGGCGGCCGCCACGTCACGCGCGAGGTGTTCGAGGCCATGGTCGACCACGTCCTCGAGTTGCTCCGCCCTTTCGAGGCACGCTACGGCTTCCGCGACCGCATCGCGACCCGCCCCGCCCACCTTCTCGGCACCTCGGGCACGGTCACCACGGTCGCCGGGATCCACCTCGGCTTGCGGCGCTATGAACGATCCCGCGTCGACGGCTGCTGGATGCGCACCGCCGAGGCTCGTGGCGTCACCGAGCGGTTGCTGAATTGCACCTACGAGGAGCGAATGGCCGAGCCGTGCATCGGTCGTGACCGCGCCGACCTAGTGCTCGCCGGCTGCGCTGTCCTCGAGGCCATCCTACGGCTTTGGCCCTGCGAAACACTGCGCGTCGCCGACCGCGGCTTGCGGGAAGGTATCCTGGCGTTACTCATGGCCGAGGACGGTCATCACCGGCCGAGCGGACGCCGCCGCAACGGCATCGAGGACGCGGAATGAGCACGCGAAAGGGTGGCGGCTCGAAAGCAGCCGGCAGCAGCAGCGGATCCGGACCCGGCAAGGGTGCCGGCAGCATCCGGCGCCAGGGCGGCGTGCGCCACATGAACGTGCGGCTCAAGACCGCGACCGGCCGCACATCGTCCTCCCAGAGATGGCTCGAACGCCAGCTCAACGACCCCTATGTCGCCGCCGCAAAGCGCGACGGCTGGCGGTCGCGGGCAGCCTTCAAGCTGATCGAGATCGACGACAAGCACCACGTCCTGAAGCCCGGCCAGCGCGTCGTGGATCTGGGCGCGGCGCCCGGCGGCTGGTCACAGGTCGCTGCCAAACGCACGAAGTCGGAGGAGGGCAAGGGCCAGGTGGTTGCCATCGACTATCTGGAGTTCGATCCCATCGCCGGCGTCGAGATCGTCCACCAGGACTTCATGGACAACTCGGCCCCGGCTCGCCTGAAGGCACTGCTGAGAGACGGCGGGGCCGACGTCGTGCTCTCTGACATGGCCGCCCCGACGACGGGCCACGCCAGCACCGACCACTTGCGCATCATGGCACTGGCGGAGGCCGCGCTCGCATTCGCCGTCGAGGTGCTGCAGCCCGGCGGCGCCTTCCTCTGCAAGGTTTTCCAGGGCGGCTCCGAGCACCAGCTTCTCACCGAACTCAAGCAGCGCTTCAAGATCGTCCGCCACGTCAAACCACCCGCCAGCCGCTCCGACAGCGCCGAACTCTACGTCCTCGCCACCGGTTTCAAGGGCTAGTCGCCCATGTGGCGGATCTGGGCCGCGGCGCTGTTCTGGGGACTGAACTGGCCGGCAGCGGCTTGCCGCGTGCAATCTCGACCAACGAGCGCCATGGGTGTAGCGTTACGCTTCACCGATAGAGGTTGATCAGGCAATGCCGCATCCGCGAATCAAGCGCGACCCAAACGTCATGATGGGCAAGCCCGTGATTGCTGGCACGCGAATAACCGTCGAGCATCTCCTTCGCTGCCTCGCAGCCGGTGACAGCGAGGACTATTTGACGGCCAGCTATCCGAACATAACGATCGAGGATATACGCGCGGCCCAAGCCTACGCCGCCGACTATCTGGCGCATGAAAGCATCATTGCGGCGGAGTAGCTGGTGGCCACTTACTTCGTCGACGAATGCGTGGCCAGGGCTGTTGCCGAGGGATTGCGGTTGCGTGGCTTCGACTGCATCGATGCAAAAGACGTATGCCCCGGGGACGACGACGAGCGCGTGCTCGCGCTGGCGGCTGCGGCTGGGCGCATCGTGGTGACACACGACTGGGGATTTGGCGAGTTGACGGTTCGGCGGGTGCAACCGGCCACTGGCGTGGTCATTCTCGCGCTCTACGCGTTAACGGCGCATGTGCGCGATAGCATCGCAGTCGATCTGATCGCGACGCTGGGCGACAGTGCAGTAGGTAATCTGTCCATCATCGAGCCCGGTAGAGTGAGAACTCGTCCGCTGCGCGATATCCGCTGATGTGGCGGATCTGGGCCGCGGCGCTGTTCTGGGGACTGAACTGGCCGGCGATCAAATTTCTTTTGACCGGCGCAAGCCCATGGGCGCTTCGGGCAGCGGGGCTCGCGGGTGGCGGCGCGCTGCTGGCTGCGGCCACAATTACGCTTGGCCAGTCGCTCGCCGTCAGGCGCGAGGACTGGGGCAAGATCCTGATCGCGGGCCTGCTCAATTGCGCCGCCTTCAACATTCTCTCCGCGTTCGCGCAGATGTCGCTCACGGCCTCGCGCGCGGCGATCCTCACCTACACCATGCCGCTCTGGTCGGTGCTGTTCGCCTGGATCGTTCTGTCCGAGCCGATCGACCGCCTGCGTGCGTTCGCGCTGGTGCTCGGCGCCGGCGGCATTGGTCTTCTCGCGCACCCGTTCTGGGACGTCATCGCGGCAGGTCAGCTGCCATTGGGCCTCGTCTACGTGCTCGGCGGCGCCATCGCCTGGGCAGCCGGCACAGTCTACATGAAGTGGTCCCGCCCGGCCGGCGATCCATTGGGGCTGACGACCTGGCAGTTCGTGGTCGGCGCCGTCGCCGCGACTATTGGCATGCTCGCCTTCGAGACACCCCGCCTCGAACTCTGGCGCCCGGAGATCGCGGCGACATTCGCATTCAACGTCATCTTCCCGCAGGCGGCGGCCTATGCGCTGTGGTTCACCTTGATGGCACGGGTCCCCGCCTCGACGGCGGCACTGGGCACGCTGCTGGTGCCGGTTTGCGCCGTCACGGCATCGAGCCTCTTGCTCGGCGAACGCCTCGGTACGCTGGACCTCGCCGGGTTCGCCCTGATCCTCGGCGGTGTGCTGCTCGACCAGGGGGTGCGATCGTGGATCGCCGCCTCGGCCTCGCGTCGGGCTCGGCCGCCAGTGACATAGCCTGTCGAGCAACGGCACCGGAAGCAAAGCAGACACGCGCTTTATGCATGGCTGCGGCACCCCAGTGTCTTCCCCACGTCTCAACCTTCTGCTAGTGGGGGCGATGGCAACAGCTGACATCTGCGTACGTTCTCCCCGACCTGCCTGCCGCCTCGGCGGCGCGTGGGGTGGTCGCGCATCTACAGCACGCCGAAGAGCCTGAAGGAGATCATGGCATGCGCCCTCGCTCGTCCATCATCGAGCCGGATATCGGCCTCACCTTCGACGACGTGCTGCTGATCCCTGCAGGCTCCGAGGTGCTGCCCGGCGAGACCAACGTCGCGTCCCGCGTCACCAAGGAGATCTCGGTCAACATCCCGGTTCTCTCCTCGGCCATGGACACGGTGACCGAGGGCAAGCTCGCCATCGCGGTCGCCCAGGCCGGCGGCATCGGCGTGATCCACAGGAATCTCGAGCCAGCCCAGCAGGCCGAGCAGGTGGCCAAGGTCAAGAAGTTCGAGTCCGGCATGGTCATCAATCCGGTGACCATCCACCCGACGGCGACACTCGCGGATGCGCTCGATCTGATGCGCACGCACAAGATCTCCGGCATTCCCGTGGTCGAGCGCGCCGGCAACGGCTCCCGCGACGGCAAGCTGGTCGGCGTCCTCACCAACCGCGATGTGCGCTTCGCGACGAACCCCGGCCAACCGGTCTCCGAGCTGATGACCAAGGACCGCCTAATCACGGTCCGCGCCGAGGTCGACCGCGAGGAGGCCAAGCGCCTCTTGCATCAGAACCGCATCGAGAAGCTGATCGTCGTCGACGAAGGCTATCGGTGCGTCGGCCTGATCACGGTGAAGGACATCGAGAAGGCGCAGAACCATCCGAACGCCTGCAAAGACGACCAGGGCCGCCTCAGGGTGGCCGCCGCGACGACGGTCGGCGACGATGGCTACGATCGAACCCAGCGCCTTATCGACGCCGGCTGCGACCTGATCGTGGTCGATACCGCCCACGGCCATTCCTCGCGCGTGATCGAGGCCGTCGCGCGCATCAAGCGCCTGTCGAACCGGGTGCAGGTGGCCGCCGGCAACGTCGCCACCGCCGAGGCGACCGAGGCCCTGATCGACGCGGGCGCCGACGCGGTGAAGGTCGGCATCGGACCCGGCTCGATCTGCACGACGCGCATCGTGGCGGGCGTCGGCGTGCCCCAGCTTACAGCCATCATGAAAGCCGTGGAGGCCGCCCAGAAGCACGGCGTTCCGATCATCGCCGATGGCGGCATCCGCTTCTCGGGCGACATCGCCAAGGCCATCGCGGCCGGCGCCTCGTGCGTCATGGTCGGTTCGCTCTTGGCCGGCACCGACGAGAGCCCGGGCGAGACCTACCTGTTCCAGGGCCGCACGTACAAAGCCTATCGCGGCATGGGATCTGTCGGCGCCATGGCGCGCGGCTCGGCCGACCGATACTTCCAGCAGGAGGTGAAGGACGAGCTGAAGCTGGTGCCCGAGGGCATCGAGGGCCAGGTGCCCTACAAGGGCCCGGTCGGCCACGTTCTGCACCAACTCGTCGGCGGCCTGCGCGCCGGCATGGGCTACGTCGGCGCCCGCGACATCGCCGACCTGCAGGCCAAAGCCCGCTTCATCCGCATCTCCCCGTCAGCCGTCCGCGAAAGCCACCCCCACGGCGTGCACATCACTCGTGAGGCCCCGAACTATCAGGGGAATGGGTAGGGCAAGGCGTTTCCCGTTCGCTAAGAATCGATAGCCGCGAGCTGAAGAGAGGGCCGTAGGGGAGCCGTTGCTCGACATCGGGCAATCCGCGCGCCGACCGCCACCGGTCATCCTCGGGCTTGTCCCGAGGACCCATCGTGCCGCGAACGCCGAACGTCAAAATTGACCACTGTAGTCATCTCGAAGGAGAGCGAACTGCGCAATACCGTTGTCGCAATGGTCTTAAAAGTGTTCGATCTAGGACGCTCTACGCCAAGGCTTCTGCCGCAAGAGTTGTCGCGCTGCAGTCAGGTAAGTTCGCAGCTAATTCGTCCCATCTATGATGGCGCCTCAGTGCTTCAGCAACGCACGCGAGCGGCACCGACAGAACGTCCGAGTAGTCGCGTTCGCCGGGCACAGTCAGATCAAATGCGAGCTGCTCCACTGGCGGAGAAAACTGCGCATTCACTCCGGTCTTGTTACCTCTGGCATCCATCCGATACCAGCCGTGCACGGGCAAGAGCACAGCGTTGAGGCCGTGCAGACAAAATCGATCCCCGGCCTCGTCCAAGCTCATGCGCTGATAGCACAATCCAGTGGGGATTCCGTTCGCCCGAAGTAGCGCTGCAAGCAGATGGCTCTTCGCATAGCAGTATCCAGTTCCGTGCAGCAGCACCTCGGATGCAGCGCACGTGATTGGATTGCGTTGGAAGTCGACACTATGCTGGATATTGTCGCGCACCCACTCGAAGCACGCGCGTGCCAAGGCTGTCGGCTCGCGTTGGCCGCTCGCCAGTTCTGCCGCCTTGGCCCGAACAGCCGGGTGGTTCCAGTCGATAAGCTCGGTTGCTTCGAGGAACGAGGCCGCTTCGGAAGGACGTAGCTGCGTCAACCCTTTTTCTCCCTGCGGAAGCATTCGTGGAAGGCTCACTTGAGCCTTCTGCTAAACTACCACACAGCAGACGAACTCCAAGCTCGGCGAGGATTTGCAGCCAATGTCGGCCCTTGGCCCATCGCGAAGCATGGAGCTCGCGGCGTGATGGGTCCCGGTGACAAGCAATGACAAGCACCGGGATGACATCAGTGGCTTTGAACCGCCAAGTCTCGCACGTCCCCGCTCCCACTTCCGCCACACCACGCCCACTACCGCCCCACGTGCATCCCCGGCATCCGCCCGCGCCACGGCATCGCCTGCTCGAGCACGGTCGCTAGCTGCAGCAGCAGGTGCTCCGTCGCCGGCCGCCCGGCCAATTGCACCCCGATCGGCAGCCCGCTCGAATGCTGCGCCAGCGGCAGCGAGATCGCGGGCGTCCCCATGATGTTGTGCGGCACCGAGTACTGGCACGGCACGCGGTAGAGCTTCTGGACCATGTCGTCCATGGTCACGTCCGTGCGGCCGAGATTGTAGTTGCCCCACGGCTCCGACACCTTTGCGATCATCGGCGATAGCCAGATGTCCGCCGTCTCATAGAACTTGGCCAACTTGCGCCGCGCGTTGTTCACCTCGGCAACCGCCGCGAAGAAATCCGCCGCCTTCAGCCGCTTCGCGTGCTCGTAGATCCCGAGCGTCACCGGCTCCAGCGTCTCCGGTCCGACCTTGCGCCCAGTCTTCGCCGCATACCCCTCCATGCGCGCATCGAAACCGAAGAACCACATGTCCGTGAAGCGTTTGACGCTGGCCACGCCATCGAACTCGGGATCGTGCTCGAAGACGTCGTGCCCCGCCGCCTCCAGCGCCTTCGCCGTCGCCTTCACCGCCGCCACGATCTCCGGATCGACCTCGATGCCGAGCAGCGGCTTCACCGTCCACCCGATCCTCAGCCGCGGCGCCTTTTGCTTTGCCACGACCGCATAAGGCTCGTCGGGCTTGGGGATCACGAATGGATCGCCCGTCTGCGGCTTGGCGAGGCAATCGAGCATCGCCGCCGCATCGCGTACCGTGCGCACCTGCACGAAATTCATCGACAGCCCGAACCCGTTCTCGTCGAGCGCCGGCCCGAACGAGATCCGCCCGCGCGACGGCTTGAGGCCCACGCCCCCGCACCACGACGCCGGAATCCGGATCGATCCGCCGATGTCCGAGCCGTGCGCCATCGCCACGATACCCGCTGACACCGCCGCCGCACTGCCTCCCGACGAGCCACCCGCCGAGTAGCCCTTCTTCCAGGGCGTCGACGTCGCCCCGTAGAGCGCCGTCTCTGTCGTGCCGGTTAGCGAGTATTCCGGCGCCGCCGAACGCCCGATG
>LNFM01011899.1_pt1 | contig 11642 bp, 13 predicted proteins | sample 596031 | NCBI WGS metagenome assembly LNFM01 (sample SAMN04254537, study PRJNA301005) | activated carbon metagenome | isolation source: dual media filters at the Ann Arbor, Michigan drinking water treatment plant | place: USA: Ann Arbor | reverse complement strand
CGGGGATGAAGCCCATGTCGAGCATGCGGTCGGCCTCGTCGATGACGAGGATTTCGACGCCCATCAACATGATGCGGCCGCGCCCGAAATGGTCGAGCAGGCGGCCGGGGGTGGCGATGAGCACGTCGACGCCGCGATCGAGTTTCTTGACCTGGTCGTCCATCGACATGCCGCCGATGAGGAGCGCCACATCGAGCTTGTGATTGACGCCATATTTTTCGAAGGCCTGCGCCACCTGGGCGGCGAGTTCGCGCGTGGGGGCGAGGATCAGCGAGCGCGGCATGCGGGCGCGCGCGCGGCCGGTTTCTAGCCGGGTGATCATCGGCAGGGTGAAGGCGGCCGTTTTGCCGGTGCCCGTCTGGGCGATACCGAGGACATCCCGCCCGGATAGGGCAACGGGGATGGCCTGGGATTGGATAGGGGTGGCGGTCGTGTAACCGGCTGCTTCAACGGCGGCCAGAACCTTGGGGCTGAGCCCGAGCTCAGCGAAGGGTAACGTTTCCAAAAAAGTCTCACTCCGAGTGCGTCATTGATCCACGCGTGCGTTACCTCGCGCCACATCAGGTGGAACGAGTGCTCGCGGTCGAACGAGGCGCAGGGGGAGATGGTGCCAATAAGAGGCTAAAAGCCGGGCAACGGAAATGCTCGAAATGGATCAATGAATCGATCCCCTGCGCTCGAGCGTGATGCTTGCTGACACAAGGCCGGGGGGAAAGCAAGGAAAAGGGCGTTTTGGGCCGGTGGTGGATGGTCGCTAGTGGGGGCAAGAGGGTAAATGACCGCCCCTGGCTGGGGCGGTCATTGATGGGTGGCCGATCAGCCGTCTGTCTCAATGGCGTTATAAATCAGCGCGCCGATGATGGCGCCGAGGATGGGGGCGGCGAAGAAGACCCAGAGTTGGGCGAGTGGTTCGCCGCCGGCGTAGATCGCGGGGCCGAAGGAGCGGGCCGGGTTCACGGATGTGTTGGAGACCGGGATCGACATGATGTGGATCGCGGTCAGCGCGAGGCCGATGGCGAGGGGCGCAAAGCCGGCCGGGCTGCCCGGGCGCGTGGCGCCCATGATGACGATGAGGAAGAAGGCGGTCATCACGACTTCGATAATGAAGACGCCCTGGAGGCCGACCTTCAGCATGGAGAGATCGCCGAAGCCGTTGGCGGCATAGGTGCCGCCGATGCCGCCGCCGATGAGCGAGAACACGCCGCAGCAGGAGGCAGCGCCCAGCAACTGAGCGGTGATGTAGGGGATGACCTGAGAGAAAGGAAAGCGGCCGCCGACGGCGAGGCCGACGGTGACGGCGGGATTATAGTGGCCGCCGGAGATGTGTCCGATGGAGCGGGCCATGGCCATCACGACGATGCCAATGGCGAAGGCGACGCCGAGAATGCCGGCGGGGCCAGACGGTGCGCCAAAGGAATAAAAGGCGCTGCCGAGGATGGAGGCCATCAGCATGAATGTGCCGATGAACTCGGCGCCGAGTGCTTTGAATTTCATGATCGCTTCCCCAATGTGACGATGACGCGCCATCCGGCGATCGCTGAGATTTTCCCTTCGCGACGCGGACGGGCGGCCGCCGCTGATGTTGCGGCGGCAGGTCCATGATTAGGGGCGAATCATATGAGGCCTAAGACGCGGGCACGGGAAACACTTGTGCGCGTTTGGCTGGACTAAATATCCAGATCCTTGGCGAAGGCGGCGCGGTCTTGGATGAAGCGGAAGCGGGCTTCGGGTTTGGAGCCCATGAGGGCGCTCACCGTGTCGCCAAGCGTGGCCTTGTCGGCTTCGGTGACTTCGACCTTGAGCATGAGACGTTTGCCCGGGTCCATGGTGGTGGATTTCAAATCCTTGAAGTCCATTTCGCCGAGGCCTTTGAAGCGGGTGACGTCGGGCTTCTTGTTTTTGAACTGGGTGGCGATGATGTCGTCGCGTTCTTTTTCGGTGCGGGCATAGGCGACATCGGCCTTGTGCGCGATTTTGTAGAGCGGCGGCACGGCGAGGTAGAGGTGGCCGTTTTCGATGAGCTCGGGCATCTCCTGATAGAAGAACGTGATGAGCAGCGAGGCGATGTGGGCGCCATCGACGTCGGCGTCGGTCATGACGATGACGCGCTCGTAGCGCAGATCCTCGTCGCGGTATTTGGAGCCGGTGCCGACGCCGAGCGCCTGGATGAGATCGGACAGGAGCTGGTTGGCCGACATCTTGGCGGATGAGGCGTTGGCGACGTTGAGGATCTTGCCGCGCAGCGGGAGAATCGCTTGCGTTTCGCGATTGCGCGCGCTCTTGGCGGAGCCACCGGCCGAGTCACCCTCGACGATAAAGATTTCAGTGCCGGCGGCCTGCTGAATGGAACAGTCGGCGAGTTTGCCGGGGAGGCGCAGCTTGCGCGTGGCGGACTGGCGCGAGACTTCCTTTTCGCGGCGGCGCTTCAGGCGTTCGTCGGCCTGCTCGACGCACCATTCCAAGAGCTTGGTGGCCTGCTGCGGGCTGTCGGTCAGCCAATGGTCGAAGGCGTCCTTGACGGCGTTTTCGACGATGCGGCCGGCTTCGACGGTGGCGAGCTTGTCTTTGGTCTGGCCCTGGAATTCGGGTTCGCGGATGAAAATGGAGAGCATCGCCGCGGCGGTGCCCATCACGTCTTCGGCGGTGATTTGGGCGGCCTTCTTGTTGCCGACGCGCTCGCCGAATTCGCGCAAGGATTTGGACAGCGCGGAGCGGAAGCCGTTTTCGTGCGTGCCGCCTTCGCCGGTGGGAATGGTGTTGCAGTACGAGCGGCTGAAGCCGTCTTCGTCGGAAATCCAAGCGACGGCCCATTCGACGGAACCGTGCTTGCCTTCTTTTTCGATGTTGCCGGCGAAGATCTCTTTGGTGACGAGGGTCTGGCCGGTGATTTCGGAGGCGAGATAATCCTTCAAGCCGCCGGGGAAGTGGAAGACGGCTTCGGCGGGTGTGTCGTCCTTGATAAGGGACGGATCGCACGACCAACGAATCTCGACCCCGCCGAAGAGGTAGGCTTTCGAGCGCGCCATCTTGAGGAGGCGGGCGGGTTTGAAGTGGGCGCCCTTGCCGAAGATCTGCTCGTCCGGTTTGAAGCGGACCTTGGTGCCGCGGCGGTTGTGGATCGCGCCCAGCTTTTCGAGCTTGGTGACCGGTGTGCCGCGCGAGAAGACCATGCGGTAGAGCTGCTGGCCGCGGGCGACTTCGACTTCGCAGGTCTCAGCCAGCGCGTTGACGACCGAGACGCCGACGCCGTGGAGGCCGCCGGAGGTGGCGTAGGCCTTGCCGTCGAATTTGCCGCCGGCGTGCAGCGTGCACATGATGACTTCGAGCGCGCTCTTCTTGGGATATTTGGGGTGCGGGTCGATGGGGATGCCGCGGCCATTGTCGGTAACGGCGAGGAACCCGTCAGCGTCGAGGCGGACTTCGATAAAGGAGGCGTGGCCGGCGACGGCTTCGTCCATGGCGTTATCGATGACTTCGGCGAAGAGGTGGTGCAGCGCCTTTTCATCCGTGCCGCCGATGTACATGCCGGGGCGGCGGCGCACGGGTTCGAGGCCTTCGAGGACCTCGATGTCGGCGGCCGTATAGTTGTCGGAGGCGTCACCCGATTTACGGCGGGCGGCTTTGTCATTCATGTCGGTATCCAGTGCGGCGAAGAGATCGCTTTGCGATCGGGCCATGCGCGGCTCCCCTCGGGAAAGAGGTCCGGTCCTGCGGCGGACGCGGAACAGGGCGCGCGGGCCCGAATCTGGTGGTGTCAGTCGTTGCGTCAGGTCGCACGGATGGGGCTGGCAATCAAGCTGCGTCAGGGACACAGCTGGGGCGCTTGGTATGCTCCACGCCAATTAAATCAAGGACTTGATAGCAGCCATTGGTTGAGGGCGAGGGCTATGATCAACAGGACGGCGAGGCGATAGAGGCGAATATGGAAGCCGCGCTGGCCGAGAAAGTCGCCGGCCGCGTAGCCGGCTGTGAGGATGATTGCGAAGAGATATTTGATGGTTTCCTTGCTGCCGTCGCCGCCAGAGGTGATGGAGGACGCGTTCGGATCGTGGCCCAGAAGGAACACGATGGCGAGCACGGCCATGATGGCGAGGCTCGGCCACGTCATGCCGTCAAGGAAGCCCCAGCGGCGTTGGAGGGGCGTGCCCGAGATGATCGCTGACATGCGCGCGCCGAGGCCGATGAGGGTGAGGAAGGCGGCCAGCGCGATGGCGGCTTGGAGATGCGAATGGGGGTAGAAGCCGATCTCGTCGTAACGGTCGAGCCAGAAGTTTGAACTGACGGTGATCCACCAGCCGAGGATGTCCATGAACGGACGCGAGAGGGGCATGATCGCGGCGAGCTGAGAAAAGACGGTGAGGGCTGCGCCGGCCATACCGAGGAGGGCCAGGCTTTCGCGCGCGAGCCAGCCGCCGAGCGACCCGGCGGGGCCGGTGGTATCGGTTTCGCGTGCGGGGTTCGGCGGCGCGCTGGGCGGCGGCGATCTGGGGACGCGGGTGCGCGTGCGCGGCACTGTTGCGGGTGGGGCGGTTGATACCTCATGGAGGTCGTCGTTTTCGCCGTCTTCGTCATCGGAGTTTGAGATGCGCGGGTCGCGTGCCAACGGCTTCTTGGGGCGGTCCGGCGTGAGGCGCCAGCGCGGCCAGGGGAAGGCGGGTGCGCGCTGGACGGTGGGCGTGCGGCCGGAGAGATCGGGCTTGGTCATCGGGGCCGCTTTACAACTTTTGACGCATCACGAAGGCCAGAATGCCAGCGACGGCGCCGATGCAGGCGGCGGCCAGGACTTCGAGCAGCACAACATCGGCCAAGGTCCCGTCGCCCCACCAGGCGGTGTTCCCTACGGTATAGACGATGCCGATCGCTGCGCCGAGAGTGCCGGCGAACATGGCGTCCTGATTGGTGAGGTTCATGGTGAGCCGTGTGGGTTCCGTTGTCTTGCCGTTGGCGCATCGTGACGGGTGCGCCGCGCGGGATCAAGGGTGTTGGAGCGCTCGTGTGAATGGAGCGCTGCCGGTGGCCGGGATCGTAACCTAAATGGATCATACGAGATCGCAGGCCCGGTCTGTTTGTCTTAATTTCCGGACGCGGGCGGAAATTTGGAACGCTTTTGCAGGCAATGAAAGAGGTGTCGTCATGTGGCTGATCGATGTCTTGGTGGGGAACCGCCGGCGTTTTCTGTGTGGGTTGCGCAGTACGGCAGTTTGGATTTTTGCAGTCGGCGCGGTCGCGCTGCCGGCTGGGGCTGAGGATGTGCAGCCGGCGATTGGGAAGGCCAATCTTTATATCGAGGTGGCGAAGAACACGGAGCGGGCGGTCGACTCCTGGGATCGCTATGCGAGCTGGGTCAATATGAAGACCGGGCCGACGGGGAAGGAGCGTTACCTCAGCTACGGAATGTACGAGCTTTACGATGTGGAACCGCTGCTCAAGGAAGCGCGCGATATGGCAGCGCTGGAGCCGAAGGCCGAGGCCATCGATGCGGCGATGCTCAAATATATCGCAGCCTATGAGGCGCTGGCACCCGTGATGAGCGAGGCGGCGGCCTACTATGAACGGCAGGGGTATGAAGCGGACAAGATGAAGTTGGGGAAGACGCTGCATCCGAAAATGGTGCCGCTTGCCACGGCATTCTTGGCCGAACGCAAGGCGATGATGCCGGTGCTGCGTGCGCATATCGCAGAGGTGCAGGCGCTCGAGGTGGCGGCGCTTGAAGCCAAGGACGGGCGTACGGCGGCGTTCCATACGGCGGCCGTGATGGCTGCGCTGCATCGCGTGATGAATACGTTTCCGCGCGAGAAGCCCGAGCAGATGAATGCCGACGAAATGGATCAGGTGATGGCGGAGATTGGGCCTGATAATTTCGCCGAGAAATTTGATCAATTGATGGGTGGCGTGAAGCCGTCGAATGCGACGATCGACGTGGCGCGATTTGGCGCGGCGCTCGATGCCTATGAGAAAGCGGTCGCGGAGTTTGAGGGGTATACGGGTGAGACGCCGAAGGACTTCGCCAAGTTCAAGCCGATGCCAGGCGAGATGCGGATCGTGCTGCAGGAGTTCCAGACGCCTCTGGTGAAAAGCGGGGGGCGCGAGTTCGACGGCGCTGGGCAGATGGTGATGCGCCTTACCCAGCGGTACTACGACATGATGAACGAGAGCCAATCCGTTTGGGGCAGCCAGCTGCGACATCTGCCTTGAGCCGTGGCTAGCTCTTACTCAGGTGCCTGAGCGCGGCGGCGTTGGCTTCCCAGTTGCGGCCGTCGAAGGTCTCGATGACGAGGGACGGGATGGGTGTATCGAGGCAGCGGACGTTGACGTCGATGCCGTCGGGGTTGGAGCGGGGGACGTAGAACGGTTTGATGCCGCAGGTTTTGCAGAACGTGTGCTGGGCGACGCCGGTGTTGAAGGTGTAGCGCGTGAGATGTTGCTCGCCGGAGAGCAGGCGGAATTTTGCTTTTGGCACGATCAGATGCAGAAAGCCGGCCTTGGCGCAGATCGAGCAGTTGCAATCCTGCGCGACGATGGTTTCGGGCGCTTCGACCTCGAAAGTAACCGCCCGGCAGTGGCAACTTCCCTGGTAGATCATCGGATGCTTACTGTGCTCCGGCGGCCGGTGTTTCTTGTGCCTCGACGCCGGCCACGTCGGCTTCGGCAAAGACAAACAAATAGGCCAGCATGGCGAAAACGCAGAGCGCTGCTGCGACCGTCATCATTTTGTTGGAGAGCATTGGATCAGTTCCTCGTCACTGTGTTTGGTGGACGGTCTAGTCCGGTAGCGGGATGAATTCGGCGGCGTCGCCGGGGACGGTGTCGAAGCGACCTTGGCGCCAGTCTTCCTTGGCTTGGTCGATGCGCTCCTTGGATGAAGAGACGAAGTTCCACCAGATATGGCGCGGGCCGTCCATGGGTTCGCCGCCGACGATCATCAAGCGGGATTGGGTAAGCGCGAGGATTGAGATGCGGTCGCCGGGACGGAACACCAGCAGGCGGCCGGGACCGAACGTTTCACCGGCGATGTCGATTTCGCCGGAGACGATGAAGAGGCCGCGCTCGTCGTAGTCGGGATCGAGGGGGAGAACGGCGCCGGGTGCGAGGATGGCTTCGGCGTAAACGCAATCATGGGGGAATTGGGCGGGCGAGGTCTCGCCGTACATCGAGCCCATGATCAGGCGGACGCGTTTGCCTTCGCCCATGATCCGCGGCAGTTCAGCTTCGGTGTGGTGGATGAAGGCGGGCGCGTTCTCTTCGTGGGATTTTGGCAAGGCCGCCCAGGCCTGGATGCCGAACAGGCGTGGGCCGGTGGCTTTCAATTCGGGGGCGGTGCGCTCGGAATGGACGATGCCGCGGCCGGCGGTCATGAGGTTGAGAGCGCCGGGACGGATCGCCAGTTCGGTGCCGAGGCTGTCGCGGTGCATGATTTCGCCGTCGAAAAGGTAGGTGACGGTGGAAAGACCGATGTGGGGATGCGGACGGACGTCGATACCTTGGCCGATCAAGAATTCGGCCGGGCCCATCTGGTCGAAGAAGATAAAGGGGCCGATCATTTGTTTGCCGGCGGCTGGCAGCGCGCGGCGGACTTCAAAGCCGCCAAGATCGCGGGCGCGGGGCACGATGACCTGCTCGATGAGATCGCAGGCCTTGGTGTCGCCGGGATTTGGATCTGTGTCGGGGAGCCAGCTCATGGTTCTCGCCTCGTGTGTGGTTTGGAGAACGAGATTGCCACGCGCGGCGCGGCGATAAAAGGCTGAGGACTGTGCAGTTGCGGGCGTCAGAGGACGAGGGCAGCGGCACCGAAAATGACGGCAAGGCCGATGAAGAGCCAAACGACGATGCCGGCTTCGGGGATGCCCATGTAGGCCAGCGCGCCGACAACAAGGAAGGCGGCAGCGGAGCCCCAAAAGGCCGGGCTCTGGGTCTTCGGCCAGATGTTATAGACCACGCGTCCGATCATCGCCGCGCCGACGGCGATCAAGAGCATCAATCCTACGCGCTGTGGGTCCTGAAAAATCGCGCCCCAGTCCATGGTGATTTTCCCTCCGTGATTCTCCGGATCGCAGCGTGGCACGGGAGGGCCTTATCCGAAAAGAGTGATCGGGGGCTGATTGTGACGCGGAGTTGCGCTAGTCTTAGTCTTGATTTGCCTAATCTGACTTGGAGCCATGCTATGGGCGACTGCAAACTTCCGCATCACGAGAACCACGCGCACCAGCATGGGCCCGGCTGTGGGCATACGGCTGTGAAGCATGGCGATCACGTCGATTATCTCCATGATGGCCATCTGCACCACATGCACACTGGGCACGTGGACGAGCACGCCATCGAGGTTTCGGCGAAGAACCCGGACGTCTGCACGCCGCAGCATCAGTGCGCCGGGCATGCGCCCGGACACGTGCATGGGCCGGGGTGCGGGCATGAGGCTGTGCCGCATGGAGATCACGTCGACTATCTCGTCGATGGACATCTTCATCATCCCCACGGCGATCATTGCGACGACCATGGACCTGTCGAGGTTGTGAAGTAGGCCCGACGTGGGACCACGCGCGGGGAGGTGGCATGGTTGATCTTCTCGTGCGTGTGGTGGGCAGTGCCGTCATTGGCTGGGCGCTGGGTGGAGCGGCCGGAACGGTGGTTTCGCGCACGTTCACTGGCGGTGGCGCGCATCCGGTCATTTTTATTCCATTGACGATGATCGTTGTCTTTCTGGCGCCCTATGCGCTGGTGCCGCGCCCACGGTGACCGCACAGCGGGCAGACTGGGCTGTGTTTGGGCATGACCGGTTCTGCGGGCCGGGTTAGACTGGGGCTCCCGACATCGTGGAGCGACCCTGATGATCCTCACGCCGCTGTCCGAAATTTGGGTTCCCGAGCCGCAGCCGGACGAGACGTATAAGATCACCCTCTTTGACCGGGCTTACGCGTTTCGGGGGCTGAAGCACCTCCTGGGGGCGGCCGACTTTGACAAGGCGGGCGAGCGGCTGGCGTGGCTCGCCGCCAAGGATGAGGTGGAGCGCGAAGCGGCGCGGAACATCCTCTCCGGCCTGACGATGCAGCATCTCTATGACCGGCCTCTGGTCGCCGACAACGGCAGCGTCGATGACGTGATGCGGGTGAACTACGACATTGATCGGGACGTGTTTGCCGAGCTTGCGCCGCTGACGTGCGGGGTGGTGAAAGATCGTTTGTTGAAGGCGAAATCGTCGGAGGCCAAGCGGATCGGGCGCGGGCTCACGGGTGTGATGGTGGCGGCCATCGCCAAGTTGATGGATGTGCATGAGCTCATCTACGCCGCGCGGAAATTGAAGCGGAGCGGCAAGGCGCGGACGGAGGTGGGGCTCGCCGGCACGCTATCGTCGCGGTTGCAGCCGAACCATCCCACTGACGATCTGACGGCGGTGACGGCGCTCGTTTATACGGGGCTGTCGATGGGGGCGGGAGACGCACTCATCGGTCTCAATCCGGCGATCGATACGGTCGACAACATCGACAAAATCTTGCGGCACTTGGATGGCCTGCGGCGGGAAACCGGCGCGCCGACGCAGATTTGCGTTCTCAGCCACGTGAAGACGCAGATGGCGTGTCTGGAGCGGGGCGCGCCGGTGGAGATCATGTTCCAGTCGCTGGCGGGGACGGACCGGACGCTCACGGAAGAATTCGATGTGACCGTTGATGTGCTCGATGCGGCCACCCGGATGATGGCGGACAAGGGACCGCTCGGGCGCGATGCACGGCAGTTCATGTATTTCGAGACGGGGCAGGGCAGCGAACTCACCTACGGCAAGCACAACGGCATCGATATGACGACGACGGAGGCGCTCTGCTATGGCCTCGCGCGGCGCTATGATCCGTTCATGGTCAACAACGTGACGGGGTTCATCGGGCCGGAGACGCACCGGACGAACTTCGAAATGATCGTGTCGAATTTGCAGGATCATTTCATGGGCAAGCTGGTCGGCCTGCCGATGGGGATGGCGCCTTGTTACACGCTGCATTCCGAAATCACGATGGAAGGCCAACAGATCGCGACCGAACTGCTTACGGCGGCGGGCGCGAATTACTTCATGGACGTTTATCTCGGCGTGGATCGCATGCTCGCCTACTTCGACACGGCGGGGCACGACGATCAGACGATGCGCGACGTGCATGGGCTGCGGCCGGCGCCGGAGTATCTGGCGTGGGCGGTTTCGCGCGGGATTTTTCAAGAGGGAGAGGACGGGGAAATCGAGCGCGGGCCGAACTGGGGTAATCCGCGGATCTTCTGCGAAAGTGAAGAGACGTTCGCCCGCCTGATGGCGAAAGTGCCGGCGGCGTATGGGTTGGAGAATGCGGGGCCGCGTCCAGCCGATCATGTGTCGCGCGCGGTTAAGGCCAATCTGGCGGTGGCGCGCGAGGCAATCTATGCGGAGGTCGAGCCGCAGTATCTGGGCCGGATGGAGTTCCGCCGGGTTGCGACGGCGGCGGAGTCGAAGGTGGCGCATCTGAACAATCCGGAGAAGGGCGCGCGTATTGCGGCTGCGGCACGGGCGGAGTTGCGGCCGGAGACGGCGGATGTGCAGATCGTCGTGTCGGACGGCTTGAGTGCGGAGGCCGTGCATCACAACATACCCGACTTGCTACCGGTGCTGACAGCGGCGCTGGAGAAGAGCGGTTTTGGCGTCGGGCAGCCGATCCTGGCGCCCTATGGGCGGGTGAAGTTGGCCGAAGACATCGGAGACGCGCTGGCGCCGAAACTGGTCATCACGCTCATTGGCGAGCGGCCGGGCGGGGACGCCATCGCGTCGCGGAGTTTGTCGGCGTACATAGCCTATCGCATCACAGAGCCTGGTGCGGATGCGCGGTATGAGTATTCGGTTATTTCCAACATCTACAGTGGTGGGCTGCCGCCGGCAGCGGCGGGTGCGCAAATTGCGGAGCGGGCGCGGGAGATCTTGACGTTCAAGGCCGCGGGGAACCGCCTGGAGAAGATGTTGTCGGCTCGGGGGAGCGCGGGCGCAGCTGCGTAGGGCGGACACGTACAGTTTTGGACGGCGACTCACGCGGCCGACTTATGACATCACGTTTGCGGACAGATGGATCCTCGGGACAAGCCCGAGGATGACAACGGTGGGGCCGCGGGGGAACCGCCTGGAGAAGATGTTGTCGGCGCGGGGTGGAGCGGGGGCTGCGGCGTAGGTCGCCCGCGGCTATGAATGTCGGGAAGTTTCCATGCCCGGCCGAAGCAACCGCACGACTTCGCGCGCAAATGCGTCGTCGTAAGGGTCCTCGGTGCCTGAAAGAAATCGGTACCAGAACGCGCCATGGATTAAGTGGGCCAGGGCATCTTCGTCGACATCGGTTCGAAACTGACCAAGCTTGTAACCGTGTTCGAAAATGCGCCGCAAGGCGATGCATCGCACGTGATGCACTCTTTCATACAAGTTCGCGCGAAACTCTGCGTCGAGCTGGGCTTCGGCAATCAGGCTGCGAACGCCTTTTGCAACAAGGTCGTTGCGCATGAAGGCGAAAAAGCGCTGCAGATCAGCTTCGAGATCGGCGAAGGCATCCGAGGACGGTACAAGCGGGGGCATACGGCTCAGGGAGTGCTCCGTAAAAGCATCAAGCACAAGATCTGCTTTTGAGCCCCACCAGCGATAGATGGACTGCTTGCCG
>LNFM01011898.1_pt1 | contig 11643 bp, 15 predicted proteins | sample 596031 | NCBI WGS metagenome assembly LNFM01 (sample SAMN04254537, study PRJNA301005) | activated carbon metagenome | isolation source: dual media filters at the Ann Arbor, Michigan drinking water treatment plant | place: USA: Ann Arbor | reverse complement strand
CGGACATCTTCGTCACGGCCACCGGCAACTTCCATGTCATCACGCACGAGCACATGAAGGCCATGAAGGACCAGGCCATCGTCTGCAACATCGGCCACTTCGACAACGAGATCGATGTCGCGTCGCTCAAGCAGTACCCGTGGGAAGAGATCAAGCCGCAGGTCGATCACATCATCTTCCCCGACGGTAAGCGGATCATCCTGCTGGCGCAGGGACGCCTGGTGAACCTCGGCTGCGGTACCGGCCACCCGAGCTATGTCATGTCCAGCTCGTTCGCCAACCAGGTGATCGCTCAGATCGAGCTGTTCGGCAACACCGACAAGTACCCCGTCGGCGTCTACGTGCTGCCCAAGCACCTGGACGAGAAGGTGGCGCGCCTGCAGCTCAAGAAGCTGACCGCGCAGCTGACCGAACTGACCGACGCGCAGGCGGCCTACATCGGCGTGGGCAAACAGGGCCCGTTCAAGCCCGACCACTACCGCTACTAGCCATCGGCGCCCGCGCGCGCGGTTGACCTGTCACGTCGAGTCCGGTGCGCCGCATACCGGCTCATCGGACTCGACGCATCGACTGCACGCCCGACGGCGCTTTGCTGTTCATGTCGGCTGGCCCAGGCTGGCCGACATGCACTGACCTGAGTTCGTTTGCCAACTTTCGAGAGCACGCGGAGCACTACATGCGCATCCTGCTGGTCTGGGTTCTCAATGCGGTCGCGCTATGGCTCGTCACGCTTGTCGTGCCGGGCGTACAGGTGCAGGACCCGATGTACGCGTTTATCGCCGCGGTCGTCCTCGGCCTGGTCAACGCCTTGGTGAAACCGGTGCTGATCATCCTGACGCTGCCCATCACCGTCGTCACGCTGGGCCTGTTCCTGCTGGTCATCAACGCACTGCTGTTCTGGGCAGTCGCCTCGCTACTGCCCGGCTTCCACGTCGCCGGTTTCTGGTGGGCCATGCTCGGCGCATTCGTCTACAGCGTGCTGACCTGGGTGTTCTCGGCCCTGCTGCCCAAGAAGTCATGAGCGCGATCGCCGCGAACGACGCGCACGCCGCCCACGCGCGGCGCGCGCTTTGGGCACTTATCGGCCTGGCACTGACCATCGGCGCCTCCTCTGCGGCGGTCGATGCGCGGCAGGTGGAGGAGCCGCCGATCTGGACCCTCGTCTACAACCTCGGCTTCGGCGCGCTCACGTTCGCCTGGGTCCACTTCGACAGCCTGCGCCGCCACTACCGCCCATCGCTGCTGCTGCGGCTGGGCGTGGTGTTGCTCGCGGTGGTGGCCCTGCCGTGGTACCTCATCCGCAGCCGCCAGGGGGCCCAGCGCTGGCTGTCGCTGGTGCGCCTGGCGGGTTTCTTCGTGGTGCTGGTCGGCGCGGCCTCGGTCGGGTACGGGCTGGCGGCCGCTGTCCTTTAGAAAGAGTCACTGCACATGACCAGCCCACGCAGTCTCAGCTTCGAGTTCTTTCCGCCAAAAACGCCGGAAGGTGCCGACAAACTGCGCCTCGTTCGCGCGCGGCTCGCGGCGCTGGAGCCGACCTACTTCTCTGTCACTTTCGGCGCCGGCGGCTCGACCAAGGAAGGCACGTGGAACACGGTGACCGAGATCGCGCGCGCGAATCTGTCGGTCGCGCCTCACATTTCGTGCATCGGCACGACCCAGGCGTCGGTGGCCGAGCTGATCCAGGCCTATCGGGAGTGCGGCGTGCGGCGCCTTGTCGCGTTGCGCGGCGACATGCCGTCCGGCGCCGGCTCGGGCGGCGGTGACTTTCGCTACGCCAATGAGCTGGTCGAGTTCATTCGCAAGCAGACCGGCGACTGGTTCCACATCGAAGTCGCCGCGTACCCGGAAGTGCACCCGCAGGCGCGGTCGGCCGACGACGACCTGCGCAACTTCGCGCGCAAGGTGGCGGCGGGCGCGAACTCGGCGATCACCCAGTACTTCTACAACTCCGACGCCTACTTTCGCTTTGTCGACGAGGCGGAAAAGCTCGGTGTCACCGTGCCGATCGTCCCGGGCATCATGCCGATCACCAATTACACGCAGTTGGCGCGCTTTTCCGACGCCTGCGGCGCCGAGATCCCGCGCTGGATCCGGCTGCGCCTGCAGGGCTATGGCGACGACCGCGAGTCGATCCGCGCATTCGGGCTGGACGTGGTGACCGACCTGTGCGATCAGCTCCTGATGGCGGGCGCACCTGGGCTGCACTTTTACACGATGAACCAGGCAGAACCGATGCTCGAACTGTGGTCGCGCCTGAATCTGTCGCAAGCACGACCGACCGCGACGAATAGCCGCTAGTCGACCGCCGCTAGTCGACCGCCGCTCGTTCGGCCGTCAGCCAGGCGGCAGCCGATACGGCTCGTCGTCGACGACGAACTCGTTCTCCAGCGCCGCATCGTGCATCCACGACTGCATGGCGGGCAGCGCAAGCATGGTTCGCAGGTAATCGTGCACCGGCGCACTCAACTCCGGCTGGTACGTGTTGAACCGGAACACGACCGGCGCGAAGAAAGCATCGGCGGCGCTGAAGCGCCCGAACAGGAACGGACCCGCCGAGGCGTGCGTCTGGCGCAGACCCGTCCAGATGTCACTGATGCGATCGATGTCCCGCTGCACGGCGACGTTCCAGCCGCGACCTGGCAAGCGCGCTGTCACGTTCATTCCCATCATCGACCGCAGGGTCTCGAATCCAGCATGGACCTCGGCACACAAGGCGCGCGCCAGCGCGCGGTCGGCCGGGCGTGCCGGCCACAGCTGCAGGCTGGCGTACTTCTCTGCCACGTACTCAGTGATCGCCAGGCTGTCCCAAACGACGATGTCGCCGTCGACCAGCACCGGCACCTTGCCAACCGGCGAGTAACGCCGCACCTGGGCGGCGAAGTCCGCCGCGTTGAAGCTGATGCGCTCCTCGATGAAGTCGATGCCGGCGTGTCGCAACAGCAGCCAAGGCCGCAGCGACCACGACGAGTAGTTCTTGTTGCCGATGACGAGCTTCATGTCGTGTGCGTGCATTCGCCGCCGCGTTGCGTTGCCGGCTCGGGCCGGGCCACGTGGCCGCTGATCAAGCCACCGATCGACGCGAGACGCTGGCGCAAACGCAAGGCACCGACCAGGCCGCGCAGGCGGTGGCCGATCGTCGGCGTTGCATCGACCACCTGCACCCGCGCCTCACCCAGCCCTTCGATCACGGCACGCCCGCGAGCCTTGAGCGCGAGCTCGGCGCCGCTGCCGGCAAACACGTCCTGCGCCGTGCCCTCTTCCGTCAGCCACAGATTGCCGTAGAGCACGCGCACCTTCATGCCGGGCCTCCCTTCGAGCACCAGCAATTGCTCGTAGCCGAGATCGACCGTGCGGGATGTTCCTGCTGTCCATTCGCCTCGCATGTGCTGCTCCTCTGCGCGCAACCGGCGCGCTGCTTCGTGAGGCGAATTACAGGCTCCCGACGGCTGGCCGGCAAACGAAAAGGACGCAGTTGATGCATGCGATTCGCGCATGTATGGTCTGGCGACCTTCCCCCTGCATGGCTGTTTCGACGATGCCGCAACGTCCTAGTTCGCCTCAGGCCTCGCGGCCGCGCCGCAAGCGCCCGATCCAGCTGCAAGCGCTGCGCGGCTTCGAATCCGCCGCCCGGCATCGCTCGTTCACGCTGGCCGCGGCCGAACTGAAGCTCACTCAGTCGTCGATCAGTCGGCAGGTGGCGGCGCTGGAAGCGGACGTCGGCCTTGCGCTGTTCACCCGCCATACGCGTGCGCTGCGGTTGACGACAGCCGGGGAGCGCCTGTTCCTGTCGGTGCAGCAAGCGCTGGCGGCGATCGACCGCACCGTCGACGAGGTGCGCGGCGGTAGCGCAGCGCGGCGCGTCACGGTGGCGACCTATGCGTCTTTCGCATCGCTGTGGCTGGTGCCGCGCCTGGCCGAGTTCCAGCGGCTGCACCCGGGCATCGAGATCCGCATCGATGCGGCCGATCGGCTGGTCGATCTGGAAGCCGAGGGCATCGATATCGCGCTGCGCTGGCTGCGCCCCAACCTGCCGCCACCCGCCCACGCCGTGCTACTGGGCGAGGAGCAGTTCAATGTCGCCTGCAGTCCGCGCCTGCTGCAGAGCGCGGGTGTCGTGCTGAAGTCGCCGTCCGACCTCGATCAGTTGCCGGTGCTCGCGATGGATGAATCGGTGCCGAGTGCGCCGTACAGCAGCTGGGACAAGTGGTGCAGCCTGGCCGGCATCGCCCCGATCGAAGGGGTGGCTCGGCTGGTGTTCACCTATGTGGATCAGTCGGTGCAGGCTGCCGTGCGCGGGCAGGGCGTCGCGCTGGTGCGCACGCCGTTCCTGGACGATCTGGTGGCGTCGAACGACCTGATCGTGCCGTTCCCGCACCTACGCAAGCCGACGGGGTTTCGCTACTTCATGGTCGACAACCCGCAGCGCCGCGACCTGCCGCATGTGGCCGCCTTCCGTGACTGGGTGATCGGCGAGTTCAAGCGCGGGCCGCATCGCATCACCTGAACGGCGCGCGCAGGCGCTGCTGCTAGGTGACGACGCCGGCCTGGTGCGCCTGGCGATCCGCGTGATAGCTGGAGCGCACCATCGCCCCGGAGGCGACGTTGGAGAAGCCCATCCCCAGCCCTTCACGCTCGAACAGGGCGAACGTGTCGGGATGGACATAGCGCTGTACCGGGTAGTGAGCGTTGCTCGGCGCCAGGTACTGGCCGAGGGTCAGCATGTCGACATCATGCGCACGCAGATCGCGCATCGCATCGAGGATCTCGTCGTCTTCTTCACCCAGCCCGAGCATCAGTCCGCTCTTGGTCGGCACATCCATGCCGCGCGCGCGCATGCGGCGCTTGAACTCCTGCAGCAGGCGCAATGAGTGCGCGTAGTCGGACCCGGGGCGCGCGACCTTGTACATGCGCGGCACGGTTTCCATGTTGTGGTTCATCACGTCGGGTGGCGCTGCCTCGAGGATCTCGAGCGCGCGGTCGAGGCGGCCGCGGAAGTCCGGCACCAGCACCTCGATGCGCGTGGCTGGCGACTGCGCGCGCACGGCGCGGATGCAATCGACGAAGTGCTGCGCGCCGCCGTCTTTCAGGTCGTCGCGATCGACCGAGGTGATCACGACATACGCGAGCTTCAGCGCGGCGATCGTCTTGGCGAGGTTGGCGGGCTCATCTGCATCGAGCGGCTGCGGCCGGCCATGGGCCACGTCGCAGAAGGTGCAGCGGCGTGTGCACTTGTCGCCCATGATCATGAAGGTCGCCGTGCCCTTGCCGAAACACTCGCCGATGTTCGGGCAGCTGGCCTCCTCGCACACGGTGTGCAGCCGATGCTCGCGCAGGATGTTCTTGATCTCGTAGAAGCGGGTCGAGGCCGACCCGGCCTTGACGCGGATCCAGTCGGGCTTGCGCAGCGCGGCGCGAGTCTCGCGCGCGGCGATGACTTCGACCGGAAACTTCTTGAACACGACCCCGGTCTTGGCGTCGCCTTTCTTCTTGGCGAACGGATCGAGGGTCGGTGTGCCGGACGTATCCGGCTTGTCAGGAGAACTCATCAGGTGATGTCGATCGGTACGGGGGCGGGTGAAGCGGCATCGAGGCGCGGTGCCAGATGCTGTGCCAGGCGCTCGCTAAGCAGGTCGGCCACCTGCTGCCAGGAGTCGGTCGAACCCAGTGTAGCCAAGTCGACCGTCGGCAATCCGGCGTAGCCACAGGGGTTGATACGAGAGAACGGCGCCAGATCCATCGCCACGTTGAGCGCCACCCCGTGATAGCTGCAACCACGGGTGACCTTGATACCGAGCGCGGCGATCTTCGCCAGCCCCGCCAGTTCGCCAACGGCGCGACTGGCCGGCCACGGCACGTACACACCGGGCGCGCCGCGTACGCGCCGCCCATCGACGCCACAGGCCGCCAGTGTCTGCACCACCGCCTGCTCGATGCGGAACACGAGCTCCTTGACGTAGATGCCCAGGCGTCGCAGGTCGATCAGCACATAGACCACCACTTGCCCCGGCCCGTGATAGGTGACCTGTCCACCGCGATCACTGGCCACCACGGCAATCTCGCCCGGCTGCAGCAGATGGTCGCGCTTGCCGGCCTGGCCCAGCGTGAACACCGGCGCATGCTCGACCACCCACAACTCATCGGGGGTGGTGGCGGTGCGCTGCTCGGTGAACGTGCGCATCGCCTCCCAGGTGGCGACGTAGTCGGCGCGCCCGAGCGTACGCACCACGGGTATCAAGGACGCCGACGTCATCGCGCGTTCAGAGGACGACCTTGACCAGCGGATGGCTGGTCAACTCGCGGTACAGCGCATCGAGCTGCTCGCGCGACGTCGCGCGGATCGTGGCGGTCACCGACAGGTAGTTGCCGCCACTGGACGCGCGCAGTTCGACCGTGGCGGCATCGAAGTCGGGCGCATGCACCCGCACCACGCGCAGGATCTCCTGCGCGAAGTGATCGACGCGTTTGCCCATGACCTTGATCGGAAAGTCGGTCGGGAAGGTCAGCGGCGACTCGCCGTCGGAACTGGTGATCGTCTTCATCGATTGGACAGCGTGGCTCCGCACGTATGAGCCGGCAGGTCGAGGTCAGCGCAGCGCCTCGATGGCCTGGTCGTAGCCGGCGCGCAACTTCGCATAGATGGGGCCGGGGGCGCCGCTTCCAACCGGCGCCCCGTCCAGCCGCGTGATCGGCAGAATCTCGCGCGTGGCCGCCGACAGCATCAACTCGTCGGCCGCCGCCACCTCGAGTTGTGACAGGCGTCGCACCTCGAAAGGTACGCCCGCCTGCGCACACAACTCGCCGATGAAGCCGTAGCGGATGCCCTCGAGGATCAGGTGGTCGCGTGGCGCCCCGATCACCATGCCATCCTTGACCACCCACATGTTGCTCGCCGAGCCTTCGGTGAGAAAGCCGTCGCGAAACTGCACCACCTCGTCGGCACCCTGCTCGGCAGCAAACTGGCGCGCCAGCACCGCGCCCAGCAACGACACGCTCTTGACGTCACAGCGCAGCCAGCGCTCGTCGCGCCGCGTGACCGCGGTCAGCCCCTGAGTGCGCTGTGCCTGTCCCGGCCGCGTGAACGGTGTGGTCATGGCGAACACCGTCGGCGTGCTCTCCTTGGGGAACGCGAAGTCGCGCTTGGCCGCCCCGCGCGTGACCTGCCAATAGATGAACTGATGCTCGGCCGGGCTGGTCGCGATCAGGTCGTCGATCAGTGCGCGCCACTGCTCGCGACTGAGCGGATTGGCCAGACCGATCTCGCGCGTGCTGCGCTCGAAGCGATTCAGGTGATGTTCGAAGCGGAACGGCTTGCGGTAGTACACCGGCACCACCTCGTAGATGCCGTCGCCAAAGATGAAGCCGCGGTCGAGTACCGAGATCCTCGCCTCGGCCAGCGGCAGGAACTCGCCGTTCAGATAGCAGGTGGAGTCGTCGAATGTCATGGATGGGTCATCAGGTGACGGCCGCATCGGCGCGGCTCGCGGTCGGGGAGTGTTGCGGTTGTGACTCTACGCCGGGCCGGTCCCGGCAAGCGCTGCGCCGGAAACGGTCCACCGTGCCGCAGCGTGTGCGCGACGCGCTCAACGCCGGTTGCGCAGCGCCCGCAGGTAGTCGGCGGCGGCGGCCTCGCCCATCAGGCCGGCCACCAGGCGCTCGGCCTCGCGCAGCCGCTCGCGCAATTCCTCGGCAGTGCGCGTCTGCTCCAGACGGATCGCCATGATCTCCGCTTCAGGACCGAGGCGCTCGTTCAGCTCCCGCACCGCGCGCCGCTTGGCCTCTTCGATCGTGACCAGCGGCCGCTCCTCGGACTCGTTGGCAACGGTATTGACGTCGAGCGCCTCACGTGGCGCCAGGGTCGACTCGCGCGGCTCTTCGACACGCAGGCCGATGGCCATCGTGGTCGGTCCGGCAAAGCCGCTGCCTTGACGCGAGATGAAACCCTGCGACTCGAGCAGGTTGATTACGACATCGAGGTCGCCGGTGCGCAGCATCGCGCCCAGTTCGGCAACGGAGCGTCGGCCATCGATCATGATGAGGACGCGGCGCGCAGCCATGTTCAGCGCGCCGCCGCGGGTGGCCACCTCGGCCACGCCCTTGGAGGTTTTGGCGAACACGAGCTTGTCGTTCGGTGATGCCATGCGGGCGGTGCTCGGGCGGTCCCGACGCTCCTGGTTTCGTGTCGCGCGCGGCGACCAGACCGCGGATTGGATGCGTGCCGTTGCTGCAGCGCTGGCCGGCACTTGTATCGGCTTTGCGTAGGGCAGTCAACCTTCCGGGCTGCCGGCATCGGCGTCCGACGCCAGGTCGGCGGCATCGGTGGCCAGCACGTGGCGCATCACCAGCTGCTTGAGCGGTCCGAGTCGCCGGTGGAAGAAGTGGTCTGCCCCCGGCAGCACCACCACCGGCAGGTCCTGCGGGCGGGCCCAGTCGAACACATCGGCCAACGCGATGGTCTCGTCCTGCTCCCCATGGATCACCAGCGTGTCGCGTCGCACGTCCGGCATCGGCCACTTGCCCGCCGCCGTTCCCACCAGCACCAGGTGCCGCACCGGCTGATGCTGCGCAGCGAGCGTGCGGGCCGCCCGCGCCACGACGAAGCTGCCAAAGGAAAACCCGGCCAGCGCGCGCGGCGCATCAGGTGCTGGCGCCTGCGGGCCGAGCCACTCGTTCGCGTGCGCCATCAGGTGAAGGAAGTCGGCGGTCTCGCCCTCGCCGTGATCATGGGTGCCCTCGGAGGCACCGACGCCGCGGAAGTTCGGCCGCAGGGCCAGCCACCCAAGCGCAACAAAAGCGCGCGCGAGCGTGGCGGCCACCTTGTTGTCGAGCGTGCCGCCGTACAGCGGATGCGGATGGCCGATGAAGGCGGTACCGCGCGGCGGCCCGGGCGGCCAATCGATCGCCACCTCGATACGGCCGGCCGCCCCCTGCAGATGACGGCGCTCGATACGCGGGCCCACGTTCGACCTAGATCTTCAGCCGGTCGACCACCCGCCCGTGAACCAGGTGTTCATCGATGATCTCGTCGATGTCGTGGGCATCCACGTACGTATACCAAGTCGCGTCGGGATACACCACGAGGCACGGGCCCTGTTCACACCGATCGAGACAGCCCGCTTTATTGACCCGGATCTTGCCTTCGCCCGCGAGTCCGAGTTCCTTGACGCGCTGCTTGGCGTGCGCCTGCATCGCGCTGGCATCGTGCGCATTGCAGCAGGCGCGACCGTCGTCGCGCTGGTTGAGACAGAAGAAGACGTGCTTGTCGTAGTAGCTCATGTGACTCGGTCGCCAACGGTGATGCGAAGTTCAGGCGATCGCCGCTAACGGCGAAGCTGCAGGCAGTCTAGCCCGCTCGACGTAAGCCGCTGCGGCGTAACCAGGGCAGCACGGCCAGGCCTACCAGGAGCAGCCACGGCCAGGCTGCCGCAAGCCACAGCGCCACTGAGTGGAAGTGCGCCAATCGGCCCGGCCGGAACTGCGCCAACCAGTGCGCGTTGTAGGGGTTCTCGGGCAGCACGTTGACGGCGACCAGCCACACCAGGGTCGCCAGCCAGGCCGCGCCATAGACCGCGCGCGGACGGCCCTGAGCCGCCACCAGCAAGGCGAGTGCTCCGAGGCACAGTCCACCCACGGCGCCGGGCGTCAACCAGACGAACGCGCGCTCCGGCCCAAACGCGGCGGCATACGCAAAACTGCGTGCCAGGAGTGCAGCGCCAATGAAGCCCAGCAGCAGCACGGCTTGCGGCGCCGCCGTATGCATGACCGCCGCCAGGGTCAGGCCGGCGGCCAGCGTCGCTGCCACCACCACCAGTGCTTCGGCCAGTACGAAGTCGGCCGCGTCGAACCCCGCGGTCAAGTGAATCTGCAGGTCCAGCAACTGGCCGTTGCCGAACAGCATGGACGCCGGCGCCAGTTGTGCCGCCGGCCACAGCGCAAGGAGCACCAGAAGCACGCTGCTCTCGCGCAGGAACCAACGCGCGCGCAGTTGTGCCAGCCGGCCGCGATCGATCAGGCTGCTGGCAAAGGGCAGCATCAGCAAGGCACCGACCGCCGCCCCGGTCACGTTGGTCGCCAGGTCGATGTTCGACGGGACGCGCCGCGGCAGATAGGTCTGCAGGGCCTCGATACCGCCGGCAAGCACGGCGCTGGCCAGCACCGCGACCAGCCAGGCGGCCGGGCCGCGGACACGCGGATGCAACGCCAGCACCAGCAGCGCACCGAACGGCAGGTAGCCCAGCACGTTCACCGCCAGGTCGAACGTGGTGACATGGCGCGGCATCGGCGCATCGATGAACGCCCACGCGCTCACGCCGAGGTCGCGCCAGCCGGACCATGGCGCCAGACCGGCATAGACGATCAGCAGCAGATAGGCGGCCAAGGATGCACGGGCGAGCGGCGAGGCGCGGCGCTGCCACGACTTGGGGTCGATCAGGGCGGGGGCGGCAGAGCGGATCATGACTGTGGCCGTGCGCGCGAACGGTACACGGGCGCAGCAAGTAGGTCGCCGCCGCACAGATCGGGGCGGTACGATCCCATCGACCGACGGTCCGTGCCGCCAGCCGCGGGGCCGAAATCCTTGTCGGCTTGTTCTGCAACCGCACCGGCATCCACTGAACCTTCTTCAATGACCTCGTCTGCCGCGCCCGAGTCTGCTGCTGCCCCGCCCGGCACAGCATTGCGCGCCGCGTTCGCGGCGCCGCTGCGACCGGCAGCGATCATCGCGGGCCTGCAGGCCCAGGCAGCCGGCGCCGACCCGACACTGCCAGCCGTCGATCTGGGTGCGCTCGACGTCGAGACGGTGCTCGCCACCGGCTCGACCAACGCCGACCTGCTCGCCCGCGCACGTACGCGATCGCCCGGCCGGATGCAGTTGCGGGCCGCGGTGAGCCAGACCGCCGGGCGCGGCCGGCTTGGACGCCGCTGGCATGCGCAAGCCGGCGCGGCCCTGCTGTATTCGCTGGCGCTGCCGCTCGGCCAGCGGCTGGCGCCGAGTGCGATCACGCTCGTCGCCGGCGTCGCGTTGGCCGACTGCCTGGCAGCGCGCGGTCTGGATGTGCGCCTCAAGTGGCCCAACGATCTGCTGCTCGGCGCGGCACCGGGACGCAAGCTTGGCGGTGTGCTGGCCGAACTCGCACTTGACGGCGACGGTCAGCGCACGCTGGTGCTGGGCGTTGGCATCAACCTGTGGCTTGACGCCGCCGCGCGCGGTTCGATTGGCCAACCGGCCGCGGCGCTGGCCGAGCGGATCCCGCTCGATGACCTGGCCGGCCAGCGCGAAGACTGGCTCGGCGCCACCGCACATGCGGTGCTGCAGGCGGCGAGCGACTGCCTGGTGCGCGGCTTCGTGCCGTACCAGCCACGCTTCATGCGGCGGTTTGCCGCGTTGGGCGCCGCCGTCGAGGTGATCGAGCACGGCGCGAGAGTGGCCGAGGGGCGCGCACTCGGGGTCGATGGCGAAGGACGGTTGCTGGTCGACCGCGGCGGGCGCGTCACCGCATTTTCCAGCGGCGAGGTCTCGCTGCGAACCCGTGCCGCCGATGCCACCGCGACCGCTGGAGGTGACGCATGAGCCCGCCGGGCCGCCCCAAGGGCGAATCCCTGAGCGCGCAGCGCGAGGGTGTTCGATACCGCCCGCCGGGCCGCCCC
>LNFM01018479.1_pt1 | contig 11644 bp, 14 predicted proteins | sample 596031 | NCBI WGS metagenome assembly LNFM01 (sample SAMN04254537, study PRJNA301005) | activated carbon metagenome | isolation source: dual media filters at the Ann Arbor, Michigan drinking water treatment plant | place: USA: Ann Arbor | reverse complement strand
GGAGCGTCCGAAAGTCCTGGAAACGTAAGTGCTTGTCGTGCAACGGGTTTTCAGAGCAAAGCGCACCAATCTGCACGAAAAGTACGACTACCCCGAATAGCCGGCCTCGGCGGCCACCGCCTTGACAGGCCGTCCGCGCAGAAGGAGATCCTTGGCGAGGTTCAGGCGCCAAGCGGCCAAGTACGCCATCGGCGTGACTCCCAGCACCTGTGGGAATCGCTCGGCAAACCGCGCGCGCGACATGCCCGCTTCCTCGGCGAGTGCCTGCAGTGTCCACGCGCGCTGCGGCTGCTCGTGCAGCGCTCGCAGGCTGCGGGCGAGGCGGCGATCGCCTAGGCCGGCCAGCACGCCCGTGGTGGACGATCCTGCTTCGACCTGGTGGCGAAGCAACAAGATGAGGATGTACTCGAGGAGCCGATCCAGCGCCGCTTGGCGTCCACTGGCGGTGCCATTGAACTCGCTGAACAACAGTTCGAGAGCAGGGTGCAGCGAGGGTAGGGTCGCGAACGGCAGCGCGACGATGGCCGGCAGTGCCATCGCGATCGGGCTGCCGCCGCGATGCCCCAGATCAATCGTCGCGCACAGCAGCGCCATGCTCCCACCGATATCGGCCGAAAGCGTGTGGGCCAGCGGCCGAGGCAGCAGCACCAACCCGGGCTCTGCCAAGTGCACCGGGTCGCCGACATTGGGCTGCACGGTCATGCGGCCGGCCCGAAGCAGATGGAGGTGACCCAGATCGATGTCGTGATCCTGATCGAGCAAGCCGCAAACCGTGCCGCTGAACGACATCCTGGCGGATGGGCGAGCGTAGGCGAGGAGGGCGTCAAGAGAGTCCATTCGAGCCTCGGCCCATGGGATTGGGACTGCCGGCAAAGCCTATCAGACGGCGCCGCGCAAAGACCGAGTCATGGTGGGCGACAGACGATTCGCTGCAAGTCGGAGCCAGCAACGGCTCGGCGAGTTGTCCGCAGCAGCAACTGTCCTGCATCGGAGACCGCACGATGATCACTTGCAGACGCGCCAGCCGCCTTATTTCGGACGCCATGGACACGCATCTGGACGATGTGCAGAGTGATGCCCTTGCGCAGCACCTCCAGATCTGCGCTGACTGCCGCAACGTGGCTCGTCAGTGGCAAATGATTCGTTTGGGGGTGCGGGAATGGCGGCACGGCACGGTGCTGTTGAACCAGGAAGTACCGCCATTTCCGGCTTAGGAGTTTGCCTCACCGTTACCAGTGTCGGCGGGCTGACATTCGGGGGATCAGCTCCGGCTGTTCGTTGCAGCCTTCAAAATGCGCTGACCGAAAACCCCGGTGCGGTCTTGAGCGGCCGACCTCTAGTTCAAAACTGTCCGGCTTCCGGGGGAACGTCAATCGTCTCGCGGTCACGGCTCTTCGCCGCCTCACGATTGGGGTAAGCAAGCCTGCGAAGGGCCTCGGATCTCCGCCCAATCTACTCCTGTGACGCCTGCGCCAACGCCCACTCGACAAAGGCTTCGGCCTCGGGGCGCCGCTGTGCAGGCGTGATGATCCAGTAGCCGCGTTGCACGTTCACCGGCGTTGTCTCGAACAAGCACAGCAGCATGTCTTGCTCTAGTTCCGGCTTCAGGAGCGCCAATGGAGAAAGGGCAACGCCGTGACCAGCGAGCACCGCGGTGCTCATCAGATTGAAGTCCTCGTACACGGACTCGCTGTCACGCAATGGGGCATTCAATGCGTGGGCGCGAAACCACGCCCGCCAAGTGGCGGTGGTCTCGTCATGCAGCAGCTCGGCCCTCAGCAGGTCGGCGGGCTCGCGAATGCTGCCGAATCGGTCCAGGTAAAGAGGACTGCACACCGGGTATGTCGCACCGTCGAAGAGGCGACAGGCGCGCCCGCTTCCACGGTACTCACCATCCAACCAAGTGATCGTCAGATCGATGCCCGGGTCGTTATTGAGCGCCGATCCCGTCGTGCTGTAGTGGATGCGCAGTTGGATATCAGGGTGCGCCTGTCGGAAGTCGGAAAGCCTAGGGACCATCCAGCGGGCCGCGACCGAAGGCAGGCACGCGAGTGTCAATCGCCGTCCTCGCACCTGGTGGGACACGCTGCCTACTGCGGCGTGCACGCGCGCAAATCCATCCTGCAACCCCGTCGCCAGGCGCTCGCCGTTCGCTGTGGGCTTGACTCCGCGACCTTGACGCTGAAGCAAGCGCATGTCCAACGAGTGCTCCAGTTGGCGCAGCAGGTGGCTGATCGCCGACTGGGTGACATTCAGTTCCTCGGCAGCAGCACTGACGGCACCCAGACGAACCACCGCCTCGAAGGCTCGCAATGCGTTGTATGAGGGCATGCCCATGCCGTCTCCGTTGCCCCGGACTCGGGCGGTGATGATGTGGTGGCCTGAGTTTAACTCAACGGGGGAGCCCAGAAATCTCAGTTTTCATGAGATTAGCTCGCGGTTAGTCTCTCGCCCACACCTCAGCCGAACGCGGATGTCCTGCTCGGCCGCGGGGTACGACCTCACGAGGAGACACCGCATGATCGTTCGATCCATCGATGAAATCGCAGCCACCACACGCGACGTGGCTTGGGGTAACGGACAAAGCCGCCGACTGCTCGTCAAGAGCGACGGCATGGGTTTCGCCGTGGCGGAAACGTTGGTGCTGGCGGGCACGCAGTCCCTGCTCGAGTACAAGAATCACCTCGAGGCCTGCTACTGCATCGCCGGCGAGGGCGAGGTGGAGGACATGTCCGGCAAGCGCTACCTGATCAAGCCGGGGGTGATCTACGCGCTCGACAAGCATGACAAGCACTATTTGCGTGCGCGCAGCGACATGCGTCTGATCAGCGTGTTCAACCCGGCGATCGAAGGCCACGAGCGGCATGACTTGAAGGGAGAGGGCAGTTCCTCCTACTGACACCAGCGCACGAAGCCGGGTTCTGGCCGCGTCGGCGCGCAAGCAGGGCCCAATCCCCAAAGATCGCCGAATCCTCAGGAGACAAGACATGATCAGTTCCAGCAACACCGTGAGCCGCGCAGTACGCGTCGCCGTACTGGCCTCGTTGGCAGGCGCGATGGCTCCCGTATCAATGGCCGCTTCGACGGTCGAGAGTGGCCTGCTGCAGGTCGGCACAGACCTGACCTACCCGCCCTACAACTACTTCGACGACAGCAAGCAGCCCGCGGGCTTCGACGTCGAACTCATGACCGCGATGGCCAAGCAGGCCGGGCTCAAGGTGAAGTTCCTCGACACCCGGTTCGAAAACCTGATCATCGGCGTGAAGGGCAACAAGTTCGATGTGATCGCGTCGACGCTGTACGTGAAACCGGAACGCGCGCAGCAAATCACCTTCATTCCGTACATGAAGACCGGCGTGTCCATCGCCGTGACCAAGGCTGCCAGTTTCAAGCCCACGGAGCCCGAACAACTCTGCGGCAAGAAGGTCGGTTCGATCAAGGGCGCGGCGTGGATCGCGAACCTGAAGAAGGTGTCGCAGACCGTCTGTGCGGGCAAGGGGGACATCGACGTGCGCGAGTTCCCGACCTCGCCCGAAACCACACAGGCGCTCCTGGCCGGCGGCGTCGATGCTCAACTCGAAGACTCGGCCGTGCTGCAGGACACGGCGCGCAAGACCGGCGGCCGGGTGGTGATCAGCAGCCAGCGCAACCTCTACCCTGTCGTCGTGGGGCTGGGGTTGAATCAGCAGAACAAGGAGCTGGTCGACGCCCTGCAGGCCGCGCTCGGCAAGCTGCGGGCGACCGGCGAGTACCAGAAGCTGCTGACCAAGTACAACGTGGCGGCGCCCACAGCCGAAGAGTTCAAGGCCGCGATCACGCCGTGAGCGATTGACGAAGGGCCGCCGCCGATCGACGGCGGCCCAGGAACCCCTGTCCAGTGGTTTGGACCGGGGCGCGCAGGTGGCCGGGCGACGAGGACATGCGCTTGCGCCTTGTCCTCGTCGCCCGAGTGCTGCGCTTCGTTTGTGACTCCGACCCAAGCCGAGGGAACCAGATGACCGACTTCGATTGGACCTACGTCCGAAGCCTCGCCTCGTACGCGGACTTCTGGGAAGCCACCATGCTCGTCGTATGGCTGAGCGTGTTGACGTGGACCCTCGGCACCTTCCTGGGCTTCTTCGTGGCGCTGGCCAAGCAGTCGCAGCGCAAGCCCTTGCGGCTCGCCGCGGCGCTGTACGTCTGGTTCTTCCGCAGTCTGCCGCTGCTGGTGCTGCTGATCTTCGTCTACAACCTGCCGCAGCTGATTCCTCAAACAGCGGTGGTGCTGTCGGCGCCGTTCTGGGCGGGCCTCATTGCCATGGTGATCAGCGAAACCGCCTACATCGCGGAGATTCACCGTGGCGGCCTGCTCTCGATCCCGAAAGGCCAGCTCGAGGCCGCGCGCGCGCTGGGCATCCGGTACGCCGGCCGCTACCGCTACATCGTCATGCCGCAGGCGCTGCGGGTGGCGCTGCCTTCGCTCGCCAACGAGTTTGTGACCATCGTCAAGTTGACGTCGCTGGTCTCGGTGATCTCGCTGGCCGAGATCCTGCTGGTCGGTCAGCGGCTGTACACCCGCAACTTCAAGGTCATGGAGACGATGCTTGCGGTGGCCTGCTACTACGTCTTCATCGTCACGGTGTTCAGCTACCTGGTAGGCCGCATCGAGCACTGGCTGGACGTCACGAAGCGTACCCCCGGCGAACTGGCACACACGCCGAACGGCGACAAAGCCGCCTCGGCGGATCCGTCTTCCCAGTCTCAGCGCGCGGCCCCTTCAGGTCAGACCCTGATCTCGGTCGAGGAAGTGTCCAAATCGTTCGGTACCAAACGTGTGCTCGACAAGGTGTCCCTCGACGTCCGGCTCGGCGAGGTGATCAGCATCATTGGGCCTTCCGGGTCAGGCAAGACCACGTTGATCCGAACCATCAACGCGCTTCAAGACATCGACGGCGGCCGCATTCTTCTCGACGGCAAGAAGTGGATCGACGCTCAGCACGGCTACAAGCTGTCCGAGCAGTTCGACGAACACGTCACGCAGATCGGCATGGTGTTCCAGAGCTTCAACCTGTTCCCCCATCTTTCCGTCCTCGACAACGTCAGGCTTGCTCCCCGCTACCACGCGCTCGGCAACGATCAGGAACTGAGCGACGAAGCCTTGAACCTGCTGGACAAGGTCGGGCTGAGAGCCCATGCCATGAAGTATCCGCATCAGCTCTCCGGCGGGCAGCAGCAACGCGTGGCCATCGCCCGCGCTCTCGCCATGCGGCCCCGCGTGATGCTGTTCGACGAGCCCACCTCGGCACTCGACCCGGAACTCGTCAATGAGGTCCTGCGCGTGATCGAGCTGCTGGCCAAGGAAGGCATGACGATGATCATCGTGACCCATGAAATGCGATTTGCCTTGGGCGTCAGCGATCGCATCGTCATGATGGAGTCGGGGCGCATCGTCGCCAGCGGCAAGCCCGAGGAATTGCTGGCAGCTCCCGCTGGCAGCCGCATCGCCGGGTTTCTGGCGCAGGCGGGCCACTGAAGTCTGGCACGGCCGTGCACGAGCCCACTGCCTTGCTGGCTCAGATTGCCGCCCAGGTGCGTCCGCTGCTCACTCACGGCGACCTGCCGCAGTACATCCCGCGCCTGGCCCAGGTCAAGAAGGCGCAGTTTGGCATGGCCCTCGCCACGCTCGATGGTCGCGAAGCGGTCGCGGGCGACGCGGACGTGCCGTTCTCGATCCAGAGCATTTCGAAGCTGTTCGCGCTCATGCTCGCGCTCGAGCGCGCGGGGGACACGCTCTGGCGTCGTGTCGGCAAGGAGCCGTCGGGTATGGCCTTCAATGAACTGGTCCAGGTCGACCAGGAGCGGGGCGCGACGCGCAACCCCTTCATCAATGCGGGCGCGCTGGTGGTGACCGACGTGTTGTGCTCGCATTTTGCGCAACCCGAGCTTGCACTGCTGCAAGCCCTTCGCTCTCACTCCAGTGATGAGGCGGTGGACATCGACCAGGCCGTGTTTCGCTCCGAGCGCGACAGCTGCCACCGCAATGCCGCCATCGCCCACCTGCTGAAGAGCTATGAACGCATCGACAACGATGTGGAAGTGGTGCTCGACACCTATTGCAGACAGTGCGCGCTCACGATGAGCTGCCGACAAATCGCCCGCAACGCGCTGGCGTTGGCCGCCAGCGGCGACGCTGTCGCCGAGCAAGGTGGCCGGGGCTTGTCGGCGGCTCAGCGGCAAACCGTGAACGCCTTGATGCTCACTTGCGGGACGTACAACGCGGCAGGGGACTTCGCGGCTCGCATCGGCTTGCCGCTGAAGAGCGGCGTCGGAGGTGGAATCGTTGCGGTCATGCCAGGCGTTGGCGCACTGTGCGCCTGGTCACCTGGCTTGGATGCTGCCGGCAACAGCGTCGCAGCGGGGCGTGCGATCGAACTCTTTGCGCAACAAATGGGCCTGTCGGTGTTGGGCTCGTCGAAGCAACACCTCACGTGAAACAGTTTCGGCCATAGCGGTGCAGGCCGCGGCGAGCACCGTCCTGCCAGGCGAACAAACACTCTTGTACGAGGTACTTTGATGAGCAATGATGTCGTCGGCGCAGACTGCGCCGCCCGCCGTCGTTCTGGGCGTGATTGGCGCGGATTGCCACGCCGTGGGCAACAAGATCATCGACAACGTGCTCACCCGCGAGGGGTTTCGCGTCGTCAACCTGGGTGTCATGGTCAGCCAGGACGAGTTCATCGACGCCGCCATCGAGACCGGCGCGAAGGCGATCCTGGTTTCCAGCATCTACGGCCACGGCGAGATCGACTGCCTGGGGTTTCGCGGCCGCATTGCTGAGTTGCTGCCGTGGAACATCACACGGCCACAAGACCAGAGGAAGGCTGCGTGAGCCCATCGGGCATCGACCCTCGAATGCTGGAAGTGCTCAACCAGGCCAGCAACCTGCAGTTGTTCCAGCTGAACGCCGTGATCGAGCGGATGCTCGCCGACCCACGGCGCATCCTGCAGGTGCGCAAGGACCTGCACATGGGCCAGACGGTGCGCTTCATGGACTGGCGCGACGGCCAGATGCGCACAGGCAAGATCATCGCGATGAAGGACACGCAGCTGACCATCCACGAGGACGGCACGCGCAGTTCATGGGCTACCCGAAGGCTGTGCGCACCGACCAGGGCCCCGAGTTCACCAGCAGGGCCTTCCTGGCGTGGGCGCTGGCCCGTGGGGTGCGCCACATCCTGAACCAGCCGGGCAAGCCGACGCAGAACGCCTACATCGAGAGCTTCAACGGCAAGTTCCGCGACGAGTGCCTGAACGAACACTGGTTCGAGACACTGGCGCAGGCCAGGCACGAGATCGCAGTGTGGCGCGTGGACTTCAACGAGGTCAGGCCACACCAGGGCTGTGGTCGCATCCCGCCAGCGCGCTTCGCGTCCCTGCATAGGCAGCAAGCTGCCGACGCAGGCCAGCCCAGAAAGACCCAAGAGTAAAGTTCAACAACCCCGCGGTGATGTTCCAAACCAGTGGTACGGAAAACGGGGGCAGGTCAGTTGCACGGACCTTGATGTGGCGGATGACCGATGCACTGGACGACGCCCAGTTGCTGTCTACCTGCAGGGTGTGCGGCGATCTCGTGCCGTGACCGCCAAGGGCGTGATGTTCGTGTCGCTGGAGGACGAGACCGGCAGCGTGCAGGTGATCGTGTTGCGCGGGCCGCTGCTGCGTTCAAAGCTGATGGCGGTGAAGGGCACCTGGCAGCGCGATGGCGATGTGCGCAACCTGATCGCCGGGCATGTCGAAGATCTGACGGCCTTGTTGGGTGGGCTGGCGACGAGTAGTAGAGATTTTCACTAGCGCCCAGTACTACTTCAAGCGTCCAACAGTGTTTGTTGCACACCAACTGGAGCATCGGGTAGCCGAGAAATTCGAATCTTGCGGACCTTTGCGATGTCCGCCACTACTTGCGTTATGTGGTGCGTGGTATTGAGCTGTCGCCAAGTGGTCGCATTCCCAGCGCTTGGGGCACCGTTGCGGGCTACGTCGAAAATGTAGGCGTCCGCGTTCGAGAAAGTCGGTCCAGCGAAGTGTCCGCTGGCCATGATCCGCTCGAAGACTTCCTTCATGATTTCGTGAGTGGAACCGGTGCAATCGCCCCGGACCACCAACCAGCTTGATGCGGTGGCGTATCGAGTGTGAGGGATCGGACGACCGCCCTTCCCGCCAAATTCGATCTTGGCGCAGTCGGCGGCGAAATCACCGAAGATCATGTGCTCCGCCGTAGAAGGATCGAATCTCACCGCCTCGCTCCACGCATGCCATTCGTTGCGAGGCTGCGTGATGGTTTGACCGGCTTCGGCTGGATTCTTCTCGGGATAGTTTGTCCCCAGGAAGACGACCAAACGCCACTGGCCGATCGCCTGCAATTGTTCCAGCGCGCCGCGGATGATCGGGGAGACGAGCGAAGGATCAGAGAGGTCGGCGTCCGAGAAATCGGCAAACACTGCGCATTCCGATGCCGCCAAGGTCATCTTCAGCATCACCGCACGAACTCGATGGTCGAGCGTCGGGTCCGTTAGATCGCCGGACTCAATCCGCAGTCCGAACCTCAGCCCATTGGCCGTCGAAACTCCACTCTTGAATGCGTCCACCCCGATTCGTTCAAGATCGGTGAGGCTCGAGACAGGAACGGCCAGCACACCTTGGCTCCGAGCCCGGCTGAAAAGCGCCGGAAGCCAGGACACAGCATTGTCCGCACCGAGTTCTTTGAAGAGCACCCTGGGGTCTATGAAAACTTGGCGTTCAGCCCAGTACTTGGCGAGAACGCCACCCACATCAGGGACATCCTGCCCAGCGGGGAAGAGAGACTCTTGCCCGTCGAGCTTGCGTTCCTTCGCCGGGGGCACGACGAGCAAGGGCGCGATGCAGTCAGCAACGTCGCTCTGCAACAGGCGCAAACCTTCCAGCTCCCCCATCTTCATCCGAAGCACCGGGACGTAGATCGTCTTCTTTCGACTAACCATTGGCTACCTCGGGTAGGAAGAGTTTGCGAACACTGCCTTGGCCAATCTTGTCGGAGAAGATGGCGAAGTTTTTCCGCTCTAAGCGGATGCGGCCGTAGATGATCGCGGGTGCGATGCCCAATTGCTTGGCCAAATTCTCTATGGGTTTCGAAACCTTTGCGATTCGAGCTGGTGACCGCGACCAGACTTCTTCTGGGACGAGTAAGTCGGCCGCAAACTTGTTGGCTTCCTTCTCCAGGTCATCCAGCTCAACACTTTCGACATCATCGAAAAAGCCAGCAGCTAGCCCTGTTCTGTAGTGCAGGATAACGTGCGCAACTTCGTGCATCAGCGTGAACCAGAAGTTGTCCAAGGCGTCGCGGCGCAAGGTCAACCCGATGACCGGTATGTCGTCTACAATGAAAGCTGCGCCATCGACCTCCATCCCTGGGATGTTCCTCTCGATGAGCAGCAATACTCCATGAGCTTTCAAGAGTGCTTGCGCGAGCAAAGGACCATCCCCTTTTTCACTTAGGTGGACGAGTTCCTTGAGCCAAGAAAGCTCCAGTGGGCGGTAGGACGGCCGCTCACTTTCGATGATTCGCTCAGCACGTCGGGTAATCTGCGCCTTCCACGACAGTAGGGCCCAATCCTCTGCGTGGTCTTTGACGTTGAGGCCAGTTCGCAGAAGCGAGGGCGTTCCGTACCTCAACACATGCTCGGAAACGTACCTGATGAGGCGCTTGGTGCCGTCGTTGTCGTCCGAATCCCCTTCGTCCAGCCACCCATGGGAGCGGGCATGCTTGAGAACCTTTTGGATCTCGACTGGATTGATATCGACCGGTGCCAGCCACTTCGACACCTCAGATGAGTGGAACTTGGCCGAGAATTCCACCGACAGAGCTCTCGCGACCTTCATGAAGTTCGCGAGGTTGATGTTTCGATACCGCTCAGATTCCCACCGCTGGATGGCTTGTTCTTGGAGTCCCAGCTTTCTAGCCAGATCCTTCTGTTTCCAGTTTTGTGCCAGCCGCGCGACGATAAGGATGTCGCCCAGATCGGTGCCCGCCTGCTCTTTCATTGCTTCCGTGTTGCCCGCTTGGGCTTGCCGGAAGGCTTCGAGCTTCTTCGTGAGTTCGCGCTTGTCCGTGGTCAGTGAGCGGCGAATCCCCTCGATCGCCAACTCTGGAAGTCCGTCAATAATGGACTTGAGCGTCTGGTCGGAGGACAAGGCTTGGGCGATCTGGCTGATCTCGGCCTCAAGATCGCGCGCTTGGCGCTCGTTGTAGACAAGTTCTTTGGTTGGCACGCGCCGATTCTACACAACAAAAACGTTGTGTGGTGCGTCGACCATTCGTGGCCCGCCTGTTTGGCTGGCTGGCGGATCCTCAGGGACCAGGCTGGATGTCGGGGCTCGGAGTTGACATAAGGAAGATTGTCGCGCGTTGGCGGTTTGGTCGACAATCGCGCTAGAAGCATACGAGATGAGCGCTGCTCCCGCCAGCCCTGGCTTGGCCAGGGACCTTGTCGCCCTGGTGTCGCGGTGCTTCCGCACTCTCATCGAATCTCGCGCTTGGGCCGGTGGTCGTTGCACGTCTTCTGTCAACCGTGCACAATGATTCCATCTCTGATGCGGTGGATCCTATGCACAGCATGACCTTGGAACAACTGCGCGCCACCGCGGCCGCCGGCGGCGTCGCCGGCGTCACGCTCAAGGGCCAGGGCGGCGCCTTCATGCTGCGCATCGCCACCCGCAGCGGCCAGGACGCCGTGCTGGCCAAGGCCCGCAGCACCGAGCCGCGCCGCTTCGGCAATCCAGCCTCAGCCATGATCCTGCTTCGCGAGGTTGGCATCGCTGTGGCGCAGCTCGACGCCACCGACTGGAACCCCGACGAGAAGGACATGAGCCGCAGCCGCTCCAGCCAGGCCGAAGCGATGCGCACGGCCCACCAGGCTGCGGCGCACAACCGGTGGCTCGCCGCCGAGATCCAGGAATCGCTCGACGATCCGCGCCCGAGCGTCCCGCACGACGAGGCCATGGCGGCCATGGATGCCGAAATCGATGCGATCGAGCTCCAGCGTGCCGGCTCCGCACGAAGGAAAGGCACATGAGCACGACGCCGCGCCAGCCCGATCAGGTCATTGCGCAGGCGATGCTGGCCGCCGCCGCTGATGCGCCGCCCTCTGCGATCACCACCGAGGAAGTGGCGGCACTCGAGCGCCTGCTCGCGCATGCCAGGCGCGACTCCGGGCAGAGCCGGGGCGTTGCGGACTTTCTGCTGGCCTGGTGGAACACAGGCAGCTGCGGGGCCTTCGATCTGACCTCGCTGTGGGCACTGGACACCGACATCGTGGCCGACATGACGACCGTGTTCGGCCTGATCGGCCGCGTTCACCGCTACCCCGACAGCCTGGGCTACGAGGCCGAGTTCAAGGCCATCGTGCAGGCCTGGCGGCCGGAGCTCAGGGACTGATGCCGGGGGCCGACTACCGCATCGCCTGGCGCCCCAAGGCTCTGGAAGACCTGCGCAGCATCGTCCGCTACATCGCCCAGGACAGTCCTATCCGTGCGCGCACCTTCGGCAAGAAGCTGCGCGAGAAGGTCCAGCCGCTGGCCCAGCATCCGCTGCTCGGCCATGAAGGCCGGCCAGGGCTGCCGGCCGACGTTC
>LNFM01011896.1_pt1 | contig 11644 bp, 9 predicted proteins | sample 596031 | NCBI WGS metagenome assembly LNFM01 (sample SAMN04254537, study PRJNA301005) | activated carbon metagenome | isolation source: dual media filters at the Ann Arbor, Michigan drinking water treatment plant | place: USA: Ann Arbor | reverse complement strand
CTCGTCGCTGCCTGCGCTGAGGCGAGCGTCGAACCAGACGTCGAGACCGGCTTCGCGGAGCAGCGATGCGATCCTGTCGACGCGGCTGCGGTCGGTCCGCTTGTATGAAATGAAGACATCCGGCATGGCAGCACCCTTCTTTCGGATACCTGGACAGCTCCGCGCATCGTCACGACTGGCACGAGGCGTCAGGTGGATTTCTTGTCCGTCAGCAGTCCCAGGATGAAGAAGGCACAGCCGACGCCCAGCTGAAACTTGACGACATTCCAGAACCAGATCGGCTCGAGTGCTTCGATGATGACACCTCCCCCCATCCAGGTCCGGCCAAGTATCGCCGAGCCTGCGCCGAACGCGATCGCGATCGCTCCCATGATGAACAACGCGAGACGGCCTGGCTCTCCCGGCAGGCGATGGAAGCTCTCCCGGAAACGGGGAACGGTGGCGAACGCGATCCAGAATCCAACGCCTGCCGCCAGGAAAGTCAGGAGAACCCCTTCGACCGAGACGCCCGCAGAGGCACTGGCGTCCGGCGAGGCGAACAGGAACGTCACGAGCAACGTGGCGCTCGTACGGGCGTCGCCTGGCTTGAGGCGTGTCACGGGTTTGCGCCTCCCCGCCGTTCCGCCGTCCAGGCCCGATGCGGCCCCGCGCCCGTCGGACGGCGAAAATCTTCCGGCACGCTCTCGTGGCTGATCTCGCGCAGCGCGCATTGCTGCACCAGTTGCTCATCGATCCGGAACGAACGCAGGTTGGTGGAGAAGAACAGTTCGCCGCCGTCGGCCAGCAATGCATGGCACTGGCTTACCAGCCGCACGTGGTCGCGCTGCACGTCCAGCACGCCCGTCATCTTCTTCGAATTCGAGAACGAGGGCGGATCGAGCACGATCATGTCGAAGCGTTCGCGCGCGGCCACCGCCGCGTCCAGCCACGCCAGCGCGTCCGCGCCCACCAGCTGGTGCCGGCGCGCATCGATGCCGTTCAGGGCAAGGTTGCGCCCGGTCCATGCCTGGTAGGTATTGGAGAGATCCACCGTGGTCGAATGGTCAGAACCTGCCCGTGCGGCATGCACGGTGAAGCTGCCGGTGTAGGCGAACAGGTTCAGGAAGCGCGTGCCCTTGCCGCGATTCGCTCTCGCGGCGATGCGCTCGGCCACCATGGCCCGCATGGGTCGGTGGTCCAGGAACAGCCCGGTATCCAGGTAGGCGTCGAAGTTGACCTCGAACCGGAGGCCGGCCTCTTCCACGACGAAGACTTCGGCTTCCTCGTCATCGAGCTTCTCGTACTGCGACGTGCCGCGCTGGCGCTCGCGGCGCTTCAGGTGCAGCTGCGCCGCAGGCACCCCGCACACCTCGCAGATGCTGTCGCACACCGCGACCAGCCACGCGGTGTAGTCCGCGTCGCTGCGCTTCCAGCCGGTATCGATCTCCTGCACGTGCAGGTGTGTTTCGGCGCGCGGGGAAATCGTCTCGAACCAGTCGATGGCGAAGGGGAACTGCGGCACGTCGCGTCCGTAGATGCGGAAACAGGTGATGCCGCGGCGGCGCGCCCACTTGCGCCAGTGAGCGAGGTTCTTGCGGAGGCGGTTGGTGAAGGCGGTGACGTCGGAGGGGGCGTGGGCCGACGTTCGCTCCGCATTCGGCGCAGCTTCGGAAACGGACGCAGGGGGCGCTGTATTGCCTGGAGTCATGCGCCCATTATCGCCCGGGCGGCTTCGCGGAGGATCCTGATGGTGGCAGTACCACCCGACACACTGCGCCATTGACCACTCGCCGGACCGAGGATATAAATCCGGTCATGAGCGCGAACCCGTTTGTTGCCATCCAGATCGGACCGAACAGCTTCCTGGAGGAGGGCACCGACAACGTGCTCGACATCCTGCAGGAGCGCGGCGCGGTCAATGCCCTGCTGCTGGCGAGCCACTCGTTCTGCTACGGCACGGCCGGCAGGGCGCAGTACCGCTTCCCTGACCACGGGGCGCAGGAGCCCGACCACATGCAGGGCGGCTCGTTCATCCACAACCGTCCCCAGTACTACGGAAAGACGTCGATCCGTGATTTCCGCGCGCCCGATCGCGACAGCGGCGGCATCGACATCATGGACGAGGTGGTGCCGAAGGCGACGTCCCGGGGCATGAAGGTCTACGCCTGGATCAACGAGAGTCCGTTCGACCTGGTGTCGAAGCATGTGCCCGGTTACATCCACTGCCTGGAAGAGGACATGTGGGGCCGGAAGGCGTGGCCGGGCTGCTTCAACAACCCCGACTTCAAAGGGCTGCACCTCGGCGTGGTCGAGGAGCACATAAAGCACTACGACCTCGCCGGCGTGGCGCTGATCTCCGAGCGGCGCGGCCCGCTGGGCAATGTGCTCAACCTTGCCCACAACGCCCGCAACGGCATGCATCCGACCTGTTTCTGCCAGTACTGCCGAGCGATCGCGCGCGAGCGCGGCATCAACGTCGATCGTGCGAAGGCAGGCTACGTCGCGCTGTCCGAGTTCATCGCCAAGGCAGCAAAGAAGGAACGGCCGGTCGACGGCTATTTCGTGGAGTTCTGGCGGATCCTGCTTAATTACCCGGAGATCCTTTCGTGGGAGAAGCTGTGGACCGACGGCCAGCTGCAGCTGTACAAGGACATCTACGGCACGGTGAAGGCCATCGACCCGAAGAAGGAGGCCGGCTTCCACATCGTGCACGTGCATTCGTTCAGCCCGCTGTACCGCGCCATCATCGACTTCTCCGAGCTCAAGCGCTACGCCGACTGGCTGAAGCCGGTGCTGTACCACAACTGCGCGGGGGTGCGGTTCCAGAACTACGTGCGTGACCTGTGCGGCGGCGTGTTCGGGGATTCCACGCCCGACAAGGTCTACCGCATGTACTACGACTTCCTCGGCTATGACGAGGCGCCGCTCGAGGAACTGCACAAGACCGGGTTCAGCGCCGACTACGTCTACCGCGAGACGAAACGCAGCGTCGCGGCGGTGAACGACGAGATCCCCATCTACCCGGGGATCGACGTGGACATCCCGCCGGGCCGGCCGCCGGCCCCGGAGAACAAGCGCTCCACGCCCGAGGACGTGGGCGATGCGGTCAAGGCCGCCTTCCGCGGCGGCGCACGCGGCGTGGTGATCTCGCGCAAGTACTCCGAGATGTTCCTCGACAATCTCAGCGCCTGCGGGGATGCGGTGAGAAGCCTGCGCTGAGGCTTCCCGGCGCTATTCCGCGGTCGCTCCCGAGAGTTTCACCGCCCTTCCCCACTTGTCGATTTCCGACTTGATGAAGGCCTGGAACTGCTCGGGCGTGCTGGTCGCGGGTTCGAAGTTGTTGGCGATCAGCTTCTCCCGGTGACCCGGGTTGCGGATGATCTTCACGATCTCCGTGTTGAGCAGGTCGATCACGCTGCGCGGCGTGCGGGCGGGTGCCACGAGTCCGTACCAGACCGCGGCCTCGAAGCCCTTGATCCCCGACTCATCCACGGTGGGGATGTTGGGCAGGGTACTCATGCGGGTGGCACTGGTCACGGCCAGCGCACGCAGCTTGCCGCTCTGGACGTGCGGCATCGAACCCGGCGCGGAGGCGAAGCTCAGCTGGATCTGGCCCGCGAGCAGGTCGGTGGTGGCCACCGCCGCGCCCTTGTAGGGGATGTGGACGATGTTGATCTTCGCCATGTGGCGGAAGAGCTCGGTGGCCAGGTGCGCGGCGTTGCCGGTGACCGCGCCGTAGTCGAGTTCGCCCGGGCGCGCCCGGGCGAGGCGGATGAGGTCCTGCAGCGTCTTCGCCGGCACCGAGGGGTGCACCACGACCACGTAGGGGGCCGTGCCCATCAGCACGATCGGCGCGAAGTCCCGCACCGGGTCGTAGGGCAGCTTGCTGAACAGGCTGGGATTGATCGCCAGGTTGCCCGGGCCGGCGAGGAAGTGCGTGTAGCCGTCCGGCGGTGCCTTGGCGACCATCTCCGCAGCGATGTTTCCGGCCGCACCGGGCCGGTTGTCGATCACCACGGGCTGGTTCAGCGCTGCCGAGAGGGGGCTGGCGATGATGCGGCCGATCATGTCGGTGGGACCGCCCGCCGTGAGCGGGACGATGAAGCGGATCGGCTTGGCCGGGAAGGACGGCTTGTCCTGGGCGTGGGCGGCGACGGCGACAAGTGCGAGCGAGCCCGCACCCGTGAGCACGCAAAAAAGCGATCGATCGAGCGACATCCATCCTCCCCTCAGGACCATGGTTCTTGAGACCGGCCCTCTGTGTTCTTCGTGCCCGGCCCTCTGGCGCGCGATGATCGTAACGCAGATCGACGCGCGCCTGCCGTGCGGGCCGGGGATACGAGAGCCGGGGTGGCAGAAAAGGATTTCGTGTTTCCTGTCCCCGTGCGATTATCGATCAACGACACAGGCCACGCCACGATGGCCAGCGACGCGCTGCACCGACAGCCGCGCAGGGAGGAGAGCGATGATCCGTCTCGACGATCACCCCGGGTTTGAAACCGCCACCGCGGCAGCCGCGGTGCCCCGTGTGCGCACGCGCCGCAGGTTGCTCGGTGCGCTCGCCGCCGGCGCGATCGCGCCGGCAGCGATGGCCCAGCAACCCTGGCCGAGCCGCCCCGTCACGTTGCTCTGCTGGTCGGCGCCCGGGTCGCCGGTCGACGTCTACGCGCGCGTGATGGCCAAGCTGCTCGCTGCCGAACTGGGCCAGCCGTTCGTCGTCGAGAACCGCGTCGGCGCCAGCGGGCTGATCATGATGAACACGCTGGTGAAGGCGGCGCCGAACGGCTACACGATCGCCGCAGCGACCACCACGCTGGCGACATTGTTCGGCGAGCCCGCTGCCAGCTTCAGGCCGGAAGACCTGATGCCCATCGCGCGTTCGCAGCTCGACCCCTACGCGCTGGTCGTGCACAGTTCGACGCCGTTCCGCAACCTGGACGAGTTCGTCGCCTTCGCCCGGCGCAAGCCCGATTTCCTGTCGGTGGGCGGCCCGTTCGCCATGAGCTCGCACCGCGTCGCCTGGGAGTTGTTCTCCGAGACCGCGAAGATCCGCACGACCTGGATCCCCTACCCGGGCGGCGGACCGGCGCTCACCGCCATCGCAGGCGGGCAGGTCGAGGCGGTCGCGACCAACCCCGGCAACGTGAAGGCCTTCGCCGCCGCCGGCAAGGTGCGCGTACTCGCCGTCTCGGCGCAGCAGCGCCTGGAGGACTTCCCCGATGTGCCGACCTATCGCGAACGCGGCCTGGACGTGGTGCGTTTCCAGTGGCGCGGGCTGATCGCGCGCGCCGGCACGCCGGCGCCGATCGTCGAGCGCCTTGCCGCTGCGGTCCAGCGCGTGCAGCAGGGGCCGGAGTGGCGGGCATACCTGCGCCAGGAGTCCCAGCTCGACGGGTTCCAGGGACCGGACGCGTTCCGCGCCCAGATCGCGCAGGATCGGCAGGAGATCGATGCCCTGAAGAAGCGGCTGGGTCTCTGACACCCGGTGCGACACCCGGTGCGTGATGCACCGGCGGAACGGATTCGATCCGGAGGCGCGGCGGGTCCGGGGAAGCCAGGCCACCTGCCGGCCTGCTCACCAGCACCGGCTCAAGGTATCCGCCAGCACATCCCTGTTCCTCGCGAACTCCTGGTGGGGATCCGCGTTGAAGTTCTTCAATGAACGCTCGATGATCGCGTCCAGCCCGTCTTGGGGAACGCCCAGGTCGCGCAGCCGCGTGGGCATCGAGAGACGCTCGAAGACCGCGTCCAGATGATCCGCGACGATCCGCGGCGCGGCATCCTCGGTGGCGTCCTCGCGCCACGCACCGACGTTCTTCGCAAGCTGCGCCATCGCCGCCGGGTCCCGCGCGCCAAGCTGCCGGACGACCGTGCCGGTGACGGCGGCCAGGGCATCGCCCTGACGGACCTCCGGATGGCACATGAGCAATGCGGTGGCGAAGGCATAACTCACCCGTGCGGGCCAGTGCTTTTCGCCGCCCATGCCGCCTTCGTCGGCGTCGCGATTGAGCAGCAGCGCGGCGGCGCAGAGTTCGGTGCGGGCCGCGGGATCCGATTCGAGCTGCAGCAGTGCGCGGTTGGCGAGGCGGAACGCGTGCAGGCGCGTCCCCTCGAGCAGCGGATTGATCGTCCGCCATCCCAGGTTCATCACGATGCGCCAGTACACCGTGCAGGCGGCTGCCCGGGTCAAGCTCGCGGGGGCAGTGAGCAGTGCATCGCGATCCCAGAAGATCGCCACCGGCCGCGTCTTCGGGTCGAACACCTCCATCCGGTGGTCGAGCGCATCGTTGCGGATCGCCGAGCCGCCGCGGTTCTGCGCAGCCGTCGGAAGGGTCAGCACGTTGATGACGGGCAGCTTGCGCGCCAGCAGCTTCGGGCTGATCGCCGGCCCGTCCTCGGGATACTGCGTGACCAGTTGTTCGAGCGGTGCGGATTCGGCGAGCAGCACCAGAACCACCCGGGCGGCCTGGATCACGCTGCCACCGCCCACCGCGACGATGATGTCCGGCGCCGCGTCGCGCGCGGCCGCCGTCGCGTGCAGCACCGAGGCAAGCGTCGAGTCCTTCTCGATCTCGTCGAACACGCCGACGCAGCCCTCGCCGAGGATCCGGCGAACGCGTTCGATCAGCTCAGTCTTGCGCGACACCGTGCGCCCGCACAGCACGAACGCGCGGTTGGCCTTGCACCGGCGCATCTCCGCGGCGAGGTTGTCGAGCGCATCCGCCCCGCTGTAGAGGCGAAGGGGAAGGCTCGTGGACTTGAAGTCGATGCTCACGTTGATGTCCTCCGGCGGCCGAGCGCCAAACGCGATGCCGAGCCCGGGAAGCGCCCGATCGACGTGTGCTATCGTAGCGCAAGCGGTAGTGAAGTCGCTCTGCCCACTGACCTGGGGTCTCTCGAAGGGATCGGCGCCGATGACCAGAAGCGTGCTGCACACGAGCCTCTGCAGCGAACTCGGGATCGAATACCCGATCTTCCTGGCGGGCATGGGGTCGCGCGGACGTGCCACGCCGCCCGAACTGGTGGCAGCGGTCTCGGAAGCGGGCGGCATGGGCATCCTGGGCTGCTCGTGGCTCGACAGCACCGAAGTGCGCCGTCGCATCCGCGCGGTGCGCAACCTCACCGACAAGCCGTTCGGCGTCGACCTGCTGCTGCCGGCCAGCATGGCGACGGACGCGAAGTCGGAACGCAGCGAGATGCGGGCGCGGATCGCACGCGACTATCCGAAGCACGTGGAATTCGTGCAGTCGCTGATGGCGCGCTTCAACCTCGAGCCGGCGCAGGCGCAGGGCGAGTCGATGTCCCCCGAGTTCATCCGCGCCCAGGTCGATGTCTGCCTCGAGGAACGCATCGCGGTGTTCGCCGCCGGCCTGGGCGATCCGTCCTGGGTGGTGCCCGAGGCGCACCAGGTCGGCATGAAGGTGATGGGCCTGGTCGGCAGCGTCCGCGCGGCCGAGCGGCAGGTCAAGGCCGGCGTCGATTACGTGATCGCCCAGGGGTACGAGGCGGGCGGGCATACCGGCAAGATCGCCAACTTCCCGTTGATCCCGATGGTCGTCGATGCGGTGGCACCCGTGCCGGTCATCGCGGCGGGTGCGATCGCGGACGGCCGCACGCTGGTGGCCGGCCTCGCGCTGGGCGCGGTCGGCGTCTGGGTGGGCACGGCCTTCCTGCTGGCCGAGGAATCGAAGGTGCATGCGGCGCACCAGGACGAGATCATCCGCGGCAGCGCGGAAGACTTCGTGGTCACGCGCGCCTACACCGGCAAGACCGCGCGGGACTACCAGAACGAGGTGATCCGCCTCTGGGAAGCGTCCGGCCTGCCTGCGCTGCCGATGCCGCTGCAGGGCGTGCTGATGGGCGACTTCGTCGCCGCCGCGGAAGCCGCGGGCCGGATCGAACTGGTCAACAACCCGGTCGGGCAGATCGGCGGCATGCTCAAGGCCCGGCGCCCGGCCCGGGAGATCATGATGTCCATGGTGCACGAAGCGGAGTCGGTCCTCGAGCGGCTTGATTCGATGCGCGCGAGATGAGCACCGCCGACGCCGAGCCATCGTCGACCGCGATGCATGGGCCCTTCGCCGGGCTGCGCGTGGTCGAGTTCGGCGAAGGTGTCGCTGCGCCGTACGTGGCGAAGCTGCTGGGCGACTTCGGCGCCGACGTGGTGAAGGTGGAAGGTCCGACCGGCGATCCGGCCCGGTTGCGCGGTCCCTTCCCGGGCGACGAACCGGATCCCGAAGCGAGCGGGCTGTTCCTCTACCTCAACACGAACAAGCGGGGTGTTGCACTCGACCCTGATGACCCCGCCGGCCAGGCCGCGCTCGCCGACCTGCTTGCGGCCGCGGACATCTTCGTCACCAGCCTGCCGCTCTCGAGACTGGCGGCAGCGGGCGCATCGCCGGCCGCGCTGCGCGAACGCCATCCCTCGCTGATCATCACGATCGTGACGCCGTTCGGCACCGACGGGTCGAGAGCCGGCTGGCGCAGCGACGACATCGTGACTTCCGCGATGGGTGCCATCGCCTACAGCACGCCCGGCATCCCCGACGCGGCAACCGACCTGTACGCCGAGCCGCCGCTGCATGCCGGCTGCTTCGCCGCGGGAACGATCGCGGGCATCGTCGCCGCGAACGCAACCGTCGCCGCGCTGCGCAGCCGGGCGGCGGGTGGGCACGGCTGCCTCGTCGAGGTGAGCGAGCAGGCGGCGGTGGCCTCCATGCAGCAGCGTGACATCGCCAACGCCTCGTACATCGGCGGCACCCACAAGCGGATCTTCAGCTCGACCACCACCGGGCGCATGCCGAACTTCTACCTGCCGTGCAAGGACGGCTGGGTGGCGATCCCGGCGCCGCTCGAAGACCAGTGGCAGCGGCTGGTGCAGGGAATGGGCCGTCCCGAGTGGACGTCGACGCCGGAATTCTCGAGCGGCGCGGCGCGCACCGCGAACTGCATCGAGCTGCAGCGCCGGATGACCGAATGGACGATGACCGTCACCAGCGACGAGCTGTACCGGATCGCCCAGGACCTGCAGCTGCTGGTGTTCCCGTTCCACTCGGTGCGCCGGATGCTCGCGTCGCCGCAGGTGGAAGCCCGCGGCAGCGTGGTCGACTTCGAACTGGGTGCCCGGGCGGCGCGCATGCCTGCGGCGCCGGTGAACCTGCGCGGCTCGCCGTGGTCGATGCGCCGGCGCGCGCCGCGCCGCGGCGAACACTCGTCGTCGGTGATGCAGGAGTGGGCCCGCGCAGCGCGGCCGCCCGCTCCCGGCACCACCAGCGACACCCGTACCCTCCCGCTCGCCGGCGTCCGCGTGCTCGACCTCGGCCAGTTCATCGCCGTGCCGTTCTGCACGCTCTGGCTGGCCTGGCTCGGTGCCGAGGTGATCTCGGTCGAATCGCGCCGGCGGATGACCTCGCGCACCGCGCCGCCGTTCGCACCCGGGCTGCGTGGCGATCCGGACGCCAGCGGCTACTACAACCTGCTCTACAGCGCGAAGAAGAGCGTCACCCTCGACATGACCACCCCGGCCGGGCGCGACCTCGCGCGCCGCCTCGCGGGCGTGGTCGACGTGATGGTCGACAACTACGCCACCGGCGTGCTCGAGAAGTTCGGGCTCGGCTACGAGACGATCGTGAAGGACAACCCGAGGCTGGTCGCGCTGTCCTGCGGTGCCTTCGGCCGCAGCGGACCGATGAAGGCGGCGCGCGGCCTGCACAGCGCGGTGAACCTGTTCTCGGGCGTCGCCGACGTCACCGGCTACCGGGGCGGCGCGCCGCGCATCCTCGGCGGCTGCCTGCCGGATCCGTTCTCGGGCACCTATGCCGGCTTCGCCATCATGGCCGCGCTCCACCACCGCGAACGCACCGGCCGCGGCCAGTTCATCGACCTCGCGATGTACGAGGCGATGATGACGCTGATCCCCGAGGCGGTGATCGACCTGACCGCCAACGACCGCGACCCGGTGCGCCAGGGCAGCCGCGACCGCGCGAAGGCGCCGCACGGCATCTACCGTTGCCGCGACGACGACACCTGGGTCGCGATCAGCGTCGACGGCGATCGAGACTGGGCGGCCTGGTGCCGCGCGACCGGCAACGCCGCGCTCGCGGACGACGCGCGCTTCGCCACCGCCGGCGCACGCTGCGCCAATGCCGACGCGCTCGATGCACGGGTGGAGGCGTGGACCGCTGCACGCAGCGCCAATGACGCCGCGCAGGCCTTGCAGGCCCACGGCGTGGCGGCCGGGCCGGTGCTGCGCAGCGACCAGCTGATCGACGACGAGAGCCTGGTCAACCTTGGCGCGGTGATCAGCACCGACCATCCGAAGGCTGGCGTGCGGCGCCAGCTCGGCCTGCCGTGGCGGATGGACAGCGCCCGCTTCGCCTACCGGCGCGCACCGCTGCTGGGCGAGCACACGCACGAGATCCTCACGACGCTGCTCGGCGTCGACGAGGCGGAGTTTGCAAGGCTTGAGGCCGACGGGGTGCTGAACTAGCACACGCGGCGACGGGCCGATCGGAAAGGCAGGCAGCGCATGGCAAGGCAGGCATTGATCCCGAAGACCTACCCGTTCTCCGATCCGTCCACGCGCACGTTTTCGCTCGCGGTGGCCGCCGGCGGCAGCGCGTGGATGTCCGGCTGCACGGCGGTGCGGCTGGACGCGGCATCCGGCCGCATGGTGGTCGAGGGAGACCTCGTCGCACAGGCCCGGGTCGCGCTCGAGAAGACGCGCATCGTGCTCGAGGCCGGCGGCTTCGGCCTGCACGACATCGTCGCGCTGACCCATTACCTCACCCCGGCCGCCCTGGTCGACCAGCATCGGCTGATGGCGTTCTACGGCGAAGCCTTCGGCGGCGTGCTGCCGGTGGTCAGCACGATCGTCGTCAAGCGGCTGCTGCGTGGCGCCGCGCTGATCGAGATCGAGTCGGTCGCAGGCCGCGACGGGCTCGGCGCCCTCGAATACCTGCCCCCGGCCCTCGGCGCCGACCTGCCGGCTGCCCGGAAGCATGCGGGCCAGCTGCTGGCCGCGCGCGGCCTCGAGTGGCCGAGCGTGGTGCGGTCGACCGAACTGCTGGTGCCCGCGGCGTTCGCGCAGGCCGGCGTGCAGCTCGGCAATCCGCGCGCCCGCCTGCAGGTCGGCATGCCGCGGGTGGCATCCGACGACGCAGGTGCACAGATCCAGATGACCGCAAGCCGCAACGGTGGCCCGCAGGTCCGGGTCTTCACTGCCGAAGGCGACCCGCGTGTCGGCGGGGTGGACGCACAGTGCCGAGAGATCTACGCACGGATCGGACGGCAGATGGAAGCCGCGGGTTGCAGCCTCGACGACGTCGTGAAGACCACGGAGTTCGTCACCCCGGCGGGCCTGCAGGACTATCGGCTCACTGCGGATGTCCGTCGCGAGGTGTTCTCTGCGCCCTACCCTGCAGCGACCGGCGTGGTCTGCGAACGGCTGGTCGACGCCGACGCACAGCTCTCGGTGGATGCGATCGCGGTGGTCGGGGCCCCATGAGCAGCCGGCTGACCGAGGAACTGAAGGCGTGGATCGGCCGCGAGGCGACCTATGTCGCCCCGGAGGAACTCGGCCGCGCCGCGATCCGCTACTTCGCGTTGGCCACCGAAGACCCGAACCCGCTGTACAGCGACGACGCGCAGGCGCGCGCGAGCCGGC
>LNFM01011895.1_pt1 | contig 11644 bp, 10 predicted proteins | sample 596031 | NCBI WGS metagenome assembly LNFM01 (sample SAMN04254537, study PRJNA301005) | activated carbon metagenome | isolation source: dual media filters at the Ann Arbor, Michigan drinking water treatment plant | place: USA: Ann Arbor | reverse complement strand
CGGGGCCGAGGCGCGGGCCACGGAACTCCGTGCGGGGGCCTCCGCCACCGCCGCCCGGGCCACGGCCGCCGCCGGGACCACGGCCACGGAACTCGCCGCCGCCACCCGGACCACGGCCTTCGCCGCGCGGACCGCCCGGACCACGACCGTCACGGCGATCGCCGCCCGGGCCACCCGGACCACGACCACGGCGCGGACCGCCCTTACCACCACGGCCACCTTCGCCACCGAAGTCACGAGGAGCGGCCGTCAGCTGCCAGCCGATACCCGCGCGCGGCATCTCGCCACGACCGGGACGGTCATCTTCCTTGGGGGCTTCCTTCGCGACGCCCTTCATCAGGCTCGAGAGGCCACGGGGCTTGTCGCGGTCACCGCGACCCGCGCCACCGGCGCCACCGAAGCCACCACCACCGCCGCCGCCGCCACCACCGCGGCGCTCGCCGCCACGGTCACCCCCGCGGCCGCCACGATCACCGCCGGCGTCGTCGCGACGGGCGCGCTGCTGGCCGGCGACGCGGTCGATGACGTAGTGGAACTCGCCCTTCGAAATGGCGCCGTGCGGGCCCTTCTCGCCCTGGAACACGCGGACCAGGCGGACCTGGTCGATACGGCCACCGACGATGTCGAGCGCCTCGGCGAGGCGGGCCGCCTTGTCAGCCGCCACGCCCATGCCCTCGGCGATCGCCTTCACGCCCGGGTCGTTCTCGTCGATATTGGCGCTCTTCGCGGGCGCGGCCTCGGCGGACTCGCCGCCCGCGGCGTCCGCAGACGCTTCGGCGTCACCCGCGCCATCGCCGTCGGCGGCGCCGTCGGCGGCGCCCTCCGCAGCAGCCTCGACAACCTCGGCCGGCATCTCCGCCGGCGCGCTGGCGGGCGCGGAGCCTGCCTTGCCCCGGGCCTCGGCGGCCTTGCGGAGGGTTAGGGTCGAGAACTCGGTGAGCGTCTTCATGGGCGCTACCTACCTCGAAACCCCACGTATTGGCTAGGCGAGATGCGCGTCCGAAACCGCCGAACGGCCGCCGTAGCGACCGTTCAGTGGGTGAAACGAGCTGGCTAGCGGGGGCTCAGCCGCCGCCGACCGTGCCGGACGCCTCGGCCGACACCTCGACGGAGACCGAGACGTTCGCCTCGATCTTGGTCATCGAGTTGAAGACCGCGCTGATCTGGCCGGAGATGCAGAGCGCCTGGTCCTTGAAGGAGTTGACGAACTTCGGACCCATGTCCTTCAGGTCCTTCGCCGTCTGCACCCAGACCGCGGTCGCCGCCTTGATCGGGCGGAGGCGCTTGTCGAGCGAGAGGAGCTCCGGGAGGCCCTTCTTCAGGGCGTTGATGGTCGCCTCGGCGCGCGACTTGTCGAGGACAGCCTTCGCCTCGAAGGAGATGTCGACCTGGGCCGGCTCGCACTGGACGTTCGCCGACGCCTGGACGTTCGCGTGCGCGCGGCACTCGGCCGACGCATCGACGTCTGCCGAACCCTCGCACGAGCCCTCGCAGGTGCCTTCGCACGTGCCGTTGCACTGACCGCTGTTACCGCCGGTGCCGGCCTTGCCCGAGCACTTGCCATTGCACGTGCCCGAGCACGTACCGTCGCAGCGCGCCTTGATGTCGGCGGACGCCTTGCCTTCGCACTGCGCGGCCGCGTCGGCCTGCGCGCGGATGTCGACCTTGCAGACGGCCGGCTTCACCTTGAACTTGAGCTTCGCCTTGGCGCCGACGGAGACCTTCAGGTTCTCCTTGATCTGGCCCCACACGCGCGCGCAGATGTCTTTGGTCTCGCCGGCCTCGAGGTCGGCCGGCACCATGCCGATGTCCGTGCCGAGCATGATGCAGCTCTGGCGCACGACCATCGCGGTCTCCGTCGTGACCCTCTCGAGATCGAGGGTCGCCTGGAGGAACGCCTTCAGGCGGTTACCGCCCTCCATGGCGGCGTAGTTGCCGCAGGTGTTCGGATCCACCATGCCCGAATCGCCACCGAGGCCGCCGGGAACGTTGCCGCCGCCGGGAAGATCACCCTTACCGGGGATGGAGCTGCCGCCCGTACCGGGCAGACCCTTGCCACCAGGACAGGCAGCGATGAACGCCACGAGGAGTGGCGCGAGCAGGAATCGAGATGCGCGCATGTTGATGTCAGGCCCTTTCTTGAGACCCGCTATCGATACCAAAAAGGCGCCACCAACGTGGCGTTCGCGCTCGGGAAAAGCAGGAAGCTGAGCGTGAGAGGGCGCCGGAGATCACGGACGGGGCAGGCTGCCCCAGGCGCGCGGCGATAGGTACGGCGGATGTGGGTCGCGGACCTCGTCGGCGGCGACGGTCGCCTGCAGGATCAGGCACTCGTCGTTCGGATCGAGCTCGGTGTCCACGACCTCGAAGCTCGGCGTCACGGGAATCATCTGGTCGGGGCCGTCGCGGAACGTATCGACCGGGACAAGCAGGCGCTCCCCATTCGCCCCCTCGAGCGCGACCGAGAACTTGCAGCGCAACGCCTGTCCTGCGGTGAGCTCGACGTGGAGTACGTCGTTCGCGAACGTGCGGCGCACGCGCGGACGCGGTGGAGGCCCCATGCCATAGACCCACGCGGCGGCGTACTCGGTCAGGTCGAGCCCGGTCCGCGTCTCGAGGGCGGTGATGATCTGAGCGACCGACAGCGTGCGCTCGCTGCCGAGCACATCGCGCAGCGCCGCCAGCACCTGGGCCCGCGAGGTCAGGACCTCGAGCTGGCGGAACAGGATGAGCGGCCCGGGGCCGTACACGTCGCCGTAGTAGCTGAGCAGCGGCGGCTGCTCGCCGGGCACGAGGAAGTAGCCCACGCCCACCGAGCCACGCTTCCAGTTGTTGAGCGTCGTGGCCGCGTACGCGGGCGTGGTCTCGCTCTCGAAGACGTAGGTCAGGTACTCGGCCATCGACTCCTTCCAGACGAAGTCGTAGGTGCCCGCGAGCGTCGTCTGGTCACCGGCCCACTGATGGGCGATCTCGTGATTGACCGTGTGGGTGAGCGTGTACAGCGAGGCCGCGAGCGCGTCGGAGAGCACGATGTTGCCGGGATGCTCGAAGCCCGACCAGTAGGTCGGCGCGACGACGATGCGGAGGTCGCTGCCGTATGGGTACGGCCCGATCGTCGTCTCCATGAAGCGCACGAACGCATCGTGCGTCGCGTCGTTCAGCACGGCCGCCGTGCCCGAGCTGATGCGGTCGTACAGCGTGACGTTCGCCGAGCCCCACGTGCCGCGGGACGCCTCGGTCCAGCTCGCCGATGCGCCGAAGCCGAACGTCGAGTACGTCGGTCCGCCCTCGAGCTCGAAGCTGCAGCGGGTCTGCGTCGGTGAAAGCTCGGTGACCACGCCCGAGCACAGCACCGTCTCGGCCTCCGGGTGCGTGATGACAAAGACGTGGTGCGCGAAGGTGCCGGGCCGCGCGTCGCACGGTCCGAACTGGGCGCACCCGCCGACCCAGCTGACCATGTACGTGAACGGGTTGCCGTCCTCGTCGTCGGTGATCGAGTAGCCGACCTGGCTGGGGCCGAGGGTCGCGAGCGGCACGGTCAGCTGCGCCTCGAGCACGGCGGTGTCGCCCGCGGCGAAGGGGACCGCCGCGCATGCCGTGAGCGTGCCGTACGCCACCGTCGTTGCGGTGGCGGCGCCGTCGAGGAGAATCAGCGAGGGCTCCGGCCCGGTGTAGTCGAGCTCGATGCAGGTCCCGGGCTCCTCGATCTGCAGCGTGACGGCGGGACGCGCGACGCGCGTGGTGAGATCGAACTGGTACTCGTAGCGAGTCACGCTCGCGACGGCCAACGTCGGTGGGCCGTCGGGCTCGACGCATTCGCCGTCCGCACAATCGGAGTCGTCGAGGTCGGTCGAGCAATCGCCGTCCATGCACATGGGCGCGTCGCGGTCATCGCCATCGTCATCGCTGTCACCGCCACCGCAGGCGACCAGCACGAGCGAACCCAGGAGCGTGGCCGCGCGCATCAGTTAGGGGCGCTCTCCGTCGACACCGGACGCGCCACTGTCGCCTTGATGTCGAGCCCGAGCTCCTCCTTCAGGAGGTCGGCCTTGCGCAGGAGCTTGTCATCCGTTCGCGTCGGACCGTCCTTCACCACGAGATCGAGCATGAGCGACTCACCCATGCGCGTCACCACGATCTGCTCGACGCGCGAGCGGTGGTCCGTGTCGAGGCCATCGGCGAGCCGAAGGAGGCCCGACAGCTTGCGGAGCTGCGCGCGGTGCTCCTTGGATAGCGTCGACTGGGAGATGAGCTCCTTCGCGCGGGCCGCATCCTTGCGGTTCGTGCGCGCCATGAGGGCCACCATCTCGCGGCCCGTATCGTCGAGGCCGGGCAGGCGGGCCCAGCGGATCATGTACTCGCTGTGCTTGTGGTGGCCGCGCACGTTCACCACCTCGCCGATGTCGTGGAGCAGCGCCGCGACCTCCAGGAGCACCGACGTGTTCGGCGGCAAGCCGTGCACGTCCTGCAGCTGGTGGAAGAGCGTGCGGGCGAGCTGCCGCACGTGCTCGCCATGTGTGGTGTCGTGGTCGACGCGGTTCGCGAAGCTCCGCGCGGCGGTGAGCAGCGCCTTGTCGTGCGCGCCGACCTGGCGGGCCTGCTCGACCTTCGCCGTCTCCGCGAGCTCGAGCAGCACCGCCTCGCGGACGCCGACGCCGGGCGCCATCATGCGGCCCACGCCCAGCTGGCGCGCCGCGGTGGCGAAGACGAGCGCCGCGATGCCCATGACCTCGGCGCGGTCCTTCTTCACGTTGAACTGCGCCATGCGCTGCTCGACGGTCAGCCCGACGATCGAGGGCAGGGCTTTCTCGAGATCCGCGAGGTCCCAGGAGGGCGCGACCGCATCGCCATTGCCGACGATCTTGCCGAGCGCTTCCGCGTTGCCACCGGTGCAGGCCGCGATGGCCCCGTTCACCTGGGCGCCGCGGGCGATGGTCTGCATGAGGGTGGCCGTGTAGCGGCGCACCATGCCGGCCTCGGCATCGCCGATGACCCCGTCGAGGCCGAAGGTCTCCATGAGGCGGACCGTGCCGACGGGCAGGGAGAAGCCTTGCCACTGAGGGGAGCCGTTCGCCTGGAAGTTCACCTCGAGCGACCCGCCGCCGAGGTCGAGGATGGCGCGCGGGCGCATGGACGGGTTCTCGTAGGTAGCGGAGGTCACGGCCTTGCGGACGAGCCGCGCCTCCTCCTCGCCCTCGATCACCTCCAGCTCGATCCCGGCCTCGTGATAGATGCGGTGCAGCAAGACGTCGCGGTTGGAGGCGCCGCGCACGGCCGAGGTCGCCACCGCCCGGTACATCGTCACGCCGTTCGCGTCGAAGCGCTCGCGGAAGTGCACGAAGGCCGCGACGGCGGCGTCGATGGTCGGCGCATCCAGCTCGCCACGCGTGAAGGCGCCGTGCCCCAGGCGCACCGGCATGCGCTCGGCCTCGATCCGCGTCAGCCCATTCCCCGCGTTCATCTCAGCGATGACGACCCGGATCGCATTCGATCCAGCGTCGATGGCGCCGAGGCGCGTGGGGGTCAACATCGGGGGCGAAACTAGCATGCCCGCCGGGATCGTCAGGATGGGGCGGTCAGCCGGCGGCGCCGGTTTTCCGGCGGCGTTTGGATGCTCTTACCGACGAGGCGGACCCTTCATCTTCTCGGGCGCGGCGGGTCCCGCGGTCTCGGGGACCTTGATCTTGTCGGCCGGCGTCACGCCCGAGAGCACCTCGACCTTCAAGCCGTCGGACAGCCCGAGCTTCACATCCCGGCGCACGAACACCTGAGGAGTCGTCTCGACTTCGACGTACGGCTTGTCACCCTCGTACTGGACGAGCGCTTCGCGGATCGCGAGCACGCCCTTGCGCTCCTCGAGAACGATGTCGGCGTTCGCGCTGTAGTTCGCGCGGATCTCGATGCCCTCCCGCTTCGCGACGGCGGCCTTGATCTCGAACTGGATGGCGCCGTCGATGACCTTGCCCTTGGGCGAGATGTACTCGAGCTTGCCGTCGAGCTGCTCCTTCTCGAGAGCCCCCACCTTGATCGCGAGCTTCATGCCCGTCTTGATCTTCGCGACCTCCGCCTCGTCCACCCGGCCCTCGAAGATCATGTCGTCCATGTTGGCGATCGTGGCCACGGTGGTGCCGGCGTTGAAGTTGTTCGCCTGGATCACCGAGAAGCCGACCTTCACGGGCACGTCGATCACCATGCCGTCGACCGTCGCCGTGACCACCAGCGTCGACGACTTGCCGGCGCCCCGCGTGGCCCCTTCCTTCACGAGCTGACTCTGGCTCTGCGCGGCCGCGAGCTCCTGCTTGCGCAGCGCGAACTGCGTGCGGAACTGGGCGACCTCGGCTTCGGCCACGACGCCCTTCGCGAGGAGGTCTTCGTTGCGGGCCAGCTCGCGCTTCGCGTTATCGAACGCGATCTTCGCGCTCTGCACCGTCGACTCGGCCTGGTTGACCTGCATCGCGTCGGCGATGATGGCGATCTTTCCGAGCGCGGCGCCTTGCTTCACCTTCGCGCCCGGCTGCACGTAGAGCTCGGACAGGACGCCCGAGACTTTCGGCTTCACCTCGACCTCCTCGCGCGGGACGATCGAACCGGTCGCGACGGTCTTCTTCACGATGTCCGTCGTCTCCGAGCCCTCCGTCTCGAACACCACCGGCTTCTTCTGGGATTGCCGGTAGAGGAACGTGAACGTGGCAAGGATCGCGGCGAGCGCGAGCAGTCCGAGGAGCCAGCCAACTATCTTCTTCATAATCGTTACTCGGCCCGCAGGGCCTCGATGGGCTTGATCGATGCAGCGTGGGCCGCCGGCATGATGCCGGCAAGTCCACCCGCACCCACGAGCACGGCGACGGCGACGAGCGCTGTCGACAGCGGGACCTCGGGCGGGCCGAACGGCACGTTCGTGGCGTGCTCGAGCACGACGCCCGCGAGCGCGAGCAGCCCCACACCAGCGGCCATGCCCATGAGCCCGGCCAGCGCCGTCAGGACCACCGCTTCCTTCATCACCATCGCGACGATCGAAGCCGGCGTGGCGCCGAGGGCCTTGCGCACCCCGATCTCCTTCGTCCGTTCCTTCACCGTGATGAGCATGATGTTTGACACCCCGATGACGCCGGCGAGCAAGGTCAGCATGCCGACGACCCATCCGACCAGCGCGATGGCCGTGAAGATGCCGCCGATCTTCTCGAAGACCTGGAACATGTTGAACGAGCCGATCGCGAGCTCGTCGGTCGGGCTCACGCGATGGCGCTGCTTGAGGATCGACCGGACCTGCGTCTCGACCGCCGGCCCCGCGAAGCCGGGCTTGGCCGTGAGCGCGAAGAAGCCGACCCGGTTCCCCATGTTGAAGGAGGCGCGCATCGTCGTGAACGGGACGTACACCGTCAGGGCGTCGCGCTCGCCCTCGCGGCCGGTGCGCAGCGTCTTCATCACGCCGACCACCTGGAAGTAGACGCCGCTGATCTTGATGTACGTGCCCACGGGGTCGACGTCGGGCGGGTACAGCTCGTCGCGCACGAGGTTGCCGATGACCGCGACCTTGCGCTGCTCGAGGATGTCGCGCTGGTTGATGAAGCGCCCGGCCTCGTAGCCGAAGGCAATGATGCGCGTGAGGTCGGGATAGTCGCCGTAGACCTGGAACGAGCCGCTCTTGCTCTCGTAGGCGACCGTGAACCCGCTCTGCCAGCCGCCGAGCTGGATGCGAGGCGCGACCGCGTCGACGGCCGGCAGGCGCCGGATCGGCTCGATGTCATCCATCGTGAACTGGATCTCGCGGCCGGTCGGAAGACCGTCGTAGCTCTCCGTCGTGGCCTGCCCCCAGACGAACAGCATGTTGGTCGCGAGGCCCTTCATCTGCCGGCGGCTACCGGTCTCGAGCGAGCTCGCAAAGCCGAGCATCGCCATGAGCATCAAGATTCCCCAGAACACGCCGAACGCCGTCAGGAACGTGCGCAGCTTGTTCGAGCGCAGCGTCGCCCAGATCTCCTTCCACTTGTCGAGATCGAACATCTACTGATCCCGCAGCGAGTGGATGGGGTTGACGCGCGCCGCGGCACGGGCGGGGAAGTAGCCGGCGAGGGCGCCGCACACGATCAGAAACACCGTCGCCGAAACGCCGGTCGACAGCTCGATGCTCGGGTTCCGGATCGAGTCCGCGGCCACGACCTTCGAGAGCAGGGCGAGCGCGCCGACGCCGCCGGCGAGCCCGAGGAGGCCCGCGATACTCGTGAGGAATACGCTCTCTTGCACGATCATCGCGACGATCGAGCCGGGCGTCGCGCCGAGCGCCTTGCGCACGCCGATCTCCTTCGTGCGCTCCTTCACCGCGATCATCATGATGTTCGAGACGCCGACGACGCCGGCCGCGAGGGTGCCGAGGCCGATCACGCCGATGAACACGGCGATCATCCAGAAGATCTGGCCGAAGCGCTGCGCGCCCTCGACGTTGTTGCGGACGCGCGCCGCCTGCTTGTCGGTCGGGTCGAAGTCGTGCCGCGCGGCGAGCTCGGCGACGATGCCGCCCAGGATGCGCTCGGTCTCGGCGACGTCCGTCGTCGTCAGCTCCATCTCCAGCTTCCCGAGCTTGTCCTCGCCGTTGTAGGCGAGCTGCGCGGTCGACGCGGGGATGTAGATGCGGCGCTCGCTGTCGGTGCCGTTCTGATGGGTGAACACGCCGATGACCTGGTACGGCACGCCCGCGACCTCGATCCACTGGCCGATCGGATCCTCGTCGGGCTCGAACAGGAAGTCGATGGCCGTCTTGCCCACGACGGCGGACTTTCGCTTCTGGGCGATGTCGACCTCGTTCATGAACCGGCCGGCGACCATCGTGTGCGGCTCGAGGTAGTAGCGGTTCGGATACGTGGCCTCGATCTGGAACGGGTTTGCTTTCGTGCCCCGCTTGGTCAACCACGTGCTCGCCGACTCGATGAAGTGCTCCGCGCTCGGGTGCGAGATGCCATCCTGCGCGCGCAGGTACGTGTAGTCGGCGTTCGTGAACTCGATGCGACGGCCCACGTCGTAGCCGCCGAATGGCACGGAAGTCTTTCCGATCCGGATGAAGGCCGCGTTCGCGGACTCGCGCGAGAAGTTGAAGCGCATCGCGTTCTGCAGCCCGTTGCCGAGGCCGAGCAGGAACACGAGCACGAAGATGCCCCAGCCGACGCTGAGCATCGTGAGCATGGTCCGCAGCTTGTTGCGGCCCATCGTGATGAAGACCTCGGTCCAGCGGTCGATCGAGACGAGGTCGCGCCCGTTCGCGGCCAGCACGAACACCATATGCGCCAGCGCATAGAGCACCGGCGACAGGAGCGCGAGCACGGCGAAGGTCGCCCACGGGTGCGCTGCAATCCACGCGAGCATCTAGGCCGCCGCTTCGCCCTCGTCGTCGACGACCTTGCCGTCGCGCAGGCGGATCGTTCGCTGCGTGCGCGCCGCGACCTCCGGATCGTGCGTGACGACGAGCACCGTGATGCCCGTAGCGTGAATCTCCGACAGCAGGTCCATGATCTGCTTGCTCGTCGTGGTGTCGAGGGCGCCCGTCGGCTCGTCGGCGAGGATCAGCCGCGGCTTGCCGATGAGCGCGCGCGCGATAGCGACACGCTGCTTCTGACCACCCGACATCTCCGACGGGAGGTGCTCGGCCCAGTCCCGCAGTCCGACCCGCTCGAGGTACTGCAGGGCCACCTGGTTGCGCTTTCGCCGCGAGACGCCCTGGTAGTAGAGGGGGAGGGCGACGTTTTCGAGCGCCGTCTTGAACGGCAGCAAGTTGAAGGACTGGAAGACGAAGCCGATGAACTTGTTGCGGTACGCGGCGGCCTTGCTCTCGGAGAGGTCCTTGATGAGCGTGTCCCCGAGGCGGTACTCGCCGCTGTCGTAGTCGTCGAGGATGCCGAGGATGTTCAGCAGCGTGGACTTGCCCGATCCGGACGCGCCCATGATGGCCACGAACTCGCCGTCCTGGACCTCGAAGTCCACATCCCGAAGCACGTGCAGGCTGTGCGTCGCGATGCGGTAGTACTTGTTGATCTTCGAGAGCCTCAGCACCCGGAGGCGAGCCTAGCTCAGGTCGCGAGCGAGTCGAGGGCCTCGTCCAGGGTCGCAGGTGTCGCGGGGGCCAGAACGAGGTTGCCGGCGGCCGCCTCGACCACGACGGCGGGCGCCTGATCGCACCGGTCAAGGCACTCGACGGGAGTGATGGTGAAGGACTGTGTACGGAGGTGCCGCTCGACCAGGTGGTCGAGGAGGTCGAGCGCCCCGTACCGCTGGCAGGTGCCGGCACAGACCCGGACGACCGGGCCCGTGCTGGGCGCGACCGCGAGCTCCGTCGCGAGCGGGATCGCCGCGAGGTAGTGGCTGGGCGGGCGACCGCGATCTTCGGCGAGCTCGGCGAGGGCGGGAATGGCGACGGTCTCGTCGACTGCGATCTCTTCGAGCTCGAGCCCCATCGACGCGAGGCGTCGCAGCTCGATGTCTTCGTGCGTCGGCGATCGTGTTGGTGTCTTGTTACCCATGGCTAATTCGACGGGGCGAAGTTGAGCGGGTAGAGCACCTGCACGTTGCTGCTCGGCGCCTTCTCGAGCTTCTGCTTCTCGACCTCGGCGATGATGCACTGGTTCAGCGGCGTGTCGTTCAGGTCGTTTCGCGCCGTGCGCACGTTCTTGAACTGCCCCGACGAGGCTTCGATGATGAAGTCGAGCATGATCATGCCCTTGAGCTTGCGGTTCGCTTTCAGCGCCGTCTCGTAGCAGGCGCTGATCGGCGACTGCGTGGACTGCATCTTGGCGGAGATCGCGGTGCGGGTCTCCTCGCCCATGCCGGAGCTCTTGCACGCGCCGGCCGCGGCGACCGAGGCGAGGACGAAGAGAAGAGAGAGCTTAGTCATCCTGCACCACCGTCTTCTTGGGGCCCTGCTTGGTGATGTTGAACTCGACGCGGCGATTGACCTCGCGGCCCACCTCGTCGTCGTTGCTGGCGAGAGGACGATCCGGGCCGAAGCCCTTCGCGACCATGCGCGACTTCTTCACGCCCTTCTTCTCCAGGTACTTCACCACCGAATCCGCGCGCCCCTGCGAGAGCTTGCGGTTGATGTTCGCGCTCCCGGTCGAGTCGGTGTGACCCTCGATCTGGATCTCCTCGATCTGCTCGTTCTGGAGCAGCACCGTGGCGACCTCGTCGAGGAGTCCGAACGACGCGGGCAGGATCTCGGTCTTGCCGACCTCGAACTGCACCTTGTCGGCGATCGTGATGCTCGACGCCGTCAACACCACGCGGGCCGGGCCCGGAGGCGGACGTGTCGCGGTGATGTCGAGAGGGGGAAACGGATCCTGCTGGACCGTGAACAGCGAGCAGCCGGACGCCCCGGCCGCCAGGATCGCTGCGAGAAGAGCTCGTCGCATGTGCGCATCGTCGTGTTACGAGTGCGCGTGATCAAGGTCCACCACCTGGAAATGTCGCGCTCGACGCGTGTGCTCTGGATGCTCGAAGAGCTGGAGCTGCCCTACGAGATCGTGAAGTACGCTCGCGACCGAGAGACCAGTCTCGCGCCCAAGGAGCTCGAGGCGATCCATCCGCTGGGGAAGTCCCCTGTCATCGTCGATGGCAATACGACCATCGCGGAGTCGGGGGCGATCCTCGAGTACCTCTCCGA
>LNFM01014123.1_pt1 | contig 11645 bp, 7 predicted proteins | sample 596031 | NCBI WGS metagenome assembly LNFM01 (sample SAMN04254537, study PRJNA301005) | activated carbon metagenome | isolation source: dual media filters at the Ann Arbor, Michigan drinking water treatment plant | place: USA: Ann Arbor | reverse complement strand
TTCCAAGGCCAGCCCGCCCCCGTGCCGCCAACCGATCCGACCGCGCCGATATGAACGCTATCGTCCCGCAACCCATTGCCAATCTTCCGTGGCGGATCATTATAATTTTGATGGCGCTCGTAGGCTTTGGCGCGACGGTGCTCTATTCTGCGGCGGGGGGAAGCTTCGAGCCGTGGGCGGGCAAGCATGTTGTACGCTTTCTGCTTTATCTCGCGATGGCGCTGGTCATGTCACGGCTGTCGTTGGATTTCTGGAAGAATATCACCTTCCCGGTGTATCTCGTTCTGCTGATTATGTTGTTGGCGGTCGAGCTCATGGGCTTTGTCGGCGGCGGTAGCAGGCGCTGGATCGACCTTGGTATCATTTCGCTTCAGCCGTCCGAGTTGATGAAGCCGGTGATGGTACTGGCGGCGGCGTGGTTTTTTGATCGGTTACCACCAAACAGGATTTACGGTTTTGACGCAGTCTGGCCGGTCGTGGCTTTACTCATCCTGCCTAGCATATTGGTCATCATCCAGCCCGATTTCGACGCCGCCATTGCTTATGCCTTTGGGCTCGGAGTGGTAGCGTTCATGGCGGGGTTACCGCTAATATACTTCATCGGAGCCGCCGGTTCGGTCGCTGTCATCGCGCCGCTGGTCTATTTTTTCGGAATGAAGCCGTATCAGCAGGACCGGGTGCTGATCTTCCTCAACCCGGAAAATGACCCGCTCGGAGCAGGCTACCATATTACCCAATCGAAAATCGCGATTGGTTCGGGCGGAATCTTCGGCAAAGGCTTCGGCAATGGTACGCAGAGCCACCTTGATTATTTGCCCGAGGGTCATACCGATTTTGTCTTCGCAACCATGGCCGAAGAATGGGGAATTATCGGCGGTTTCTTCATTCTGGGGCTTTACTTCCTGCTCATGCGCTGGGGAATGAATGTCGCGATGGAAAGCAAGACGCGTTACGGCCAGTTGGTCGCGGCGGGCCTGACGTGCACGATCTTCTTCTACATAATGATCAACCTACTGATGGTCGTGGGCCTCGCTCCGGTTGCCGGTATTCCCTTGCCATTCGTAAGTCATGGCGGCTCTTCAATGCTGACGATGATGATCTGTGTCGGAATCATCATGTCGATCGAGCGCCATCCCGGCGCCAAGCGCGGCCAATTCAACTAGGCGAGTTATCGTGCGCTTGACAAAAGCGCCGAATCCCATCAAAGGCGGCGCTCCAAACGGCGCTGGACATCTGGACGCGCCTTAATGGGGACGCTTAGCTCAGTTGGTAGAGCAGCTGACTCTTAATCAGCGGGTCGTGGGTTCGAACCCCTCAGCGTCTACCATTTTTTCAATGGCTTATATTAAATAAGAAATTGGAATTTTCTACCCGACTACCACATAGCTACCACGTTATGGGGTAAGCTGTGGGATACAGAATTGCATTACAATATCCCAGGTCGCCAAGCTAACTGCGGCAGCACCTTCAAATGGACTAGTGCGAACGGCGAGTTTTGGGCCGTCTCCTGCCTGTCCGGTCCCGATCGCGATATCCCGGAAAGCCGCACTTCGTTGAAGCGAAAAGCTTCGTTAGGACTCGACAACAATTCGAATGTCCGGATGCTCCGACGAAAGGGCCAACAGCGGCTGTTCGTTCAAGTTCCCCTTCGGGGCCGTTTTAGGCCGGCGCCAGGAGCCTGATCGGCAACAGCATTGGTGCTTCAATCAAGTGCGCTTGCGAAGTCCAGGAGGATCGCGGTGGAGATCAGGCCGAAGAAGATCATCGCCACGACCAGTGCCACGATCCGCACCACGCCCGGCCTCAGTGGCGCGTCGAGCAACCGGCGGTTGAGGCGGATCAGCAGCCCCGAATAAAGGAACATCATCAGTGCCGAGACCGAGCCTGAGATGACCAGCAGCAGCAGCGGCTGGGACATGCCTGCGACGATCAACAGGACGCCGAGCGCAACCACGGTCCAGACGATGATGGCGTATACCGCGCTTTCGCTCCGGCCCGTTCTGTAGCTGGTGTGCACCACGTCCGCTGCCAGCCGACCGGTTACATCGACCACGCCGACCGCAACCATGAACAGGGAGAAGGCGCCGACAATCCAGAAGAAGCGGCCGAACCAGCCGCCGACACGCTCCGACAGAAGCTCGCCTTGCAGCGCTAGGAACGAAATGTCGCGCGGCAGATCCTCGCGGCCGCCGAGCAGGACGTGCGCCAGCAGCGAAGTGAACAGGATGGTGGCCAATGTGATCGCCACGAAGGTCGCCAATTGCTCAATATTGGCAAAGCGCCACCACGCGCGCCAACGCTCAAGCGCCTCGGGATCGGGCACGAACCGCCAGCCAGTGCCCGGCGTCGCGATCGGCTCACCGAGCAGCGGGCTCTCGATCCGAGAAGCATGGGCTCCCATACCGAGCCCCTTGTCCCGGATCCAGTTAGACTGACACAGGTTTGCAGGGCCGCCGGCGCCAGCGAAGGCGATCGCGCTGAGCAGAAGCGCCCAGCCGAGCTCGGTCACCGGCCAGGCCGGCTGCGCGATCATAGCCGGAGCTTCGGCCCATGCACCGGCTGGAATCGCGAACACGACAGCGACAACGATCAGAACGACGATCGCGGCCGCCTTGATCGACTGGGTTCGCTCAAGTGTGCGATAGACGATCGGCGACAAAGTTAGGATCAGCCCGACCGCGATGAGGATGCCGATCGCGATCCACCGCACCTCGCCGCCGACCAAGTAGCTGATCATCGTCGCCGAACTGGTCGCCCAGCCCGGCCACAAGGTGACCATCCCTGTCATCAGCACGAAGATGAGACCCCAATGGCGACCGAGGCGGCTGAAGCCGGTCAGCACGGTCTCTCCAGTCGCCAGCGTGTAGCGCTCGATCTCCATATTGAGGAAATATTGCAGCGCGATCCCGATCATCGCCGCCCATAGGAAGACTAGGCCGACCTGGCTCGCAATATAGGGGAATAGGATGAACTCGCCCGAGCCGAGCCCCGCTCCGGAGGCGACGATGCCGGGGCCGATGATATGCCGCCACGACGCTGGCGGTTCTGGCAGTTCGGCAATCCTGAGCGGCGCGAGCGCACCGGAATGACTGGAAGAGGCGAGACGCGCGCCCGCAGAATCGTCGATGGCATCGTCGGTCATGTTTGTTTCCCCCCGGCTTGCAACTTTCGCGATGTTCTGCGCCCAGGCGGGTGGTGTCAACCCAATCCGGAAGTCAGCTAAGGGTGCGGTTAGCGGACGTGAACGAGCCGAAAATCCAGAGCAAGACACACGTCACCTTTTCAGTCTTTCAACTCGCCGCCTAAGATAATCTGGCTAGTTTTTCTTATGTATGTGCGGTTCCCGTTGTCGATGTGAAATGTTGAGGGTCTGCTATTCAAGCGCGGCATAGACGTCTGCCATGAGACAGTGCGGGATTGGTGGAAAAGGCTTGGGCCAATGTTTGCTGGCGAAATTCGGCGGCAGCAATTGTCGCGCATACGAGGCTTCATGAACGAACGGCGGCATGCGGGATCAGCTTGCGAGCATTGGAACGACGGAGATTGGGCGCGAACCAGAACGACTGTAAATGGGCCGTGAGCTGACATTCCGCTATCCCGGCCGATCGGTTAATTATCAAACACGAAGTCGTCGTTGCGGGCACCGGCAAACGCATGCTGATAAAATTAACCGAAACATCTGGCAAAGCTATGTGCGAAAAAGCTTTGAACCGGCTCTTCAACCATCGCAAACGCCACATCTGATCCAGTATAAGAATATTCTCTCAAAAAAGCACTCCGCTCCCGGACCTGCGCCACGATGTTGGTTTCAGGACAATATAAAATGAGATCGGGATTGAAAATCCAGGTGTCGATATGCGATAAACGGCGATGCATCCGTTACCGCCAACCGCCGTAGTTGCGTTATCGTAATGCCTATCGGCAATGTTAAGACTGTAGAAAGCGAAACCCGCACATAGTGTATGAAGTTGAGCAGAGGTCGCACTCATGAGTAGCAAAATAAAGAGACGTAAAGTCGGAGTTGGGACTTCAATCATCTTTGCAATTTCGCTTTCGGCTTGTGGAGGTGGCGGGGTAAGCTCGACCCCGGTCCCTCCAATTGTAGTTGCGCCACCTGCCCCGCCCCCACCTTCGCCATCACCACCACCTCCTCCTCCTTCTACAGCGAATTTTGCCACTGCTGAATTCAACCGGTCGGACGGTCCGGGGTATCACGGTGCTATTGCGGCATATCAAGCAGGTGCGACTGGAGCGGGCGTCACGGTAGGCGTTATTGATTCCGGTATTGATCCAAACAGCCATGAATTTACCGGGCGAATTCATCCGTCATCGGCCGATGTTACGACAGGCGGGCGTGGCCTTGGCGATGACGATGGTCATGGCACAGCGGTAACACGCGTGCTGGCGGCAGCAAAAGACAATCGCGATATGCACGGCATCGCTTACAATTCTATGATATTGGCGTTGCGAGCCGACCAGCCCGGTAGCTGTACAACAGCGGATCCGGGCGAACAGGAAGCCAATTGCTCTTTTTTCGATTCTGCCATTGCGACCGGCATTAATCGCGCAGTCGACACAGGCGCGCGGGTTATAAATATTTCGTTGGGTGGACCCGCTGGCGCGACGCAGTCAATGCGTGCAGCCGTCGATCGTGCCACCCGGGCTGGCGTCGTGATTGTCGTTTCAGCTGGAAACGAGGGTAACGATGTTAATCCCAAATATGACCCCAATAACCCCAGCCCCTTCTCACAGTCCATCGTCGCGACTGGCAACGGCCTCGTAATCATCGCTGGTTCGGTTAACGACCAAGGCGCTATTTCGGATTTCAGCAACAAGGCTGGGGCATCTCAAAATGTCGTACTGTCGGCGCTTGGCGAAGGCGTCTGCTGTGTCTATGAAAACGACGAAATCCTGAGGTTTCAGGAAAACGGTCAGACCTTCGTACGTGTGTTTAATGGCACCTCATTTTCGGCGCCGCAAATTGCGGGAGCTGCCGCTTTACTTGCACAAGCGTTTCCAAACCTGAGCGGCAGACAGATTGTCGATCTACTTTTGACGCGTGCCCGCGATGCAGGTGACGCCGGAACCGATGCGGTTTACGGGCGAGGCATATTGGACATCGCCCGTGCTTTTGCACCTGCCGGAACAACGTCGCTTGCCGGGACGACATCGATTGTGCCGCTAGACGGTAACGGCGGAACGACGTCGGGGCCAATGGGCGATGTCGCAATGACAAACCGTCCAGTGAATGCGGTGATACTCGACAGCTATGGACGGGCATATGACATCGATCTTGCGCATGGCTTGAATGCAACCGCGCCGCGACTTCGCCTGACGCCCGCATTGGTCAATCAAGGCCGGTCAATCAGTGCGTCTGCCGGTACGACCCAGATTGCATTCTCGATCAGCGAAAGCAGTGCTGGCGGCGCCAATATCGTGACTTTAGCCTTGTCCAGCGGCCAGGAACGGCAGGCACAGATTTTGGCAGGGCGAGTAAGCGCGGCAATCGCCACGGATACTCGGTTCAGCGTCGGTATCCGGCAAACGGCGGCAAGCCAGGTTGTCGCATTACAGAATATGGCAAGTGGTGCATTTCTGACTGCAAGTGACGCAAGGCTTGAAGGCGGATTTGAACGGAATCCCAGCGATTCCTTTGCGCTTCGCCAATCCTTTGGCTCCTTTGGGTTGACCGCAAGTGTCGAACGCGGCGAGTCTAGATTACATGAACGCGCAAGCGCCGAGTTCGTTCGAAACAGCAACAATCTATATCCCTATTCAACATTGGGCATGTCGCTTGACCGGCAGATTGGGCCGGCGAAACTTGCCATTGGTGCAAGCTGGATGCGCGAAAATGAGACCATCTTGGGCGCGCGGTTTGCAAATTTCATCGGGCAGGGCGGCGCGCGCAGCCTGTTCATCGATGGCAATGGCCAAATGCAATTGGGGAGTAAATGGACATTTGGCGCCGCTTGGCGGCAGGGTTGGACCTATGCAAATTCTGGCGCCTCGATTTCAGGAGAGAGCCTGCTCAAAACCAATGCGTTTTCATTCGATGTTACGCGCGCCGATGCCTTCGGGTTCGGCGACCGGCTGGCATTTCGGATCGCGCAACCTTTGCGTGTCGCGAGTGGCGGCCTCGCACTCAACGTGCCGGTGGCGTATGACTATGCGACGCTGACGCCTTCCTTCGGCGTTCGCCGTTTCGGCCTTGCACCTAGTGGGCGCGAAATTGCCAGTGAAGTCGCTTGGTTGTTGCCGATTAGCGGCGGTTATTTCTCTTCGAACTTATTCTGGCGGCAGGAGCCGGGCCATTTTGAAAATACGCCCGATGACGTTGGCGTGGCCTTCAGTCTGCAATTCGAATTTTAGTGGGACAAAGCTTTTCGTCCCAAAACAAAAGAGCGTCGGAATTGGTCTCCATCTTACAAAATTACAGTCTGTTTGGATCTACTAGGATCTTGGCAAATTAGGCGCAATGTAAGCTTAGTCTTGCGTGGTGAGGTCAGCCCCGCTTTTCATGGGGCAGCGCTAATCTCGTTGATCCAAACGAAACCCGCAAAGCATATGTCGCAGCATTACGCGCTGCCGATGCGCATGACCTTGCACCGCTCATAGCGTTTTCTCGCTCTTAATGCGCATATGCGTGGCAGATGCATCCGAAGATTTTAGACGCTCATCAAGGCAGCACGAAGCTGGAGATCAGCCGCAACCCGGAAATGTCGATCCACGCCCGCTTGGCGGCGCGAATAGCCTGTTGAGTCACCAACCAGCGCGGATGCCTGCGGCCAGAAGGTCTATCACTGCGCCAGCTGCGCGCAGTCACGAGCAAGTGGGCATGGGCCAGGACTTCGCCCGGCTTGTAGTGGATGGCCCAGTCTGCAATCATGCCCTGACTTGGGAGGTGTTCGTTGCAGAATGTCTTGACGTGATGTTTCCAATCGCTTGGATACTTCTCCGGCGGCAAGCTGAGAATTGTTCATCAATCTTAGCAACGGAAAAATTTTGACGGGAGATGTCAGATGAGTTGAAGGCGATCGCGTCGGCGTTCAACTGGCGAGCCAGTCTCCATTCTGCAATTCACTAATGGTGCATTGCAATAGAGCGCAGTCCGACAGGCTTTAAAAATTAGTTTTACAAGGCATCTCTCCATCAAAGGATGGAACGATGCAACTCGTCTGCTGTTCTCACCGTGTCGCGGAAGCTGCGAGGAAAATCATCATGCTGGATTGTTTAATCGTTGGTGCCGGGCCGGCAGGCTTGACCGCTGCCATTTATCTAGCCCGTTTTCATTTAAAAGTCGCGATTGTCGATGCCGGTCAAAGCCGGGCGCTTTGGATACCCGAAACCCATAATCACGCAGGATATCCCGACGGGATCAGCGGCCCGGCATTGCTTGACCGGATACGGCAACAGGCCGTGCAATATGGCGCACAGATTTGGAATGGGCGGGTTTCCGAACTCGGCAAGGAAGATAGCGTTTTTACGGTAAAATATGGTGATGATAAGATTAAGACGTTGAATGTTTTGCTCGCCACCGGGGTAGTCAATCGGCGTCCAAACATGGATGACGATCTGCACGAAAAGGCACTCGCCTCAGGCGGATTACGCTATTGTCCGATATGCGATGGTTATGAGGTTACCGACAAGAAAGTTGCCGTCATCGGAACGGGTAAGCGCGGTTTGTCAGAGGCGGAATTTCTACGCAGCTATACCCGCGATGTCACGCTTATCAGTTCTGACGGACCGCATGACTTCGACACTGATCAAGAAAGTGCTGCAACACGGCTGGGCATTGAATTGGTGGATGGACCCGCTAAAATTGAGCGATTAACGGACAACGGTGTCGTTGTTAGCGTTGGAGAAAGCGAACTTAGTTTTGCGTCGATTTATCCGGCCATGGGGTCAGATGTGAATAACATGTTGGCCAAAATGCTTGGCGCGAGATGCGGTGAAGATGGCGGAATTTCAGTCGACACCCACCAACGAACATCCGTACCAGGGCTATATGCCGCTGGGGATGTTGTGATCGGTCTCGACCAGATCAGCCATGCGATGGGTGAAGGCGGCGTCGCGGCAGTCACCATCCGAAACGACATCGCCAAAAGCCGGTCACTTTTAAGGAACGGCGGCGACGGAAGATAATTGATTTACCGCTCACATCCGGGATGGCACCCGCTAGACCCTATCCGTCGAGCATCCGCCAAGCGAAATGAGTTGCGTGCTAGAAGTAAGCAACGAGAATGAGGTCGTCGGTGCGGCATTGCTTCGTACGGCGGGCAAACCGATGCACGGCACCGTCTACTTTTGACAACGAGCATTCGATTGCCCGGCTGAAATTATGAGGCCTTTGCAGAATTATTTTAATGGTTTGCGAGACTACACTGACTTGTGCAGCCTGTTCTGGTCGATGGAGAAGCTAAATTGCTCGAAGGCGTGACCGACGGCAATCTGTGCATCACCGACAGCTGGCCAGGGCAAATGCGGACCGTCTGGGGCGACCATGACCGGTTTTCCAGACCTATTTCACCACGTATCCTGGCAAATATTTTACCGGTGACGGGTGCAGCCGCGATGAGGACGGATATTACTGGATTACCGGCCGAGTCGATGATGTGATCAACGTTTCGGGCCACCGCATGGGCACCGCCGAAGTAGAAAGCGCGCTCGTCGCGCATGCTAAAGTCGCTGAGGCAGCAGTGGTCGGCTTTCCGCACGAGATCAGGGGACAGGGCATCTACACCTATGTCACGCTCAACGCCAACGAGGAGGAAACACCCGAAATTCGCGCCGACCTGATCAAATGGGTCCGCCATGAAATCGGCCCCATTGCAACACCCGATGTCATCCATTTTGCGCCGGGCCTCCCCAAGACACGGTCGGGCAAAATCATGCGCCGGATCCTGCGCAGGATTGCCGACGGCGATGTGTCCAACCTGGGGGACATACCGACGCTTGCCGATCCGTCGGTCGTTGAATATTTAGTGGAATCTCGTACCGTCGCGATATGACGGTCCATGGAGCCTCAGCAATAATCTAAAGACCGTCATTGTTGTTGTCGCGGCGTCATAAGCGGAATTCGCGCTACGACCCTAGCCAAAACTGCATGCTAACAAATGTCAAATGCGCGTTGCGTCGGGATTTTATGCGGTCTAGGGCAAGGGCATGCGGGATTGTTCTCAATGCGTTGTCCGAAACCGGGCTATATGTGCGGCACTGACGCATGACGAACTTGACGCTCTCAGCCAGTTCGGACGAAAGCAACGCGTCATCCGGGGCCAGACATTGGTTTGGGAAGGCGATGACTCGCTTATTGTTGCGAATGTCATTTCTGGTGTTCTCAAAGTATCGATGAGTATTTCAGACGGCCGCGAACAGATTGTCGGTGTGGTTTTCCCAGGCGATTTTATCGGCAGGCCTTTCGGGCAGCAAAGTCCTTATAGTGTCACTGCGCTCAACGACGCCGAATTGTGTATTTTTTCGCGATCGAACTTTGACGCATTTGCGCGAAGTCACCCGGCGCTTGAGCATAAATTGCTCCAACGCACGCTGGAAGAACTGGACCGAGCCCGCGAATGGATGCTGCTGCTTGGCAAAAAGACTGCTACCGAACGTATCGCGACACTCTTACTTGAAATGTCGAGTCGCTTGGGCGAGACTGGCTGCTCAGTCGAGCAGAGTGAATTAAACGAGTTTGCGTTGCCGTTTGACCGGCAGCAAATGGGCGATGTACTCGGGCTGACTATCGAAACGGTAAGTCGTCAGCTGTCCCGCCTGAAGGCCGATGGCGTCATCGGCCTTCCCGACCGCCGCATGGTGTCGATCCAGGATCGACGCCGTTTGCAGGATATGTCTGCCGCCGCTTGAGGCGCTGTTTTTCTATGCTGCGCCGCCGCATGACAACCAAAGGAGCCGTCATTTTTCGGCTCGGGGAAAGACTATGGATAAGCTTGTAACACGCGTCGGCGTGTTGTTCGTCGTTGCGCTTTTGGCCTTTGTCGCAATGGTATTGGGTGTCGATCAGGCCTTCTCTGTTCATATGGGGATTGCCTGCTTCGCCGCGTTGATCGCGATGGCAGCGGCGATGAACAAATTCGATTTTGTCGCTCAACGCTTTCCGGTGCTCAACGGGCCGGCAGCTCAGTCGCGGTACGACGACGATCCGATCCGTTGGGGCGTGATCGCAACTTTATTTTGGGGCATCGCCGGGTTTCTGGTCGGGCTGATCATCGCGCTTCAGCTCGCGTTCCCGGCGCTGAACCTCAATCTGGAATATACGACATTCGGCCGCCTGCGTCCGCTGCATACATCGGCGGTGATTTTTGCATTCGGAGGCAATGCGTTGATCGCAACGAGTTTTTACGTTGTCCAGCGCACTTGCCGGGCGAGACTCGCTTTCCCCGGGCTCGCCCGTTTTGTTTTCTGGGGCTATCAGCTGTTCATCGTACTGGCCGCCACCGGCTATCTGATGGGCGTGACCGCCGCAAAGGAATATGCCGAGCCTGAATGGTATGTCGATATCTGGCTGACGATCGTCTGGGTCAGCTATCTTGCGGTCTTTGTCGGCACCATCGTGAAGCGCAAAGAGCCGCATATCTATGTCGCCAACTGGTTTTACCTAAGCTTCATAATCACTATCGCGATGCTGCATCTGGTCAATAATATGGCGATGCCAGTCAGCTTTCTGGGTTCAAAAAGCTACAGCGCGTTTGCGGGCGTGCAGGACGCGCTGACCCAGTGGTGGTATGGCCATAATGCAGTCGGTTTCTTCCTGACCGCCGGTTTCCTCGCCATGATGTATTATTTCGTGCCGAAGCAGGCCGAGCGTCCGGTCTATTCCTACCGGCTGTCGATCGTCCATTTCTGGTCGCTGATCTTCCTCTATATCTGGGCCGGGCCACACCATCTGCATTATACCGCTTTGCCCGACTGGGCGCAGACGCTCGGCATGGTGTTCTCGATTGTCCTGTGGATGCCAAGCTGGGGCGGAATGATCAACGGCCTGATGACGCTGAACGGCGCATGGGACAAGATCCGTACCGATCCCATCATCCGCATGATGGTAATGGCACTCGCATTCTACGGCATGTCGACCTTCGAAGGGCCGATGCTGTCGATCAAGGCCGTCAACAGCCTGTCGCATTATACCGACTGGACAATTGGTCACGTGCACAGCGGCGCATTGGGCTGGAATGGCATGATCACCTTTGCCTGCCTCTATTATATGTTCCCGCGCCTCTGGGGCCGGACACGCATGTATTCGCTGCGGATGATCAACTGGCATTTCTGGCTCTCGACGCTTGGAATCGTTTTCTATGCCTCTGCGCTTTGGGTAGCCGGGATCATGCAGGGCCTGATGTGGCGTGAATATGGGGCAGACGGCTATCTCGTTTACTCGTTCGTCGAAACGGTGACCGCGATGTTCCCGATGTATCTCATCCGTGCCTTTGGCGGGCTGCTCTATCTCTGCGGTGCGCTCATCATGGTCTACAATGTGTGGATGACTGTTGCGGGCAAAATCCGCGTCGAAAAGGCAATGACCGAAACGCCTTATGATCCCGACGCCGACCGTCCCTATGTTGCCGTTCCGGCCGAATAAGGAACAACGATAATGACAAACACCACCAAAACCGGAATGTTCAGCCACA
>LNFM01011894.1_pt1 | contig 11646 bp, 12 predicted proteins | sample 596031 | NCBI WGS metagenome assembly LNFM01 (sample SAMN04254537, study PRJNA301005) | activated carbon metagenome | isolation source: dual media filters at the Ann Arbor, Michigan drinking water treatment plant | place: USA: Ann Arbor | reverse complement strand
GGCGGGGTTGGCCAGCCGCAATTGTTTGGGCTGGCGCACGCGCTCTTCGGCCCAGGCCATGAGATCGGCGTTGAACGGGTCGCCGATCACCAGCAGCAGGTCGCCACCGTCGACGCCGCTGCGCATCAGCAGGCATTCGCGCTGCAGGGCTTCTCCATAAGGCAGCAGGTCGAACGCCGGCACCAGGGCGTGCAGCCCGTCCATGGCGAGTGCGGGCATGTGCGCGGTGGCGGCCAGCCGGCTCACCACCTCACCCGGCACGCCCGTCTGCGTGCCCAGCCATTCAATGAGGCCCAGGCCCTGGCCGCTGGCCGACGCGCGCGCGCTGCGCAGCTCGGCAGGCGTGTATGGCTGGGCCAGGCTGGTGGGTTCGTGGCGCGCGTTCATTGCACGCTCTCCGCCAGCTGGAAGATGGGCAGGTACATCAGCACCACGATGGCGCCGATCACCAGGCCCATGATCAGCATGAGTGCGGGGCCCAGCAGGCGTGTGGCCCATTCGGCCCAGCGCGAGAGTTCTTCGTCGTGGAACGCGGCAGCGCGCTCCATCATGTCGCCCATGTTGCCGGTGCGTTCGCCCACGCGCAGCATGCGCAGCGACACCGCTGTGCTCAGCCCCTGGGTCTCGAACGCTTGCGACATGGGCTGGCCTTCGCGGATGCGGCTGGTGGCTGCGACCAGGCGCGGTTGCAACGCGGGTGACAACAGACCGCTGACCATGTCGAGCGCAGGCACGATGGCAATGCCACCCCTCAGCAGCATGCCGAGCGTGCGGTACAGCCGGGCGAGCTGGAACACCCGCATGTGCTCCCCAACGGCAGGAATGCGCCAGAGCTGTCCCATCAGACGCTGCCCCAGCCAGCGCCCACCACCCATGGACAAGCCCACCACCACCGCCACCATCAAACCCAGCAGCACCGGCCAGTACTGTTCGACCGCCTGCCCCCACTGCAGCATGAGGCGCGACATGAAGGGAAGCTCGTCCCCCATGTCTTCGTAGATGTGCGAGAAGCGCGGCACCACGTAACCCATGAGGAACAAGATCACCAGGCTGCTCACACCGATCAGCATGACGGGGTAGATGGCCGCGCTCACCAGCTTGTTGCGCAGCGTCTCCAGCTGGTTGCCATAGGCGATGTAGCGCCCCAGCGCCTCGCCGAGGTCGCTGGTGCGCTCGCTCGCGCGCACCGTCGCGACAAACAAAGGGGGGAAGGTCTGCGGCATGGATTGGAGCGCGCTGGAAAACGTGTGGCCTTCGCGCAGGCTGGCCAACAGCTTCTGCAACACCGCGCGCACCGGCGCTCGCGACTCCTTCTCGGCCAGTGTTTCCACCGCCTCCACGATGCTCACGCCCGAGCTCAGCAACGACAGCAGCTCCTGGCTGAACAGCAACAGCGGGAAATCCGCACGGGCCCTCGAGCCCGAACCCAACCCGCTTTCCCGCGAGATGGACACCACGGCATTGCCGAGAGCCTGCACCTGGCGGCGCACGTCGTCCACGGTGTCTGCGTCGACGACGCTGACCGCCACCGACATGTCCGCCTGCAGGGATTTCACGCGGTAGCGCATGGCTACCAGCTCACCAGGTCTTCGGCTTCGCCGGTGCCGCCGGGCTGGCGGTCCTTGCCGTAAGACAGCAGATCGTATTCACCGTTTTCCCCTGGTGATCGGTAGATGTAGGCCAGGCCCCAGGGGTCGAGCGGAACGCCTTTTTTCAAGTAAGGCCCCGACCACTTGCTGTCGTTGGCCGGTCGCTCGTTCAAGGCGGTCAGCCCTTCATCGCTGGAGGGATAGCGCCCGACATCCAGGCGGTACTGGTCCAGCGCCTTGCCCAGGGCATCGATCTGCGCGCGCGCCGTCTTGACTTCCGACTTGCCGATCTGCGCAAAAAACCGCGGGCCGACGAAGCCGGCCAGCAGCCCGATGATGACCATGACGACCAGCAGTTCGAGCAGGGTGAATCCACTCTGCCCTGGATGGCGAGGGATGGTTTGTCGAGGCATGGGGTTGACTCCGGATCGGGTGAACGTTGCAAGCGCAGTTGCGAAAGGTCAGCTTAGGAAGGCCGTGTGAAGGACGGGTTACACACGGACGTTGGGCGATCGAATTTCGATGGATGACCCTGCGATTGATCCGAACGGACTATGCGAAGGGGTGGCTTGCGTTACATACCCGTCACACAACGACCAGCGGACTCAGGCGACAGACAAGCTGTAGCCGCTGCCGCGCACGGTGCGGATGACGTGGTCCAGACCCGAGGGCAACAGGGCATTGCGCAGGCGGCTGATGTGCACATCCACCGTGCGGTCGTCCCCCACGAATTCGGGGCCCCACACGTGGTCCAGCAGCTGGCTGCGGCTGTACACGCGGTCGGTGTGGGTGACCAGAAAATGCAGCAGGCGGAATTCGGTGCTGCCCAATGCCAGCGGCTGGCCTTTGGCAATCACGGTCTTGGCGGCCGGGTCCAGCACCAGCCCGGCCACGCGCACCACCTCGGCGGTGACCTGGGGCACGCGCCGGCGCAGGATCACCGCGATGCGGGCGATCAACTCCCTGGGCGAAAAGGGCTTGGTGATGTAGTCATCGGCGCCCACTTCCAGCCCCGAGATCTTGTCGCGCTCCTCGATGCGGGCCGACAGGATGATGATGGGAACGTCGCGCGTGCGCGCCTCCGAGCGCAGCATGCGGGTGAATTCCACACCGGTCATGCCCGGCAGCATCCAGTCCAGCAACAAGAGGTCGGGCAATGAGCGCAGCATCATTTCTCGCGCTTGTTCGGCGTCGGACGCGCAGCGCACCGCGTGCCCAGCCCGCGTGAGATTGATGGAGATGAGCTCCTGTATGTGCGGCTCGTCTTCGACGACCAGAATTTGAGCAGCCATGTTTCGTCCGTCGGTGAAGTGGCGCGATCGTAGGTGCCTGTGGTGACGGTTTGATTGCAGTGCCTGTCCAAACGGATCATGTTTGGTCACATATCTGACGTACTGGCTGCCTAGACTCGCGATCTCTTCGGTCAACAGGCGTTTGTGTCACATGAAGCTCCACCACTTCAGAGGTCTTGTAATCGCCACCGGTGCGGCAGTCTGCGCCTTCACGGCTTCAGCGCAGGACATCACCGGCGCGGGCGCCACGTTTCCGGCACCGGCCTACGCCAAATGGGCCGAAGCGTTCAAGGCCGTCTCCAACACCAAAGTCAACTTTCAGGCGATCGGTTCGAGTGGCGGCATTCGCCAGATCGATGGGCGCACGGTGGACTTTGGTGCAACAGACGCCCCGCTCAAGGACGACGAGCTGGCCCGCAAGGGACAAATCCAGTTCCCCACCCTCATCGGAGGCGTGGTGCCGGTGGTGAACCTGCGTGGTGTTGCGCCGGGTCAGTTGCGGCTGACGGGCGCAGTGCTCGGTGATATCTATCTGGGCAAGATCAACCGGTGGAGCGACCCGGCCATCGTGGCGCTCAATCCGCAGCTCCCGCTGCCAGACACCGCCATCACACCGGTGTTTCGCTCGGACGGGTCTGGCACTTCCTTCATCTTCAGCAACTACCTCAGCAAGGTGAACGCCGACTGGAAGTCGCGCATTGGCGAGGGCATGCAGGTGGGTTGGCCCACAGGCACCGGCGGCCGCGGCAACATCGGCGTGGCAGCCATCGTCTCGCGCACGCCCAACGCCATCGGCTACGTGGAGTACGCCTATGTGAAGCAGGCCAAACTGAACTTCGCGCAGATGCAGAACGCTTCGGGTGCGTTCGTGTCACCAGGCACCGATGGCTTTCGCGCCGCCAGCACCGGAGTGGACTGGACCGCCTCCAACTCGCACATGCTCACCCAGCAGCCGGCACCCGACGCCTGGCCCATCACCGGCGCCACCTTCGTGCTGATGTATGCCAAAGCCGACAACGCGGCCAACGCATCGCAGACGCTGCGCTTTTTCCATTGGGGTCTCACCAAAGGCGAGGCCATGACCACCGAGCTGGGCTATGCAGCCCTGCCCAGGCAGGTGGTGGACTCCATCGAAGCGCTGTGGACCCAGGTGCGCGATGCGTCTGGAAAGCCTGTTGCCTACAAATGATCCGCCGCCATCCGAGCGACCGCCCTTTTTTCAGAGCCCAAGCATGAACCACCTCAAACGCAACCCCATCACCGCCCTGCTGCAAACCACTGCACTGGCCTTTTCCCTGACTGTGGGCCTGAGCGCCTGTGGCAACGAAGAAGGCGGCGCCAAAGCCACCCAGGTGGCCGCCAAGGTCGGCTCCAGCGAAATCTCGGTGCACCAGATCAACCAGGTGCTCAGCCGCACGCCCGTGGGCAACGCCTCCAAGGATGCTGTGCAGGCTGCCAGCCAGCAGGTGCTGGAACGTTTGATCGACCAGCAACTCGCCGTGGACCAGGCAACCGAGAGCAAACTGCATCGCTCCCCCGACGTGGTCGCACAGCTGGAGGCAGCACGCCGCGAGGTGCTGGCGCGCGCCTACCTGCAACAGCTCACCAGCTCGGTCCCGAAGCCCACGCCTGAAGAGATCAACAAGTACTACCAGGACAACCCGGCGCTGTTCTCGGAGCGGCGGGTGTTCAACCTCCAGGAGATCCGCGTGCCCAAGGCCATCGGCGTCGTGGACGATCTGAAAAAACTGGCCGAACAAGGCCGACCGATTGAAGAGGTGGCCGGTTTCCTGCGCACCCGCAATGTGCAGTTTGGTGGCGGCAGCGCCACCCGCACCGCCGAACAGCTTCCACTGGAGCTGCTGCCCCAGGTGCATGCGCTCAAGGACGGTCAGAGTCTCGCGGTGCAGGCCGGCGACAGCGTCACCTTCGTGCGGGTCGCATCGTCGCAGCAGGTGCCGGTGAGCGAGGCCAACGCCACACCCGGCATTGCGCAGTTCTTGAACAACCGCCGAACCACCGAGGCCGTCACCAGCGAAATCAAGCGCCTGCGCGACGTCACCACCATCACCTACCTGGGTGATTTCGACCGCACCGCCAAGGCTGCAGGGCCAGCCGACAAGCCAGCCACCCCCACCGATGCCACACCGCTCGCCACCCCTGTGGAAAGCGGCGGCAAGCCTGCAGCGAGTGCCGAGCAAGGCGCCATGGAACGCGGCATCCAGGGCTTGAAATGATGAGCGCGGCTGTGGTGTTGCGCTGTCTGCAGGTCCTGCCGCGCTCGTGGCTGCTGTTCGTTGCAGTGGTGCTGGCGTGCTTCAACGCGCATGCGCAGGTCGGCCCGGTGGACTACCCGCTCGCCGCAGGCGATGCAGTGCGCGTGCAGGTGTTCCAGAACCCCGACCTGACGCTGGAGACACGCATATCCGACAGCGGCACGATCTCGTTCCCCCTCATCGGAACGATCCGCCTGGGTGGCTTGCCGGTGAGTGCAGCCGAGAAAAAAATTGCCGATGCCTTGAAGAGTGGAGGCTTCCTGCAGAACCCGCAGGTCACGCTGCTGCTGACCCAGGTGCGTGGCAGCCAGGTGTCGGTGCTCGGCCAGGTGGGGCGGCCGGGCCGCTTTCCGCTCGAGACCGCCAGCACCCGCCTGAGTGACATGCTGGCCAATGCGGGTGGTGCCACACCCGGCGGAGACGACGTGGTCATCGTCACCGGTCAACGCGCGGGCCAACCCTTTCGCAAACTGGTCGATCTGCCCGCGCTGTTCCTGCGCGAGCCAAGCCAGGACGACATCGTCCTGCAGGGCGGCGATGTGATTTATGTGCACCGCGCTCCGGTGTTTTACGTGTATGGCGAGGCCCAGCGCCCTGGCTCGTTCCGCATCGAACGCGCCATGACGGTGATGCAGGCGCTGGCGCTGGCCGGTGGCCCCACCGCGCGCGGTTCGCGCGATCGCCTGCAACTGCACCGCCAGCAAGAGGGCGGCGGCGTCTCGCTGCTCACGCCCCAGATGAACGATCTGGTGATGCCCAACGACGTTTTGTACGTGCGGGAAAGCCTCTTCTGAAGCCCGAGCTTTGAGCCCCAAGCCATGACACCCCAACAACTCTTCGTCATCCTGCGCGCGCACTGGCTCGTGGTGTTCATCACCTTCGTGCTCGTGGTGGCCGCCACCGCCACCGTGACCTTGATGTCCAGCAAGCAGTACACGGCCAGCGCATCAGTGGTGCTCGACATCAAGCCCGACCCCGTCAGCGGCACCATGGCCGGCATGGTCGCCACCGGCTACATGGCCACCCAGGTCGACATCATCAAGAGCGACCGTGTGGCCAAGCGCGTGGTGAGCAACCTGCGCATGGACACCAACCTCGCGGTGCAGTCGCAATGGCGCGAGGTCACCAACGGCCGCGGACAACTCATCGACTGGCTGGCCGCACTGCTAAAGGGCAACCTCGATGTGAAGCCCTCGCGCGAGAGCAACGTGATCAACATCGAATACGTGGGTGCTGACCCCGACTTTGCCGCGGCCGTGGCCAATGCGTTTGCGCAGGCCTACATCGACGTCAATCTGGAGCTGCGGGTGGACCCAGCGCGCCAGTACGCCGGCTTTTTTGACGACCAGACCAAGGCGGCGCGCGCACGCCTGGAAACGGCACAGAAAGCCCTGTCGGACTTTCAACAGGCCAACGGCATCACCTCCAACGACGAGCGGGTGGACTTCGAGACCGCCAAGCTCAACGAGACCAGCAGCCAGTTGACCTCCATCCAGGCGGCGACCACCGACAGCCGCAGCAAGCGCACCCGCAGCGACGGCGATACGGTGGCCGAAGTGATGCAGAGCCCGCTGATCAACGGCCTGAAGTCCGACATTGCGCGGCTGGAAGCCAAGCTGATCGAAGGCAGCGTGAACCTGGGCAAGAACCACCCGCAGACCCTGCGCGCCGAGTCCGAACTGGCCGAGCTGAAAGCACAGCTGGCTTCGGAGACGCAGCAGATCACCAACTCGATCAACACCACCTACGAGGTGAACCGGCAGCGGGAGTCCCAGTTGCAGGCTGCGCTGGCCGCGCAGAAGTCGCGCGTGTTGTTGCTCAACCAGCAACGTGACGAAATCCGGGTGCTGCGCGGCGACGTGGAATCGGCGCAGCGCGTGTTTGATTCCGTGAGCCTGCGTGCCTCCCAAAGCAGCCTGGAGAGCCAGACCAACCAGACCAACATCGCCGTGTTGAACCCCGCGGTGGCACCAGCCTTTCCCTCCGGTCCCCGGGTCAAGCTGAACATCGCGATTGCGATGTTCCTGGGCGGGCTGCTCGGCATCATGTTGGCGCTGTCGCTGGAGTTTTCCAACCGCCGCGTGCGCTCGGCAGACGACTTGCACGAGCTTCGCGACGTGATCCTGCTCGGCAGCATCGGGCCCGCTCGCGGCATGATGAAACCCACCGCTGGAGCACGGGCATGAACGCACCCGAACGCTTGAAGCCGCACGGAACGATCGGCGATCTGCTGGTGGCGCGCGGGGTGCTGCAGCCCGAGCACATCGACCGCATCATCGAACGCCAGCACAGCCACGCCGAGCCCTTTGGCGAAGCCGCCATTGCCCTCAAGCTCCTGCAACGCAGCGACCTGGATGCCGCGCTGTCCACGCAGTTCAACTACGGCTACCTGCACGACAACGACACACACCTGAGTCGGGAACTCGTCACGGCCTTCAAGCCTTTCTCCAGCGTGTCTGAACAGATGCGCGCGCTGCGCGGGCAGATCATGCTGCGCTGGCTCAACGACGACCGCCGCCGCCGCATGCTCAGTGTGGTGAGCCCGCAGGCACAGGACGGTCGCAGCTTCATCGCTGCCAACCTGGCGGTGGTATTTTCACAGCAAGGCCAGCGCACGCTGTTGATCGACGCCAACCTGCGCCAGCCACGCCAGTCGCAGTTGTTTCACACCGGCCACAGCGCCGGGCTGGCCGGCATCCTGGCCGGGCGCGCAGGCCTGGAAGTGATCGAGGCCGTGCCCGGCCTGCCCGGTCTGCGTGTGCTGCCCGCCGGATCTTCCCCGCCCAACCCGCAAGAGCTGGTGGGCATGGCCAGCTTCGGGGAGCTGTTGCAGCAGGTGAGTCAGAGCTTCGACGTGGTGCTGATCGACACGCCGGCCTGCGAGCGCTTTGCCGATGCGGAAATCATCGCCGCGCGCACCGGCGCGGCCCTGGTGGTGGCACGCAAGAACCGCACACCGATGCGCCGCGTGAACGACCTCGCCAGGCGGCTGCAGGACACCGGTGTTGCGGTGGTTGGCTCCATCCTCAACCAGCACTGAGCGTCAAGATCGATCGACCGCTTCATGCGCAGCCACCCACGCCCTCACCTGAATGCGAACCGCGAGCACGACCGTGCCCAGCGCCGCACCCACCGCATCGGCCACCAGGTCGTCGATCTCGGCGGTGCGCCCGGGCAGGTGCATCTGGCTGAACTCGTCGAGCACGCCCACCAGCAGGGCGCCGGCGAAGCCGATCAGCATGGCCGATGGTCCGTGGCGCCGACTCGCAAATCCGATGGAGCATGCCAGCACGGCGTACACCGCCATGTGGGCCAGCTTGTCCCAGGGTGCGGGCACCAGCCCCACAGCAAACGGCTGTGCTCCACCCACGAGCAGCGCCAGCGGAATGACTGTTGCCAGCAGAAAAGCCGTCCAGCGCGCTGCGCGCTGAAGGCGCACGAGTGAAAAAAACATGACCGCAACCACCCCTGTTCCTCAAGCGAGCGGCGCATCGATGGTGATGCGCGTGCTGCCCTACCTGCCGATTATGGTGGGCCTGGCACTGCTCTATCTACCCAGCCTGTACGACTTGTTCACCGGTATCTGGGCCGAGGACGAACAGTTCCATGGCCCCATCGTGCTGGCCATTTCCTTGTGGCTGTTGCAGCGCAACTGGGCCAAGATGGAAGCGGCCTCCCTGGGCGAACAACCCAGCGCCTGGGGCTGGCCGCTGGTCTTGATTGCGTTGCTGCTTTACTCACTGGGCCGCTCGCAAGCCATCGGCATTTTTGAAGTCGGATCGGTGATCTGGCTGCTCGCCGGCCTGTTGCTGTTGCTGCGCGGTGTCAGAGCGCTCAAGGCGCAGTGGTTCGCACTGTTCTTCATGTTGTTCATGGTCCCGCTGCCCGCACAGGTGGTGGATCTGGTGACCATGCCCATGAAGATGGCTGTGTCGTATGTGGCCGAAACCGTTCTGTACAACGTGGGCTACCCCATCGGTCGCAACGGTGTGGTGCTGCAGATTGGCCAATACATGCTGCTGGTGGCCGACGCCTGCGCAGGCTTGCACACCCTGCTCACGCTCGAAGCCCTGGGCCTGCTCTACCTCAACCTGGTGCGGCGCGACTCGCTGTTTCGAAACATCGCGCTGGCCGTGCTGATCGTGCCGATCTCGTTCACCGCCAACGTGATCCGCGTGATGGCGTTAAGTCTCATCACCTACCACTTCGGCAACGAGGCGGGCCAGGGTTTCCTGCACGGTTTTGCGGGCATGGTGCTGTTCCTCAGCGCCTTGTTGTTGATCATCAGCACCGACACCATGCTCCAGTTTTTCGAGGGGCTGCGCAAGCGGCCCAGCACCCAACTCCCAAGGGCCTGACGCCATGGTCTTCCCGCTCAAAAACCTGCTGCTTCTGTCCCTCATGTTGGCTTCTGCTGCGCTGGCTGCGGCCATCCGCCCCACCGCCAGCCTGGCCGACGAACGCCCCACCATCGACCTGGCTGCCATGGTGCCCAGCCAGTTTGAAGGCTGGAAGGAGCAGCTCAACGTGGCCGTGCAGATCGTGGACCCTGAAATGCAGCAGACCATTGACGAGATCTACACCCAGACGCTCACCCGCAACTACATCGACGCCAACGGCTACCGCGTGATGCTCTCCATTGCCTACGGCAAGAGCCAGAACGACAACCTGCAGCTGCACAAGCCCGAGGTGTGTTACCCGGCGCAGGGCTTCAAGCTGGAGTCGATCGAACGGGTGCCACTGAACCTGCTGGACCAGTCGATCTCCACGACCCGCATGGAAACCCACCTGGGCCAACGCTTCGAACCCGTGACCTACTGGACCGTGGTGGGCGACCACATCACCACCACCGGGGTCAACAAGAAACTCACCGAAATGCGCTACGGCCTGCGCGGGCAAGTGCCCGACGGCATGCTGGTACGCGTGTCCTCGATCGACCGGGACAGCCCGCGCGCCCACCGCATCCAGGCCGAGTTTGCCGCCGCCATGGTGGCTGCCATCGCCCCCGAACACCGCGCCCGCTTTGCCGGCGTCAGCTCCATCAGCGGCGTTCGCGCCACCACCGCACCATGAAAAAGAAAGTCGCGCTCATCACCGGCATCACCGGCCAGGACGGCTCGTACCTGGCCGAACTGCTGCTGGAAAAGGGCTATGAGGTACACGGCATCAAACGGCAGTCTTCGTCGTTCAACACCGACCGCATCGACCACCTCTACCAGGACCCGCACGAATCCGACCGGCGCTTTGTGCTGCATTACGGTGACCTCACCGACAGCAGCAACCTGATTCGCATCATTGGCCAGGTTCAGCCCGACGAGCTCTACAACCTGGGTGCCATGAGCCACGTGGCGGTGAGCTTCGAGAGCCCCGAGTACACCGCCGACGTGGACGCCACCGGCACGCTGCGCCTGTTGGAGGCGATCCGGCTGCTGGGTTTGCAAAAAACCTGCCGCTTCTACCAGGCCTCCACCAGCGAGCTGTATGGCCTGGTGCAGGAAACGCCGCAGAAAGAGACCACGCCGTTTTACCCGCGCAGCCCCTACGCGGTGGCCAAGCTCTACGCCTACTGGATCACGGTGAACTACCGCGAGGCCTACGGCATGTACGCCTGCAACGGCATCTTGTTCAACCACGAAAGCCCGCAGCGCGGCGAAACCTTCGTCACCCGCAAGATCACACGCGCCGTCTCGCGCATTGCGCTGGGTCTGCAGAAATGCCTGTACCTGGGCAACATGAGCGCGCTGCGCGACTGGGGCCACGCCAAGGACTACGTGGAAATGCAGTGGCTCATGCTGCAGCAAGACAAGCCCGAAGACTATGTGATCGCCACCGGCGTGCAATACAGCGTGCGTCAGTTCGTTGAACTCGCCGCACTCGAACTCGGTTTCAAACTGGAATGGATCGGCGAGGGCAGCGACGAAGCCGGTGTGGTAGCTGCCGTGCACCGCAAAGACCTGCGGGTGCAGGTGGGCGACGTGGTGGTGCGGGTGGACCCGCGCTACTACCGCCCCACCGAAGTGGAAACCCTGCTGGGTGATGCGAGCAAGGCACGCAGGCAACTCGGCTGGACGCCCAAGATCACCCTGCCCCAGCTGGTGAGCGAGATGGTGCAGTCCGACTACCGCATGGCCCGGCGCGACGCCATGGTCAAGCTCGCCGGCTTCCCGGCTTTCGAGTTCCACGAGTGAGCCGCCCCATGCACGCCGACGCCCGGATCTTCGTGGCAGGCCACCGCGGCCTGGTGGGCTCTGCCATCGTGGGCCAGTTGCGCGCCAGCGGCCACCACAACCTGCTGCTGCGCACCCACGCCGAGCTGGACCTGACCGACGCTGCAGCCACCCGCGAGTTCTTTGCGCAAGAGAAACCCGACCATGTTTTTCTGGCCGCGGCGCGCGTCGGCGGTATCCAGGCCAATCAGCAGTTCCCGGCCGATTTTGTGCGGGACAACCTGCTGATCCAGACCAACGTGATCCATGAAGCCTGGCGCGC
>LNFM01011893.1_pt1 | contig 11647 bp, 11 predicted proteins | sample 596031 | NCBI WGS metagenome assembly LNFM01 (sample SAMN04254537, study PRJNA301005) | activated carbon metagenome | isolation source: dual media filters at the Ann Arbor, Michigan drinking water treatment plant | place: USA: Ann Arbor | reverse complement strand
CCACGCGCAACCATCGCGACAGCCAGTTCGAAGGCGCCAAGGACATCTCGGCCGAGGCCATGGCCACGCCGCGCAAGAGCGACGGCAAGAAGCACCTGGTGACCAACCAGGCCTGCTTCGGCTGCACCATTGCCTGCGGCCGCATCAGCAAGATGGACGAGAACCACTTCACCATCCAGAACAAGCCGCAGTACTGGGGCGCCTCGGGCGGCCTGGAGTACGAGGCGGCCTGGGCCCTGGGCGCGGCCAACGGCGTCAACGACCTCGAAGCGCTGCAGTACGCCAACCTGCTGTGCAACGAATACGGCATGGACCCGATCAGCTTCGGCGCCACCGTGGGCGCGGTGATGGAGCTCTACGAGATGGGGGTGCTCAAGAAGGAGCAGATCGGCATCGAGGCGCCGTTCGGCTCGGCCCAGGCGCTGGCCCATTTCACCGAGATCACCGCGCGTGGCGAAGGCTTCGGCAAGGAGATCGGACTGGGTTCCAAGCGGCTCACGGCCAAGTACGGCCACCCCGACCTGTCCATGAGCGTCAAGGGCCAGGAGTTCCCGGCGTATGACGGGCGCAGCATCCAGGGCATAGGCCTGGCCTATGCCACCAGCAACCGCGGCGCCTGCCATCTGCGCGGCTACACGGTCGCCTCCGAGGTGCTGGGCATCCCGGTCAAGACCGATCCGCTGGAGAGCGAGGGCAAGCCCGAACTCGTCAAGGCCTTCCAGGACGCGACCGCGGCCTTCGACTCCTCGGGCCTGTGCATCTTCACCACCTTTGCCTGGACGGTGCAGGACCTGGCGCCGCAGTTGCAGGCCGCCTGCGACGAGTCCTACACCACCGAGGAGCTCACCAAGATCGGCGAGCGCATCTGGAACATGGAGCGCGAGTTCAACAACCGCGCCGGCATGACGCCCAAGGACGACCAGCTGCCCAAGCGCCTGCTGACCGAGGCCGCCAAGACCGGCCCGGCCAAGGGCAAGGTCAACGAGCTGGCCAAGATGCTGCCCAGGTATTACGAGGTGCGCGGCTGGGACACCGAAGGCCGTCCCACGGCGGACACCAGGAAGCGCTTGGGGCTGTGATGAGTCAGCACCCTCACCCCTCGAGGGCAGGGTGAGGATCCTCTGGAGAACCCTATGCATCATGTGATCCTGGGCGCCGGTCCGGCGGGTGTGATCGCAGCCGAAACCCTGCGCAAGCACGCGCCCGGTGACCGCATCACGCTGGTGGGCGAGGAGCGCGAGGCGCCGTATTCGCGCATGGCCATCCCCTACCTGCTGATGGGCAACATCGGTGAGGAGGGCACGCTGCTGCGCAAGAGCGCGCGCCACTACGGCGATCTGCGCATCGAGACCGTGCAGGCGCGCGCGACGGCCGTGGACGCCAAGGCCAGGACGGTGAAGCTGGACAACGGCAACACGCTGGCCTTCGACACCCTGCTGATCGCCACCGGCTCCATCCCGGTGAGCGCGCCCATCCCCGGCATCCAACTGCCCGGCGTGCACAGCTGCTGGACCCTGGCCGATGCGCGCGCCATCCAGGCGCGGGCCGCCCCGGGCGCGCGTGTGCTGCAGATGGGTGCGGGTTTCATCGGCTGCATCATCCTGGAGGCGCTGGCTGCCCGCGGCGTGCAGCTCAGCGTGGTGGAGATGGGCGACCGCATGGTGCCGCGCATGATGGGCCCGGCGGCCGGCGGCATGATCAAGCAGTGGGTGGAGTCCAAGGGCGTGACGGTGTACACCGGCACCAAGGTGGAGTCCATCACCCAGGGCGCGGGCCAGACGCTGGACGTCAAGCTCTCCAGCGGCAAGACGATCAATGTGGATCTGGTCATCAGCGCCACGGGCGTGAAGCCGGCCATCGCTTTCCTCGAAGGCTCGGACGTCAAATGCCTGCTGGGCGTGCTGACCGACGAGCATATGCAGACCCATGTGCCGGGCATCTACGCCGCGGGCGACTGTGCCGAGGCCTTCGACAAGATCAGCGGCCAGGCCATCGTCAGCGCCATCCAGCCCAATGCGGCCGAGCAGGCGCGCGTGGCGGCCATCAATATGGCGCTGCAGGGCCGGCCCGGCCAGCGTGCCGTGCTGCACGGCGTGACCCAGATCAACGTGCTCGACACCCTGGGCCTGATCTCGGCGAGCTTCGGCCACTGGCAGGGCGTGCAGGGCGGCCAGCAGGTGGCGCTGACCGACGAGCAGAACTGGCGCCACCTGAGCCTGCAGTTCAAGGACGATGTGCTCGTGGGCTGCAACAGCGTGGGCTGGACGGACCATGTGGGCGTGATGCGCGGGCTGGTGGAAGACCAGGTGAAACTCGGCGCCTGGAAAGACGAGCTCTTGAAAGACCCCACGCAGCTGGTGCCGGCCTATCTGGCCAGCGCGCAGGCCCAGGGCCTATGGAACGGCCCGGGCGATGAGCGGCGCCGATAATCAACGGTGTTGCTCCCATCCTGTTCGGGCTGAGCCAGTCGAAGCCCTCGCCGTGCCGATGAAGATCACCTTCAAGCTCTACGCCTCGCTGACCGACTATCTGCCGCCGCAGGCGCGCGGTGACAACCAGGTGCAACTCGACGTGGCACCTGGGGCCACCATTGCCCAGGTGAGCGAGCCTTTCGGCCTGCCAGCCAAGCTGGTGCACCTGGTGCTGGTCAATGGCGTCTACGTACCGCCGGCCGAGCGCGCCACACGCGCGCTGAACGAGGGTGACGTGCTGGCGATCTGGCCGCCGATTGCGGGTGGCTGAGCGAGCGCTTGATTCCGTGCAGGCGCACTACCCCGAGACCTTCGAGCGCGACATGGCCTGCACCGAGGCCGAGTGGCTGGCCTGGCTGCCCGCGGCTGTGGGCGAGTATCGCTACCAGCAGGGACCTGGCGAGGTGCAGGTACAGATCGGTTCGGGTGTCTTGCAGCTGCAGTGGCAGGTGCAGCCGCCCCGGGTGATCGCCCTGGTGCGCCTGCCGCGCCTGGCCGTGCGCTTTGCCTTTCACGATGTGCGGGATGCCGAGCGAACGGCCTTCATGCGCCGCTTCGATCTCTACACCCAGCGCGGTGGCGGCTGACGCGACTTACCAGCGCACCATCAGCCGCCCCTTGAGCACCTTGCTCTCCAGCTGCGTGAGCGGGGTGTCGCCCTTCTTGATGCAGGCGCCGCTGCGCACATCGAACTGCCATTCGTGCTTGGGGCAGGTGAGCTGCAGCCCCTGGAGCGCGAGCTCGGGGATGTTGGTGCTCTTGTGCGGGCAGCGGCTGTCATAGACCTGATAGCTCCGGCCCTCGCGGTAGATGAAGAGGCCGCGGCCTGCATGTTCGGTCCTCAGGACCTGACCATCGGCCAGGTCCTGGGCCGCCATGACGTCGCGCCACTGCGGGGGCTCGCCCTTGAGTGCCTCGGGCGCGAACTCGGGCAGCTGCATGGCGAGGATGACGTCGGTGGCCCAGACGATCTTGGACAGGCCCAGCGTGGGAAAGGCCATGAGCAGGGCGTCGATGACTTCGGCGCCGCTGCAGCCGTCGCGCAGCGCACGCTTGACGTACTGGCGCAGGCCGCGCTCGGTCTGCGCATCGACCTTGGTGATGACGGAGATCAGCGCGCGGGTCTTGGGATCGAGCAGCTTGCCCGCGTCCTTGAGGAAACTGAAGTAGTGGCCCATGGCTTCGGGCCGGGCCTGGACGAGGTAGTCGAGCGCGTCGCTCATGGTTTGGCTCCGGGGATGGGAAGGGGCGGCAGTTGCGCCGCCTCGTCGTGGGTCAGACGCGTGCGCGCGCCGGTCTCGGTGTCGAACCAGTCCAGCGTGCCGTGCAGGCGCACGACGTCGCCGACGATGAGCAGGCTGGGCGATGTGTAGCCGCTGCCCGCCGCCTTGTCGGGCAGGTCGGCCAGCGTGCCCGTGAGCACGCGCTGCGTGGCCAGCGTGCCGTGCTGCACGAGGGCGATGGGCCGCGTGGCCGGGGCGCCGTGCGCGATCAGCTGTCGGCAGATCCCGGGCAGGCCGCTCAGGCCCATGTAGATCACCACGGTCTGCTGTGGGCGCACCAGCGCGGCCCAGTCGAGTTCGGGGCTGCCGTCCTTGAGGTGGCCGGTGACGAAGAGGCAGCTCTGCGCATGGTCGCGGTGGGTGAGCGGGATGCCGGCGTAGCAGGCCACGCCGCTGGCGGCGGTGATGCCGGGCACGACCTCGAAGGGCACGCCGTGCTCACCGAGCTTTTGCATCTCCTCGCCACCGCGGCCGAAGATGAAGGGGTCGCCGCCCTTGAGGCGCACGACCTGCTTGCCCGCCTGGGCGAGCTGCACCAGCAAGGCGTTGATCTGTTCCTGGCGCAGCGTGTGTTCGTTGCGGCGCTTGCCGGCATAGATGCGCTCGGCCTTCGGATTGGCCAGGGCCAGCACGCCGTCGGAGACCAGGTTGTCGTAGACCAGCACATCGGCGCTGGCCAGCAGGCGCGCGGCGCGCAGGGTCAGCAGCTCGGGGTCGCCCGGGCCGGCGCCCACGAGGTAGACGCGGCCGGGGACGGGAGGGGGTGCAGGGGACATCAGCGGGCCAGGAAAAGGGAGACGCTCTTGAGTCCGGCCACGGTGAGCAGTAGCGAGCCGAAGAGGTGCAGCGACGCGGTGCCCAGGGCCAGGCCGTAACGCGCCTGCTGCAGCATGGCCACGACCTCGGCCGAGAAGCTGGAGAAGGTGGTCAGCGCGCCGAGGAAACCCGTGATGAGCAGCAGGCGCCAGCTGGGATCGAGCTGGGGCAGGGCCTGGAACACGGCCACGGCCACGCCCACAAGGTAGCCACCGATGAGGTTGGCCGCCAGCGTGCCCCAGGGCAGCAGGGCGCCGGGTGTGCTGAGCCACAGGCCCAGACGCCAGCGCAGCAGCGCACCGGCGCAGGCACCGAGGCAGAGGGCGAGGACGGGAAGCATGGGGGGAGTTTAGCGCTGGCAGCCCGGGTCCACGCGCAGCTGTGGCATGCTGCGCGGGGCCTCTGTGCAAGGTGGCCGTGTCTGGAGGGTTGCGCTTGACCAAGTCCCATGAATCGAATGTGTTGCAGGCCACAGCGCACTGGGCCCGGCTGTTTGCCAGCGCCGATGCGGAGCGCATGGCCGCGCTGTACCTGCCGGAGGCGGTGCTCTGGGGTACGTTCGCGACCCGGCTGATCCAGGGGCGCCCCGGTATCCGGGATTACTTCGTGCGGGCCTTTGCCTCCGGCGTCTCGCCGCGGGCCGAGCTGGGCGAGCATGTGGCGCGGGTCTATGGCGAGCTGGCCGTGTGCTCGGGTCACTACACCTTCACGATGGGCGTGCAGGGCGAAGCCCGTACGCTGCCGGCGCGCTTCAGCTTCACCTTCCAGCGGCAGGACGGGCTGTGGCTGATTGCGGACCACCATTCCTCGCTGATGCCGACCGCAGCCTAGGCACGCCGGGTCTCAGAGCCGCATCTGCTGCGGCAGCCAGGTCACCAGGCCCGGGACGAACCAGATCAGCAGCACGGCCAGCACCATGAGCCCGAACATGGGCAGCGAGACGCGGGCGATCCAGGGCAGCTGGCGACCCGTCATGCCCTGCAGCACGAAGAGGTTGAAGCCCACGGGGGGCGTGATCTGCGCCATCTCGACCACGATGACCACGAAGATGCCGAACCACAGCGGATCGATGCCGGCCTTCTGCACCGTGGGCATGAGCACGCCCATGGTGAGCACCACGATGGAGATGCCATCGAGGAAGCAGCCGAGCAGAATGAAGAAGACGGTGAGCGCCAGCACCAGGCCGAAGGGGCTCAGGCCGATGGAGCCGATCCATTCGGCCAGGTGGCGCGGCAGGCCGATATAGCCCATGGCCAGGGTGAGGAAGGCGGCGCCGGCCAGGATGAGGGCGATCATGCAGTACAGGCGCGTGGCGCCCAGCAACGCGTCCCAGAAGCTGCGGCGGTCCAGCGAGCCCTGCAGGCCCGAGAGGATGAGCGCGCCCACCACGCCGATGGCGGCGGCTTCGGTGGCGGTGGCGATGCCGGCATAGATGGAGCCCAGCACGCCGATGATGAGCAGCAGCACGGGGATGAGGCTGCGCGAGGCGCGCAGCTTGGCGCCCAGGCTCATGGGCGGGTCGCGCGGCGGCACCTGCTCCGGATGGCGCAGGGCCCAGACCATGATGTAGCCCGAGAACAGCAGGGCCAGCAGGATGCCGGGGATCACGCCCGCGATGAAGAGCTGGGCGATGGACACGTCGGCGGCCACGCCGTAGACGATCATGATGATGGACGGCGGAATCAGCAGGCCCAGGGTGCCGGCGCCGGCCAGCGAGCCGATGGCGATGTCGTCCGGGTAGCCGCGCTGCTTGAGCTCGGGCAGCGTCATCTTGCCGATGGTGGCGCAGGTGGCGGCGCTCGATCCCGAAACCGCGGCGAAGATGGCGCAGCCTGCCACATTGGTGTGCAGCAGACGCCCGGGCAGGGCCTGCATCCAGGGCGCGAGGCCGCGGAACATGTCCTGGCTCAGCCGGGTGCGAAACAGGATCTCGCCCATCCAGATGAAGAGCGGCAGGGCGGTCAGCGTCCAGCCCGAGGCCGAGCCCCAGATGGTGACGGCCATGGCGTCGCCGGCCGGGCGGGCCGAGAAGATCTGGATCGCGATCCAGGCCACGCCCGAGAGCGTGAGCCCGATCCAGACGCCGCTGCCCAGGATGAGGAAGAGCGCGGCGATCAGCAGCGCGGTGACGAGGAATTCATTCATTGCGCAGGGACTCGCCGTCGGTGGGGCTCACGCGGCGGCCGCGCAGTTCGAGCCAGAGTTCGTCGAGCAGGGCCAGGGCGAAGATCACGCTGCCCACGGCCATGCCGAGCTGGGGGATCCACAGCGGCGTGGCGTCACTGCCGGTGGAGATGTCGTGAAAGGCATGCGACTGCCAGGCCAGGCGACAGCTGTAGAGGGCCAGCAGCACGGCCAGCGCACCGCCCAGCGCCAGGCTCCAGAGTTCGAGCGCGCGCCGCGCGCCGCCCTGCAGATGCGTGAGCAGCAGGGTGACGCGGATGTGCTCGCCCTTCTTGAGGGTGTGCGCCAGTGCCAGGAAACCCGCGGCGGCCATGAGGTAACCGGCGTAGGCGTCGGTGCCGCGGACATGGAAACCGAACTGCCGGCTCAGGATGGACAGCAGCACCATGCCGAGCAGACCGATCATGCACAGCGCCGCCAGCACGGCGGCGCTGTTGTAGAGCGCGTCGAGGATACGGCGCAGCATCAGCCCCGGGCCTTACTTGCTGTAGGCGTTGACCAGGGTGGTGCCGTCGGCACCGGCCTTCTCCAGCCACTCCTTGAGCATGGTGTCACCGATCTTCTTGAGTTCGGCCTTGAGCGCGGGCGAGGGCGTGACGACCTGCATGCCATTGGCCGCGAGCTTGGCCAGGGTTTCGGTGTTGATGCGCTGGCTGGCGGCCAGACCACGGGTCTCGGCCGCGGCGGCGGCCTTGCGCAAGGCGGCCTGCGTGGGCTGGTCGAGTGCGTCGTAGGCCTTCTTGTTCACGATGACCGCATTCTTGGGCAGCCAGGCCTGGGCGTCGTAGTAGTACTTGAGGTGCTCGTAGAGCTTGCTGTCCACGCCGGTGGCGCCCGAGGTCATGGTGGCTTCGACCACGCCCGTGGCCAGGGCCTGGGAGAGCTCGGCGGCCTGCACGGTGACGGGCTGGGCGCCCACGAGCTCGGCGATGCGGCTCGTGGCCGGGCTGTAGGCGCGCCACTTCACGCCCTTGAGGTCGGCCACGCTGTGCACCGGCTTCTTGGTGTAGATGCCCTGCGGCGGCCAGGGCACGGCGTAGAGCAGCAGCATGCCTTGTTCGGCCAGCTTCTTTTCCAGCAGGGGCTTCTGGGCCTGGTAGAGCTTGACGGACTGGGCGTAGCTGTCGGCCAGGAAGGGCAGGCCGTCGGCGCCGTAGATCTGCCATTCATTCTGGAAGTTGGCCAGCAGGATCTCGCCGGCCTGGGCCTGGCCGCCCTGCACGGCGCGCTTGATCTCGGGCGCCTTGAACAGCGAGGCGTTGGCGTGCAGCGTGATCTTGAGCTTGCCGCCCGTGGCCTGGTCCACCTCGGCGGCGAACTGCGCCAGGTTCTCGGAATGGAAGTTGCTAGCCGGGTAGGCGGCGGCCAGGTCCCATTTGGTCTGGGCCAGGGCGCTGCCGCTGGCCAGGGACAGGGCCAGCGTGAGGCTGGCCAGAGAGAAATGACGACGCTGCATGTGCACTCCAGTGGGTTGAAGGGTGGGCAACTTGACGAGGGGCCCGGACATCGATGCATGGGCATATTCCCTAAATGCTGATAAATTGTCAACAAATCGTTGTTGTATTTATCCCGTTTCACCAGAACAGGGCGTGATGCCCGGAAGGGGTGCCGTTCATGGCCAGGAAATCCACCACAAAGGGGAGCGCAGCGGGCAAGTCACCCATCGTGTCCTCGGCCCATCTGGTGTCGCCGCGTAGCGCCGAGATGAGCGAGTTCGAGTTCGGCCTCATCGTCGCGGGCAATGCCTTCCACCGCTGGATCGTGCATTGCATGTCGGCCGCCGGCCTCAAGGACCTGACGCCGCTGGACGTGCTGGTGCTGCACCATGTGACGCACCGCGCACGCAACAAGCGCCTGGCCGACATCAGCTTCATCATGAACGTGGAAGACACCCACCTGATCAACTACGCGCTCAAGAAGCTGCAGGGCCTGGGCGTGGTGGCGTCGAGCAAGAGCGGCAAGGAGGTGACCTATGCCGCCACCGAGGAAGGACAGCGTTTTGTGCAGCGCTACCGCGAGATCCGCGAGAGCTGCCTGATCGATGCGCTCCAGGCCGACGAGGGCCTGAACCGCGACATCGGCGAACTCGCGCGTCTGCTGCGCGTGCTGTCGGGCGTCTATGACCAGGCCGCCCGCTCGGCCGCCAGCCTATGAAACACCCCTGTGGCGGCGGGCGCCGCCCTGTGCTGCGGCCGGAGGCCTTTGCTCTTCGGGGCCGTCCAGACCTGCGCAGGCAGGTCTGGAGCCGCGGACCTCAGCCCCTCAAGGGGACAACACCAGTGGCCTGGCAAAGCCGGCTCCGCGGTGTTCCTGGTTTTGAGTCTGTGCATTCGTTGCGCATCGTGCGCTGTGAGGAGTTTCTTGTATGACGGAACCTACGCACCAACGCTGGCAATTCTGGATCGACCGCGGCGGCACCTTCACCGACATCGTGGGCCGCCGGCCCGACGGCAGCCTGGTGACGCACAAGCTCTTGTCCGAGAACCCGGACCAGTACCGCGACGCGGCCGTGGCCGGCATCCGCCATCTGCTCGGGCTCCAGGCCGGCGAGCCCATCACGCCGGATCAGGTCGAGTGCGTGAAGATGGGCACGACGGTGGCCACCAATGCCCTGCTCGAGCGCAAGGGCGAGCCCACGCTGCTCGTGACGACCCGTGGTTTCCGCGACGCCTTGCGCATCGCCTACCAGAACCGTCCGCGCCTCTTTGACCGCCACATCGTGCTGCCTGAGCTGCTGTACGCCGCCGTGGTCGAGGCCGAGGAACGCGTGGGCGCGCGCGGCGAACTGGTGACGCCGCTGGACGAGGCGGTGTTGCGCCGCGATCTGCAGGCGCAGTTCGAAGCTGGCCTGCGCAGCCTGGCCATCGTCTTCCTGCACGGCTACCGCTACACGGCGCACGAAGAGGCGGCGGCACGCATCGCACGCGAGATCGGCTACACCCAGGTCAGCACCTCGCACGGCACCAGCCCGCTGATGAAGTTCGTGAGCCGCGGTGACACCACGGTGGTCGATGCCTATCTCTCGCCCATCCTGCGCCGCTATGTGGACCAGGTGGCCGGCGAGATGCCCGGCGTGCGCCTCTTCTTCATGCAGTCTTCAGGCGGCCTGACCGATGCCCACGCTTTCCAGGGCAAGGATGCGATCCTCAGCGGACCGGCCGGCGGCATCGTGGGCATGGCACGGACAGCGGAGCTGGCCTTCAACAGTGCTTCGGCGGAGATCGCGGGCATGGTGAGAGTGATCGGCTTCGACATGGGCGGCACCTCGACCGATGTCTCGCACTACGCGGGCGAGTTCGAACGCGAGTTCGAGACCCAGGTGGCCGGCGTGCGCATGCGCGCGCCCATGATGAGCATCCACACGGTGGCCGCCGGCGGCGGCTCCCTCCTCACTTACGACGGCGCGCGCTTCCGTGTCGGCCCGCAGAGCGCCGGGGCCAACCCCGGGCCGGCGAGCTACCGGCGCGGCGGCCCGCTGGCCGTGACCGACGCCAATGTGATGCTGGGCAAGATCCAGCCCGCGCATTTCCCGCGCGTGTTCGGGCCGGCGGCCAACGAGGCGCTGGACGCCGCCGTGGTGCGTGCGAAGTTCGGCGCACTCGCGGCGCAGACCGGACGCAGCGCCGAAGACGTGGCCGAAGGTTTCGTCAACATCGCCGTGCAGCAGATGGCCAACGCGATCAAGAAGATCTCGGTGGCGCGCGGCTACGACGTGACGCGCTACACCCTGCAGTGCTTCGGCGGCGCGGGCGGGCAGCATGCCTGCCTGGTGGCCGACGCGCTGGGCATGACACGCGTGCTCGTGCATCCGCTGGCGGGGGTGCTCTCGGCCTATGGCATGGGCCTGGCCGACCAGAACGTGATCCGTGAGCAGGCGGTGGAACTGCCGCTCGATGCTGCGGCCCTGCCCACCATCACGGACAAGCTCGACGCCCTGGCCCAGGCCGCGCGCGCTGAACTCGAACGCCAGCAGCTCAGCGCCGCCGCGGTGCGTGTGCAACGGCGTGTGCATGTGCGCTACGAGGGCAGCGACTCGGCCCTGGTGGTCCCGCATGGTGATCTGGCGGCCATCACGGCCAGCTTCGAGGCCGCCTATCGCCAGCGCTTCGCCTTCCTCATGCAGGGCAAGCGTCTGATCGTGGAGGCGGTGTCGGTCGAGGCCGTGGTCGCCGGTGACGCGCCGGCCGAGCCGCGGCACGAGCTTCATGCGGCGCGCGAGGTGCCGCGCCGCGAGACGGTGCGCATGTATTCGGGCGGACAGTGGCGCGAAGCCGCGCTCGTGGTGCGCGAAGACCTGCGCGCGGGCGACCACATGGCCGGCCCGGCCATCATCGCCGAGAAGAACGCCACCACGGTGGTGGAACCTGGCTGGGAGGCCGAGCTCACGGCCCGGGACCACATCGTGCTGCACCGGCGCGTGCCGCGCGAGCAGCGTTACGCGGCCGGCACCACGGCCGACCCGGTGTTGCTCGAGGTCTTCAACAACCTTTTCATGAACATCGCCGAGCAGATGGGCCTGCAGCTGCAGAACACGGCCTATTCGGTGAACATCAAGGAGCGGCTCGATTTCTCTTGCGCACTGTTCGACACCCAGGGCCATCTGATCGCCAACGCCCCGCACATGCCCGTGCACCTGGGCTCCATGGGCGAGAGCATCAAGACCGTGATCCGCGAGAACGCGGGCCGGATGCAGCCGGGTGACGTCTATGTGCTCAACGATCCCTACCACGGCGGCACGCACCTGCCCGACGTGACGGTGATCACGCCAGTGTATCTGGAAGACAAAACGGAGCCCATGTTCTATGTCGGCTCGCGCGGCCACCACGCGGACATCGGCGGCACCACACCGGGATCGATGCCGCCCTTCTCGACGCGCATTGAGGAAGAGGGGGT
>LNFM01011891.1_pt1 | contig 11649 bp, 10 predicted proteins | sample 596031 | NCBI WGS metagenome assembly LNFM01 (sample SAMN04254537, study PRJNA301005) | activated carbon metagenome | isolation source: dual media filters at the Ann Arbor, Michigan drinking water treatment plant | place: USA: Ann Arbor | reverse complement strand
AGCGCATCACGTTGCCGCCGTTGCTGTGCGTGATCACGATCAGGCGGGTGATGCCGCGGTTGTTGATGAAGGTGGTCAGCTGGCCGGCCAGGCAACCCGCGGCCGCGTTGTCCCACATGTACTTCTCGAAGTCGCAGTTGATCACGACGTAGTTGTTCGGATCGACCAGCCCGCCGCGCACGTTGTTGACGAACGGGGCCTGCCAGTAGTTGGCCATGGCATTGGTCTGCTTGCCGGTGCCGTGGACGAAGGCGACGCCGGTATTGGCCTCGCACAGGCTTGAAGCGGCTGCCAGGGCAGCCAAGAGTAGATAGCGCACGATCCCTCCCCAGGAACTCGATGCGAAACGCGATTGCCCCATCCCTGGGTGGCCACGTCCGGAAGAACCGGTGCTCCCCTGCGCCGGCGTATGGGCACCGACCATGCCCGCCCGAAAACGTGAAGGTCAACACATTTCGTTGCTGCAGTGCGGCACCGTACGGATTTCCCGCCCAACAAATTCATGCACTTGCCCGCGCCCCTGTAGGAGGGCCTTCAGGCCCGAAGCTTTCGATGCCTCGACCAGAGCCTCGCCTTCCGAAGCCTCGTATCCCCGTGGGAGGGACTTCAGTCCGGATGCTTTCCACGCCGGGCCCGGCCCGGACTTGCCGCCCCGCCGCCCGCACGTTTCCCTCAATGACGCCGCTATCCCTCCCGCCGCGGGCTCGACCAGGCGTTGCGCTCGCGACGATTGCCGGGCCAAGCTGGCGCCCATTCACTCCACCAGGTCGGCGCATTCCGCGCGCCTGAATCCAGGACGGTTCGCCAATGAAAAGCATCCGAGCGCTTGTTTTACTGGTCGCCGCCGTAACCGTCGCCGCGCCCGGCCTGGCCATGGCCTCCGACTGGGGCCGCCCGGGCGAGTGGGTCGCTGGCCTCTATCTGTTCGTCGCCGTGCCATTCACGGCGGCCAGCGTGCTCGGCATGATCGCGGGCGGGTCCTTCGGGTGGTACCGGGACAAGGACGTGGCGGTCGCCCACGCTTCGATCGCCACGCTCCTGTACGGCTGCGGGATTCCGGTCGCCCTCTTCGCAACGAAGTCATGGCTGGGAACGGTGGTGTGGCTGGTCCTGCTCGGGCTGCTGATCTGGTTTTCGATCAAGGTGCCGCTCATGTGGCACGAGAACCAGAAGCGGCCCGTGCGCGAAAAGCTGCTGAAGGAATACCCGCGTTGATTTCCCGGGCTCTCGTCCGAGTATCTTCCCGGCGTTGCATCCTGCGGCCCATGGTCTTGCGTGGAACACCACAAGCACCGAAGCCGCGACCTGCCGGAGCGGCTGCGCACGCCGACGGTCGCGAGGCGCCATAGGCCCATGGCATACGATCACCTCAAGGAAGTCGCCGCCTTGTGCTTCAAGGATGCTCAAACGCTGCGATCTTCGAAGCCAGAGGTAGCGATGGCGAGCCAGTCGGACGGCCACTACGCGCTCGCGTCCTACCTCCTGGCGAGCGGCGATACAGGCTATCGCGCAGAAGCCTGGAAATTTCTCCAGAACGAGCTCGTGCGGTTTGAATCCTTTGGCGCGTTGGCGCGAACGTTTCCCCAGCCTGAATGCCTGGTGCTCGCTCTGGCGCTCGGGGCCTCGAATCTGCAAGAAAAATCGCATCCTTGCCCGTCAGCCGAAGGAATTGGGGTGCCTTCAACAGTGCCTTCGTGCATCGCGTTTGCGGGCTGTTGGGCATTGCCCAGGACGCGAGTCCGCCCACGTCGAAATTGACGCAGGCAGAGCATGTCATCATCGAAGCTGTTGACCGCGTGTGCGCGGGACTTCCGCATGACGCCGGGCAGGTGGAGGCCTCGTGGCGGGTCTTGCGCAAGAAGCGATACGCACTGACGCTCTTCGAGCATTTCGATCCCTTCAACCCCGCACTGGATGCGTTGAGGGCCGCCCTGGTGGCCAGTGAGGTCGGGAATGAATTCCCTCCCACAGGGGTGTGACCAAGCGCTTCGGTCCTGAAGGGCTTCCTACGGGGCAGGCAAAAGCTTCGGCCCTGAAGGGCCTCCTACAGGGGGCGGGATCAGAACTCGAGGTCGAGGGAGGCGCAGAGGTAGTCGACCAGCGGCGCGACGCCGGTGAACCCGGAGACGATGGCCTGGCGCAGTCGGGGGCCGAGCACGACCTCGTCGTCGAGGGTTTCGCCGGCGGTGAAGTCCTTGCGCTTGAGGTCCTCGATCAGCGGGTGGTCGGCGGGGAAGCCGCGCGGTGGCCGCGTCAGCGTGTCGCCCCACATCGTGTAGCGGCGCTTGAAGGCGGGCTTCTGCACCACGGCCTGCCAGCCGGCGGGGTTGTCGACGATGAAGTTGCGGATCTTGCGCTGCACGTCGGGCTCGGGGTGCCAGATACCGCCGCCGAGGAAGCAGCCGCCGGGCTGGATGTGCAGGTAGAACGACGGCGCCGCGACCTGCTTGCTGCGGGCGTGGAAGAAGCGCGCGCCGCCCCAGGTCTTGTACGGGGTCTTGTCGTTCGAGAAGCGGGTGTCGCGATGGATGCGGAACAGCGAGCCGCCGTTGCCGCGCGGGTCGGCGCGGTAGTGCTCGCTGATCGTGAGCAGGTCGGGCGCCAGGTCGGTGATCAGGCGCTGGAACGGCTCCTTCAGGTGCTGCTCGTAGTCCTTGCGGTGGTCGTTGAACCACTCGCGGCTGTTGTTGCGCGCCAGCGCGCGCAGGAACCTGAAGGTCTTGTCGCTGAAGTAGGTGCTCATGCCAGGCTGCGTTCCAGGTCGTGCCCCCAGGCCTGCAGGGCGTCGAGCCAGGCCTGCCTGGGCCCGGGCTCCGTCGTGGCGCGCAGTGTCTCGATTTCGGCGTAATAGGCCGTGAAATCATATTCCGACAGCCCGCCGGGGCCACCCAGGCGCGTGCGCCGGTAGCTGTCCCAGCGCTCGCGACCGGCGGCGTCGAGCGATTCCGGCCAGTTGCGGGCCTGGTAGCGGAACAGCAGTTCGGCGAAGCGCGGGTCATCGAAGCGCGGGCCCAGGTCAGCCAGCTCCGCCGGCGCGGCGCTGCGCACGCGCGGGAACAGGCGCTTGTCGGCGTCGGACGGGAAGCCGTCGTAGAGCGCGGCGTCCGCATCGGCCGGCTCGCGCGCCGTTTCGATCGCGAAGACGCGGCGCACCTTCTCGGCGAGGCCGGGCGCGGCACGCAGCCGGTCGGCGCGGGCCAGGCAGGCGTCGCGATCAATGCCCAGGCGCGCGAAGTCGGCGTCGCGCAAGTGCTCCAGCGGCAGCAGGATGGGGCACTTGTTGGTGTGCACTTCCTTCAGCGGGATCCGGCGTTCGCCCTCGGGCAGGTCGGCGGCCGGCGTGTACAGGCGGTCGGCGATCTCGTCGGGTTCGAGCGTCAGCAGCGCATCGGGCTCCTCGTCCAGGCCACAGACCAGCACCCGCGACTCGATCTTCGGATGTCGCGCGATCGGCATCACGAGGGCCGCGCAGTGCCGGCTGGCCGGGTAGCGCGAGGAGATGTGCAGCAGCGGCGTCATGTTCGCGACGTCCATCAGCGCAGCGACCTTGCGCTTGTCGCGCAGCGCGAACGCGTAGTCCCACAGCTTGGGCTGCGCGGCGCGGAACCTGCGCGCCAGCCCGATCAGCGCCCGCACGTCGCTCAGCGCCTCGTGGGCATCGCCCTCGCGCACGCCGTTGGCGATGGCCAGGTGCTCGAGCTTGAAGCTGGGCGCGCCGTCCTCGCGCAGCGGCCATTCCAGGCCCGCCGGGCGAAGCGCTTCGGCCAGGCGCAGCACGTCCAGCAGGTCCCAGCGCGAATTGCCGTTGCGCCACTCGCGCTCGTAGGCATCGTGGAAGTTGCGGTACAGCCCGAAGCGCAGGAACTCGTCGTCGAAGCGGATCGAGTTGTAGCCGACCGCGCAGGTCTGCGGCTGCATGAACTCTTCGGCCAGCCGGGCAATGAACGCGGCCTCGGGCAGTCCATCGGCGCGCGCCTGCTGCGGCGTGATGCCGGTGATCATCGTCGCGGCGGGCGAGGGCAGCAGGTCGTCGGCGGGCTGGCAGAACAGGCTGATCGGCTCGCCGACCGGGTTGAGGTCGGCATCGGTGCGGATCGCCGCGAACTGGGCGATGCGGGTCCGGCGCGGATCGCGGCCGAAGGTCTCCAGGTCCCACCACAGGAAGCTGGCGGCCATCAGAGCGGTGCCAGGCGCCCGGTCACCAGCGCATCGGCGGCGGCGAGGTCCACGTCCTCCAGCGAAGCGCAGTCCTTGGTCGCGTCGACCAGGATCTGACGCTGCACCTTGCCGCGCTCGAACGCGGTGGCGTAGGGGATGCAGGTGAAGCTGACCATCGAATAGCGCGGCACGAAGCGGCCCGGATGCCGGTCGGCCAGCACCTGCTCGAGGGCACGCTGCAGCAGGTAGTCGGCGTCATCCACCCGGTCGCGCATCTCGACGTAGTTCTCCAGCGCCATCGCCTGGATCGCGTCGGCATTGGGGCGGCGCTCGGCCTCGAAGCCGGCGAAGGCGGACTCGAAGTCCGGGGCGGCGGCAAGATGCCGGTCCAGCGCGATGCAGTCCTCGAAGGCGCAGTTCATGCCCTGGCCGTGGAAGGGCACCATCGCGTGCGCCGCGTCGCCGAGCAGCACGGCGCGGCCGTCGAGGTGCCAGCGCTGCAGGCGAAGCGTACCGAGGCCGCTGACCGGGTTTTCGGTCCACTGGGCGTCGAAGTCCGGCAGCAGCGGCAGGGCGTCGGCGAAATCGCGCTCGAAGAGCGCGCGGGCGCTGGCGAGGTCGGGCAGGGTGTGGAAGCTCGGCTCGCCCTGCATCGGCAGGAACAGCGTCACGGTGAAGGTCTGCTCGGTGTTGGGAAGCGCGATGCACATGTAGCCGCCGCGCGGCCAGATGTGCAGCGCATTGGGCTCGATCCGGAAGCCACCATCGGCCGCCGGCGGGATCTCCAGCTCCTTGTAGCCGTGGCCCAGCGGCTCGAAGCGCTCGGCGAGGTCGAGGTGCGGGCGCAGCGCCTCGCGCAGGCCGGAGCCGGCGCCGTCGCAGCCAAGCATCGCCTCGAAGTCGATCTCGCGCGCGGTGCGGTCGTGGTCGTTGACGAAGCGCGCGCGCCGGGCATCGAAGTCGACGCCGTCGAGCCGCTGGTTGAAGTGGATGCGCGCGCCGGCGGCCTCGGCGGCCTCCAGCAGCGCCAGGTTGAGCCGGCCGCGATGCACCGACCAAATCACCTCGCTGTCGTCGCGGCCGTAGCGCTGCAGCTGCTCGCCGCCTTCGGCCAGGTGCACCTGGCGGCCGCGCATCATCACCGCCTGCGCCATCACCACGTCCTGCAGGCCGGCCTGGCGCAGCGCGTCGAGTCCGCGTTCGGCGAGGGCCAGGTTGATCGAGCGGCCGCCCTCGTAGCCTTTGCGGCGCGGGTCGGGGCGCTTCTCGAACACCTCGACGGCATGGCCGCGGCGGGCGAGCAGGGTGGCGAGCAGGGCGCCAGCAAGGCCGGCGCCGGCGATCGTGATGGGGGTCTTGGCGTTCGGCTGCACGGGGAGGGCTCCGGAAAATGTCAGGCGTTGATGCCGTCGCGACGCGCGGGTCAGCCGCCGTCGCGCCAGCTTTCCACCGCATCGACGAAGCGGTGCAGGTCGGTGAACCGGTTGTACAGCGGCACCGGCGAGATGCGGATCACGTCGGGCTCGCGCCAGTCGCCGATGACGCCGCGCGACTCCAGGAACTCGAACAGCGCCCGGCCGCGCTCGCGGCCGCCCTGCACGCGCAGCGACAGCTGGCAGCCGCGGCGCGCCGGGTCGGCGGGCGTCACGACCTGCAGCACGTCGGCGACACGCTGCGTGATCAGTGCTTCGAGGTGGCCGGTGAGCTGCTCGGACTTCGCGCGCAGCCGGTCCATTCCCGCCTCGGCGAACAGCTCCAGCGACACCCGCAGCGGCGCCAGCGCCAGGATCGGCGGATTGCTGAGCTGCCAGCCGTCGGCGCCGGGCGTGGGCCGGAACTCGGGCCCCATCCGGAAGCGCGTGGCCTGGTCGTGGCCCCACCAGCCGGCGAAGCGCGGGCGGTCCGACACCGCGTGGCGTTCATGCACGAACGCGCCGGCGACCGCGCCCGGGCCCGAGTTGCAGTACTTGTAGTGGCACCAGGCCGCGAAATCGACGCCGCTGTCGTGCAGCGCCAGGCGCAGGTTGCCGGCGCCGTGGGCCAGGTCGTAGCCGACCACGCAGCCGCGCGCATGCGCAAGCTCGACGATGCGCTTGAGGTCGAAGGCCTGGCCCGTGCGGTACTGCACGCCCGGCCACAGCACTAGCGCGATCCGGTGGCCGTGTTCGGCCAGCGTGCGCTCGATGGCTTCCATCGAGATCGTGCCACCCGGCTCGTCGGCCGCCAGCTCGATCAGGTCGGTGTCGGGATCGAAGCCGTGGAAGCGGATCTGCGACTCGACGCCGTAGCGGTCGGACGGAAAGGCGCCCGCTTCGATCAGGATCGCCGGTCGCTCGCGCGTCGGCCGATAGAAGCTGACCATCAGCAGGTGCAGGTTCGCGGTCAGCGAGTTCATCGCGACCACTTCCGAAGGCAGCGCGCCGACCAGGGCCGCCAGGCCCTCGCGGACCTCGGCGTGGTAGGGCATCCAGGGATGCTTGCCACGGAAATGCGCCTCGACGCCGAGCGCGGCCCAGTCGTCGAGCTCCTGGATCAGCGCGCCGCGCACCGCGCGCGGCTGCAGGCCCAGCGAGTTGCCGCAGAAGTACGCCTGGTCCTCGCCGTGGTGCTGCGGGATGTGGAAGCGGTCGCGGAACTCGCGCAGCGGGTCGGCGTCGTCCAGCGCCAGCGCGGCGGCCATCTCCGTCGTCATTCGAACCTCGAAAGCGGCAGGCCCAGCCATTCGAGCGCGGTGCCGTGGTAAAGCCGGGCCTCGTCGATCTCACCCAGTCCCAGCGCGGCGATGCCGGCGCCGGGGACCTGCTCGCCGAGCGGGAACGGATAGTCGGTGCCCAGCATCACCCGCGGCACGCCGACGGTGTCGAGCAGGTAGCGCAGCGCGCGGTTGTCGGCGACCCAGGAGTCGAAGTAGAGCTTGGGCAGGTAGCTGCGCGGATTGTGCGGGTTGTCGGTGGCGACCAGGTCCGGGCGCATGTTGAAGCCGTGCTCGATGCGCCCGATCGTGTACGGGAAGCTGCCACCGCCGTGGGCGAGGCAGATCTTCAGGCGCGGGAAGCGCTCGAGCACGCCGCCGAAGATCAGCGCGCAGGCCGCGCGCGACTGTTCCGCCGGCATGCCGACCAGCCAGGGCATCCAGTACTTGGGCATGGACTCGCTGCCCATCATGTCCCAGGGATGCACCAGGATCGCCGCGCCCAGGTCCTGGGCCGCCTCGAAGAAGGGCAGCAGCTCGGGCGCGTCGAGGTTCCAGTCGCCGATGTGCGAGCCGATCTGCACCCCCTGCAGGCCGAGCTGGTCCACGCAGCGCTCGAGCTCCTGCACCGCCAGCCGCGGCGACTGCATCGGCACCGTGCCGATGCCGGCGCAGTGGCGACGATGCTCGCGGCAGGCCTCGGCCATGTGGTCGTTGAGCGACTGGTGCAGCTCCAGCGCATGCTGCGGCTTGGCCCAGTAGCTGAACATCACCGGCACCGTGCTCAGCACCTGCACCTGCACGCCGAAGCGATCGTAGTCGGCGATGCGCTCGGCCGGGTCCCAGGTCTTGGACCAGATCTCGCGGAAGAACTTGCCGTCCTTGTAGATGCGGGCCCGGCCGTCCTCATGGTGGATCACCGGGAAGCGCGGATCGCCGTATTTGGCCGCCAGGTCGGGCCAGGTGCGGGGCAGGTAGTGCGCATGGGTATCGATCTTGAGCATGGGACGATTCTAGCCGGTAGGGCTCAGCCGCCGAGCCAGCGTGCGAGGGCGGCGTAGGCGGGGATGCCCAGCGCGAGGTTGAAGGGGAAGGTCAGGCCCAGCGCGGCCGTGATGCAGCGGCCAGAGTCGGCCTCGGGCAGGGAGGCTCGCACCGAGGCTGGCGCCGCGATGTAGGAAGCGCTGGCCAACATCGCCCCGAACACGGTGGCACCGCCAACGCCCAAGCCGATGGCGTGCCCGACCGCCGTGCCGACGAGGCCGTGCAGCAGCGGCAGCACGGTCGCGTACACCACCAGCCGCCCGACGCCGCGGCGCAGCTGCCGCAGCTGGCTGGCGGCAACCAGGCCCATGTCGAGCATGAACAGCATCAACATGCCCTGGAACAGCTGGAAATACATCGCGTCAACGGTCTGCACCCCGTCGCGCCCGGCGATCGCGCCGATCGCGAGGCCGCCGAGCAGCAGCACCGCGGTGCGCCCGGTCAGCACTTCGCGCACCTGGGGCCAGGTCGGCCGGCCGCCGCCGCGCGCCAGGCCGATGCCGAGCAGGATGGCCGGGATCTCCAGCGCCACCACCAGGGCGACCAGCACGGCCGGTGAGGCTTCGCCGGTGCGCTCGACGAACTGCTGCGCGGCGATGAAGGTAACCGCCGATACCGAGCCGTAATGGGCGGCGATCGCGCCCGCCTGCAGCGCGTCGTCGCGCAGCCAGGTGCGGGCAAGCAGGTAGGCGGTGCCGGCGGTGGCAATGCCGGCGACCACGGTGACCGAGACCAGCAGCCAGAGGTTGTCAGGCGCGCCCTGGTGCAGTGCGACGCCGCCCTTGAGGCCGATTGCCAGCAGCAGGAAGATCGACAGGTAAGACTGGATGGCCGATGGAATCTCGAGGTCGCTGCGCAGGCTTCGCGCCACCATGCCCAGCCCGAAGGCCAGCACGACGGGCGAAAGCAGGTTTGCCGTCAACAGGTCGAGGGAAGGCGTCATGGCTCAGTCGGCCGCGTCGTAGCGGGCCGGGGCCGGGTTCAGGTGGCCGCAGCCGCCGCAGGTGCGGCGCTCGGTGGAGCGATAGAAGCGGTCAAATACGGCCCCGAACTGGGTCTCGATGTTCTCGAGGGTGAAGAACTCCTCGTACAGCTTGTGGTTGCACTGCTCGCAGAACCACAGCAGCCCGTCCTTCTCGTGCGGCAGGCGCTTGCGCTCGATCACCAGGCCGATGCCGCCGGCGCTGCGCTGGGGCGAGTGCGGCACGCGCGGCGGCAGGTAGAACATGTCGCCGGCCTTGATGACGATGTCGCGCGCCTGGCCGTCTTCCTGCACCTTAAGCACCATCTCGCCCTCGAGCTGGTAGAAGAACTCCGGGCCCTCGTCCCAGTGGTAGTCGGTGCGCGCGTTCGGGCCGCCGACGATCATCACGATGAAGTCGCCGTCGACGATGCACTTGTTCGCCACCGGTGGCTTGAGCAGGTGCCGGTGCTCGTCGATCCAGGCCTGCAGGTTGAAGGCGTTGCCGATCATCGGTGCGCGTCCGGGAAGGCGGCGATGCACTTGAGTTCGATCGCGATCGGCGTGGGCAGCGAGGTGATGCCGAGCGTGGTGCGGCAGGGCGCCTTGTCGATGTTCGGGAAGTACTCGGCCCAGACGCCGTTGTAGGCGTTGAAGTCGCGCTGCATGTTGGTCAGGTAGACGGTGATGTCGACCAGCCAGTCCCAGCGGCAGTGGCTGGCATCCAGCACCGAGCGCACGTTGGCGAACACCGAGTGGCACTGGGTGACGATGTCGTAGTCCTCGAGCGCGCCGTTGGCGCCATAGACGTTGCCGGGTACCGCATTGCTGCCCGGCGTGCGCGGGCCGATGCCCGACAGGAACAGCAGGCTGCCGACGCGGCGGGCGTGCGGATAGCGGCCCACCGGGTGCGGCGCCGACGTGGCGTGGATGATCTCGCTCATGTGTCCTCCCGCATGCGGCCGCGGATGTGTTCCAGCGCCAGGGCATAGGCTTCCGGCAGTTCGGCCGGGTAGTCCACGCCCATGCCCAGCTCGCGCACGCGGCCGTCGAGCAGGGAGTAGACCCAGCCGTGCACGCTCAGCTTCTGGCCGCGGGTCCAGGCGTCCTGGACGATGGTGGTCTGGCAGACGTTCACCACCTGCTCGACCACGTTGAGTTCGCACAGGCGCGCGTGGCGCAGCGATTCCAGGTCGACTTCGGCCAGCAGCGCGGCGTGCTTGGTGGCGACGTCGCCGACGTGGCGCAGCCAGTTGTCGGCCAGGCCGACGCGGGTGCCGGTGAGCGCGGCATGCACGCCGCCGCAGCCGTAGTGCCCGACCACGAGGATGTGCTCGACCTTGAGCACGTCCACCGCGAACTGGATCGTGCTCAGGCAGTTCAGGTCGGTATGCACGACCAGGTTGGCCACGTTGCGGTGCACGAAGACTTCGCCGGGCTGCAGCCCGGTGATCTGGTTGGCCGGCACCCGCGAGTCGGAGCAGCCGATCCACAGGTACTTCGGCGCCTGCAGCTGGGACAGGCGCTTGAAGAACTGCGGGTCTTCCTCGCGTACCTTCGCGGCCCATTCCCGGTTCTTGTCCAGCAGTTCCTTCAGAGGCATCGTGTCATCCCAGGTCGATCGTGATGTTCTTGGCTTCGGTGAAGAAGCGCAGGGCCTCCCAGCCGCCTTCGCGGCCGATGCCGGACTGCTTCACGCCGCCGAAGGGCGTGCGCAGGTCGCGGTTCATCCAGGTGTTGACCCAGACCACGCCGGCTTCGATCGCGGCGGCCAGCCGGTGCGCGCGGCCCAGGTCCTGGGTCCAGACGCTGGCCGAAAGGCCGTAGGGCGTCGCGTTGGCGAGCGCCAGGGCTTGGTCATCGGTGTCGAAGGGCTGCAGCGTGACCACCGGGCCGAAGATCTCCTCGGTGTTGGTGCGGCAGGTTGGGCCCAAGCCTTCGATGACCGTCGGCGCAATGAACCAGCCGTCGGCGCAGCGGCCCGCGGGCTTCAGCGCCTCGCCGCCGCAGAGCACGCGGCCGCCCTCGCTGCGGGCCAGCTCGATGCAGCCCAGCACCTTCTCGTAGTGCGCCCGCGAAACCACCGGGCCGAGGTTGGTCGCGGCATCGCCGGGATCGCCGACCACCAGCGCCCTGGCGCGTGCGACCAGTGCATCGCGGAACTCGTCGTAGTAGCTGCGCTCGACCAACAGGCGCGAGCCGCACAGGCAGATCTGCCCGGAGTTGAGGAAGGCCGAGCGCACGACCGTGTCGAGCAGCTTCGCGCGCGGCGCATCGGCGAACACCAGGGTCGCGTTCTTGCCGCCCAGCTCCAGCGAGGTCTTCTTCAGCGAGCGCGCGCAGCTTTCGGCGATGCGCACGCCGACCGCGGTGCTGCCGGTGAAGCTGATCGCCTTGACGCCCGGATGGTCCACCAGCGCCTGCCCGACGACGGCGCCGCGGCCCTGCACGATGTTGAACACGCCCGCGGGGAAGCCGATTTCGCGCGCGAGCTCGCCGAGCATCCAGGCCGTCACGGGCGTGACCTCGGAAGGCTTGCCGACCACGCAGTTGCCGGCGGCCAGCGCCGGCGCGAACTTCCACGTGAACAGGTACAGCGGCAGGTTCCAGGGGCTGATGACGCCGACCACGCCCAACGGCTGGCGCAGGGTGTAGTTGACGATGCCCGGAGCCGAATGCGATTCGCTGGCGAACTGGGTCGCGGCGGCGGCGAAGAAGCGAAGGTTGCTGACCGCCCGCGGGATGTCGAGGTTGCGCGCCAGCGACAGCGGTTTGCCGACGTCGCGCGATTCGG
>LNFM01011890.1_pt1 | contig 11649 bp, 12 predicted proteins | sample 596031 | NCBI WGS metagenome assembly LNFM01 (sample SAMN04254537, study PRJNA301005) | activated carbon metagenome | isolation source: dual media filters at the Ann Arbor, Michigan drinking water treatment plant | place: USA: Ann Arbor | reverse complement strand
CGTCGGCGGCAATCTCGTCATCTACACGCCGCTCGATGTCAGCGAGATCGACGCGAGCGAGCGCCCGCGCTGGCCGCTCGTGCGCCGTTGGTTGCGAGACGGCGAGGAACGCGCCCTGGCGACAAGCGGCCGGTCGCTGTTCGATGCGCGCGATATCTACCGGCCGATTCAGGCGACGACATCACCGACAATCCATACGATCTCCGTGTGCCCGCTCGGCAGCACGCGCGCGGGCGATGAACTCGATTGCCGCAGCACCGCGATTGCGGGGCCAGGCATGCGCGAGTTCTACGTATCGAACGATCACGTCTATCTGTGGCTCTCGCACGCGCCGGGCTATTACGGTTATCTCCGCAGCCGGTTCGACCGCGCGCGCTGCGACGCGCGACTACCCGGCAGCTTCGGCTATGCCGGCGAAGCGGCGCTCTTTCAGATATCGCTGCGCGATGGTCGCCCGCGCGCCATGTTTGTGCGCGGCCACCCTTACGATCAGATGAGCTTTGAAGCGACCGGCGATACGCTTTATGCGCTGTCGGTCTGGACCGATCCGAACTGCCGCGATCGCCCGGAAGATTTGCCGCTGCGCTTTCTGGCGACTCCGCTCAGTGCCTTCAGCACGCGCCCGCAAGCGGCGGCGCAAGCTCTCTACACACTTCTGCCGAGCCCAGGCGGCGCGGCGATGGAGAACCGGTTTGCGCAAGGCCATCTCGTTTATGGCGGGCGCGAACGTTGGACGTCCTATCCGCCGCAAGACGAGTCGGATCTATCTGCGCGCATTGTCGCTGTGCCGACTGCTAACCCTCGCGCGGCGGCAATCCTTGAGGCGCCGCACAATCTGATCCGCGTTGAGAGCATCGGCGTCCGCGCCGTGCTGACCGGCTATCGCGACGACAGCGCGCTCAGTATCTCCGTGCTCGATCTACAGGGTACGCCACGCCTGACTGACACAGTGCGGCTGGAAGGTCGCTACGAGTCTGAAAATCGCAGCCACGCCTTCAATGCATCCGTCGATGAACACGGCGCGGGCTTGTTCGGACTGCCGACGGTGCAGGTGGAGCGTCGCGCCGGCCGCTGGTGGTGGAATAGCGAGTCTTCGGACTTGAGCTTTCTCTCCGTCGGCCGCGACGGTCGCATTGCGCCACTCGGCGAACTGACCTCGGACTCCGAAGAAAGCATGAACCCGGGCTATTCCTGTGAGGTCTCCTGCATCGATTGGTACGGCAATTCGCGCCCGATATTTGTGCGCGACCGTGCGTTTGCGCTTTCGGGCGTCGAACTGATCGAAGGGATGGTGCGCGAGGGGCGCATCGCTGAGATCGGGCGCGTCAACTTCACCACGCCGCCGCCGCGACGCACGAAGCATTAGCTCTCGTTGCCGGGGCGTTTCTGTTTGGCGTCGTGCGCCAGTTTGGCGCGCTCGTGGCGTTCGCGGAATTCTTCTGCGAACGCCGATGCCAAAATGCCTGTCGGCATCGCCACGATGCCGATGCCGGCCAGCGCGACAAGACCAGCCGCAATGCGGCCAAGCGCAGTCTCCGGATAGACGTCGCCATAGCCCACGGTCGTCAGCGTCACGATCGCCCACCAAAGCGAGCGTATGATCGAGCCAAACGCCTCCGGCTTTTCCTCGCCCTCGATGAAATAGAGGATCATCGCCGCGATATAGAGCTGTGCCGCCGCCACACACATTGCCGCCATCAACGGCGCCCAGGCGCGCGTGACCGCCGCGCCCACGATAGCAAACGCCGGCACATAACGCGCCAGCTTGAACAGCCGGAAAAGCCTTAAAGCGCGCAGCGCCGCCAGCCAGCCGCCGGCGAGCGACGGAAAAAACAAAATCACGATCAGCTCGGGCAGGAAGGCCAGCACGTCGGCGATCGTCACCGGCTGCATCAAAAACTTGAGCCGCCCGAGAACACCCTTGTGCTCCGGGTTCTCGCCCTCCGACCAGAAGCGCAGCGCGAACTCAGCCGCGAACACCCACACGACAAAGAAGTTGATCTGCGCAACCAGCGGACGCACCCAAGCGTCGAGTGCCGTATCGCCGCGCGCCGCCTCGGTTTCGAGCGCCAGCGTGATCAGGCTGATGATCACCAGCGTGATGATCGTACCGGAAAAGAAATTGATGCCGCCAGGCTGATCGGGTTCCAGCCAGTCGTGCACATACGCCTTCGCCGTGGCGTGCTTGCGTTTGATCAGCGGCATGCGGGCCCCTTCGCGCCCGCGTGCTTACGCCCGCGCGTGGAGCGTCCGCAAGCCCGCTCAGCCCGCGGAGGAAGCATTGCGCCCGTCGCGCCTGCGCGGGGAGTTCGGGATGGAGCGCTGGGTTAGCGCGGACGTCCGTCCAGAAGCGCCAGCAAGCCGAAAAGCGACTTTATGGTGAACCAGATCATCACGATCAGCGCGATAACGCCGATAATCCAAAGAATTGGAAAGCCGATCAGGATGGGCGTCAGCAGCCAGCCGAACAAGCTCGCGATCGTAAGCACGACGGCCCACCAAAATGCGACAAACCAGATCCGTATCTGATCATCCAGGTGCGAGCGCGCCAGCGGCCCCGCGCCGTCGCGCCCAACAAGCGCCCAGATCACGCCAACCAGCGCGAAAAGCGCGAAGCTTGGAATGCTCAAGAGATAGAGCACGTAAACCATGAGCGCCGAGAAGCGGCCGGGTTGCGAGGGCAGAGGCGTTGCAGTCATGCGGCTGAGATTGCATCGCGGGCGGGCGGTTTCAAGGATAACTTGGCCGCCCGCGGCTCAGACGCGCCAGCGGACCTCGACGCGTAAACCGCCAAGCGCGCTGCGTCCCAAGTGCAAGGCGCCGCCAAAGCCCCGCACCAGCTCGTCGGCGATGGCGAGGCCCAGACCATGCCCGCTATCGCTCTCATCGAGCCGCTTGCCGCGCATCAGCGCCGCTTCGGCATCGGCCTCGCTCATGCCTTGCCCATCATCTTCGATAACCAAAGACGCGACATCACCGCTCACGCGAACGCGTGTTCGGGCGTGGCGCGCGGCGTTCTCAAGAAGCGGGCCGGCGATCTCCATGATCAATTCAGAAGGCGCGAGCGTTTCGACATCTTCCACGGCGTTGTCGAACACCAATGCTTCGCCGTGCTCGGTGCGTTCGATAACCTTGATGAGGTCGCTCACGGCTTTGCGGACACGCGCGGGCTTGGCTTCCACGGACGCGGCGCGCGTCCGCACCAATTCGCGCTCGACCGCGGCCGTGGCTGCTGCAATCGCGCGGTCGAGTCCGTCTGCCGCGTCAGTTGCGCCTGCCTCACGGGCGCGGCGGGCTTGCGCGGCGAGGGCGGCGAGCGGCGTCTTCAGTGAATGCGCCAAATCCGCGGCGCGCCGCTTGGCCAGTTCCAAATCGCGCTCGTGGGCTGCGGCATACGTGTTGATCGCTTCCGCCAATGGCGCGGCTTCCGCCGGATAGACATCAGCCTCAAGCCGTTTGCCGGCGCGCATCGTAGCCAGCGCGCGCCGCACGTCTTCGAGCGGCTGCAATCCCAAATGCACCTGCAGCCAAGCCGCAGCCGAGAGCGCGAGCCAAAGCACAACCATGAAAATCGCAAGATCCCGGCCGAACGCGTCGCGCGCGGCTGTGACCGCGGCATGATCTTCCGCCAGCGTCACGATAAGCGGATCGGCGACACCGGAAATCTCGATGCGCCGCGAGACCAGGTGGATCCGAGCCTCGAATGGTCCCGCGAGATCACTACTGGCCCAATCGTCACCACGAACGGCGGTATTGAGTGGCAGCGTTGCGTCCCAGAGCGAGCGGGAGCGAAGGACCTGCGCGCCGGCATTGATTTGCCAATAAAATCCGCTCGCCGGCGTCGCGAAGCGCGGGTCGTTCGGTTCCAGCGTCGTGCTGAGCGTTCCATCGGGCGCAGCCGTTAGTCCAGCAATCAGTTCGCGGCCGTGGTTTTCGAGATTGGCTTCGACGCTGCGCTCAATGTGGGCCTCGAACATGAAGCTCATTGCAATCCACGCCAACGCGAGCGCCGCGAAGATCGCCGCCGCCGCGCCAGCAAGGAGGCGCACTCGAAGCGAGCGCGTCTTCATTCGCGGAGAAGATAGCCGAAGCCGCGGCGGGTCTCGATTGCATCCGAACCGAGCTTGCGGCGCACCCGCGCGATCAAGGCTTCGATCGCGTTCGCGTCGGCGGCGTCATCGCCGTGCAAGTGTTCGGCAAGTTCGCCAGCTGACACTGCGCGCCCGCGATGGTGCGCGAGATAATCGACCAAACGATACTCAAGCGGCGATAGCTTTACCGGCGCGCCGTCGACGCTGATCTCCAACCGCCGCGTATCGAGGCGCAGACTGCCGACTTCCAAGATCGGCGCGGCATGTCCCGCCGCGCGCCGCACCAACGCCTTTACGCGCGCGATGAGTTCGCCGATCTCGAAGGGCTTTGCGAGATAATCGTCAGCGCCTGCGTCGATGCCATCGACCTTTTCCGTCCAGGCGCCGCGCGCCGAAAGGATCAACACAGGGAATGTGCGCGCGCTCGCGCGCCAGCGCTTGAGAACGCTCAACCCGTCTAGGCGCGGCAAGCCCAGATCGAGCACGACGATGTCAAAAGATTCCGTGTCTCCGAGGAACCAAGCCTCCTCGCCGTCGCGCGCGTGCGTGACGGCGAAGCCCGCGCCGGTGAGTGCGCGTGCAACGTCATCAGCGATGTCGGCTTCGTCTTCGACCACCAGCGCGCGCATTAATCCTCGTCTTCGGTCTCCAGGATGGCGCCCGTGCGCGCATCCAGAGTGACTTTACGGACGCGACCGCGCGGCGTCAGCACTTCGATTTCATATTCCAGGCGCCCATCGTCGCGCTCAAGCTCGACTTCGATCACTTCGCCAGGCTCGACGCGGCGCACGATGGCGAGGATTTCGCTTAACGGGAGAGCCTCACCGCGCGCCACAGCCTCACGCGCATCGTCGTGATCGCCACCGCGGCGCTGATGCGCCAAAGCCGCCCCGGGGAGGGCGACGGCCGCGACGGCGGCGATGAAGAGAGAGCGGCGCGAGATCATCGAGGCGCTTATGACAGTTCCCAGCTGACACCACGCTGACAAGCTTCGCCAAGCGCGTGTCAGCCAGGGTCTGCGATGAATGGCGCATGAACGGCGCGCTTTTCGCGTCCGGAAATGAGGGAAATCATATGATCCGCACAATCGCCGCCATCGCCGCGCTTGCCGTCGCCGCCCCAGCCTTCGCTCAAACCACTCCATCGAGCGGCGCTGTTTTGAGCCTTTCCCAAGTCGAACAACGACTGACGAGCCAAGGCTACCGCGTGCTTGAAATTGAGCGCGACGACGGCGAATTCGAGGTGAAGGCGCTGAACGCCCAAGGTCAGTGCCGGGAACTGCATCTTAACCTCCGCACCGGCGAAATTCGGCGGGAAGAAGCCGACGATGATTGCTATAGCGAGAACCGCGCCCGTCCTGGGGGCCGCCGCTAAGAGCGGCTATGGCGGGCGTCTTGGGGAGCAATAATGAGCATCAGAGTGTCTGCCCTGGCTTTGGCCAGTGCCATATTTCCGTTGGCGGCCCATGCCGAGCCAGGCGGCACATCCGGCATCTCCAGCCCCGCCGTAACGCAAGGCGACATCAAGCTTGAATGGCGGAGCACGGCCTGGGATGGCGAAGCGCTCGACGGCGATTGGTCCCATCGCGCCCAGGCCAGCTATAGCTTCACGGATTGGTGGCGCGCGCAGCTCAACGCGCGCGCGTCACAGCCGGACGATGGAGATTTCGAATGGCGCTCGATCGGCATCGAGAATGCGTTCGAGTTCACCGCGACAAGCGACTGGCCGGTGCAGTTCGGTGGCCAGATTGAATACAAGTTCGGTTTGGACGATGTGGAAGATAGCCTGGAGCTGAAGCTCCTCGCCGAGCGCCGCGTTGGCGCATTTTCAATGCGCTTCAACATCACTGTCGAACGCGATGTCACCGGCGATAGCGATGAGTGGGAGCACATCTACAGCACGCGTGTCATGTGGCGCGCCAACGACACCTGGCAATTTGGTGTCGAAGGCTTCAGCGAACCGGAAGAGAACGCCCACTATTTCGGTCCGCGCGCCGGCGTTTCCCTTGGCGATGCAACACTATCGGTCGGCTATCTCGCCGGCATCGACGAGGCGCAAGCCGATGCGCAGGTCCGGATCGGCCTTGAGTGGGCCCCTTAGATTATTTCCGACGCTTAGCCAGCGGGTGCTTGGTCTCGACAAGCGCCCGCAAACGGCTGTCGGCGACGTGCGTGTAAATCTGCGTCGTCGCGATATCGGCGTGACCCAGTAGCGTCTGAACCGTGCGGAGGTCGGCGCCGCCCTCGACGAGATGCGTCGCGAAAGCGTGCCGCAAGACGTGTGGCGATACGCGCGTCGGATCAATGCCGGCCTTCACCGCCGCTGCCTCCAAGATTTGCCCCACGCGCCGCCGCGTCAGCTTGCCATCCGCGGCGCTAGCGCTGGGAAATAACCAACGCGCGGCGCGCTCGCGTTGCGCTTCAGCCTTGGGCAACGCACTCTCACGCGCAGCCAAATGCGCCGCAAGCGCTTCAAGCGCTGGGCCGCCAAGCGCGACTAGCCGCTCTTTGCCGCCTTTGCCCTCGATGATCATGTGCTCTTGGCCGGGCTTCGGTGCAGCGCGCAGTGTGAGGGCGACCAGTTCGCTTACCCGCAATCCCGCGCCGTAGAGCAATTCGATGATCGCTGTATCGCGCGGCGTTTCCGCCGCCGCGATCAGCCGTTCGATTTCTTCTACCGAAAGCGTCTTCGGCAAGCGGCGCGCGCGCTTGGGCGCATCGAGGCGCGACGTCGGATCGTCGGCCCGCACGTTCTCTTGCAGCAAGAAGCGATAGAATTGCCGCAGCGCCGAAATCCGCCGCCGCGCCGTCGCAGGCGACAGCCCGCGTCGCGCGAGGTCGGCGATGTAGGCCTCTACCGCGCCCGCATCCGCGCCCTTCAGCCCGCCACGCACACTGCCGCGCGCGTCGTCCAAATCCCGCGCATAAGCGTCGAGCGTGTTCGCACGCGCACCGCGTTCGGCGGAGAGCATTTCCAGAAACGACTCGATCAGCGCGGCATCGCTCATGGGCCGAACCTTAGCCGAAACGGGTTAGTATTTTATAGTCCAGCTTGTCCGCTCGAGTGGCGTCTGCGCCGCGAGGGTCCGATCAATCATCACCGCGAGGAGCGGAGGGTCGTGCCATGGCACGTCATGAAAGGTCGTCCTCAAATGCTGGCTTTCGGAGTCGCGCGCCCATTCGTTGGGAAACAGCGCGACATATTCGTGTGTGCGTGATGGCGGCGGTGGCGGCTTCTGGCCTCGTACCGCCGAAAGAAACGTTGCGCAGAGATCGACACCGAATTGGGTGATGTGCCCTGTCGGCATGAGCCTCGGATTGATCTCGATAAGGTAAGTTCTCCCGGACGGCTCGACGATGTAATCGAAGCCGGAAAAGCCGAATAGGCCGTAGCGTTCGAACAGCGCGAACGATGATTGCAATATCTCCGGGCGGTCATCGTGGCGGGCAACGCTGGTGGCGCCGTTCTCGGTGGAGCATTGATGCTTCACGAAGCTAAAGCCGGCGAGCGCGCGGCCGTGCGCGCCACACACCGTCGCGCCATAGACTGTGCCGGCGATGAATTTCTGCAGCACAAAGGTGGCGTTGCGCGCCTCGCCAGTCGTGCGCGCCATCGCCGCGCGCAGATCGGCTTCGCTTCGGCAAATTGTGACGCCATGGCCTGATGCAAAGCCGTCTCGCTTCACCACCAATGGAAACCCATGCAGCGCCACAAAGGCTGATGCCTCCGCGAGATCAGGATTGGCGATGCAGGGCGGCGCCGGACAAGGCTCATCGTTCTGCTGGGCAACGATAAAGGCGGAATCGCTTGCCAGCAGCTTCGCCGCGGCGAGCGGCGGCATCGATCGCAGCACCAGCGCACGCGTCGTATCGCTGAGCGGGAGGCCGTCCATGCGCTCGACGAGCTTGGCAAGCGCCGCGAATGCTAGATCGTCGCCGGCAAGAATCGCGTACGCGCCGAAGTCCTCGGCCAGAGCACGCGCGATCGACGGCATACCTCGGAACATGTCGTCGATTGGCATGACGATGTCTGCCAGTTTGTAGCGCGTCTGCGCCGCGTATCCGCCCGGCGGAGAGACGACGCAGATTTCGGCGCCTGCTTGCGTCAGCGCGCCTGCGGTGCGCGGCGGCGCCGCCCAATCCGACGCCGTGGTCAGTATTGCGAACCGCTCGGCCATCGCCTCGTCTCTCTCCCCAATCGCATCAGCACTAGCAGCGCCCCTGGGTCGGAACAAACCCCGTCACGCGCCGTTTGCGAACAAAGGAGCTCACATGACCACCGAAACCGAAATCCGCGAGAAGTTCTGGAAGCATCTGAAGTCCGATCGCACCCTCATGATCGGGCTGATGAATGATCCGAACGGCCATGCGCAACCTATGACCGCACAGCTCGAAGGCGACGAAGAGAGCGGCCCGCTTTGGATATTCTCGTCTAAGGACACGGATTTCGTGCGCTCCATCGGCGATAGCGCGCGCGCGATGACGCAGTTCGTCTCGAAGGGGCACGATCTCTTCGCCTGCTTTGACGGCGAGATCACGCTCTCAAACGATCGCGGCATGATTGAAAAGCTCTGGAACCCCTACGTCGCCGCCTGGTTCGAGGGCGGCAAAGACGATCCGAAGCTGCAGCTGCTCAGGCTCGATCCCGGCCACGGCCAGATTTGGCTGAACGAAAGTAGCGTGTTCGCTGGCGTCAAACTCTTGCTCGGCTCGGATCCGAAGAAGGACTTCGCCGACAAGGTCGCTGACGTGAACTTAGGCTCGGCGCGGCCGAGCTAACAAAAAAGCCCCAGTCCAAGGACTGGGGCTTTTCAATCTCCAGCGCGGAAATTCTAGCTCGGCTGTCCCGCCAGGATCGCCTCAGCCGCGACGCGGCGGGCTTCATCCTCAAGCCGCAAGCCACGCAGCGCGCGGATAATGTTGGCGACAGAGTCCGCATCCAGTCGCGCTGGTCCGCCTTCGCCGGCCGCCACGACAGCCAGCAACGCGCCTTCACCGATCGCGCCACGTTCGACTGCGCTTGAGAGCGCCAGCATCGCGCCGCTATCTGCACGCGCGCCGCCTTGCGGCGTGTTTGCGAGCAGGAACGCCTGCACGCTGCCGTTCACCGGCGCACCGAGCGCCGAGAGGATCGCAACGTCACGCGCCGCCGCGCGTGCTTGGGCGGCGCCGCTATCGATGCGCCGCTGCATCGCCATCGTGCCTTGCTCGCCGCGCGCGCCCGTCAGCGCCACCAAGGCCGCTTCGAGTGGCGCAAGTGCGGCTTCATTCGCGCCGGCTTGGCGCGCGCTTGCGACAAGTCGCTGCGCGACTTGCACGTCGCCCGTCGAAACGGCGGCGCGCGCAAAGAGCAGGGCGGCGGCTGCATCGGGCGCAGCGTTCAAGCGCGCGATGTCGGCCTGGAAGAAGCGCGCCGCGGCGCTAAACTCGCTGGCGTTCGGCGCTGCGCGGAGCGCCGTCGCGATCGCCGTGGCATTGGCGAGCGCAACAACGCTCACCGCTTCAGGTCCAGCCGCCGTGGGCGGCGCTTGGATTTGGCGCATGGCGATCACAGCAGGCGGCAACGCTGACGTGATCTCCGCAGGCGTCGCCGCCAAAATTGTGCGTGTGTCTTGTGCGCTCAACGCACCACGACGGAACGCCGTCCACGCCGCTTGCGCGCGTTGAGGCTGCGGCGCGTTTTCGGCGCGCGCCAGTGCGACGAGCGCGAGCGTCGAGGACTCGTTCAGCGGGTTCGGGCCGGGGCGCAACTGGCCCGCGATCGAAAGCTGGGTGAAGAGCGAGTTGTTGTAGCGCGCCGCCGGCGGGCGTGCGCCAGGCGCACCGCCCGCAGCAGCAACCGCGCCAGTCACCCACGTATCCGCCGCGTTTTGCGCGCGCGCCAATTCGAGCGCCAAGTCGGCCGCTGCGCGATCGCCGGTCACTGCCGCGCAATAGGCCCGCAATTGCAGGAAAAACGCCGGCGGGTTCTCGCCCGTCGTTGCGTTGCGACCACGCGTGCAGGCTTCGGCCCGGCGGCCGCGCGCGAGTTCAGCTTGCGCTGCAAACATCGCCACACCTGGATCGGTCAGCGTCGAGCCGGAGCCCGCCGCCATCGTCGCCAGTTCGTCTGCTGCGCCCATCTTGCCCAGCGCTTCGAAGCGGCGGCGCACCGCGAGCGCGCCATCGCCACGCGGCGCATCGCCGCCGGAGAACAGCACGCGCCGCGCGAGCGTGTTCATCGCGTACGAGTCGTAAACCGCCGGCAGCCGGTCAAACACGATCGCCAGCACATCGGGATCGCTGCGCGTCCATAGATCAGCGGGCAGCGCGCCATTGGCGCGCGATAGAGCGCTCACGCTCCAGCCGTCGAGTTGTCGCAATTCCTGCGCCTGAACCGGCGCGGGAACATTTTGCGCGTAGGCGGCCATCGGCGTGAGCGCGGTAAACGCGGCAAGCGCCAAGCTACGGTTAAGCATGAAACTCATTCCTTGAAGGCGTCTTCCAGTTCGACACGGATTTCCTGCGGCTCAGGCGCAAGCACGTCGGACTGGCGGATGAAGTAAACGAAAAGGGCGATGAAAACGGCCGCACCCGCGCCAATCGCGATCAGACCCAATTGTGGCGGCGCACGCCGGGAGAACGAAGAGGAGCGCCGTCGTCTGCGTCGATACATGCCTGATTTGGCCCCTGCCGTTGCGAGCGGGCGAGAATGCCCCCAAAATGTGGCAATCTTCTAACCTGGCCCCGCGGTTAACGCTGTTACCTAAAGGGCTCTTTTGAGGTGATTCGTGACGGCCCCGGAGAGCAGCGATATCGGCGAGCGCGTGGACGCCGCCGCAGAGCTGCGCCAGAGGGCGTCGGGGCTCACACCGCCGCGCACGATTGCGCTGGTGGGGCTGATGGGGGCGGGCAAGACGACGATCGGCCGCCGGCTTGCCGCAGCGCTTCAGCTGCCGTTCGTGGATGCCGACGACGCCATCGTCCAAGCCGCCGGCCGCTCGATCGAGGATATTTTCAGCGAGCGCGGCGAGTGCGAGTTTCGCCGCGGCGAGCGCAACGTCATCGCGCGGCTCCTGGCTGGCCCTGTCCACGTGCTTGCCACGGGCGGCGGCGCGTTCATTGATCCGAACACGCGCGCGCTGATGAAGGAGCGCGCGATCTCGATTTGGCTGAAGGCGCCGCTCGACGTCCTGATGAAGCGCGTCGTGCGCCGCGATCATCGTCCGCTGCTGAAGGAAGATGATCCCGAAGCCGTGATGCAGCGTTTGATCAATGAGCGCTATCCGATCTACGCCGAGGCCGATCTCACGATTGAGTCAGGCGCCGGCCCGCACAACAGCGCCGTCGCGTCGATCATCGACGCGCTGCGTGAGCGGCTTTCGAAATGACCACGCAAATTATTCCCGTCCGCCTCGCTGCGCGCAGCTATGACGTGCATGCCGGGCCCGGCCTGCTGGCGCGTGCTGGCGAGCTGATCGCGCCATACGCGCCGAGCGGGCGCGTGTTTATCGTGAGCGATAGCAATGTCGCCAACGCGCATTTGCGCGAACTTGTGGCGGGCTTGGGAAAGCTCGATG
>LNFM01011889.1_pt1 | contig 11650 bp, 11 predicted proteins | sample 596031 | NCBI WGS metagenome assembly LNFM01 (sample SAMN04254537, study PRJNA301005) | activated carbon metagenome | isolation source: dual media filters at the Ann Arbor, Michigan drinking water treatment plant | place: USA: Ann Arbor | reverse complement strand
ACGTGACGACCGCCTATCTCGCCGTCGACGGGCTCGAAGCGCAGCTCAAGGAAGAGCTGCAGCGCCAGGGTGTCGTGCCGTCGGCCGAGCATGGCCGGCTTCTCATCACCGATGGATCGGCCGTGCCCGCAGCCTGGTCCGCCAATGTCTGGTACGATTGCGTCGAGTTGCCGGTGGCGTCGATCGGCGCGGCAGCCAAGGCTTTGCGCGACATCCAGCGCAATTGGGCAATGTATGCGCCGTTGCATCACCGTCGTGCCGCGTTGATCCAGGAGAAGCTGCCGCACGTTTCGGCCAAGCCGATCGCCTTTCCCGCGGCCGCGCCAGTGTCGCCGCTGGGTTCCTGGACCCTGCTGGCGCCGGACCGGCTTCTGGCGTCAGCACACTGCAGCGCGCCTTTTCCCAACGGCGAGGTGGCCTTCGTCGAAGATCGCGAGGGACCGCCCAATCGTGCCTATCTGAAACTCTGGGAGGCGCTGGTCCGCGTGGGGCGCTGGCCGCAGCCCGGCGAACGCTGCCTCGATCTCGGCGCCTCGCCCGGCGGCTGGACCTATGTGCTGGCCAAGCTTGGCGCCGAGGTGATCGCGATCGACAAGGCGCCACTCGATCCCAGGGTGGCGGCCATGCCCGGCGTCGCCTGGCGCGGCGAAAGCGCTTTTGGCCTCGATCCTGCCAGCTGCGGTCCGGTCGACTGGCTGTTTTCCGACATCGTCTGCTATCCCGCGCGGCTGCTGGCGCTGGTCGAGCGCTGGCGTGCTTCGGGCCTGGTGAAGAACTTCGTTTGCACGCTGAAATTCCAGGGCAAGACCGACCACGAGTCGGCGGCGGCCTTCGCCGCGATCCCCGGCGCCGTCGTCCAGCACCTTCACCACAACAAGAACGAGCTCACGTTCGCCCTGCTTTCACCCTCATGATCGCGGGCGTCGCGTCTCCTTGCGCAGGAACTCGACGACATGTGCGCGGAAGCCGTCGATGAATTCGCGGGCCAGCAGCGGCGTGCGCTGAGCGGAGGCGTAGAGCGCGGCGAACTCGAATTCGATGCGCGGCTCGAAAGGCCGGATCACGATACCCCGCGTCGCATATTCGTGCGCGGTGAACGGCTCGCACAGCGCGACGCCGACACCTGATGCGACGAGAGCGCAGGCCATTTCCGACAAGGGCGTCTCGATGCGCAGGATCCGGTTGACGCCGTGCTCGGTGAACATGCGGTCGATACGAAAGCGCGACAGGCCGGCACTGCCGAGGGAAACGAAGTTCTCGCCCTCGAAGTCCCTGGCTCTCAGCCGCGCCTTGGCGGCAAGGCGATGCCCCTGCGGCAGGATCGCGACATAGGGCGCTTTCGGCATGACCTCCACCCTGACGGCGGCATGCTCGAACGTGGCTTCGGCGAAGCCCAGATCGCATTGGCCGTGGACGACGGCTGTCAGTACGGCGTGCGACACCAGGCCCGAGAGCACGAGATCGAGGCGCGGGCGCTTGGCGGCAAAACCTCCAGCGAAGCGCGGCAGGAAGCCATTGGCGAGGGCCGGCAGGGCCGCGACGCGCAGGAAGCCGGTGCGCCGCGTCCGGAGCTCGGTTGCGGTCTTGGCGATATGCTCGAGGCCCACGAAGGTGCGCTCCACCTCGGCGTAGAGCGACAGCGCCTCGCTGGTTGGCACCAGCCGGGTGCCGCGGCGCTCGAACAGGACCAGGCCGACATGGTGCTGGAAATCGCGGATCATCCGGCTGACGGCCGGCTGACTGACGTTCAGCAGGTTGGCCGCCGAGCCGACGCTGCCGGCGAGGATCAGGGCACGAAAAGCTTCGATCTGGCGAGGGTTCAGGCCGCGCATGGGCTCAATATAACATTCTGTTATGCAAGCGCCGGCGAAATCGAATTTGACGACATGGTGCCTGCAGAAAGACAGTGCCGTTACAGGGGACTTCGCAACGGAGGGGCATATGGGCCGTTTTACGCGCTTCGGCGCAATCGTGGGTATGGCGATGCTTGCGGGTGCGATGCCCGCTCTGGCGCAGCAGAAGACATTGACTGTCGCGGCCTATGGCGGCGTGTGGGACAGCCACCTGCGCAAGGAGGTCTTCCCCGACTTCGAGAAGAAGCATGGCGTGAAGGTCGAGTATGTCGCCGGCAACTCGACGGACACGCTGGCCAAGCTGCAGGCCCAGAAGGGCAACCAGGTGATCGACGTCGCCATCATGGACGACGGCGTGATGTACCAGGCGATCCAGCTCGGTTTCTGCGCGCCGATCCAGGGCCTCGACAAGGCCGAGCTCTACCCGGCCGCCCTGTTCAAGGACGACAAAGCGGTTGCGGTCGGCCAGACCGGCACCGGCTTCATGGTCAACACCAAGGTGTTCAAGGACAAGGGCTGGGCGATTCCGACCTCGTGGAACGACCTCAAGGATGCTAAGTTCAAGAAGCAGCTCGTGATACCGCCGATCAACAACACCTACGGCCTCTACACGCTCGTGATGTACGCCCGCATGAACGGCGGCGGCGAGAAGAACATCGAGCCGGGCTTCAAGGTGATGAAGGCCGACATCAATCCCAACGTGCTGGTCTATGAACCCTCGCCGGGCAAGATGACGGAACTCTTCCAGTCGGGTCAGGCGAACATCGCGGTGTGGGGGACCGGCCGCGTCCAGGCCTTCGCCAACACCGGCTTCCCGGTCGACTTCATCTATCCGAAGGAAGGCGCGCCGATCCTGCTCGCCTCGGCCTGCGCGGTCGCCAAGACCTCGGCCAACCCGCTGGCGCACGAGATGATCAAGACGCTGGTCTCGGCGCCGGTCCAGACCGGCATGGCCAAGGCGATGGGCAACGGCCCGGTCAACACCAAGGTCGACGTCAACATGCCGGAGCTCAAGATGGCGCCGGTCGGCGAGCGCGCCAAGCTGATCATCCAGCCCGATTGGGACGCCATCAATAAGCAGCGTGATGACTGGACCAAGCGCTGGAACCGCGAAGTCGAGCGCTAGGGCTTGGCGTTCCTTGAACTCGAGAAGCTCAGCAAGGCCTTCGGCACGCACATTGCCGTCGACGGCCTGACCCTCCGCGTCGAGAAGGGGGAGTTCGTCTCCCTTCTCGGGCCGTCGGGCTGCGGCAAGACCACGACACTCCAGATGATCGCGGGCTTCGTCGAGCCGACCTCCGGTGCGATCAGGCTCGCCGGCAAGGATCTGGTGGCGACCAAACCGGCCAAGCGCGGCCTTGGCATCGTGTTCCAGAGTTATGCGCTCTTCCCGCATATGACCGTGACGGAGAATGTCGGCTTCGGTCTCGAGATGCAGGGCGTCTCGGCATCGGAGCGTACGACGCGGGTCGGCGAGACGCTCGAGCTGGTCGGGCTCGCAGCCTTCGCCGGCCGTTTCCCGCGCCAGCTCTCGGGTGGCCAGCAGCAACGGGTGGCGCTGGCGCGCGCGCTGGTGATCCGGCCGCAGATCCTGCTGCTCGACGAGCCGCTCTCCAATCTCGACGCCAAGCTGCGCGAAGGCATGCAGATCGAGCTGCGCCAGATCCAGCGCACCGTCGGCACCACGACCATCCTGGTGACGCACGACCAGGCCGAGGCGATGGCGCTGTCGGATCGCATCGTGGTGATGAACCACGGCAAGGCCGAGCAGATCGGCCCGCCGCACGAGGCCTATGAGAAACCCGCGACCGCCTTCGTCGCCAATTTCCTCGGCAAGACCAACCTGGTGAACGGCACGACCGTGCGGCCCGAACGCATCTCGTTCGCGACTTCCGGCGTTTCGGGTGCCTTGGCCGGCACGGTGCGCACGCGCATCTTCCAGGGCAATCACTGGCTCTATCAGGTCGAGACCGCGTCGGGCCTGGTGACCGTGATCCGCCAGAACACCGGCGAGACGATGCCGGGCGAGGGCGCCGCGGTTCATCTGGCCTGGGAACCTTGAGGGCGCGATGAGGGCCGCGCCCTATCTCATGAGCCTGCCGGCGCTGGTGCTGTTCGCCGGTGTCGTCGTCGTGCCGCTCGCCATGACCGTGCTGCTCTCATTCCACGATTGGGGCCAGTACAAGGGCATCGAGCCGGTCTTCATCCTGAAAAACTGGCAGGAGGTGCTGGGCGACTCCTACTTTCACGAGATGTTCTGGCGGACCTTCCGCGTCGCCTTCTTCGTGACCCTGCTGGCCGCTGTGTTCGGGGCACCCGAGGCCTACATCCTGAACAAGATGAAGAGCCCGTGGCGCGGCATCTTCCTGCTGGTGATCCTGGGGCCGCTGCTGATCTCCGTCGTGGCGCGCACCTTGGGCTGGGCGCTGCTGTTCGGCGGCAACTCAGGCCTCGCCAACAAGGCGCTGATGAACATGGGCCTGATCTCAGCACCGCTGCCCTTCATGTTCACCGAGACCGGCGTCATCGTGGCGCTGGCGCATGTGCTCATGCCCTACATGGTGCTGGCCGTCTGGGCCTCGCTGCAGCGCCTCGATCCACAAATCGAGAACGCCGCCGTGGCCCTGGGAGCGGGGCCTTTTACGGTGGTGCGCCGCATCGTGCTGCCGCAGGTGATGCCCGGCATCCTGTCCGGCGCCGTGATCGTTTTCGCGCTCGCGGCCAGCGCCTTTGCGACCCCCTCCATCATCGGCGGCCGCCGGCTGAAAGTGGCCTCGACCCTGGCCTACGACGAGTTCCTGAACACGCTCAACTGGCCGCTGGGCGCGGCGGTCGCCGTGCTGCTGCTGTTCGCACTGGTCGCCATCGTCTGGGGCGCCAACCGGCTGGTCGAACGCCGCTACGCGCGGGTGTTTGGATGAGCAGGAACGGTCCCCTGGCGCTCGCCTATCACACGCTGTTCGTCAGCTTCATGCTGGCGCCGATCCTGGTCGTCTGCATCATGGCCTTCACGCCGGAAGGCTACCTGTCCTTCCCGACCGATCGCTGGTCGCTGCGCTGGTTCTACGCCATCGCCCAGTATCCCGAGTTCATCTCCGCCTTCTGGCGCAGCATCTGGCTGGGCGCGCTCTCCTCGGCCATCGCCGTGGCGGTCTCCGTGCCGGCGGCCCTCGCTATCGCGCGCTACCGCTTCCCGGGCCGAGAGGCGATGACGGCGCTCTTCATGTCGCCGCTCATGATTCCGCATGTCGTGCTGGGCATCGCCTTCCTGCGCTTCTTCACCCAGATCGGCCTCGGCGGCACCTTCGTCGGGCTGGTGCTGGCGCATGTCGTGATCGTGCTGCCCTTTGCGCTCCGCCTCACGCTGGCTTCGGCAATCGGCCTCGATCGCGCCATCGAACATGCCGCCGTGTCGCTCGGCGCCTCGGAGTGGATCGTCTTGAAGCGCATCACCCTGCCGCTGGTGCTGCCGGGCCTCGCGAGCGGCTGGGCGCTCGCTTTCATCAACTCCTTCGACGAGGTGACGATGACGGTGTTCATTGCCGCCCCCGGAACCGAAACCCTGCCCGTGCGCATGTTCCTCTACATCCAGGACAATATCGATCCGCTGGTGACCTCGGTCTCGGCCTGCGTTATCGCCATCACGGTGGTGGCGCTGGTGGTGCTGGACCGCGCCTATGGCCTCGAACGACTTCTCGTCGGGCGCGGAGCCACGCATGGCCGCTAGCGATTACGACGTCGCTGTCGTCGGCGGCGGGCTGGTCGGCGTCGCCACCGCCTGGGGCCTGGCGCGCGAGGGCTGTCGCGTCGTCGTCCTCGACGAGGGCGACCGCGCCGTGCGCGCGAGCCGCGGCAACTTCGCGCTGGTCTGGGTGCAGAGCAAGGGCCTTGGCCTGCCCGAGTATGCCGGCTGGACGATTCGCTCCTCCAACGCCTGGGGCGGCTTTGCGCAAACCCTGAAGGAGGAGACCGGCCTCGATGTCTCCTTCCAGCGTCCTGGCGGATTTCATCTCGCCTTGTCGGAGAAGGAACTCGAGGTGCGGGCCAATGTCCTGAAGCGCCTGCACAACCAGCCCGGCATCGTCGACTACAAGACTGAGATCATGGACCGCGGCCAGGTCGCCAAGATGCTGCCCGATATCGGTCCTGAAGTGGTGGGCGGCAGCTTTTGTCCGCTCGACGGTCACGTGAATTCGCTCCGCCTGTTCCGGACGCTCCACACTGCGATCCAGGCGCGAGGTGTCACGTACCTGCCGAGCCATCGGGTCGAGACCATCACCAAGGACGGCGGCGAGTTCCGCCTCGCCACCGCCCAGGGAGAAATTCGCGCGGCCAAGGTGGCGCTCGCCGCAGGCAACGCCAATATGCGGCTGGCACCCATGGTCGGCCTCGAAGCGCCGATGAAGCCGGAGCGTGGCCAGATCGTCGTCACCGAACGGCTGCGGCCGTTCCTCAATCATCCCGTGGTCACCTTGCGCCAGACCGACGAGGGCACCGTGATGATCGGCGACTCCAAAGAAGAAAGCGTCGATCCCACCGGCCTCACCTTGGGAGTCGGTGCCACCGAGGCCGAGCGCGCGGTACGCATGTTTCCGCTGATGGCCAACGTCAACGTGGTGCGCACCTGGAGTGCGATCCGCGTCATGACCCAGGACGGCTTCCCGATCTACGACGAGTCCGAGACGCATCCCGGCGCTTTCACCGTGTGTTGTCATTCGGGCGTCACGCTGGCCGCCAACCACGCGCTCACCGTGGCACCGATGATCGCTCGCGGCGCCCTCGACACATCGCTTGTCGCGCCCTTCAGCGCACGGAGGTTCCATGTTCAAGCGGCTGGCTGAGGCGGGAGCGCCCGTTGCAATCACCGTCGATGGCAGACGTGTCGCGGCACGGGCCGGTGACACGGTTGCGGCGGCATTGATCGCCGCCGGTATCGATCATTGCCGCACGACGCCCGTTTCCGGGGCGCCGCGCGCGCCCTATTGCCTGATGGGCGTCTGCTTCGAGTGCCTCGTCACCGTCGATGGCGTCGGCAGCCGCCAGGGCTGCCTCGTGCCGGTGAGCGACGGCATGGAAGTCGAGACCCAAAGCGGCAAGCGCGAGGCCGGACGATGACGAACGCCGCCGACCTCGATCCGTCCTACGACCTCGTCGTGATCGGCGGCGGCCCGGCGGGCCTTGCCGCGGCGGCACTTGCCGCACGTGCCGGTCTCTCGACCGTGTTGTTCGACGAGAATCCCGGTGTCGGCGGCCAGATCTATCGCGCCATCACTTCCAGTCCCGTAAAGGACTGCGCGATCCTGGGCGAGGACTATTGGGCCGGCGCCGAGCTGGCGGCCGAGGCCAGGACAAGCGGCGCGCTGATCGTAAACGGCGCCACGGTGTGGAGCCTCGATCCCGCGCGCGTGGTCGGCGTTTCGATCGCGGGCCAGGCGCGGCTCATCCAGGCCGGCCGCGTGATCATCGCCACCGGTTCGCTCGAACGACCGTTCCCCATTCCTGGCTGGACCCTGCCCGGCGTGATGAGCGCGGGCGGCGCGCAGACAGCACTGAAGGCGCAAGGCCTCGTGCCATCAGGCCGCACGGTGCTGGCCGGCGGCGGGCCGCTGCTGTGGTTGCTGGCGGCGCAGATCCTGCGCGCCGGCGGCAAGCTCGATGTGATCCTTGACACCACGCCCCGGCGCAATTGGCTGCGCGCGCTTGCCCATCTGCCGGACTTCATGATGTCGCCGTATTTTTCCAAGGGCCTGAAGCTGCTGCGCGAGGTCAGGGCGAAGGTGCGGGTGATCCGCACCGATCGCATCGAGGCCGTGGGTGACGAGAAGCTGCGCGAAGTTGTGTTCGACCTGGGCGACGAGGCGCGGCGGATACCGGCCGATCTCCTGCTGCTGCACCAGGGCGTCGTGCCCAACGTCAATCTCGCGATCGCAGCGGGCGTGACGCACGCCTGGAACGAGCGCCAACTCTGCTTCGAGCCAGTGCTGGATGAGGATTTCACCAGCTCCGTGCCCGGCATCGCCGTGGCAGGCGACGGCGCGGGCATCGCCGGGGGAACGGCGGCGGCCGAACGCGGACGCATCGCGGCCATTGCCGCCGTCCACGCGCTCAAGCCCGACGCCCCTGTGCCGAACGCCCAGGTCATCCGCCAGAAGCTGCAGCGTGAGGAAATGGGCCGCACTTTCCTCGATTTGCTCAACCGTCCCGCCGACCCGTTCCGTCAGCCCGAGGGCGAGACGATCGTTTGCCGCTGCGAGGAGGTGACCGCCAAGCAGGTGCGCGACACCGCCGATCTCGGCTGCGAGGGGCCCAACCAGATGAAGTCTTTCCTGCGCTGCGGCATGGGGCCGTGTCAGGGAAGGCTCTGCGGCCTCACCGTCACCGAGCTGATCGCGGCCCAGCGCGGCACGACGCCGGCCGAGGTCGGCTACTTCCGGCTGCGCCCGCCGGTGAAGCCGATCACCCTGGCCGAACTCGCCTCGCTGCCGATCGCCGAGGCCGAGCGCAAGGCCGTGGAGCGCTGACGATGCGCACCGCCGACGTCGTGATCATCGGCGGCGGCATCCATGGCTGCTCGACGGCGTTGCATCTGGCGCTGCGCGGCCTGAAGCCGATCCTGGTCGAGAAGGAGTATGCCGGCCGCCACGCCTCGGGCGTGAACGCGGGCGGCGTGCGCCAGCTCGCGCGCGACCTCGCCGAGATCCCGCTCTCCATCGCCTCGATGGACCTGTGGGAGAGGATCGAGGAACTCGTCGGCGACGATTGCGGCTTCGAAAGCCATGGCACCGTGCTGGTCGCCGAGAACGACGAGGAGCTGGCGGGCTTCAAGGCGCGGGTCGACGATCTCCGCCTGAAAGGCTTCACCCACGAGGAGCTGATCGACCGCGCCGAGCTGAAGCGGCTCGTGCCGGCCGTGGCCGATCATTGCCCCGGCGGCGTGGTCTCGCGCCGCGACGGGGCGGCCGATCCTTTCATCACCACGCAGGCCTTCCGCCGGCGCGCGATCGAGAAGGGCGCCGAGGTGCTCGAGGGCGTGGCCGTGACAGGCCTGTCGAAAGTCGGCGTCAACTGGCGCGTGGAAACCAGTGCCGGGCCGATCGAGGCGCCCAAGGTGGTGAATGCGGCAGGCGCCTGGGCCGACCGGATCGCGGCCATGCTGGGCGAGCCGGTGCCGCTCACTGTTGTGGCGCCGATGCTGATGGTGACCAGCCGCGTGGAACCCTTCATCCAGCCGGTCGTGATCCTGCGCGGACGGAAACTCTCCTTCAAGCAGCGCAACAACGGCACTGTAGTGATCGGCGGCGGCCATCTGGCGACGCCTTATCGCGACCGCAACGAGACCGTGCTCGACTGGGACAAGCTCGCCATCAGCGCGCGAACGGTGTGGGAGCTGTTTCCGGTTATGCGCGCCGCCACCATCGTGCGGGCATGGGCCGGCATCGAAGCTTTTATGCCCGATGGCATCCCCGTGGTCGGGCCTAGTTCGACGTCCGAGGGCGTCTTTCATCAGTTCGGCTTTTCCACCCATGGCTTCCAGTTGGGACCGGGGACCGGCGCCATGATGGCCGAACTGGTGGCGACCGGATCGACCAACACGCCGATCGACGGGCTCGGCATCGAGCGATTCCGCTAACGGCGCACGCGCCGCCAGTCGTAGCCCAATCGTGGGAAATGCACGGCGACGTTGCCGACGGCGGAATCCTCGCGCAGCAGTGCGATCTCATGGGCGTCGATAAACAGCACCTCGCCCTCGACCCAGTCCCTTGCATTGTCGGCCGGCCGCACGCGGGCCCGCTCGCCGGGCGTCGGGTCGCCCTTCTGCGGCTGCGACGGGCGCGGTGTCGCGGGCTCGGTGGCGCGGGCTTCGGCCAGCGCCACGTCGGCATCGATGTCGGTGCGTTTGCCATGACCGATTGTGGCCATGCGGTCGCGCCAAGTGCGCAGCAGCGGGTAGGGATCGAACACCGCGCGGCAATCGATATGCCGCCCGCGATAGAACCAGACGACGTGGTAGGCGGCGAAATCGGCGATGCAGGGCTGGGCGCCCAGTAGATAAGAGCGCCCGTCGGCCAGCATGTCGGCCAGCCATTTGATCTGCGGCGTCACGAGATGAAGGTTGCGCAGCGCCGCCGCCCGCACCGCCTCGATCGAGGGCACGGGAAGGCCGTGCAGGCGGGCGCGGTCCTCGTGCAGGCCTGGAGGCATGTGATCGGCGTTGATGCCCGAGACATAGAGCGCCGTCGGCCGCATGAACTGCTGCTCGGCCCAGCGCGTCAGCGCCTCGTCGGCACCCGCGGTTGCGGCGGGATAGAAAGTGGGCGAGGGCACGCGCCGTTCCAGTTCGCGGGCGATCAGGTTGGTGTCGCACCAGATGTCGGCGCCTTCCTGCAGGACCGGCGTGCGGCGGTAGCCGCCGGTCAGCGGCTCCAGCTTGGGCTTGGGCGCGATCGGCGGGATTTCCACGCCCCGCCAGGCCAGGTCCTTGAAGCCCAGCATCAGCCGCGCCTTCTCGGCGAAGTTCGAGAAGTCATAGTGGTGGAGAATGAGCCTGCTCACGCTGCCTTCAAGACGCCTTCGTCATCCTCGATCGGCAGGGCATTCCAGTTGCGCGACACCACCCAGTCGGGCCGCGGATTGGGGCCGAGCTGCGGTTTGTTGGCCACGGTGTTGCACGAGACATAGATGTGCCAGCGGTCGTCGGCCGAGAGATTGTGGCCCGAGGCGTGCAGCACGTTGCAATGGAACAGCACCGAGGTGCCGGCGCGGCCGGTGACGGCGACGGGCTCGGGCGAACTCTTCAGGACTTCGATCATGCGCTGCTTCGGCATCGCCCAGAACTTGTACGAGGTCGATTCGTCATAGACCGGTTCTATGCGGCCGAGCTTGTGGCTGCCGGGGATGAGATAGAGCGCGCCGCCCATCTCGTTGGTGTCGGTCATCATGACGTTGAAGGTCGCCATGTCGGGCCGGGCGCAGCCGTCGCGCATCCACGAGCCGTAGTCCTGGTGCCACTGCCATACCGTGCCCTCGATGGCGGGCTTGGTGTTGATCTTGGTGTGATAGACGTAGACCGCATCGTCCTTCAGTACCTGGCGTACCGGCCGCAGCAGGCGCGGCGTGCGCACCAGGGCGTGGAACGGTCTGGAGCGTGTCGGGCCGTCGTTCTCGTGGCAGCGGAAGATGGTGCGGACGCCGCCGGTATGCTCGCGCACCACCTCGTCGCCCTCGACCTGAGAGAGCCGCGCCACTTCGCGGCGCAGAATGGCCACCTCGTTGCGCGAAAACAGATCGGGAAAAACCAGGAATCCGTCTCGGTCGAACTGTTCCAGCTGCTGGGCGCTCAATTCCATTTGCGCTTCTCCGATGACGTGGCCGCAAACGCTAACACCGCTGGCCTGCCGCCGCAAAGACGGTCAAAATCGGGGCCTAGCGGGAGAGAACGACAATGAACGGCGTTGTGAACATCGATGACCTGCGCAAGCTCGCGAAAAAGCGGCTGCCCAAGATCGCCTATGACTTCATCGAGGGCGGTACCGACGACGAGGTCGGTCTCGTCACCAACGAGCAGGCGTTCCGCCAGGCCCGCATCGTGCCGCGCTATCTCGTCGACGTCTCCGTCCGCGACCAGTCGACGACGATCTTCGGTCGCACCTATTCCAGCCCGATCGGCATCGCGCCGACTGGTCTCGCCGGCCTGTTCCGTCATGGCGCCGACCTGATGCTGGCCGAGGCCGCGCGCGACGCCAACGTGCCCTTCATCATGTCGGGCTCCAGCACCGGCTCGATCGAGGATCTCGGCA
>LNFM01011887.1_pt1 | contig 11651 bp, 10 predicted proteins | sample 596031 | NCBI WGS metagenome assembly LNFM01 (sample SAMN04254537, study PRJNA301005) | activated carbon metagenome | isolation source: dual media filters at the Ann Arbor, Michigan drinking water treatment plant | place: USA: Ann Arbor | reverse complement strand
ATCCGGACGATGAGGTCATCCCGCCCGTGCCGGAGAGCCCGCGGGTGAAGCCCGGCGACATCTGGCAGCTGGGCGAGCACCGCATCGGCTGCGGGGATGGCCGCGATGTGGCTTTCCTCCAGGCAATCGTCGGGGAGGGTAATGCGATCGACTGCGCGTTTCTCGATCCGCCCTACAATGTGAAGATCAATGGTCACGCCAATGCCAAGGGTCGCCACCGCGAGTTCGCGATGGCATCCGGCGAAATGACCGATACGGAGTTCCGCACCTTCCTCGCCGATACATTGGGCGCCTGCGCCAAGGTGTCACGCGATGGCGCGGTGCACTTCGTGTGCATGGACTGGCGCCATATGGACGATGTGACCGCCTCGGTCGGCAAGATCTATGACGACCTGCTCAACATCTGCGTCTGGAACAAGAGCAACGCGGGAATGGGCTCGCTCTATCGCTCCAAGCACGAGATGGTCTTCGTCTACCGGGTCGGCAGCGGCCCCCACACCAACAATGTCGAGCTCGGCAAGCATGGGCGCAACCGCACCAATGTCTGGGACTATGCGAGTGTCAACTCGATGCAGGGATCGCGGCGCGAGGATCTGGCGCTGCATCCGACGGTCAAGCCGGTGGCGATGGTGGCTGATGCATATTGCGATGTGACCCGGCAGGGCGATCTGGTGCTCGATATCTTCCTCGGCTCCGGTACTAGTCTGATTGCAGCCGAACGGGTGGGACGCCGGTTCCGCGGGCTTGATATTGATCCGGCCTATGTTGATCTGGCGATGCAACGCTGGACCGACCTCACTGGCAAAGAGCCCGAGCTTGTGCACCGCGAGGGCGGTACAGAGGTCGCTGCATGAGCAGTACGCGGTTCAAGCCCGGCCAGTCTGGCAATCCCAACGGCCGACCCCGCAAGCCGCGCCGGCCTGATGTTTCTGCATTCGAAATCGTGCTCGATAAGCGCATGGCCGCCACTATCGGCGGGAAGGAACGAGTGCTGACGGTCGAGGAGGTGCTGCAGCAGCAGGCGCTGCGGGACGCTCTGGCGGGCAAGCGCCTCGCGATCCGCAAGGTGCTCAAGATGATCGAGAAGCGCGAGGTCGCGCTTGCAAAGAAGAGCGGAATGACTTCGCGCACGAAGGTCAAAGTAGAACGGCACCATTGCGCAGACAATGCGAACGAGGCGATGCGAGTTCTCGGAATTGCAGAACCCGATCCTGGGTTCCCAACTCGGTGGAAGGTCCATGCCTGGGCGACGCAGGCCGCGCTTAGCAGGCCGGGCGAGCATAAGTTTACCGAGAAGGATGCTGCGAACATCAAGTTCTTCACCTTCGAAAGCGAGAACTTGCGCTGGCCACGAGGGCGCGGCGAGTGAGCGAAAGCGAGCGGGATCAGGTTGGATACAGGCAGCCACCGAAGGTTGCCCAGTTCCGCAAGGGTCAGTCCGGCAATCCGCGCGGCCGCCCAAAAGACCGGCACCGCGAAATCCCATACGACGCCGTTCTCGGCCAGATGGTGACGATCCGCGAGGATGGGCGCGAGCGCCGGGTCACCGCAGCCGAAGCGTTTCTGCTGCAGCTTACCCAGAAGGGATTAGCAGGCGACAGCACAGCTGCGCGGACGTCGCTTGAGGCCATCGAGGCAGCAAGGGCGGCGCGCGGCGACGATGTAGATCAGTTATCGGTCATCATTCTCTCACCAATAAAATCGGGGGCCGATGCGATCCTTGGACCACTTGGCATCGCCAAGCTCAAATACCCTACCGATAAAGCTCGCGTGCGTTGGGAGCTCAATCCATGGATTGTTGAGGCGGCGCTTGCGCGGCTTGGTAGCAGGCGGTTGAATAAAGAAGAGCAGCGCGAGGTCTGGAATGCGACCCGCATGCCGCAAAAGGTGAATTGGCCTGATTGGTGGGTGATCAGTGGGTGATGACCATTTTGCGCCACCATGTTGGTCATTGAGGTTTGCCTGACGATCGCCTCAAAGCGGACATGCTGGCCAAGCGGCCTCAATGGCTGGGTTTAGGACAAAGCGGTCGGTTCTAAGCAACATGTCGAATGACTGGTTTTGCCAGAAGGCGACAGTCAGCTTTCAGGCGAATGCCGCGGGGCTCCTCATGTCGGATTGTGGGAGAGAAGGCGACATCCGCAGATTGAAAGGTTGCTACTTCGCAAGCGCGTGACTGTCACAATATCCTAGATGTCGCCCATTCGAAGTGTGGAGCGCTTGACGCGGCGCCAAGTTCAAGTGGAAATTCAACACCGCCTAATCAGCAAAATAATCAGGGAGACTACAGCCAGAGATTGAGATAATGTTTCATCCATGGAATCTTCGGCGCACCCCTTCGCAGGGCAACATCTTCGCAATCTGGCAGGCCACGCGCGGTCATTGCAGCGCGAGGCACACGCAGCCCTGAAGCTAGGCGATTGCGAGAGGGCTGAAGCACTGATCGACAGCGCGCAGATGCTGGTGAGCGAAGTAGGTAGCCTGGTCGATGAGATGGAGGCACGTCAAACCCAAGACTATCTTCGCCTCCTCGCTGACGAGCAAGCGACGATGGATAGGTTCTCCATTAGGAAACCGGCCGCTGCTAAACCGCTCATCAATCGGCTCCAACGAATTGGTCCAGCGATAGGCCTGGGCTTAGCCGTCGGCTTCGCGCTGGTTGAGTGCTAGCGTATTCCTGCTTTGAACCAACTGCAATGCAGAGCCGATTATCACATCTTGGGTGGATTCTTGGCGGATAATCTTCATCCGATGCAATCGGCTTGTTGGCCATTTGGGGAAGGTCGGCTTCTGGCGATCAACCTATCTCAAGCGAACGCATTTCGGCGATAACGAGGATGACTGCAAACGACCTTGGAGCGGATGTGGCAGGTCTTGATCTTCACCAGATCAAAGCCGCGCAGCTTGCTATCAACCACCGGGCCTATCAGCGCACAACATCAGACGCATGCTAAATCCGGACGCAGTATCGCTGGGTAAGTTTCTGACTTTACGTAGCTTTCACGCCGCTATCATTTCAGGCAGCGTGGCTCGCCCCTCGGCGTCGACCTTTTCCCAGTCGAGGTCTCCCACATAACGCCACGCCATTTGCCCTTCATCATCGACCGCGATCAGGTGCAGCCAGCGATTATCGAACAGCGCGCGCACATTGTCATGTCGGGCCAGGATGTCGGACATCGCCTTCACTGGTGCCTCGATGCACACGGTCAGTCGTAGAGGTTCATGCACAAGCTTGCCCCCATCATGAACCGATTGCCACGGCAGGCCCCCACGTAAGGTGCCGCCATTGCCTTCGACAACGCCGATCCCGCCGATCACATTGTGGATCAACTTGTTACCGCCGCCCCATAGCTCGGGATCGACGCTGGAGCCGTAATACTGCAGGGAAATCCAGCTTGCGACCACCACCGGCGCGGTCATGATCAGTTCGAGCACGCTAAAACCTTCGTCCTGCTGCCATACATAATCATGCAGGAAGGCGCGCCCGTTCAGGCTGGTGCCACCGGTGCGCGCGCGGGGCGCGGCGATAAAGGCCTTGCACCCGGCAAGCGCCCATTCGGGGCGGATCTCTGCCCAATCGCGCGTGCGCCGGGGAATGTCCTTGCCGGTTGTCGCCCGCGGAAGGCGCAAGGCCCGTTCACTGCGGGCGATCAACCCGGCGCTTGCCAGCCATTCACGCGCCTGCGCGATTCCATCGGCGTGGGCCGGTGAGAGATCATCCTCACCGTAAATCAGCACTTCATCCGCTGTGGTATCATGCAGCGCGCCAAGGAACAGCGTTTCAGCCGGAACGCTGATTCCGGCTGCGGCCAGCCCGGCGCGCACCTCTGGGTCATTCAGCAGGCTCGCCAGCAGCCGGGCATTGACTTCGCCCGAATAGCCACCGCACGCCCCGCAATGCAGGCCGCTCGCGTGCGGGTTATTGACGACATTGGCCCCGTGGCCAACCAGCAGCACCAAGGGCGCAAAATCGCTTGTAAGCGACATCGCGCGTAGCACCGCGCACGCCGCTGCGATCCGTTGATCAAGTGCAAGTGGCGGATCGAACACCGGCAGGGGATCATGTGGCAGCGACGGCGTCTTGAGCGCCAAGCTATCGCGCAGGAGTTTGCCAAAATAGATCGGTCCGGTCGCCTCAACAAAGGCAAAAGACGAGACCGCCGCCAGCTTGAACCGCCCCCACGCGCGCCGCGCACGGGCCAGATAGCGATCGGAGCGGTCCCTAGACTCGTCCTGCGTGGTGCCGGAACAACTCGTCATGCTGGCATTGAGCAGCACCGGTAGGCGATGTTCGGGCACATCGGAGGCAAATCTGCGGTGTGACGCGCCAATCCCGAAAAACCCGGCAAAGCCCAATGTGCTGATACCGGGATGAAGCGATTCTAGCGCGCGCCGGAAGGGTTCGGAGCGCACATCAATACAGAACGCCGCCTGCAGCACAGGTGCCGCAGGCGTGCAGACGGCAGCACCGACCTTAAGGCTTTGGCCCAGCGCGCGCTGGGCCGATCGCTCGGCTGCGTCCTGAAGGATCGCATCGATGATCTGATCCGCATCGGGTTCGCACGGAACGGCATGGGCCGCCATCACGTCGCACCACTTGGCACTGATCGCTGGCTCATATTGGGCAAACAACGCCGCTTCCCACATCAGCCGGATGCACAAAAGGTCGATTGGCGTGCTGTCTTCGCCGCCGCCGAGTTCGGCCTGCCACTGCTGATAGCGACCATATTGCGCCCACCCGCCGAGCGTTATCAGCAGGGCATGAAAATAGGTCGGCCACGCCTTGGCCGGTAGATCAAGCAGTGCCACATTGCGCGCCATCGCCTCGGTCGCGCTATCAGGGGCATCGGCAACAAAAGCGGCAAAGCCGTGCAGCCCTGCTATTTCGGGAGTTAGGTCGTGTGTTGCAACTGCTTGCCATGAACGAAAGGCGCTATGGCGCTTGGGCGCAGCCCACAACGCCTGCCCCTCGTCCCACCAGCTTGCTGCCCAATGGCCGAAACGCTCGTCGATGATGGCTGGCCAGTCGATACTCGAAACCTCGGCTGCCAGATCGGCTATCGTTGGCAGGGGCGTGCGCGCGGGTGAGGCGATTTGCAGCGACAATCTCAGTCCCCCAACCGTTTTGGGGCGCAAGGGCGAGGCACAGTTGTTCAGCGCCGCGGCAAGGTCATCCTCGGTTATCATCCCGCTCTCAAGTCGTTCGGCAAACCAGGCGCGCGGCATGACGGTGGTCGCTGAACTGACCCGCGACAGCAAGGCGGCGGTGTGGGCAAGATCAAGCCCGGTCTGCCCGAGATAGGGGTTGACCGCCACGCTTGAAGTGAGCGGCCACAGCGGCGCGATGGCTCTTGCGGCTGCGTCTGCCACTTCGTTCAGGCTCGGACCAGACGGCTGCGCGGTATAAATGATCGATTCCATGGTGATAACCTCTTGTTGCGCTTGGCTGTTATGCTTGGAAAGAGCGCCGCTGTGTCCAGCCGCCAAGCAGCCGATCGAGCAGCGCATTGGCATACAGCCCGTTGGATAGATGAACTCTCAGGCCGGCTGTGGCCGGATGATAAGCCCAGAGCGGAAACATCGCCTGGGCTATCGCCACCAGACCAAAGCTGGCCACAGCAAGCACGATCAGCACCCATTCAAGCGGGCCGGGCTGCGGCGCAGTGGGCAGAGTGCCAAGGGTCAATGCATCGGCCAGCGCATGCAGCGCGAAGTAGCCCAGCGAAGCCGCCAGCGAATAGACGACCATCCGCCGCATCAGCGCCCCCGGCGCCGATCCGGCGAGGCCCTGCGCCAGCAGATAGGCCACCCCGAAAATCAAGATCGCTCCCAACGCATAGGCTTGCGGTGACTTGCTCTGGAAACTGAAGCCAGCACTCATGGCGGCATAGATCGCCAGCGCGGCAAGGAATGCTGCGGCCACGGCCTTTGCATTGGGGACGGCCACCGGGCCTGGCCGACGGCTCGCGGCGATGCGCTCAACAGCACCTCCAGAGGCCAGAAAACTGTGTGCCTTGTAAAGCGAATGAGCGAGGATGTGCAGCAGCGCCAGCGGGAACAGCGCCAAACCGCATTGCATGATCATGAAGCCCATCTGCGCCACAGTCGACCATGCCAGCGATGTCTTGACCGCGGACTGGGTCAACATCACCAACCCGCCGAACAGCGCGGTGAAGCCGCCGATCATTACCAGACCGGCAAGCACTGCGGGCGACAGCAGCATCACATCGGCAAACCGGATCAGCAGGAACCCGCCGGCATTGATGACACCGGCATGCAGCAAAGCGGAAACCGGTGTGGGCGCTTCCATTACCTCGCTGAGCCAGCCGTGCAGCGGGAATTGCGCGGAAGTGATGATTGCGGCAAGGGCAAGGCACAATACCGCGAACGGCACCACTGGACCCGCCACCCCGCTGCGCGCCGCATCAAGGATCGCTACAATATCGGGAGTGCCATAGGCTTGAATCAGCAGGGCCGCCGCGATGATGAGCGCAAGATCAGCAAGTCTTGCGGTGATGAACTGCTTACGCGCCGCGCGCTGCGCTGCCGCGCGGTGCGGGTAAAACAACAACAGCCGGGTCACGCACAGGCTCGTGGCGATCAATGCGGCAACCAGCTGGAATAGATTGCCCGCTACGACAAACAGCAGGACACTTGCGAGTGCTATCGCCAGCCAGCCGGTGAAGCGAGCGCGCCCCTTCTCTTCGGCCATGTAAGTGCGCGCATAGCGCAGCACGACCCAGCCGATGAAGGCAACCAATGCCAGCATCGCAAGGCTGACCACGTCGATCCGCATCGTCAAACCCGTCCCATGCCAAGCCAGCAGGTTAGCAGTGAAAGGCGCCTTCTGCATGAGCTGGGCAAATCCTGCTCCAGTCGCGGCGAGACAGCCAAGCAGCACGGTTTCGAGCGCCAGACCGATCGGGCGCGCAAGGCCGTCGCGGGCCACCAAAGCGGTTCCCCCAAGGAAAAGGACAGCGCCGATCCCCAGCGCAAGCAGAAGCGCGATCTCCATTGGCTTTCGGTCTCCACAAAGCCCGATGCGGGCAAGTCTTGGGGCCGGGATAGGAGATCAGCGAAGTTCCGATAAATTCAATGACAATATATATTCATTCATATTATCGGAATTATGTGATCTTTGCGATGTCTAGCAATTGGGAAACCAGAGGGTTTGGAAAGCGCCGCGATTGGCTCATCGCGTAAAAGCTTTCGGTCAGGCCCGGGATTGTCATCAGATCGTGCAACATGCCGATCTCCAGCTCATCGCGCACAACGATCGGCGGGGCCAGTCCGACCCCGGTTCCCGCGCGCAGCAGCAAGCGGAGCATCGCCATATCGTCAGCTTCGGCAACGACATTGGGAAGAATGCCGAGCCGTTCGATCAGCAGATCGAAATCGGCGCGCACACCGCTGTCCTTGGCCGGCAGCACGAGCCGTGCGGTGGTAAGCAGATCGCGCAAAGACACTTTTGCCGGATCCACTGGTTCTGTCCCGATCAGACTGACAGGCGTCTCATCAACCAGATGGGCGGCCCAATTGGTGGTGCTGTCACGGAAGGGCAGGCGATTTGTCAGAAGAATATCAATCTCATGTGATTCCAGCGCCTTGGCCAAATAGGTCAGGGATCCCGTGTGCACCACCAGATGGACATCATCCCGCGCGAGCACCGGGGCAAGAAACCGAATCTGGAAATTGCGCGACAGTGTGGACACCGCCCCGACCCGCAAATTCTGTCGCGCCTGCGCATGGCCGCCAGCAAAGGTCACCATCATCTCGTTGGCAGTTTCAAAGATGCTATCTGCATAATTGAGCGCAACCCGACCGGATTCGGTCAGCTCAAGTCGTCTGCCGCGCCTCTCGAACAACGCATGGCCAATTTCCTCCTCGAGCAAGCGGATCTGGGTTGAAAGCGCTGATTGCGACACATTGAGACGTCGCGCCGCATTGGTGAGATTCCCGTCATGGGCGACTGCGTGGAAATAGCGCAGATGCTTGAAATTGAGGCGCATAGGCGAGGCCTTGTGCTTTCATGTTTTGATTTTTCGAACGATGATGACCGTATATTGAATTTAAATGATCATCGCAAGGGAGGTAAATGACCAACAGATCTCAGCTCTTTGCAGGTATTCGCACATGGACACCCTTTCAGGCCTACCAAGTCAGACTGCCAGCCAAGCCGAGCAAGATCGCCCATCGGAGCGATTGCATCAGCGGTCCCGCTCGCACCTTTGCCTTGTTGCGACGCCAGCAATTAGGCTCGTTCTTCCGCACGATCCGGTGCCGGAGGCGTGGCAACAAGGCCTTGATCAGATCCTTGAATGGCTTGATCTTGACCTACCCATGGCCGCCAAGCCGGCTTCCACCCGGCTTGGCCAGCTCGCCGAATGGGCTGCACCCAGCCTCGGTGCCGAACGTGCCGCGATCTTTGCCCCGTGGCGGGTCACATCGCCGGCGATGCTGCAAAAGGCAGGCGGTGGTTCAGCGCCGCAGATGACATGGCTGGCGAGCTACCTGTTCGTTTACGGTGCTGGCAAACTGCTCTGCGGTGGCCCGCTCGATCTCGTTCTGATGTCGCCGCATCCCTCGGCTTGCGATCAGGAGCAGACCGGTGATACGCCGCTGGCGCGTGCGCAATTGATGCAGACGATGATTGCTGCGGCCAAAGCGGAAGGCCGCCGCAAGCTGGCCATCATCGTGGATGCGGGCTCGCGCAACGGCATGATCAGCCAATTGCTGCTAGCTGACCGGACTCTGACGCGGGACGGCATTGAAATTGAAATCCTCTCTGTAGAGGACGCCTTAGGTCGGCTGGTGCGCCGGCTGGATTGCTGGGACGCACTGATCGTGATGCCGCAATGGCGCAGTATTGTCTTCGCGGTGCTGGATGAACTCAGCGGGATCAAACAGCCTTGGCCGTTGCTTTGGTATCGACGAGGCTTGCAGCTAGTTACCAGCGAAGCAATCGGTCCTCGGGCTGGCAAGCAGCCGCTTGATGCGCCGTTGCTGGTTCTTGGATTGATCGCAGCGATGCGGCATCAGGGCCAGCCTCAAGCCGCCCAGCAGCTTTACAACGGAACCGCCCAGTTGTGGGACCGAGGCATTGCGACGCCGGGCCGTCCATCGGTTGCGCCTTATGCCCATCACCTCAGTGATGAGGAATTCCTTCGCCAGGTCATCAAGGCGGCGCCTGCGACAAACCATCGTCCAACGCAGCGTTGGCGTTTGCTGAATGGCCTTGAGCCGGAGCATGGCGCTCGCCTCACAACCGCTCTGCGGCTTGTCGTGCCAGAGTAGGCGGGCAGCTATCTCATCTTCAGCAAACAAGGAGCGAACAAAATGCCGAGCCGAACAATTGTAGCCACTGAACTTGCCAATTTGCTTCGCCAGATTTCGCATCCCGATCGCATCCGTCTGATCCAGGAGTTGCAGGTGGGAGGCCATACGGTCAATGAAATGGCAGCCAATCTCGACATTACCGCAACTAGACTTTCGCAACACCTCGCGGTGCTTAGATCGCAGGGATTGGTAGACGTAGAAACCAGTGGTCAGTCGCGCCTATATCGTCTGGTCCAGCCCGAGCTCGCGCCGTGGCTGATAGATGGCATTGAATTCATTGCCAATCGCATCACGCACGCCGACCACGCAGAGATTGAAAAAGCCAAGATGCTGTGGCGTGTCCAGAGCGCCGTCTTGACCAACTGAACACTCGCTATTGTCCCACAGACCATTCTGCTGTTCCAACCAGTCCCGCTCAGTTGCAGACGAAACGGCCGATTACAGACACTCGGCGCGTGGGGACCGCCATTCAGCAGCCGACCCCATGTCAGTCAAAGGCTCATCGCTCCGCCATCTTGAGGATACATCGATGAACGGCAATTGCTCCTTCCCAGAAAGGCACGCTTGGCAACTACGGCGCCTACAGAACAGGGGCTGCGTTTAAGCATGATGCCAACTACCTTTCAAATCCTAAGCCTGCTCTTCATGCTTCCGCCGCTGCGAGTTTCCTACGCCGGTTTCTCTGGACGATGTTGAGCATTTCGACCCCGAGCGAAAAACCCATCGCTGCATAGATGTAGCCTTTGGGCACGTGGAAGCCGAAACCATCGGCGATCAGCACCAGCCCGATCATTACGAGAAAAGCGAGCGCCAGCATCACCAGCGTCGGGTTATGCTCGATAAAGCGCGCGAGCGGGGTGGCGGCGACCAGCATGATCCCTACTGTGATGACCACCGCAGCGACCATGATCGGAATATCGTCGGTCATTCCCACTGCGGTAAGGATCGAATCCACTGAGAAGACCAAGTCGATGGCGATAATTTGCACGATGACTGCGCCGAAGGTCGCTGTCGCTGCCTTGGCGATGCCCGGCGTTTTGTCGAGTATGTCGCCTGATGCGTCTTCAGGTTCCATTGAATGGTGGATTTCCTTGGTGGCCTTCCACAGCAGGAAAAGCCCACCCGCGAGCAGGATCAGATCGCGACCAGAAAAGGCGGTCTCAAAAGACGCCTTGTCTGTGCCTTCGACCGGGGGCCCCACAAGCCCGAGATCGAACAGCGGCTGCTGCAAGGTAACGATCCACCCGATGAGCATTAACAAGCCGATACGCATTACTAGCGCCAGCATAAGGCCAATACGGCGAGCACGTTCCTGCTGGTGTAGAGGCAGCTTGTTGGAGAGGATGGCGATGAAGATGAGGTTGTCCACCCCCAACACCACTTCAAGTGCGATAAGGGTGAGCAGCGCAAGCCACGCGGTTGGATCGGTCAGAAGAGCGAGAATGTCCATCGAGGTGGCTTGGCAAAACATGGGCCAAGGAGCAAGCAGGCCTTACATGGTGAGCTGAATCAATGTCGCTGACCTTCGCGTCCAACCGAATTTGCCGGAGTCGCACGGCCTGACACTTAGCGCCCGTGGCCAGTAATCGCGAAAGCGATCATCGCTCGGGTCGATCTCGTGTTTAGGCTGGAGTTTCAGCCAAGACGGCAAACTTCCGACAATCAATCAAAAATGTCGAAGATCGAACTGCGCTTCTTTCGGTAGCCGCTGCGATCACCATATTCGCCACGTTCCCCATATTCCCCACGCTCGCCCCGTTCCCCGCGCTCGCCATTGTCTCCATAATAGGGTTGCTGTGGCGGAGGTGCGCGGTTTTGGCTGGGTGGGGCCGGTGCGTTGTCCTGCGCTCCGGCCATAAGCTTTTCCAGCTCCCCCCTATCGAGCCAAACGCCGCGGCAAGTCGGGCACATGTCAAATTGCACACCGTCGCGGTCAACAGTCTGCATCGAGCTGTTGTCGTTCGGGCATAATAGCAGGGGCATGAGAGTGTCCTTCTAAAGCAACGCGTTTAAGGCGCTCGGCGATCGATATTTCAACGGAAATTCACGACTAACCCTCGCTGGATAGCTTCGCCTTAGCATGCAATGGACAGGCGACTTAAACAAGTGGTGACGGCCGATGCTTCGGCTTAAGGTCTTCTTCCGAAGGGTGCTGTCAGAGCAAATGCACCTGCTGGTAATGGATTGAGGGCAGGGTAGGGCAATGCCAAGACCCAAGAAGCCTGCCAGCCCATTCCGCTACTTCAACTCGTCGCCAGAGATCATCCGCCTTGTCGTGATGATGTACGTCCGCTTCCCGCTGAGTCTGCGGAACG
>LNFM01017943.1_pt1 | contig 11652 bp, 11 predicted proteins | sample 596031 | NCBI WGS metagenome assembly LNFM01 (sample SAMN04254537, study PRJNA301005) | activated carbon metagenome | isolation source: dual media filters at the Ann Arbor, Michigan drinking water treatment plant | place: USA: Ann Arbor | reverse complement strand
AGCTGCGACCGCACCGTCTACCTGGGCAGCGAAACGCGGCTGCACCTGCGCCAGATCAAGGCCGCAGGCCGTCGGCACGGCGAGTGTCATGGAACTGCCTCAGGTCCTGACCAGACTGGTCGGCCCGAGGGCCATGCCATGAAACCGCAGACCACCCCACCGCCGCCCGACGCCTGGGACGCCAACAACTGCGACGCGCTGATCGCGGAACTGTGGTCGCTGCGCGAGGCATTGGTGGCCATGGAACACCGCCTGGCGCCCTGGCTGCGCGAGGCGGCACCGGCGCAGGCCGCCAGTGCGCTGAACCTGGCGCACTTCCTGGCGCTGCGCCACATCGACCTGCGGCGGCTGCAGGAGCGGCTGTCCTGGGTGGGCGTCTCGTCGCTGGGGCGGGCCGAGTCGCATGTGATGGCCAACGTCGACAAGGTGCTGGGCATCCTGCACCGGCTGGCCGGGCGGCCCTGGGCCGCGCTGTCGAAGGACGAACCCGCCGGCATGCACCGCGGGCTCGCGCTGCTGGAGGCACACACCGAAGCGCTGTTCGGCGCGCCGCCCGAGGGGCGCACGGTCCGCATCATGGTCACGCTGCCCAGCGAAGCGGCACACGACGAGGCCCTGGTGGCCGGGCTGGTGGGCGCCGGCATGGACATCGCCCGCATCAACTGCGCCCACGACGGGCCCGACGAGTGGCTGGCCATGGTCAAGCGTGTGCGCCACCAGGCCCAGCGCGCCGGCCGGCGTGTGCGTGTGCTGATGGACCTGGGCGGCCCCAAGCTGCGCACCGGGCCCCTGCCCGACGGCGCCGCGGTGGTGAAGCTGCGACCCGCGCGCGACGCCTACGGACACGTCACCGCGCCGGCCTTCCTGGGCCTGCGGCCGGCAGGGTCGGCACTGCAGGTGAGCGGCGTCGACCTGTGCCTGGACGCCGACCCGGCCTTCCTGGAACGGCTGGACGCCGGCGCCAGCGTCGAAGTCACCGACACCCGTGGCGCGCGCCGCCGCCTGCGCGTCGTCGAGCGCCAGGGTGACGCCGTGCGCCTGAGCTGCGACCGCACCGTCTACCTGGGCAGCGAAACGCGGCTGCACCTGCGCCAGGCCGTCAAGCGCGGGCACGACAAGGGCGGGGGCGACGACCGGACCCCTGACCTGCCCCGCCACGAGTCCGCCTTGACCGGCCTGCCTGCCCCGCGCGGCCAGCTGCTGCTGCAGCGCGGCGACCTGCTCGACCTGGTACCCGAGGGCCTGGGCCACGCGGCGGTGCCCGCAATCAAGGGCAAGCGCGCGCGCCAGGCCCGCATCGCCTGCACGCTGCCGCAGGCCCTGGCCAGCGTGCGCAAGGGCGAGCGCATCTGGTTCGACGACGGGCGCATCGGCGGCGTGGTGCGGCGCCGGCACGGCCAGCGTGTGCAGATCGAGATCACGCAGGCCCGCGACGGCGGCGAGCGCCTGGCCGCCGACAAGGGCATCAACCTGCCCGACACACACCTGGACCTGCCGGCCCTGACCGCCCAGGACCTCGAAGACCTGGACATCGTCGCCCGCCACGCCGACCTGGTGGGTCTGTCCTTCGCGCAGTCGGCGGCCGACGTGCGCACCTTGCACGCCAAGCTGGTGGCGCTGGGCGCACCGCAGGTGGGCGTGATGCTGAAGATCGAGACCCGGCGCGGCTTCGAGCACCTGCCCGAGATGCTGCTGGCCGCGATGGCCTGCCCGGCCGCCGGCGTGATGATCGCGCGCGGCGACCTGGCGGTGGAATGCGGCTACGAACGCATGGCCGAGGTGCAGGAGCAGATCCTGTGGGCCTGCGAGGCCGCGCACATGCCGGTGGTGTGGGCCACCCAGGTGCTGGAGACATTGGCCAAGACCGGCTTGCCGTCGCGCGCCGAGATCACCGACGCGGCAATGGGCGAGCGTGCCGAGTGCGTGATGCTGAACAAGGGCCCGCACATCCTGGACGCGATGCGCATGCTCGACGACATCCTGCGCCGCATGCAGGCCCACCAGTCGAAGAAACGTCCGCTGCTGCGGGCGCTGAAAGCCTGGACGGCGTCGCTGGAGGCGGCCGAGAAGGCGGCCGCCCCACCGCCGGCGCGCGCTCGCGCGAAACGCACCTGAGCCTCGCCGCCGAACCGACGGCGTCCGGGATTACCCTTCAGGCCTGTTCTGGCACGGCGCCTGCAAGCCGCCAGCCACCCGCCCCAAGTCGGGCCACAACGAGAAGGCAGCCCCCATGAGTTCGATGTTCCACTGGCGCGAAGTGCAGCCAGCCCCCGGCACCGTGGTCGCCCCCGACGAGCGCCTGCCCTGGCCGCAGACCACGGCGATGGGTGCCCAGCACGTCATCGCGATGTTCGGCGCCACGGTGCTGGCGCCCATCCTGATGGGCTTCGACCCCAACGTCGCCATCCTGATGAGCGGCGTGGGCACGCTGATCTTCTTCGTGATGGTGGGCGGCCGCGTGCCCAGCTACCTGGGGTCGAGCTTCGCTTTCATCGGCGTCGTCATCGCCGCCACCGGCTACGCCGGGCCGGGGCCGAACGCCAATCTGGGCGTCGCCCTGGGCGGCATCGTCGCCTGCGGCGCGCTCTACACGCTGATCGGCTTCCTGGTGATGGCCACCGGCACGGGCTGGATCGAACGCCTGATGCCGCCGGTGGTGACGGGCGCGGTGGTCGCCGTCATCGGCCTGAACCTGGCGGGCATCCCGATCAAGAACATGGCGCCCACGGCCTTCGACGCCTGGATGCAGGGCGTGACCTTCGTCTGCGTGGCCGGCGTGGCAGTGTTCACGCGCGGCATGACGCAGCGGCTGCTGATCCTGGTCGGCCTCATCGTCGCCGGCCTGGTCTACGCGCTGCTGACCAACGGCTTCGGCCTGGGCAAGCCCATCGACGTGAGCGGCATCGCGAACGCCGCCTGGCTGGGCGCGCCGGGTTTCGCCGCGCCGGTGTTCAGCGGCAACGCGATGCTGCTGATCGCGCCGGTGGCCATCATCCTGGTGGCCGAGAACCTGGGCCACATCAAGGCCGTGAGCGCGATGACCGGCCGCAACCTCGACCCGCTGATCGGCCGCGCCTTCGTCGGCGACGGCGTGGCGACCATGGTCTCGGGCGCCAGCGGCGGCACCGGCGTGACGACCTACGCCGAGAACATCGGCGTCATGGCGGCGACGAAGATCTATTCCACCGCCACCTTCGTCGTCGCGGCGGGCATCGCCATCCTGCTGGGTTTCAGCCCCAAGTTCGGCGCGCTCATCCAGGCCATCCCGCTGGCGGTGATGGGCGGCGTGTCGATCGTCGTCTTCGGCCTCATCGCGGTGGCCGGCGCCAAGATCTGGGTCGACAACAAGGTCGACTTCTCCGACAACCGCAACCTGGTGGTGGCCGCCATCACGCTGGTGCTGGGCACGGGCGACTACACGCTGAAGTTCGGCGGCTTCACTTTGGGTGGCATCGGCACCGCCACCTTCGGCGCCATCCTGCTGTGGGCGCTGCTGGGGCGCGGCGGCAAGGCGGGCTGAGAGCGGGTCGAGAACGATCCGAAAGCAGCCGGCGGCGGCTATGCTTGCAGGATGAGCCAAGCCGCCGACCTCATCCACGCCACCCCCGACGCCGACGCCGCCACGCGCGCGGCCGAGTTGATGACCGACCTGGTCGAACACGAGGGCGAGGCCACGATCTTCACCTTCGACGACGACTCCGTGCTCGTCGTCGACGGCCCGCAACTGCTGGCCTACGCCGACATCGGCTCGGCGCGTGGGGCGCTGGGCGGCTGAATGCGGCGCTGCCGGCGGCCGGCGGGTCGCTGCCGAGCATCAGGCGAACGGGCGCACTCGCGCAGTCCCGGAAGTCCTTGACGCAGCACGGTCGCCGCTGCGGGCGTACCCTGCCGTCTCCGTCGTCTCCGTCCGCCCCTCACCCATGCGCCGTCGTCTGTTGCTGCTCGCCGTCGCCACCCTGCCCACCTTGTCGCACGCCATCGAAGAACCCGACTACGCGCTGCTGCGCAGCATCGACGGCGTGGAACTGCGCCAGTACGCGCCCTACGTCGTGGCCGAGGTGGTGCTGGACACCGCCGCCGGCGACGCCGGCAGCCTGGCTTTCCCCATCCTGGCCGGCTACATCTTCGGCAAGAACAAGGGGCAGCAGAAGTTCGCGATGACCGCGCCCGTCACCCAGGCCGCGGCCGGCCCGCCGGTGAAGATGGAGATGACGGCACCGGTGACGCAGGCGGCCGCCGCTGGCGGGCAGCTCGTGCAGTTCGTGTTGCCCAAGGGCGTGACGCTGGACAACGCGCCCGAACCGCTGGACCCGCGCGTGAAGCTGCGCGAGGTGCCGGCGGAGCGGCGCGCCGTCATCCGCTACTCGGGCACCTGGTCGCAGGCCAACTACGACGAACACCTGGCCCGGCTGCAGGCCACCTTGGCCAGCGCCAGCCTGGCAACGCAGGGCGAACCCGTGCTGGCGCGCTACAACGGGCCGTGGACACCCTGGTTCATGCGCCGCAACGAGATCTGGCTGGCCCTGCGCTGAAACGCAGGCGGCTACCCGCGCGGCAGACGGCGGATCGTCAGCGCGGCACCGAGGCCGCGTCCAGCCCGGCCGACGCGGCGCGCAGCGGCGCCACCAGGCGGCGTTCGAAGTCGGCCGGCGCGGTGTACTGCAGCACGTCGCGGCCCTTGGCGTCCAGCACCACGGCCAGGCCCAGCGTCGGGTAGAGCCAGTGCTCGAGCCGTTCGCCGCCGGGCACCCGTTCGGCCGGCGCACCGAAACGCGACATCAGCACTTCGGCGTCCAGTTGCGCGGCCGGGATGAAACTCAGACCGACCAGCGGTGTGTCGGCCAGTTCGGCCAGCGCCGCGGCGTTGAGCATGTGTCGTCGGCTGCCCGAGGCCGTGGGCACGCCGGGCAGCGCGGCACGCCAGCGGGCCAGCGCGGCGGCGCTGGACTCGGCATCGAAGGCCAGCAGCAGGCGGCCGCCGACCCCGCCGGCCTCGAACTTCTCGACGTAGCCTTCCAGCGCCAGCGCGCCGGCGGCACCCGCGTCGGCGCCGCCGGCGATCAAAGCCAGCGTCAGCCCTTCGCCCCAGCGCTGCTGCACCTGCGCCAGCGTGCTGAGTGGCAGGTCCAGGCCGAAGACACGGCTGCGGCCCGGTGCGGGCAACGTCACCTGCCAGGGCGCTCCCTGCACCGGCGTTGCAGCACTGCCCGACGGTGGAGGGTCGAACATGCGCCAGAACGCGGGCGCGAAAGCGATCAGCAGGCTGAGCAGGCCCGCGGCCAGGGCGATGAGGAAGGGGCCCTTCATGGCGCGCCCGTTGCCGTCGATGCCACCGCGCGCAGCAGGGTGTCGGCCAGGCCGACGCCGCTGAGCCAGGCGCGCTCGATGCCGTCGGCCGGCGGCGCGCCAGCCGGCGTGTCCGTGCCCTGCCAGGCGTCGCCGCAGCAACCCAGGCGCAGCGCGGCATCCCAGCCGAAAGGTGCGGCAGCCGGTGCCGTCACCTGCGCGTAGCGCCAGCGGTGGGCCACCACATGCGTGGGCGGCGGCAGCGCCCGTGCGGCAGGGAAGGCGGCCGACAAGGCCTGCAGCAGGGCCTCGGCGGCTTGTGCGGGGGTGTCTTCGAGATGCACACGGCTCCAGTCCGCACTGGCGTGCAGCGTCCAGCGCGGGCCACCCACCGCTGCTCCGGCATGCGCTTCGGCGGCGGGTGCCGGGGGCAAGGTGCTGCAGTCGACCACCCTCGCCAGCGGGCTGCCGGCCGGCAGTGCGGGCGGCGACGTGGGCGCGGCGCCCATCGGCCAGGCCAGCATCAGCGTCCAGCAGGGTTGGCTGTGCACGGTCTGCAGTTGCGCCTGCAGCCCCTTGCTGCTGCAGGTCAACACCAGCGCCTGTTCGGCCGGGGCGGCGACGACCACGGCGTCGAAGCCGCCCACCGGCGCGATGCCCGGCTCGGCGAACTGCACACGCCGGGCTGCGTGATCGCGGCCCGCCCCGCCGCCGTCGTGGTCGAGCGCCGTGGCCGTGGCCTCGGTGACGACGTGCAGCCCGGCGGCCATCTGCCGCGCCAGCGCGTTCATCGTCGGCCATCCGGCCCAGATGCCGGGCATCGGCCCGGGCCGGACCCAGCCCGCCGCCAGCCAGGCTGCGACTTCGGCCCGGAAGGGCGCGCTGCGTGCGGCGAAGGACGGCGCGCCGTGGTGGAAGGGTCCGACGTCGGAACGACGCGTGGCGCAGCGGCCGCCGGGGCCCCGGCTCTTCTCGAACACGGAGATGCGGGCGCCGGCGGCGGCCAGGCGGCGTGCACAGGCCAGTCCGGCGAGGCCGGCGCCGATGATCGCGATGCGTGCGCTCATGGCCGACGCCCGGGGCTTGTAGAAGTCATGGGGCGATTACACACCGCCACCCGCCGCCGAGCGCCAGGCGGGGCCTCAAGCGCCTTCGGTCACGCCGGCGGCACGTTTGTGCGCGTGGTAGTGCCCATGGCCGCGCGTGAAGACCTCGTCGCCTGCGAGCAAGTCGCCGGGCTGCAGCTCGGGCATTTGCTGCACACGTTCGTAAAGCGGCGCGAAGTCGATGCGCGTGAATTCCAACAGCGCGTCGAGGTCGCGGATGACGAAGTAGGTTTCCTGGAAGTCGTCGATGCGGTAGTGCGTGCGCATCACGCGTTCCAGCGTCAGGCCGATGCGGTTGGGCGAGGCGTCGTCGAGGCTGAACTTCGTCTCCGCGTAAGACGAAGCGATGCCTGCGCCGTACAGGCGCAGTTCACCGCGCTGCTGCAGCAGGCCGAACTCGATCGTGTACCAGTACAGCCGCGCCAGGTGCTGCAGGTGGCCCAGGCGCTGCGCACGCAGGCCGCCCTGGCCGTAGGCCTGGATGAAGTCGGCGATGGCCGGGTTCATCAGCATCGGCACGTGGCCGAACACGTCGTGGAAGACGTCGGGCTCTTCCAGATAGTCGAGTTGCTCCGGGCGGCGGATGAAGTTGCCGGCTGGGAAACGCCGGTTCGCCAGGTGTTCGAAGAAGACCTCGTCGGGCACCAGGCCAGGCACGGCCACCACCTGCCAGCCAGTGCGCTGCAGCAGCACCTCGCTGAGCGCGCGGAAGTCGGGGATGCGGTCGGGGCCGATGGGCAGGTGGTGCATGCCTTGCACGAACTCGTCGCAGGCACGGCCGGGCAGCAGACGCGTCTGGCGTTCGAACAGCGTCTTCCAGGTGGCGTGTTCGGCGGGCGTGTACTGCGCCCAGCCCTGGTCGACGGTCCAGTCGGCATTGGACGGCCGCGCGCCGGCGGCCAGCCCGTGTTTGGGCGCAGCAGGCTTCACGACTTCAGTTCGTGCCGGTGCATCCACGCCGCATGCTTGGGCGCACGGCGCGTGCGATCCCATTCGTCCAGCATCTCCCACTTCACCGCGTCCAGCCTGGCCATCATCTCGGGTGTGCCGACATCCGCGGCCAGTTCGAGCCGGTGGCCGTTGGGGTCGAAGAAGTAGATGCTCTTGAAGATCGTGTGATCGGTGGGGCCGATGACCTCGATGCCGGCAGCTTGCAGCCGCGCCTTGGTCGCTTCCAGCGTGGCCAGGTTGTCGACCTTGAAGGCGATGTGCTGCACCCACTCGGGTGTGTTCGCATCGCGCCCCATCGCGGGTGAATTCGGCAGCTCGAAGAAGGCCAGCACGTTGCCCTGGCCGGCGTCCAGGAAGACGTGCATGTAGGGGTCTGGCGCCTTGGTCGAAGGCACCTGGTCTTCGGCGATGGCCAGCACGAAGTCCATGCCCAGGTGCTTGACGTACCAGTCCACCGTCTCCTTGGCGGAACGACAGCGGTAGGCCACGTGGTGGATGCGTTGCAGGATGGCCATGTCATTTGCTCCAGGGCGCGTCGCGCCATGCGTGACGGGTGAAACGGGTCAGTGCCGCGGCGGCTTGCTGCCCGGTGCTGACGTTCGGTGGCGTGCGGCGTGCTTGCGTTCGTGGCTGCAGGGCGGCGGCGTCGCCTGCGGTCTCCTCTGCGGAGTGAAGTAAAGGAGGAGCCGCCGGCCGCCAGGCCGCCGGCGGGGGACATGAACGCAGCAGAGCACCCCGGCGGCCTGATCCTGCGCCACTTCAGGCACGCAGACGGCAACGAAGACCCGAACGTCCGCATCGGGCCGCAAGCCGCCGCCAGCCTCACCTCAAGCCCCGCTGGTCTCGATCTCGATCGCGCCGCGGCGGATCTGGTCGCGCTCGATGCTCTCGAACAGCGCCTTGAAGTTGCCTTCGCCGAAACCCTCGTCCTTCTTGCGCTGGATGAACTCGAAGAACACCGGGCCCAGCAGCGTCTGCGAGAAGATCTGCAGCAGCAGGCGCTTGTCGCCGTCGGCCGTCGAACCGTCCAGCAGGATGCCGCGGGTCTGCAGTTCGCCCACCGGTTCACCGTGGCCGGGCAGGCGCGCTTCCAGCATCTCGTAGTAGCTGGGGTTGGGCGCCGTCATCAGCGGTATGCCGGCCAGTTGCAGCGCATCCACCGTGGCCAGCAGGTCGTCGGTCAGCAGGGCCACGTGCTGTATGCCCTCGCCGTTGAACTGCATCAGGAACTCCTCGATCTGGCCGCCGTTGCGGCCCGACTCCTCGTTCAGCGGGATGCGGATCATGCCGTCGGGCGCCGTCATCGCGCGGCTGGTCAGGCCGGTGTACTCACCCTGGATGTCGAAGTAGCGGATCTCGCGGAAGTTGAAGATGCGCTCGTAGAAGCCGCCCCAGAAGCCCATGCGGCCTTTGTAGACGTTGTGCGTGAGGTGGTCGATGAGCCGCAGGCCATGGCCCTTCGGACGGCGCTCGGCGCCTTCGATGAACTCGAAGTCGATGTCGTAGATGCTCTTGCCGTCTTCATAGCGGTCGATCAGGTAGAGCGGCGCGCCGCCGATGCCCTTGATCGCCGGCAGCCGCAGTTCCATCGGGCCGGTGGGGATCTCGATGGGCTGCGCGCCCATGTCCAGCGCGCGCTGGTAGGCCTTGTGCGCATCGCGCACGCGGAAGGCCAGGCCGCAGGCGCTGGGGCCGTGTTCGGCGGCGAAGTAGCCCGCCAGGCTCTTCGGTTCGCGGTTGACGATGAAGTTGATCTCGCCCTGACGGTAGAGCACCACGTCCTTCGAGCGGTGGCGCGCCACGAGCGAAAAGCCCATCTGTTCGAACAGCCGTTCCAGCACGTTCGGCGTGGTCGAGGCGAACTCGACGAACTCGAATCCGCACAGGCCCATCGGGTTGTCGAACAGGTCGGCCATGGTGTCTTGCCTCCGCTTGGCGTTGAAGGGCGCAACTTTATGTGCCTGGGCGCGAAAGGTGCTTCGGTACGGCGTCAGTAAATCCCTAGGATGCGATATCTTCTCTCTTCATACAAGACCCTGGAGAGAGAAGCTTGCAGCAGCCCGAACTCGACGCCACCGACCTGCGCATCCTGGCTCACCTGCAGCAGCACGGCCGCGTCTCGAACCTGGAACTGGCCGAGGCCGTGCACCTGTCGGCCGCGCAGTGCCACCGCCGCCACCGCCGACTGGAGGAGCGTGGCTTCGTGCAGCGCTACGAAGCCCGGCTCGACGCCGCGCGATTGGGCCTGGGCGTGATGGCCTACGTGCACGTGACGATGGAGCGCGGCCACATCCGTGAGGTCGACAAGTTCCGTGAGCTCATCCGCGGCATGGGGCAAGTGATGGAGTGCTACGCCGTCACGGGCGACTTCGACTACGTGCTGAAGGTGGTGGCGCGCGACCTGAAGATGCTGTCGGACTTTCTGCTCAAGACACTGGCCCAGCTGCCGGGTGTCAACGGCGTGCGGTCCAGCGTCTGCCTGGACGAGGTCAAGTGCACCGCGGCGCTGCCGCTGGAGGGCTGACGCCGGCGCCCGAAGCCAGTGCATACGGCACGCGCCGCCGCGAGGACTAAAGTCGACGGTCGGAGAGCGAACCCATGACCCACGTCCTGCACCGCCAGTTGCGCCACACGCCGCCCGTGGCCGTTGCCGCCAGCGGCATGCACATCACCGACAGCAGCGGCCGCGTCTACATCGACGCCAGCGGCGGCGCGGCCGTGTCCTGCCTGGGCCACGGTCACCCCGACGTGCTGGCCGCCATGCACCGGCAGATCGACCGCCTGGCCTACGCCCACACCAGCTTCTTCACCACCGAAGTCGCCGAGCAACTGGCCGACGAACTGGTGCGCACGGCACCGGCCGGCATGGGCCACGCCTACTTCGTCTCGGGCGGCTCGGAAGCCGTGGAGGCGGCGCTGAAGATGGCGCGGCAGTATTTCGTCGAGACGGGTCAGCCGCAGCGCCGGCACTTCATCGCCCGCGCCCAGAGCTACCACGGCAACACGCTGGGCGCGCTGGCGGTGGGCGGCAACGAATGGCGGCGGCGCCAGTTCGCGCCGCTGCTGATGCCGGTGACGCATGTCTCGGCCTGCTACGAATACCGCGGCCGCGCCGAGGGCGAAACCGCCGCGGCCTACGGCCAGCGCCTGGTGGCCGAACTGGCCACGGCCATCGACACGCTCGGCGGCGACAGCGTGATCGCCTTCGTCGCCGAAACCGTCGGCGGCGCCACCGCCGGCGCGCTCACGCCGGTGCCCGGCTACTTGCAGGGCGTGCGCGAGCTGTGCACGCGCCACGGCATCCTGCTCATCCTGGACGAGGTGATGTGCGGCATGGGCCGCTGCGGCACGCTGCACGCCTGCGAGGCTGAAGGCGTGGTGCCCGACCTGCTGGTCATCGCCAAGGGTCTGGGTGGGGGCTACCAGCCCATCGGTGCGGTGCTGGCGCAGCGCACCATCGTCGACGCCTTCGCCCGGGGCTCGGGCCTGTTCCAGCACGGCCACACCTACATCGGCCACGCCGTGGCCTGTGCCGCCGCGCTGGCCGTGCAGCAGGTCATCCAGCGCGACGGCCTGCTGGCCCGCGTGCAGCGCCAGGGCCAAGGCCTGCGCGAACGGCTGGGGGCGGCCTTCGATGCCCACCCCTGCGTGGGCGACATCCGCGGCCGCGGCCTGTTCCAGGCCATCGAACTGGTGCAGGACCGCGCGACGAAGGCAGCCTTCGACCCCGCGCGCCGGCTGCATGTCCGCATCAAGGCCGAGGCCATGGCGCGCGGCTTGATGGTCTACCCGATGGGCGGCACCATCGACGGCGTGCACGGCGACCACGTGCTGCTCGCGCCACCCTTCATTGCCACCGATGACGACCTCGACACCATCGTCGGCCGCCTGGCGCAGGCCGTGGACGCCGCCATCCAGGCTGCCCCGGCTTGAAGCCGTGGCAGGGACATTCCCCATCGCCCGCGCCTGCCCTGGCGCTATCCTGCACGTTGGCTGTAAAGCGTGTTTCCCCTCCTGAAGGAACCCGAAGAATGAAGATCAAGTCCATCCTCGCCCTGGCCGCCGCGGCCGCCACGCTCGGTCTGCAGGCCACGCCGGCCGTGGCGCAACAGAAGTTCATCACCATCGGCACCGGCGGTGTCACCGGCGTCTACTACGCGGCCGGCGGCGCCATCTGCCGCCTGATGAACAAGGACCGCGCACGCCACGGCATCCGCTGCTCGGTCGAATCCACCGGCGGCTCGGTGTTCAACATCAACACCATCAAGGCCGGCGAGCTCGACTTCGGCGTCACGCAAAGCGACTGGCA
>LNFM01017188.1_pt1 | contig 11654 bp, 12 predicted proteins | sample 596031 | NCBI WGS metagenome assembly LNFM01 (sample SAMN04254537, study PRJNA301005) | activated carbon metagenome | isolation source: dual media filters at the Ann Arbor, Michigan drinking water treatment plant | place: USA: Ann Arbor | reverse complement strand
AAATGCGGAGGTTTTCAAGAGCCGTAAGATATTTATACAAATCGGGCCGTTCAATTATTGCACCTACCTGGCTAAGTATTTCTTTGCGGTGTTGTTGCAGGTTCATTCCAAAAATTTCAATGCTCCCTGAACTTGGTTTTATTAATGTAAGCAGCATCCGAATGGTAGTAGATTTACCTGCCCCGTTTTGTCCTAAAAATCCATAGACTTTGCCAGCGGCTACTGAAAATGACAGATTGTCCACCGCCCTTATTTCTTTAAATTCTTTAGTCAGATTCTTTACTTCTATAATATTACTCATACCGTAATGATAACGGGCAAATGTATTAAAGGTTTGCCCTGAAAGAGATGCATTTTTGTTTTTCTAAAAATATATTTAGCAAAAGACTTGCAATTACAATCTTCAATTACTACGTTTGTTTACGATTCGGAAAACCACATATACCCAAGTAAAACTACTATAAACAACCGTACCAGCATAATCTTACTTATACCCAGATACGGCTATATTTCTGTAGGTTCTTACAAAACGTATACATAATTACCGAAGTAACATCCAATATTTCTGTGGGCCATTTGAAGACGTTAATTCAAAACCCAAAGAAATGATTAAGTACTCTCTTTTTTTTACTCTTCTAGCATTAAGGCTTTTTTATCAGCCCTCTAATGCACAGGAAACAATTGCCCCTTTTGCAAGCCCCACATACGCATATACATCAACTGTAAAAAATCTGCCTTCCGTTATCAACTTTAATGGCAATATCACTAATAACCGGGTATTGTTGCAATGGCAGGTCAACGAAAATGAAGCTGCGGATCAGTTCGAAATAGAGAAAAGTACAGATGGAAAAAACTTCTCTCTTGCTGCCTTGGTTTTTGGAACCGACAAACCGGAAACCGATAACTATTGGTTTTATGAAAAAGCAAAGCAAAAAAAATTTTACTACCGTGTAAAAATGATTACCAAATCAAAAAATTCAAGTTATTCTTCTATTATAGAAATTAAACCTAATAGCTGACAATTAAACTGTTTAGAATGTCTGCAAAAAACATATTAAAGGACGAATACAACCGTTTTAAAAAAGCATTTGAGAAAATATTGAGCCCAAAGAATAAAGAACAGCGGCCTCAATTAGTTGTACAGCCTTATCGTACTAAAAAATATTTAAGAGACGAATAGTCCTGAACGATTTTCATACACTTAGAGTTACCAATCGAGAACAAGCCCTTTTCCAAAAGGGCTTTTTTCATTTAACCCCTGTTACATTTCGTAAAGCTTAAGTTTTCCCACTCCTTTAAAGAGATGAATAAAGTCTTTATTTTAAAAAAGTAGGAGCTCATTGATCCAGGCTCTCTCTTTAGTGAGATAGAGGGTTTTACACTTTCCCCAGATATGATTGAAGGTTGCTTACATACACCTCAAATGCTTTTATGCCAGACTTTGTAATTTTACAAATAGTTTGTGGATAGTTATCCTTGAATTGTTTGGTTACATCAATATAACCTGCATCTTTTAGTTTTTGAATTTGTACACTTAAATTCCCCGCTGTTGAATTTGTTTTATCCCTTATAAAAGTAAATTCCGCTTCCTTTACACTAATAAGAAGTGACATAACAGCTAGTCGTAACTGCGAATGCAATATGGGGTCCAGATCTTTAAACATTAGCTTCTACCAACCCCCTTTTAGCCTTTCTGTATTCTGCCTCCATTATAATGCCGGGAATGAGCCATGCAAATATGGCGGAGATTGCAGTTAAGAGTAAATCAATTTTTATAGTTGTAAATAATGTAATGATGCAACATGCCCAGCATAATAAACCGCCCCATAACATAGGTTTGAATCTGCACGCAGCACCAGTAATAAAAGTTGGTATTCCGTATAACAACAAGAAAAAGGACATTACAAATTCGGAAAATTTAAAGTCAATCCATTCAGGCCGCCCTTTTGATATTTCACGATAATCATTTAGTACAGGACTAAGTTCTGCAAACACGGTGTTCACAATAAATATCATGAGAAAAATACAAATGCCAAATGCCAGCCAGATATAATCCATATAGGCATCATCATATGATTTTACTCTGCGATTTTTCTTTTCCTTAATAGAAATAAAAATTTGTGGAATGATTGCTAATAATGTAAGGATATTGGGATCGAATGGAAGTTTGTAATTAAACTGAATCTCCGATAGTTTTAGCAACGCACAAATTGCAACTACAGTCCCCCACAATATTGCACTTACCCCTGTATCATGATAAGAATCCTTTGCCTTATTGATCATGGAGGTAATAAGATCAAGACTTTCTTTTTCGGAAAGTTGCTTTTCAGTGAGGCCCATAGCTAACAGTTTTAAAAAAGCTGGCTCCAACTTTGAAGCCAGCTAAATTTTTTATAGTTGAGATAGAAAATACCAAACTTGTGAACGTCCCCAATTCGGCGCAATAGTGCTTTCGGTTTTATAGGTGTCGAAAAGACCTTTTGCTTTTTCAAATAATATTTTTGCTTCTGCTTTACTTCCACCGAATTGCTCCGGCGTGTAGAATTTATCCTGGCCTTCCAAAATATAAATTCGTGGATTGGATGCATTCAGTTCTTTTGCTTTTGCCAATGCTTCTGTTGCTTTTGCTCCTTCTGTCATATAGCGGGACATGGGGTTTCCCATCATTCTAAGACTATGTACCATTTTTTTTATACAATATATTTCTGTATTGGCAGTAGTAAGAGAAATAGCTTTATTTAGCAAACTTTCAGCTTTGTCTGCATACGGATCAGATATTGAGCTATTATCTCCCATGCTGCCATCTTGAGGCATAGAAGCATAGCCAAGCATTAAATTAGAATAAGAGGCATAGTAATAAGGTAACCATTGTGTTTTTTCTGCTTCTGCAATCCGTTCAAAACTATTAGCCAGCTCCTTCCATGCATCAACAGAATTATTAGAGTCGAGTATGGCTATTTTTGCTTCCATCGCTTTGATCAATTTTTCACTTTGTGCAAATGTTGCTGTGGTCATTATTGATAACAGCATAACAAAAAAATATTTTTTCATTTTGTGTTTTTTAAAATTTTAATAATTTCTATTGTTGTTTTTGAGTTTCTCGTATTCCTTTTCAGCCGTTGTTTCTTTAGGAAATTTGTAAACGCTGAAGTATTCGATGACCATTGCGATACCCCAGCCAACGGTAGGCCATACCGGCCATGGGATTTTATCCCCATAATCACTATCGTTATAATTGGTGAGCAACCAAATCACCCATAAAAAAACATTGATAACAACATAATAAACAAGATCCTTTTTAAAGGCGGCCCTTCGCTTTGCAATGGCCCATAATTTAGGGTCTCTATCCTGCGGGTTTTGTGATTGTTGTTCCATAAATTTATTTTTTATAAGCTATTATTAATAACCTCATCGCTTCTGTCCACACCGAAGCTGATAAATGCACCAATAAATACAAACATTCTTGATGGCGGTACTATTGCTTCTTTCCTTAATCCATTGTAAGAATAACTGTACCCAAAGGTTTGTTTAATATTGAAAATATTACTTACCTGTAAGACATAGACCGCAAACGATTTTGCATCTTTCTTACCAATAGCTGGCAGATAATTAATAGAAAAACTTACATTATTAAAATCGGGTATGGTGCCTCTGTCGCTAAATTTATAATTGAGGCCATCTTTCTGAATATTATAATAGGGCCTGCCACTGGCATAGTTGTAGGCAGCGTTAAATTGTGTCTTCCAGGGGGTGATAAATTTTTTCATGACCAGTGAGGCCGTGTGTTTTGCCGCAAAATTTGGAGTAATAGCAAAAGGGAAATTTAAAAAATCTCTTTTAGTATCTAAGTAGGAATATGAAATCCAGTAATCGAAATTTTTAATCGTTTTTTTATCTCTCCAGAAAAATTCAATCCCTTTTGCATCACCAAAGCCATTATTGTTGATAGCCCCGTCAGTAAATCCTGTTGTACCTGTTTTTACAAGGTTATCATACTTCTTGTAAAATATTTCTGTTCTGAATGTTTGCTGATTAGCTACTTTCTGGTATTGGGCAATATAGTGGGTGGCTTTCATAAAAGTTAATTCATTGGGTGATGGCAGATACCTTCTTTCCGGGTTTTGATAAAAAACACCATACGCTAACGACGCCTGGCTACCCTTACTTAACTTGTACGCAACAGAAATGCGGGGAGCAATGTTCGCTTTATCTAAAATAGAGGAATGCTCAAAGCGGAGACCTCCTTTTATCGCCAGATCATTCGTCGCATATACATCAGCTTCTCCAAATATTGATTTAATATTTTCTTTTAAGCCAGATGGATATTGCTGTCCGTTGTAATCGGTATAAATTAATTTATCATTACTGTAATTATACTCAGTTCCAAAGCGAACTGCACTTAATCCTTTTAGCTTCTTTTCCAGTACTGCTTTTGCATTAAAGTAATTTCCTTTTGTGTTAATATTGAATTGCTTGAACTCAAGATTTCCAAGAACCACATCATTCTTATTATTGTCCTGCATCCCGCTACTAATATCATCTTTGTTATTTGTGTAAGACACACCTAAATTAATTTTCCATCGTTTTGCCAAATTCTCTTTCCATGCCAGGTTATGATAAATATTAGTATTGCTAATTGCAAATTTGTCAAGATAACCTAATGAATCAATACTGTTTGTGGTAAAACCCAATTTGTTGCTACTGAAATAACCATAATATTTCAGCATACCTGTCGCAGATGTTTTAAACCGGAAATTGGCATCGCCACTATGATAAGCAGGGGCTTTAGAATAATCCTGTTTCTGTTTGATTACAGCAAATGCAAGACCCAGGTCAGTATAACTATAACTGGCACCAAAAGATGATTTTTTATTTTTGGATAAATGCTGGTAGCCTGCACTTCCGCTTAAAACAGAAATACCAAGATTTGCAGATGACTGATCAGGCAAATCAATTGATTCTAATATCAATGCTGAAGAAAGTGCCTGACCATACAATGCAGAATAACCACCCGTACTGAAAACAGTTCCTTTGAAAATAAAAGGGGAGAAACGACCAAACTGTGCAATGTTAGGAACACTACTAAAGAAAAAATTATTTACCAGTGTTCCGTCAATGAATGTTTTGGTTTCAGCAGCGGTACCACCACGAACGAAAAGTCCTTCACTCTCCCCCACCTGCTGAGCACCAGGCAATGTTTTTAATGCACCTGTTATATCTCCATTGGCACTTGCTGTTGTAACAATATCAATGGGGTCCAATACTACTGCTGCTCTTTTTCTATCACTGGCTTCAAATGTACCAGCAGATAATACAACCGCAGTTAGTTCACTAATTTCTTCTTTTAGAACTGCATCAACAACTATTGTAGTTCCTTCCAATTTGATTTTTTGTTCAAAAGATTTAAACCCGATTGAACTTATTACTAATAGCTGCTCTCCCTTCTCTGTTGTTTTAAAGGAATAGCTACCAGTTGAATCGGATGTTGCTCCATCGTAGCTATCCTTGATGGAAATGCTGACACCTGACAGCGGCTTTTGCTTATTATCCTTAATTACGCCTTTAATGGTTATCTGGCCGTTGGCCCAGTAAAAAGACGTTGCGAAAAGTAATACTAGCGGCACTTTTTTATACCAATTCATTTTAGTCTGTTTCAAATTTCGAAACAAACATAAAGTAGTTTATATTATAAACCAAATAATTTTATATAAAAAAACCGCCTCGCTTTTGGCGAGACGGCTGTGGAACCCCTATCAAATGATTTTTAATTCTTTACGATCTTTTGTTGTGCAACCTGTCCTTCACACATTACCCGTACAAAATAGAAACCAGGTGTAAGGCTGCTTGTATTTATTGTTTCTGTTTGGCTGCTGTTAGCAGATATTGTTTTTCTAACTGGTTGGCCGTTTGCACTGATCAGTTCGTAAGAAACCTGTTTGTTCTGCCAGTTAGCTGGTATAGTAATGCGAACTTCATTACTTACCGGGTTTGGATATGCAACAATTGTAATACTGTTTTCATTTTGCTTGCCAATTCTGATGATTCTTGTTTCAGAAAGTTCACTCTTGCCATCAATATCCACTGAACGAAGTCTGTAATAAATTACAGCAGCACGGCTTGTATTTACATTATTATCTGAAAGACTATAGTTTGTTTTATCCGTTGCATTTCCATAAGCAAAGGCCATTCCTGCATCACTGTAATTAATACCATCTGTACTTTTTTCTACTATAAAATGGCTAACATTAACTTCCGAAGCTGTTGTCCATTTTAAATCAACTTTACTATTGTTTAGGTTGGCAGTAAAAGAGGTAAGTTTAACTGGCAAAGTACTTACCGGTGCCAGACTAAATTCACGAAACCACATTGAATTAAGACGAATACCAGAACCATTGCTTGATAAAGCACCTGATTTTGCACCGTATCGCATTTTAATTCTGTCTTTACTTAAATAACGATACATTGCCATTACCATAGTTGCAGAAGTATCGATTGCAGCAAAATTAGCAACAGGTCCGTCTATTCTATTACCTGTTCCACCATGAAAAGCATGCTGACATATTGTGTGGATTTTACCACTGCCCTCGCAATTACCACATTCATCACTTCCATTCACGCCAGTGCCAAAACAATTTAAGCAGCTAATCAAAGGACTTACAATTCCATCTTCATCACATTGTGCATGCATACCTAATAAACCAGTAGATGTACTTGTTAAGGCTGAAACAGTAGAATAAATTACTGAATGAGGTTTATCAAACGTAACATATTCGTTAATTGAATTGCCATCTCCATCTACATCTAATGCAGTAAAGTCTATGGTATCCATCACTTGTCTTTGATTTGTACCTGCACGATAAAAATTTATCTCAAAATCTATGAACCAATTTTGATTAGGAGACACTAACCCAGGAAGACCAAACTCTGGCTGAAAAGCTTTATCCCATCCCAGAACAGAATTGTCGATAGTTGACATTACAATATCGTTCCTTGAAAATTTTCTCAATCTTACTGTTGCATCTATACCAGTTGTAACATTAGAGAAACGGTAAACTGAACCTTGCTGATTAGCTGTTCCGCTAATTAATACCGGATTTTTAAAAATCAATTCCGGGCCTGATTGGCAAAATGTTGCCAGGTTGATTAAGAAAGCAGCAATAAAAAGTAGAAATGTTTTCATCGTTTTCACTTTAGGGTTGAGATTAATTAGTACGGTTGTGTTCTGTTGAACTTGCCCTAAGATTGCTTGGAAAGCCGACTTAAAAATTGAGAAGTTTGTTTCATGGTCGGATTACGTTGCTTTCTTAGGATTTGTTCGATTCTGAGACAAACATAATACGTAGTTTTTTTACTTGCAAGTTTTTTGAGTAATATTTCTTGATAATTACCGTATTTTCTGTAGTAAATTTACTTTGACTATATATTAAACGTTGACTTTCACAAACTTACAAAGTATAATTTTTCAATTTTATTTTTACGAAATAGTATGACTACTCATAGTTTACGTATGATTTACGAAATATTGATAGGAGAAACCCATCTATGCGGAAAGAAAATAGAAAAGATCCGGCATTAAAAAAGCGACTGATTACTCAGTCGCTTCATTATATAATAGGTAAGATAAGTTAAGCTTTGTAAGAAGGAATCAGGCCATTGGCCAGTTCTACCATCTTCTTAATGCCATCTTCAGGTAAGTTACCCTTTTTAAACTCAGCCATTACTTCAGGAAGTTTACTGTCCATTTCCATTAAGAAATGTTCTTCAAACTCTTTTACTCTCTTTACGGCAACTTCTTTCAATAAGCCGTTTGTTCCAAGGTAAATTATAGCTACTTGCTTTTCTACTGCGAAAGGAGCATACTGTGGTTGTTTCAATATCTCCACGTTTCTGGCACCTTTATCAATAACGTTTTTCGTAGCAGCATCAAGGTCGCCACCAAATTTAGAGAAAGCTTCCAACTCACGGTAAAGAGCCTGGTCCAATTTCAAAGTACCTGCCACTTTCTTCATCGATTTGATCTGTGCATTACCACCCACACGACTTACAGAGATACCTACGTTGATCGCCGGACGAATACCAGAAAGGAACAAGTTCGACTCCAGGAATATCTGACCGTCAGTAATAGAGATAACGTTTGTCGGGATATAAGCCGATACGTCACCAGCTTGTGTTTCGATGATCGGCAGCGCAGTTAATGAACCACCACCTTTTACCAAATGCTTGATTGAATCCGGAAGATCGTTCATGTTCTTAACGATCTCATCATTATTGATCACTTTGGCAGCTCTTTCCAATAAACGACTGTGCAAATAGAATACGTCACCAGGATAAGCCTCACGTCCCGGTGGACGACGAAGTAACAATGAAACCTCACGATAAGCTACTGCTTGTTTAGAAAGATCATCATAAATAATTAATGCAGGACGACCGGTATCACGGAAGAACTCACCTATTGCTGCACCAGCAAAAGGAGCATAGAACTGTAAAGGTGCAGGATCAGATGCAGAAGCTGCAACAATCGTTGTGTATTGCATTGCACCAGCATCTTGTAATGTTTGCATTACACCAGCAATGGTAGATGCTTTCTGTCCAATCGCCACATATATACAATAAACAGGTTTGCCTGCTGCAAAAAATTCTTTCTGGTTGATGATCGTATCTATACAGATAGCTGTTTTACCTGTTTGGCGGTCACCGATAACCAACTCTCTTTGTCCACGACCAATTGGGATCATCGCATCGATAGCTTTGATACCAGTTTGTAATGGTTCTTTTACCGGCTCCCGGAAGATTACACCCGGCGCTTTTCTTTCTAATGGCATTTCATATAACTCACCGGTAATTGGTCCTTTACCATCAATTGGTTGACCCAAGGTATTTACAACACGACCAACCATTCCCTCGCCTACTTTAATAGAAGCGATCTGACCGGTACGTTTTACTTTAGCACCTTCTTTAATTCCGCCGCTACCACCCATCAATACTACACCTACATTATCTTCTTCCAGGTTCAAAGCAATAGCTCTAACACCATTTTCAAACTCTACCAGTTCACCATAGCGAACATTCCCTAATCCGTAAACACGGGCAATACCATCACCCACTTGCAGAACAGTTCCTACTTCTTCAAGATCTGCATGGGCATTAAAGTTGCTCAACTGCTGACGCAGTATAGCACTTATTTCATCTGGTTTAATCTCTGGCATATCTGTTTCTTTTTTTTCTTTTTATATTACTTCAACTTATAAATAAAGTCGTTGTTCTCGAATTGTTTCGCAATTGCTTTAAGGTCATACGCAATACTTGCATCAACTAACTTATCTCCAATCTGCAATACAAATCCACCAATCAAACCAGCATCAATTTTTTCTTCCACCTCTACATTTTGAAATCCTGCAGATTTTTTTACATGGTCAACAATGCTATTTTTCAATGCATCGCTAATCGGTCCCGCAGTAGTTAGTTTTATGGTCTGAATATTTTTATACTCTTTATATGAAGCAATAAACGCATTCACTATTTCCGGCAAATTGCTTTCACGGCCCTTTGTAATGAGCAACGCATTAAATGATCCTGTTAACTCACCTATATTACCTGTTGTAATAGCCGTAAGTATTTTTTTCTTTGTATCCGATTTAATGATCGGGCTGCGTAATAAGTTTACAAAGTCAGGATTGCTTTTACAAACAGCCTGAAGCCATTGCATATCAGCAAATACTTTTTCTAACTGTCCTTTTTCAATAGCAAGGTCAATCAGAGATTTTGCGTATCGTGTTGCTAAACGTGGATTGGGCATAATTTATAGCTTTTCGCTACTTGCTTTTCTTAATTCAATTTTACTTCATCAACCAACCCTTTAATATGGGCTTCTTGTGCATCTTTGTTTCCTAATTCTTTTCTCAACACCTTTTCACTCACTTCAATTACTAATTTACCTACCTGGTTTTTTACTTCTGTTAATGCAGCCATCTTCTGTGCATTGATTGCAGCTTGTGCTTCGATAACGATTTTATTCGCTTCTGCCTTTGCCTGTTCTTTTGCTTCGCTAACAATGCGGTCTTTTGTATCTCTAGCTTCCTTCAGCATCTGAGCTCTTTCTTCACGGGCTTTTGCCAACAAAGTTTCATTCTCACTTTTCATCAACGCCATTTCTTCTTTTACCCGCTGCGCAGTGGCTAAAGAATCAGTAATGGTATTTTCACGGTCACGCAGACCTTTGATAATTGCAGGCCAGGCCATTTTCTTCAACAGGAAGAAAACAATTAAGAATTAGGAAGAAGCAATTCCATATTATTCTAATTCAGTTTTTAATCAAGTTAAATACTGCATCCTCCGCCCTGTGCATCAGATGCAGTAATTTTTTGGGCAACGATATTACAATACCATTGCAAGGAAGCCAACGATGATAGCAAACAGTGCAGCACCCTCTACAAGGGCAGCCGTCAAGATCATGTTTGCACGGATGTCGTTAGATGCTTCTGGCTGACGGGCAATCGCTTCTACAGCGCCTTTACCAATTTGACCGATACCGATACCAGCACCGATCGCAGCAAGACCTGCACCAATTGCACCACCTGCGTTAGCAGTAGCTTCCAAAAGAATTACGTTTAGTAAATCCATGTTTGTTGTTATTAATGATAATTAAAAAATACAAGTTTAGTGATGAGCCACATGTGCCTCATCGTGATGTTCACCTTCAAATGCCTGGCCGATAAATACTGCTGTTAACATCGTAAATATGAAAGCTTGTAGAAAAGCCACCAACACTTCGATCAGGTATATAAACACTGTAAAGCCGATTGAAAGTGGAGAAGCTCCCCAACCTGCAATAGGATTTAATTGTCCGAAAATGAATATCAATGAAATTAAACAAATGATAATGATGTGACCTGCCACCATGTTGGCAAACAACCTGATGATAAGTGCAAATGGTTTGATGAAAACACTCAAAAATTCAACCGGCACCAAAATAAACTTCACACCTAATGGCACTCCCGGCGGATTGAAAATGTGACCCCAGTAATGTTTATTAGTACTAAACATGATCACTAAAAAAGAAATCAAACCGAGTACGGCAGTAAAGGCAATATTACCTGTTACGTTCGCCGAACCAGGTATCAATCCAAATATGTTATTGATAAGAATGAAAAAGAAAACAGTTAGCAAATAAGGCAGGTACTTCTCATATTTGTGCCCCAGGTTTGGTTTGGCAACTTCATCTCTTACAAATGTAATAACCGGCTCCAGTAAACTTTGAGAACCTTTTGGTGCAGAAGTTACACCAACACCAGTTTTATATCTTTTTGCTATTCGCAACATGATCACTACAAATAATGTTAGTGCAATGATCATTTGCACTACGTTGCGGGTTAGAGAGAAATCATACACTTTTACAGAAGGGTCAATATTGCCAGCTGCATCAACAGCTACAATTGTTTCCGGTTTGAACGTTTTTGGGTCTAAGCCCATTTTTTCAATATTATGCTTTGTCAGAATTACATATCCCTCATGAGCATGTTCGCCATGATGAAATGCAGAGGACATAAAGGAAGTAAAGCCTTTTTGCGGAGAATAAAGCACTATCGGAAGAGGAATAGAAGCTCCGAAAAAATGGAATTCATGTCCATCGAGTACATGGTCAAAAATCACCTCGC
>LNFM01011883.1_pt1 | contig 11654 bp, 4 predicted proteins | sample 596031 | NCBI WGS metagenome assembly LNFM01 (sample SAMN04254537, study PRJNA301005) | activated carbon metagenome | isolation source: dual media filters at the Ann Arbor, Michigan drinking water treatment plant | place: USA: Ann Arbor | reverse complement strand
CGCTGACCAGCGCCGGTGAGGATGGTGCTTGCCCCGCGGGACCGCGCGGCACGATTTGCTCGTAGCCCAGCGTCGAGGCCACGAAAAGCGCCAACGGCAGCAACGACGTTCCGATGTGCTTCAGCTTGGCGCTCGTCGTCGTCGCATTATCGGCTGCGACCGTCCCGATTCCGGACATCGTCATCTCCCGTCAGATCCCGCGCGTATACCGCAATTCTGTTCAGCAATTTCCCGGCCAACGCCCTTGATCGAGAGGCCCTTCCCCATATCGACACGTCAGCCGGCCACCCAAGCCTCTACCCGACGGTTGAGGCGGGTGCCTTCCGGACTTCCGTTGCAGCCGACCGGAGCGAGCGGCCCGTAGCCTTTGCTCTGCACGAGACGACTGTCGAGACCGGCCCCTGCAGACTGCAGCAACAGCGAGCGCACCTGCGCCGCCCGCCTCGATGCAGCGGCCATGTTGGCCTGGAAGCGGCCCGCGCCGTCGGTGAACCCAGCCAGAACGATGCGCTTGCCCGCGAGTTCAGGCTCCTTCAGGGCAGACGCCAGACGCTGGATCTCGCGGCGAGAGCGCGGCTCCAACTCGTTGGTTCCGGGAACGAAGCGGAACGTGACCGACAGCCGCGACGCGCCGTCGAGGTCGTTCAACATCTGGCGCAGCTCGGCTGCATCGAAGGCACTCGGCGGAGCGTTCGCGGCCCACGCCATACGCTCCCCCTGCTCTTCGATCGGCAACGAGGCGATCGACTGATCGATAATTCGGCCTGCGCCGATCGCCCCGACTACGTCGCCCGATTGTGCCACACGGACGAGACCGCGGGCCGACGGCTGCGCTAACTGGGGCGCGAGTTGGAGCGAGAGACGGCGGACCAACGGATACTCGCCGGTTTTCACCGCGAAGCTCGTGGGCCTGACGACGAGACCGCACGTCGTCTCCAGATTGATTGCACGCGCACCACGCTGGGCTGCCAGAGACACGATGGCCAGTCCGCGCGGATCTTTCGCGGCAGCGTCAGCGGCTTCGGCCTCGGAGGGCATCCGGCGTGCAGTGCGTGTGTAGTCGAGACCTCGCGGCTTGAGGACCTGTCGGGCGAACGACTCCGTGCTGCCAGAACCATCGGGCGGCAGATAAAGGTGGATGGCGCCCGGGGACTGGCCCAGTTCGTACCAGTCGGTGATCTGGCCTGCGGCGACCTTGGCTAGATTGTCGATAGAGATCGACGGCGGCGCGCTCGCGGCCGATGCCACAGCAGTGATACCATCGAGGCCGACGACGATCTCCGTCTGCTGTGCGGCGACCGGCTGGCGCACACGACCGCGAACCGCAGCGATCGCTCGCGGCTCGGCATCGGGCATCAGCGCCTTGTCGACCAGAGCGATGGCCGCAGCGCCGCGCTCGAGCGACAGCAGACCCGCAGTACTCCCGCTCGCGTTCACTTCGATAGCTGCCAACTCGACGCCGCGCTGGTCGAGGATACGATACGTCGTGCCGCGACCTGTTTCGCGCCGCTGCTCGGCGACTGTCGCACCGATACTGTTGGCATAGTCCCGGATCAACTGTGGGATGAACTCGGCGGCGAGTGAAGCTGCGCCTTCGATGCGCAACACGTCTGGCTTAACGGGGCTCGGGCGTTCGGACAGCGGCAAGATCGCAGCGGCCGGCCTGCCGCAGGCTTCACCGAGGCATTCGAACCGAGAAGCATCCATGGTCAGGACACCGGCCGACCGCGTGGCGATCACGTACTTGGCGCCATCGAACCCCCTCAATTCTCCAGCGATCTGAAAGCCCCCGCCGCGCATTCGCAACGTGACTTCGGGGACGGGGACTGGAGCCGCCGCGACGCCGGGCGCCGTGGTGGTCGAGGTGGCCGTCTGCTCGGCAGCCGTTTGCGCGCCACTCTCCGGCATCGGCTGTTGCTCGAGCGGCTCTGCCGCGCCCGCAGCCTCACGTTGCTGTGGTGGAGAAGTAGCTGCGTCATCTCCGCGAAGCCCCGCTGCTGGTGCCGCAGGTGACGTTACGGCCAGTGGGGCGCGAACGGCTTCGGCCGGCGGCGTCGGTGTCGTGCGATCGTTTGGTTCTGCCGGGCGCCAGAAATCCAGATTGCCACCCAGCACGAGTATGGTGCCGGAAATCAACAATGCAATGCTGGCGGCCCAGAACGTGCCACGGCGGCTGAGAGCATGCTGCAGCGACGAGGCGGCCACTCCGCTTGGCGGAGCGGTCGCGCCACCGGTGGTCACGTTCTCCTCGTCGTCAGGCTTGGCAGCGATATGAGCCGCATCACGGGCGCTGCTGAACTGCACGACATTTGCGCCGATCGCTTCGGCAACCGTGGCACTGGCGGGTACCTCGTGGTCGAGGGCGGTGACGGGCACGTGTGCAGTACCCGCCTCCATCGCCGGCTGATTGGCGAGGCCACCTCCGCTGCCATCGCGCAACATACGCGCGGGGACAGCGTGACCGAAGGGATCTCGAGTTGCAGCAACCAGCGCCGCTTCACCGGAAGGCGAACCAGCGTTCGACTTACTTGCGGCACTCGCCGGTACGGGTCTGGTCGGCTTGACAACCGTCAGATTGCGGCGGCGCGGACGCGCGGTCGGCTTGATGCTCGGCCAAAGAAATTCCCCACGAACTCCCGCCGATCGCACCTCGACCACGCCTAGCGTTCCAGGTAGCAGAGCCGGGCATTCGACGATGTCTGGTCCAACGAGGATCTCGATGCCACCAGTCGAGGCGCGAATGGCGCGCGGCGTCAGCTCGCCCTGCGGCCACGCCTCGCCGGCCCAAGTATCGTTGTTTCCGCGCGCTTCGACCGGTTTCAAACGGAACGTCGCGCCGTCGGGTAGGCTCGCTACGCCCCGCAACAGAAGCACGGCATAACCGCCTTCGGGATGACTGGCGTCCTCCAGCACCTCGACGCTGACTTTCTTCACGCGGAACCCACTCCTGCACTAATATTTCCGAAATCGGCCAATCGTTGCATCAAATCGTGGTGTCGAGCAGCATCAGAAGCTGCCCGAGCCTCCGGTTCTCGTCGGCATTGAGATCGCCTTCGCGCAGTGCGGCAGCGTTCTCCGCCACCAGCATCGTGAAAGCCTGCGACCAGTCGGCGAAGAAGCGGTCCTCGCTGGCGGCCTCGGCCTCCGCCAACCTCGACAGATCGACGGCCGGGCGCGGCGGGAAGATCGGGATCTCGCGCTTGCCCTTGCGGCGTGGACGGCTGTTGGAACGGCTGTCCGTGAAACCCAGCCACATCACATATTCGCCGATCACACCTGCCGCACACATGGCGGCAACCGCGACACGACGATCGAGAGCGGTCTCGCCCGCTGTCGACGTTTCGATACGGTTCGCGATCGTCCCTTCCAGATCGATGCGGGCCGCACCGACGATGAGCTCGTCGACAAGGCTCGCCAGCACGGCGGGCGGCAGCATGAAGCGGCGGCTCGCATTGATGGCGCCGGCCCCGGTGCGCATCTGTTCGATCCAGTGCGTGACGGCGGCGCGGGCAAAGGCGGCGGGCTCAGCCGGCTCGCCGTCCGGTACCGCTCCGGCGGCATGGCCGCGCAACGCAGCAAGATTGACTAGTACGTCCGCGATCTCGCTTTCGGGTACCTGCAATGCGCGGACGAGGGCACCGAGGCGCTCGCCTTCGGCGCATTGCCTGATCCGACGGACGACGAGCAGAGCCGCGCCATGTCGCCGCGACTGCTGCACGGCCTGGTTGTCCGAGACGTAATAGCGCTGCAGGCGATCCTTCATGGCCTGGCGCAGCCCCGTCAGTGTCGAAAGAACCTGACGATGTTTGACGCTGGTATCGCAGACGTCGCCAATCGACTGGGCGAGATATGTGATGCCGCCGTCGTTCAGCTCCATTGCTTCACTCCAGGCGCTGCCGGGATCGGCGACGTGTGTGCGCGCTGCTTCGCTGTCGAGAAAATCGAGACGCGCGCGTTCGATCCGCTCGAGGACCGTGGAACGATAACCGGTCTCGCGTCCCTGGGCATCGTACTCGCACAGATGCTTGAGCTTGGTCCCTGCACTGCGCACGAGATGCACGTTGTCGAACTTGCGACCGGGCGTCCAAGCCCCAGGCCAGTTGTGCTCGCGGCCGAGGTCGTCGCGCAGGATCGACGCGATGCGTCCTCCCAAATCGATACGGCGCTCGCCGCGGCGAACCGGATCGGTCAGCTCTCGATCGAGTTTCGTGAAAACGACGAACAGTCCGTTGTCGTGCGGTTCGCGCTCCGTGGGGTCGGCGCCGTGCGTACGCTCGACCCAATCGCCGACGAGGCGCGGCAACTCCCCGAGCTTTCGAATCGAGGGATCGACGCACAGGACGAGGCTCGTGATCTCGCTGTCGGCGGCGTATCGCTCGAGAAGCATCACCGCCTTTGCCTTCATGAACAGTTGCGCCGTCAGCATCGCGTCGCCTTCGATCGCCCGAGCGAGGCCGGGCACGGGCTCGCGCGGCTCGATCCCCGGCATTTCGAGAACGTCCGCCTTCTCGAGTAATTCGCTCGAATAGCCACGAACGGGCAGGCGAACCTCGGTGACGAGCGCTGCGAGCACCGGTCGCGTAAGCGATACCCATTGGCCCAGCTCTGTGCGAACCACGATTGCCTCGGTGCCCTCGTCGGCGAGGCCGGTGATCGTCTGCGCAGAGAGGATGCTATCGACCCGGCGCGTGAACCGGCCGGTACGCTGGTCGAGGCCCAGGATGGCGTCGAGGGCACAGCTCGCTTCGCGACCGAATCCGAGACGGCCCAGCGCATCGGCGAGCTGCTCGAACAGACTGGTCAACGCCGGCAATCCACCCCAGACGAACGACAGGAGCCGCGCGCGGTCGGCATTGGTGAGCCGCGTGCAATTTTCGGCTAGGAACTCCCAGAAACCCGCAGCAGCAAGAATACCGAATGAGGGTTCGTCGACGAAACGGGCAGCGAAATAATCACGGACTTCCCACACATCGTCTTCTCGTAGTCCGGCAACGGGTGCAGGACCGAGGCGGTCGAGCGCCGATTGAAGAGCGTCACGCACGGCGATGACACCGGGCAAACCTTCGCGCCGCTCCGGCACGGCCTTGATGTAGGCGCTGCCCACGATCTTGATGAGATCGGCCAGCGAAGTCAGGCGGACGGAGATCGGGAAGTTCTGTGGTGCCGGTCGCGCCTTGGCAGACAGTCGTATGACGGCACTGGCCCCGAGACGGCTACCTTCGGGAACGATCTGACGTGCGAACGCGATATTGTCCTGGATGCCGTCGAAGCGGAGCGAAAGGGCTGCGTTGCCGCGTTCCACCAGCGAGGAGACGAGCTGCGTCTTTCCCGAGCGGCGTGAGCCCACGACTGCAACGCACGTCATCGTATTGACAGCGGCGGCGAGACGCTGCGCGCTCTGCCCTGATCGATAGAAGTCGCGCAGCAGGGAGATGCGCTCGGCACCGACGAGGTCTGCATTGTCGTCGATCCATTCAAGAAGCTCGGCAGATGCTTCACCCATCTGCTTGCACGACATCGCCAACCGGTTCTCGAAATAGCTCATTAGCCAGTCCTCGTCGGTGCGGATGCGAAGTGCCCGGTGTCGAGCCAATGGCCTTCGGCGAAGCGTCGCGTCTTCAATCGCAGAGTAATCTCGCTAGGATCGAGGCGACCGCCGTCACCATCGATCACGGAGACGAGATGGAGGCCGGCGGGCTGCCCGCGCTCGGACTGGACGAGTTCCAGCGTGACGCGCAGCGGCAATTTGGGACCACGGCCAGCCGCGTCTGGATTGCGCTCGATCACCCAGGCCGCACGCGCGGGCCAGCTTTCGATCGACGTGGAGCGGCGGCCGATGAGCGTGGGCAGCTGCGAGATGACTGTTCGTACGCTCTGTGGCGGGGCCTCGCGGACGGGTGGACCGCCGCGCGGCTCGTTGTGCACGCTGCCACCAGCGATCTCGAACAGCATGTCGTCCTGACCGATCCGCGATTTCCCGTCAATCTTGCCTATAAAATGGGCCTGGGCTGCACGATCGAGCGGTCGCACGAAGATCGCGGGACCGCCCTCGCCGAAGGCGCCCCGCGCCTGCAGCAGCGCGCCGACTACGCTGAGAAGCTTGGGCTCGCCGGTCGATCGGCCCGGATACCAACCGGCAAACCGGTGCGCGTGCAGATCGACGACGCGGTCGGGCCTCAGCGGCATTCCCGCGACGATGGTTGCAGAGAGTACAGGAAGTCTGGCGCCTTCGCCGGTGAGGAGAACGAGATCGCAATCCAGCGCGCCGACGACCCGAACGACGCTGTCCAGCATAGGCCGCAGTGCCTGTCGCGCCGCCGTTGCCAGATCGCGCATGAGAAAGGAGACGCTCACGTCGAGCGGGGCGAAGCCGTCCGCTCCGTCATCGGCAGCGACGACGTCGAGACGGTCCGAGACCGCCCGCGCATCGGACCCGACGCTGGCCAGAAGCGTCGCCAGCGTGAACTCGGTCGGTGCGTCACTGGCATCGGCTTCGCTGTTGGCATAGAGTTTGAGAAGCGCAGTCGCTGCGGGGGCGAGCAATTCCGCCACGAGACGCCGGCCGAGATCGCCGGCCCAGGCCGGGCGGGTGCGGTCGTCGGGACCCAGTAGCGCCTCGAACAATTTGTCAGGCGCAGCATGGCGGCACTCGGCCAGCCTCTCCGACAATGCCGGTAGGATGAAACGAGCAGCGATGGCTTCGACCACGTCGTGGCAACCGATCTCGAAGCCATCGACGATCTGGCGGGTGGCAGACAGCGCTTCGCCGGCGGACAATTCCCAGGTTGCCACCGACAGGCCGGTCATCGCGGCACCGACGTCGATCGTTGCAATGCGCAAGGCGCGCGCGCCGGCAAAGCCCGATCTGGCACGACCCACCAACGCCATCAGGCTGTCGGCTCGCCCTCGGAATTTGTAGGCGATCTCGTTCTCGAGGTAGGCGACCTGCGTGCTCGTCGCGGCGTCGGCGACGATGACGACAGCCGGCGGCAGCGGCGCGAGTTGACGGCCCTCGATAGACCACCCCATCGACTGCCAGACGAGCTTCACGGCCGCTTCGATGCGGCGCCTGAGAATGGCGGTTTCGGCCTCACTCATTCCGGCAGGGGGGGTCACGAGAACCCGCTCGAGACGCCGTGGGGATGTCGACTTGCCATGCCGCGCGCGGGTATCGGGAGCATTGATGGCGCCGATCGCGTGCAGCAGGATTTCCGCTGCGAGCAAAGATACGAGAGACGAGCGGGAGAAGCGCGGCTTGGTGGTGGAGACGTTCGCACCATGGCCCTCGATGAGATCGCCAGCTTCCGTGAGAAAGGCGAGGACGCTCCCGGAAACGACGGGATTGCGGCGCTCCCCGGCTTCGGCCGGATGACCGGCAAAACGCCAGACGTGGCGGCTCGGCCGCTCGTCCCAGACGTAGTGCATCGGACTCGACACACCCGTCATGGCATCGGACGCCCCCGCATCGGCTGCAAGCCGCTCAGCCTCTCTGCCGATACGCGCAGGGCTCGGCCAATGAAACGCGCGCATCCGGCCACTCCACCGCGACAGCGCCTCGTTGCCGAAGGCTACGCGCGAGAAAGTCAGCCGGCTCGCCCAGGCCCCCTCGACCACCTCTGCAGGCCGCGACAGATCCCGCAGCGCGACTTGCCACATCGCGGCGCCGTCCTTACCCGCGGACGCACCATTGACGGTAGGTGACGACGTGACGTGACGTTCCTGGATCAGAGCACCGATCCGGCTCGTGCCCAGATCGAGCGCGAGATCCACCGGAACCATGTCGGCGAAAGCACCGACGGCGTTGGGTTCCATGAAGCGCAGCGCCGGCAGATCGCACGCCTCTTTCAGCACGGCGAGAACCGTCAGATACCCGGCCAGATGCGCGAGGGCGCCACCGTCGGGCAGATCGCGATCCTTCCGCGCCCGTCCTGTATCGAACGCGGCTTTGATCCAGTCATCGACCCAAGCTTCCGAAACGAACCAGGCGACGTCGGCGACATCGTCGGAGAAGCGGAAAGCGGCGCCGGACTTCAAATCGTCGAGCGTCGGGCCGACATAGGCACGGTTAGGAGGGCCTGCCTCGACGTCGACGGATGTGTCGACCGCGAGGACGACGCGAAATCGCGGTCGGCTGTCTCCATCGTTGCCACGGGTGATGAATGCGCGCGTCCAATTCGACGGCCCCTCATCCAGCATGAGCGCATCGTCGTCCTCTCGGCGGGACACACGCATGAACGGCAACGGGAGCCACGTATCGAGAAACGGCACGAGCGCATCGACGCCGCCGAGGGCGTAGGTGCGTGCGGGATCGCACGGGACACCGGTGACGGGGTGATGGAATACGCCATCACTCGTGGCCGCAACGTGCAGGGATGGCTCGCCAGCGTCGGCGGAGTCTTCGAAGAACCTCCGGCGGGTCCGCGCCACGAGTTCTTCTGCCATTTCGAAATCGACGAACTGGATCGAGCTGTTGGGAACCAGCGTGACGAGCACGGATCGCGCGTCGGGAACGCCGGAGCTTTCCCTTCTGCCATCTTCTCCTGCATCGCTCGACGGCACTTCGCCCAGTTCAAGCATACTCACACACGTCCCGATCCGCCAACGCGAGGCGGAATCTCAGAATTGAACATCCGTAATTCAACTAACCCTGCAGACCCCGTGCAAAGCAAGAACCGGGCTCTCGCCGTTGGCCTGCGAGGCGTCCCCGTCGATAAAGTTAAATCCGCCTCTCCGCGCAAGAATTCGTGTTTATCCACGTGTGCTTACGATAGGCGGCAACGCTGGCGGGTCAAGCCGCCATGAGGTCGAAGTTCCTTCGTCGTATATGCGATGTCGACGCATGCCGATCGTATGCTCTCGTCCTTTGGGGGGGAGGGGCCCTGTAGCCATGGGTTCGAGATCCGATGCCCGCGAAGCACCGCTTCGCCGATCGAAACCAACGGCGCTCGATGTTCAGCGGCCCTCGCTGCCGCCACCTTGCCCGGCTGTCGCGCAGATCCTGCCGAGCGCTGTAGCACGATCATACCACGTGGCAGCGATACTGCTCTCCAGCGGGGTCCCCAATCCGAACTCGTGCATCGCCCCGAGAAAGCACATCGCCACAGGGTCGCCCAGCGCTGCGGACAGTTCCCATACGACCCGCGCGCTCGCGTAGTGCCGCTCTCCGCGCACGGGCTGGGCATAGGCTGAGCCGAGCTGTGTCAGCGCGATCCGGACGTGATCGCCCCCCGTCGCACCGGCAAGATAGTGCCTCAACCAGTAGGCGGCTTCCTCTGCGTCACGCTCTGTCTCCGGGCCGTGTAGCAGCAGATGCGCCAGCTCCAACGACTTGGCTGGCGACACCCCGGCAGCGGCGACACCGCGCGGCGACCGAGGCCCCGCCGCGATGGCATCGTAGACACTTCGCTGAGGACTAGCCTGCGTTCCGGCGTGCAGAACGCGTTCCGGCTCGGGCCCACCCGGGACAATTGCAGGAGCAGGTGAATTGCCCGGAACGGGAGAGGGCACCGCGGCAGCCGGGCCGCTCGGGCTTATGCTCGCTGCTTGGCGGGGCACCACGGTCAAATTGAGCGCACGAAGCGCGATCATCTGCCCCGCAACAAGGACGGCTGCCGACAACGCGACGGCGCTTCCGGTGGACATCAGGCGGGGCGCCCGAGCGGCAGATGTATCCCTTGCCGGAGGCGGAACAAGGGTTGGTAGCGTCTCCTCCGGCGCAGCCACCACCGTCGTCGCAGCAGCCGGATTCGACCGTGACTCATCGGACTTCGCCTCGCGATCGACATTCCGAGTTGCAGCCCCGTCGATCTGCGGCGGGAGTGCCTGTGTGACCGGTTCGGGCGACGAGACAGGGACTGCGGTCTCCGGCGCCTCGTCGCCCGGCGAAGCGCGCAAGGCCGTGCCCCTGGTTTCAACGGGCACAGGTTCTAACCCCGTCAAGGGCCGTCCCGCCGGCGTAGCCGCCGGTCCGGCCATTTGTGCAGGCTCAGCTACCGGACCCGTCGCCCCATCTTGCACGGCGCGCCGCGGCACGGTCGAACTGAGCACGATTGGGCGGCGCCCGCCGGACTGAGGCGGTGGCGCCTCGTCTGCCGCGTTTCGTTCGACAGGGGCTGACGCCGGCGGGTTCTCCGGTGGCACAGGCGGAAGAATCGAGGACGAGTTGGCGGGTGGCTGTAGCTGGTCCTCGCTTGCCGGGGCGCTCGCAGTGCTACGGCGCAGCAGCGGGTCTGCTGAATTGCGCTTGAGCATGATATTGCGTCGCTTCGGTCGGGCGTGCGGCGTGACGGCGGGCCACGGGAATTCGCCGCGGACCCCGACATCGGGGAGGGTTATCTCGACTGCAGCGCCCGGCACGAACAAAGCGCTTTCGGCGATATCGGGACCGATCGCCAAGGCCATGCCCTCGGTAGTCATCGTGACGTCGAGTGCGTGCAAGCCGGTGAGGCCGACGGCGGGCCGCTCGGGATCCTCGTCGTCGTCCGCCACCACCGGAACGAGGTCGAACGTGACGCTTTCCCGCGCCCCCTCCACGCCCCGAAGGAAGATGACGGCATGGCCGCCTTCCGCCCGGCTTCGATCCTCGACGGCCACGACCTCGACCAGCTTCATGACAACAGCCTCTGGCAACGCGCTGACAAAGTTGTACCAGTCGTGAACACCGTCTGCACCGATACAGGACAGATTACGGCGATCGGGCAGCCGGAACGATGGTAATCCCGAACCATCGCAAACTTCGAGCAAGGCCGGGTTGCATTACCGATCTTAATGGCGGCTCTCAGGCCGCGGAGGCGCGCGGCACTCCCAAGGCCGTGCCGCGGGCGATCCCGATGGCTTCTGTGATCACAGCCGGCGTTGCGCCGGCGCGTACCGCATTCTCGCTGAGATGCCGACGGAAGGCCCGGCCGCGCGGCCGGCCATGGTACAAACCGAGAATATGGCGGGTGATATTGTTGACGCGGCCACCAACGGCGACGTGACGCTCTGCATACGGAATCAACGCCTCGAGCACTTCCTCTCGGGATGCAACGGGCGTGTCCGCACCGAAGATTTCGCAATCCACTCGAGATAACAGATAAGGGGTCTGATAGGCGGCGCGGCCCAGCATGACCCCATCGGCCCATTCGAGATGGCCCTTTGCCGCTTCGAGTGTGTCTATGCCACCGTTGAGCACGATCGTGAGATCGGAGTGCGCCGCCTTCAGCCGGCGCACACGCTCGTAATCGAGCGGCGGCACCTCGCGGTTCTCCTTTGGCGACAGCCCCTTCAACCACGCCTTGCGCGCGTGAACGATGAATGTCCGGCAGCCAGCCTTCGCGACCGTCGATATGAAGCGTTCCAGATCTGCTTCCGCATCCTGGTCGTCAACACCGATGCGGCACTTGATGGTAACGGGAATATCCACGGCCGCCTGCATCGCCACCCACCCCCGCGCGACGAGATCAGGCTCGAGCATGAGGCACGCGCCGAACCGGCCTTCCTGTACGCGGTCCGACGGGCAACCGACGTTGAGATTGATCTCGACGTAACCATAGTCGGCGCCGATTCGAGCGGCCTGGGCCAGCGAGGCCGGCTCGCAGCCCCCGAGTTGCAGCGCAACGGGTTGCTCATCGGCAGAGAAGCCGAGCAGCCGGTCGCGATCACCATGCAGGATC
>LNFM01011882.1_pt1 | contig 11656 bp, 14 predicted proteins | sample 596031 | NCBI WGS metagenome assembly LNFM01 (sample SAMN04254537, study PRJNA301005) | activated carbon metagenome | isolation source: dual media filters at the Ann Arbor, Michigan drinking water treatment plant | place: USA: Ann Arbor | reverse complement strand
CGACGGCGCCGGCGTTTAACCCCTATCCCCGATCAATTCAGGTGGGGGAGTTTGAGGTGGCCATAACCGGGGGAATTTGGGTGGCCATCAGGGGGCAAGACCACCAGGCCCTTGTCGATGTGGATTTCGGCGTCATGCAAACCGTTGGCGCGAACAAGGCTTTGCATCAAGGCCAGAAAGCCGTTGAGGTTATTTCCGGCCGTCACGGCGCCGCGCGTTCCCATGTCAATGTTGCCAGTCTCGGCTTGCTTTCGCGCGGCTGCCTCCCGGTTGCCCCAAAAGGCCTTTATCGCGTCGCAAGCCTGTTCGCGGTAGTTCGCCAGTTCAAGAGCCATGCGCCAAACCTTTTGCTATTTGCTGTTCTTCTACCGATAAGCCATAGAGCTCAAAAGTCACCGCGTCACATGCAGGCACATCGAGCGCCTGAGCCGCTTTCACGAGCCGCACGCGCAGGGAGCGAGGTACGTTTTCCCAAAGGGGAAGCCTAATCCTGCGCAGATACTGGGCTTGGAAACGCAGGAATCCTCCCCGCATCTTTGTCGAGTAGGTGGAGATGAAGAGCCGCGTGAGGCTTGAGAGAAGGACGGCTTGTAGCGCTCGCAAGTCCCAAGCGTCCGACACCACGTAGTAGAGGTTGTGATGCGGGTAAAGCAGACCGGGCTCGTAGACCACCTGGGCGTCGCCCTTGATGTCTGGAATGAGGAGTTTCGGCCGGCTCGCGAGCGACGGAGTGATGCGGTCAATCGTCCGATACCAACGCTTCGCATCATTCTTCGCAACGTGCCTGTTCTCAATCACCGCGCGATGAGCGGCGAGGTAGGCAGCCAGCTTCGGATAGTCGGAAAGTTCAACAAGTGGGCCCTCGTCCGTGAATGGGTTGACGACTCCGTAGCCGCGCCACTCGACGTGGCCGGTCACGATGTCGCGAGTCATTGCCAGCGGTAGCTTGCGACTCGGCTCGACATCGAGTTCGTCAAACTTGGCGACGTATACCTTGTCTGCTCCGGTGGCGACGCCTATGCCGACCTTGCATCCGGCTTCTTCGAGGGCGGGGAAGGCCTGCTCGATGCGGCGCACGAGGCTCGTGGCGTCAGAGAATTGCAGCACCCAGGGCTCGTCGCCCTGCACCACGTCATCCAGGCAATGCACAGACGACGGTAGCCTCGTCATCTCGCCTCGAAGCGCCTTTGCCAAGTCACTCAAATACGCCGACTCGATTTTCGGTCGCGACGCGACCAGCGTGGGACCGGGTATGGCCCGCTCTATCACCGTGATCGCCGGGTAGGCTACGACCTCGGAGTTGAAGGCGGGGGTGTCGAACATATCGACATAGGCTTTCAGGTGGAACTCGCTGGCGACCAAAGCGCGGAGCGGTCCGCCGTATCGGTTCTTCATCCACCTGTCGGCGCAGATGAATGAGAGTTTCCCCGCAGGCTTCAACAGCCGCAGGCTGCGCTCAATGAATGGGATGTAGAGATCGGCTCGGTCGTAGAGCGTTGCATACAAGCGGCGGTACTCCCGCAACAGGGCAGCGGGGATCAGCTCCTGCCTCACATAGGGCGGGTTCCCGACGACGAAGTCGAAAGCCTTGGGCAGCGACGCCAGGAGGAAGTCGCCATGCACGAGCCACTTTCCGGCAAGCCGGGCCGCTTCGCCATCCTCGATCCCGTTCAAGGCGAGGATCTGCAGCACTTGAGTGCGCGTCTGCGCAAAAGAACTGGCGTGGAGTTCCACGGCTCGAATGCATCCATCGAGCGGTGGCACCTCCACTCCTCTCTTGCGCGCCGAGGTGGCGGCAGACAGCAGCCGGGATATGGCCGCCAGGAGGAATTCACCGCTGCCGAACGACGGTTCGAGGAGTGACTTGTTGTAAAGGGCGATGGAAGTCGAGTAGCCCACGAGGTCCAGGATGAACTCGACCACCTCGGTGCGCGTGAAGAACGCGCCGCGCTCCTCGACGCCAGCTCCGTACGAGAGCTCGCGCACGGCCTCCGTCACCGAGCACATTCCGGGGAGGCCTGGTTGTTCGAGCAGCAATTCGGACTGGTCCATGCGTTCCTTCGTGAAGAAACACCATTATCCCGGTTCGAGTGGACGCTCCAGTCTTGACTATTCGACTGCTGCTTGGGAGCGACACTGGTTTTTGTTTTGGCGAGGTAGGTGGGGATCGGCGTGAGTCAATATGCCATCGCAGTGTTGCCAGCGCAGGCTTTTGGCTTCCTCCATCCGCTCACCTGTATGGCTTAGGCAGTCACTACTCACGGTTCCCAACTTCACTCGCGCGAGGCTGTGGGCTGAAGTAGTTGGTATGTGTCCACGCCCAGCGCTTTCGCCAGACGTTCGAGGTTATCCAGGGCTATGTTTCTCGCTTGGCGTTCGACGTGAGCCACAAAAGTGCGGTGCAAACCGGCCTCGAAAGCCAGAGCTTCCTGTGACCACCCCTTGGCTCGCCTCAATGCCACTAGGTTAGCCGCGACGAGTGCGCGGGCGCTTTCTTTCTGACTCGAAATTCCAGGAGCTTTCACTCACGCGAGTGTGGAAGTGCGCCGCTTTTAAGTCAGCCGCTTTTAAGTCACAATTTTGATTTTTAGGAATCAGCATGTTTGTCACATCCGAACCTTTCAGGAATTCTTTTCAGCTCACGCCTGGATGTGGGACATGGCGAGCCGTTGAGTCGCGGCTTCACTGGTCTATGTACCTCGTCACCGTGAAGGATCGCCAGGGACAAAGTCAACGAACCTACCTCCTTAGCGGGGCGTGCGAACTACTTGACTTCGTCCCGCGCTCAGACATCGGCGTTGTCACCGCACTGAGCATTCTCATTTCTCCCGCATTCTCCAAAGATGGGGCATGGGAAATCGCTCCCATCATCTACATCGACAGGATTCACACGGCAGAGGACCCTCTCCCATACGTGCTGTTGACGGCGAAGGACGGTCGTCGCTTTGGTGGACACCCAACACAGTTACTCCGAGTTGTTCCGCGTGGAGAGTCGACTCGTATTGCCGTTTTCTTTCCACCTACCAAACCTTCCGCCTAGCTGGCCACAACGACATCGCCACTCACTCACGACGCTGAGAACCCAATCGTTGCAGGCCCGATGTGACTTGCAGTCTCGGGTAACCGAACCTTCTGGTGATCAAATGAAACAAGCAGACCAGGCCGTATTCAACGCATTTGATAAGCTGCCCAACGCCGCGAATGTGCGCATGCCAGTTGTTGCAGCACTGTTCTGCATCTCACCGGCAACGGTCTGGCGTTGGTGCCGAGCCGGCCTTCTGCCGAGTCCAAATCGGATTGGTGGGGTTACGGTTTGGAACGTTGGTCTTCTGCGCAACTCTATGCAGACTCGCTCCGGAATTGAATCGCTCCCCGTCTCGGGGGTGCCCGCAGAATGCGTGAAACACTCCACTCCTGCCGATACAGACAGACCAACAGGCCCTGCGAAAAAGTTCCGGTAGTACAAAGTCCTTGCGGTCTAGCTGCACGATAGATCCAAGAAGAACGCGCTGTCCGGCCACGAAGCGCGCTCGTCGTTGCATCCTGGCTCAAGACGTACGCTAGCCCTGAGAAGGAGTACGCCCAGATGCAATCGCTTCAATCCACCATTCAGGTCGCGAGTTTCCAGTTGCAATGTGCCTGCAAGCCTCAACGATCTTGTGGGCGGGATCCAACTGCGGCAGGACCGTTCTTGCGCTTTGCAACCACACCACAAGGATGGCTGCAGTCCCTGCGTCCAGACTAGCCGCAGTTTCGTGCAGCTTATCGAACAGCTGTTGAAGCGCGAGGTGTCTACCGTATTCGATAGCTAGTTGGCTCAGCGACTCAGCGCTAGTGCCGACGGCGGAACTTACTTCCGCCACGGACGTGCCCGCCGTTGTAGGGTGCAACTCAGCTCTCCTTATCATCGAGTCATGCACTAAGGGCGGTTGAGAACCGACAGACTCAAGGGATTCCACTTCCAAAGCACTTGGCTTATCTTCGGAATGAGAAGGCGAAAAGTCTTCCTGACTGACTTCCTCCTGCGCTTGCATTTTCGCCAGTAAGGAGACTGCGATTTCATCCGGCAGATTGATGCGAGTTGAAGAAATATCCGTGGGGTCAGGAAGGGGGGTCGGGGGCACAGTTTGTCCTACAGAAACTCGACGCCAATACCCACGAGGAGGCGTGGGCACCCTGCAGCGCTTACAAACCTGGGCAACCCAAGCTCCAGAGACGCCAAGGACTTCGCCAACCTTCTCCACTGGAGTACTCCACACCCACGCATGCAACATCTGTCGGGTAAGCTGCATACGGTCAGGTCCTATGCAGAGGGAAAGTGGGCACGAATCCAATCCTGCACGACCTCGCGACGCCAAACCACGATTCGGCCAGGCAGTCGAACCCCTGCAGGGAACTCTCCAGATCGAAGCCATCGACGAAATGTAGCTTTGGAGACAGGCACGATCTGCAGCACATGCCGCTCTCTCAATAGAGCCCCTAGACCTGGTTCTTCGTGCGACACCTTCATGCGTTGCTCAAGTAGTTGAGCCGCAATGATGGCCAATGAGAAGCCTTGAAGAACAGCTCTGGAGATATTTACCCAGCACCCGGAATGGTCGGCGATTTATGTCTTCGGAGATCCCCGTGTTTTGGGGGGCGTCCCTTGGGAAGATCAGCAGGACGAACGATGGTGCAAATTGCCTGTCTCAAGGACTTCGACTCAATTCCGTGCTCAGACTTTAGATAGGAGTCCACGTCTGGGGATGTACTGTGCACGCCAGGTACGTACGAGCCCCCCTCAGCTACGGTCCTATACAAGGCAGACGCCCCCAACACTGCCTGAGTAGACGCAGATAAGTGCCAAGTAATCGGAGCCTGCACCGCTTCTCCATTAGGAGACGAGAGTTGACTGGGAAAAAAGTCGTAGGCGGCATCTCCTCTCATGAACGCACAGAATTCATCCAAAAGAACCGTGCTTTGCATGGGCGGCATCTCCACTTTTACGCATGGCAGCCGCCCAGCCAAAAGGTACGCGCTCAGATTGAGCAAATCCATGTCAAACCACGGTATCGGAGAGTCTGGGAGACCGTAATAGTTGCGATTGAGATCACTGTAGACAATGCCAGTCGGATCGGTCATGCCCATGGCATCCGGATCAAGATAATGATGCAAAGCCAGCGCCACGCCAGCCGGCAGTTCCTTGATCCCCTTCCATCTTCGCCAAGTTTCTGGAGTTGCCAAGATATGCAACTTCAACCGAAGAAGTCGTTCTTGATCAGATTCAGCTACCTGAGGCAAGTGCGTCGCACTCAGCATCTCCAAGCCGCTTCGAGGTCGAAGTTTCGGCACAGTTGTCGGCTTGGCCCCTTGCGCCGCCAGCCATTTACGGTGGATTTCAAGAAATCGAGTCGATTGGGGCGGCAACTCAACCCCAATTTCCTGGCGTGCATCCAGCGATTTGCGTGACATGAAACCCCCAACCAAAGCGCCTATGCACGGAGGCATGGCAACGAAATGGCAACGTGCGACACAGCGCCAGACTGGTCTGCGAGCACACACTTGCAGCGCATACACGGTGATGATTGGTAGGCCGTGTTGGACTTGAACCAACGACCAAAGGATTATGAGAAAAGAGCACCTTCAGGCAGCGAGCAACGACGCGGGTTCTGAGGGGTCAGGGGGATAGTGTGCAATAAAGTGTGCTACAGGCCCTGCCCATAGGCACCGAGAACGCTACTTTTTCTGCACTTTCAAACGTAGTAGCCCCCCACCGCGCTAGTTCACAGTTTCGTACACACGACTGAGGATGTTCGAAAACGAACACTCTCTGGCCAGCGCGTGTTTCGCGTCACGCAATTTCCAGTTTGCTTCGTTCCTTGCTTGAATGAAGACCGCCTTGTCGGCATTTTGAAAGTAGTTCAGGTGCACGGAGACCAGTGCTTCTGCAGCGAATAGTTCTTCGTGACTGTCGAAGCACGGTGGGATAGACGTCTTGGACAGCACTCGATTGATCGCTTGAAGCTTCTCCACATGCGCACCCATCTGATCATGCGGCACCATGTATGCCAGCTCGATGGCGTCGTCAAACTCCCTGAGCACATCTTGTACTTTGCTAACCTGATCCTCCCACTTTTTGACGGCCAACCCTCTCTTCTGAGAGAGTTGTTCACCTTTCCAGTATCCGTAGCCACCAATCGAGACGCCAAAGACAAGGGCAAAAACCGCAATACGCATCAGCAAATTCATACTGTTTCCTCGTAGGTCTCAACCGAGCGATCCTTGCGCCATGCACGTTGCAAAGGCGAAAATCATCATGCAAGCGCGTCCAGATTATTTCCAACAACGTATGCCCTGCCCTTTGCGGTCAGAGAAAGAACGCGCCCATCAGCGGTGTCAAAAGTTTCAGCCAAACGCATCTCCTGCAACTTGTCGATGGCGTGCTCAAGGCGAACAGAGCTCCACGTAGTCTGCTTGTACAGCTGCTCCAAAGCCATTGAGCCCTCTCCGAGACTTAGCGTGGCCAACACAAACGCTTGCTCCTTGTTAACGATGAGTTCCTGTGCCTGAGACTGCTTGATGTGAAGTGCTTCCTCAGCGACTTCTTTCTTCCCCAACCCTCTTCTCAGTTCCTGATGCGCCCATTCGAGTCCAGCTTCAGTCAGCACTACATGTTCACGGGTAATACTGACAAGGCCTTTGCCTTGAAGTTTCCGCAAAGTCACCTGCATCGCCACCTTGTTATTCGCGAAAACAGTGTTTACAAAGGCAAGAGGTACAGGCTCAGTGTTCGTCAACGAGAGCACGTTTAACAAAGAAACGTCATCTGAGGAAAGTCCATTTTGGAGAAGGCGTATGCCTCGTGTTTGCTGCCCCTTCCTATTCATCATCAGCGGACGTGCATGAGCATCGGCCAGCTCCATCAACTCAAGAATTTTTGCCTCTGTGATCGAGGAGACTGGAGATTCGACTTTGCCAAGACCCCTTGCAGGAGCGGAAGTCTTTCGAGAGTCGTCACTTCTGTAGTGGCGAAAGAGTTGGAAGATTGACGCTGCGATAAGGGCGAACGACAGCAGGGTGACAAGCGACACTTCAACTGGGTACGTGAAGAAGCCAACGATCTTGAGGGCAACTGAACGAACACCTTCATTAGCAGCAGAAAAATCCCAGCCCCTCATCCACGGCACCAAGAACTCCTGCGTCAAAACTGGACCCACAGCCGCGATCACAGCGAATGCCGCACCCCACGCTATTTCAGATTTCGTCATGCGAGGCATGGTAGTCGAACGATCAAGTACCACCTTGACCATCGAAGGTGCGACCAATGACTCCTATCGCCTGTCAGGAGCGCCATAGGTCACTCCGCGCTCGAACTTACCCTTCTTGCGGCACTTGCGGCACATCCAAGTCACATAGTTGCCTTGTTCGCTGCGGTCGATGATTCCGCCACAACCTGGGTGGCGTGCGCTGTCTTCATCTGCCATCTGAATGCGTTTCACCTCTTGTCTTCGTGCATCCTCGTTTGCAGCTCTGACCTGAAGCGTGACTTCGTCTCTCAATGACTGCACTCGCATCTTGATGTACTTCGCAGCAGCTTTGGTCTGATCCATTTCAGCTTCCACCAGAGCCATTGCCCAAATCCCATCACGACGCCTTCCAGACTCGACCTCGCGCAGTGCCTCAGCGTAGAGCGCTTCCTCCGTCAAGCGGTATGCAGCACCTTGCGTTTTCAAGTCGTCAAATATCCCCATCCTGCACTCCTGGCTGTCTTGTCAATATGTATAAATCAACGTTCAATTCAGTCTACAGGGTGCATTGCTTCTCAGACTGTCGCGAACCTTCAACAGCCAAGGGACTGGTGTGCACCACAGTGTCGTGAGACAGGGCCAAATCCGCACAAACTGCTCAGTGATGCAGCCTATCCCGCTGGCTCCGTCAAAGCAAGAAGTTCAATCACGCGATTGTTCAGCTCGCTGCCGTTTTGGCCGTAGTGCACCTCGCGGTGACAAGTAGGACATAACGCTGCAACGTGGCGAGGGTGATCGATACCGCCGTCAGAAAGTCTCAGTGTGTGGTGCGCTTCCAAGTACGCATTACCGTCCTTGCCAATGAAGGGTGCATCTTTGGCACATGCCTCGCAGATACCGTTTGCTCGCATCAACACGTAGTCCCGTACCGCTTTGCTGCGCTCGTACACGGTGCGAATGGCTTGCGCTCCAGCTGCACCAGCGGCGCCAGAGCATGCGGCTAGCGCATTTTTTCGCGCCTCTGCCAGCGTTGCGGGAACTTCGCTTGTTGCAACAAAAGATGGAGAGTCCTGACTAACGTCTACGGTGAGCAAGTGAAAGACGATGACATCGCGATCCTTGCCCTCACGATCTGGCGCTCGACGTATCGAGTAGTTCGCCATAACGAACTCTCCCAGATATCGCTGCAGTCCACCACGCCCTGCGTCCTCAAAAAGATGAAGTGCTCTTCCGTCGCGAGCGTGATCGCGTATAGATCGATTGCCAGACTTGAACTCCATATCACCTACCTGGCCCTGGCCTGTGTAAGAAAACACATTCGCGGAATCGAATCCATCGCGATATCCGTACTGCTCACCAGACTCACCAGTAAAAAGAAAGATGGCAGGACAAACAGCTGAGGAAGAAATCCCGTTTTGCCAACTACCACCGTACTTCATGTGTATGTCGTCGCGGCGCTTGTACGTCTGACCCACCTCAAAGCGCGGGATCGATCCAGCTATGGAGGGTGTGTCTGGCTTGCTGGAAGCAGTTGTCATATTGTTTGTCATCGAGTGCGCCCTGAAAATGCATTTGCACTCGCATCGTATCGATAAGCACAGCGACGTTATAACAACAGCGCAAAGTCAGCGTGGCTGTTACTTCTGAAATGCCTTGCCAATCTTCGCGCTCGCAGCATCCATTGCAGCATCAAGCTCACCAGCCTCAACGGCAGCCTTCAACGTTTCCAGCGTGGGCACCAATGCGGCCACACCATCGACCTCGACAGCACTGAGTCCTTTGCTGTTGAGTGGCAGCACACGGGCACCGTAGCGCACGGCAACTGCCAGCTTGCCGTTTTCTGCTGTGAACCACCATGGCTTCACGCGCTTGTCTTGCTCTATGCTGCGACGTTCGCCAGTCTCTGCATTCTTTACGGTGCGCATCTGCTTGACCGTGAACGCCGTGCCTTGCTGTTCAGCGTTTGCCAGCTGGATCTGTTCCCAGATGCGTTTGCTCAGCTTGTTACGGCGGAACTGCGCAACGGTGATTTTTTGCGGCTTGGTGGCCGCAGTGAGTTTCAGAGATGCCAAGTTGCTCGTTGCCATGTGCTTGTCCTTTCAGGTGTTGTTTAAGCACAGACAAATCTAACGTCGCCTGGATCAATGGCAGCCAGAGACCAACCATGGCGACACAGCTCATACCGTCGGTTGACACGCCACTTCAAGACGATGGCGCGATCGGCATCAACTCGCGGGCTTGGTTGCTTTCGCCAGCATCTGCCTTGTCTTCGCCATGTCCTGCTGAGCCTTCGCCAGCTTCTGTCTGCTGGCTTCCTGCTTCGATGCAGCAGCAGCGCGTGCAGCATTTGTCTTCAATGCTCGAAGTCGCTGCTGGTCCGCAGATTGGGCGACAGCTTCATCGAAGAGCGATTTGCTGAGAACGATTTCTGAGAGCTTCATGTTTGCCAACTCACCTGAACATCATTGTTGGCATCAGCGGAAAGCCGCTCTCAGTACCTCGGTCGGTGACTACGCGGGCAAGTGCCTTCATCAACATCTTCCGCACGGGAAGATTGGTGCAGTCAAGACATTTGGCGCGCCTCGCGACCTCCGCAGCGATCCGTTCCTGCATGTCCTCCACCTGCTGCAGACGCCGTGGCGTCATGTCGCGGGCGAGCACCTTCTTGTGCTCAAGCACCTCAGCCAAATGGATCAACGCATTGGTAGAGATTGGGAGTTGCCGCGTGGTAACACTGCCGTAGTAGCCCTCACTCATTCCGCATGATCTGCTAAACGATCTGCACGTGGTGTCAGGGAATATTTCCCGCATGTTTTCAAATAATTCTTTTGCTATTGCCATGATTTTCCTTAAATCCTTTTTGTATTTACGCATTTCCCATTTGCCTCTCTCAGATATTCTTTCTCGGTCTTCCTGACCGAACCAAAAATCAAATCCCAAAATCAAACGAGCTATTGCTTCACTGAACGAAGTGAAGTGGAGCAATGCGATGTTTGCGGTTTGCGCAGCAAACCAGCTATTGATCAATCACAGGTCTGAAAAATCGATCCATCACATACTGGCCTGCTTCGCAGTCCACAAACTTCATCTCGCCATCGCTTTCGCTTCGCTCCAGCTCAACTCGATTCGTTTGGTAACTTGGATAAGATTGGTATTTGGTATTTGGTGTTTGCAGTGCCATCGCAAGGAACCACATGCCAAGCTCCTGGGAGCTTGACGATTATCGCTGAGGTTTCTCACACTACATAAACACAACCTGTTGATAACAGGGAAGGCAGGTTTTGCGATCATCCTTTTACGTGCGTGTCCTTACGCAAGCAGCAGACGGCCTATGTAGCGACCATGTGTCTGTGCTTTGTGGGGTACTTGCTATAACGCAAGCTTGGCATCCCACTCACTTTCAAGCAGCGCTTTAACCGCAACCGCTTCAACCTGTACGACATTGCAAACGCTACTACCCAAGGGGTGTCGTTTTTTAGGTTCCCTGCCATCAGCAGGTTCGTGCAATGAAGACACGCAACAAGTAGCGCGATTGCTTACCGTCTCACATCAGAACGGGTTTCGCAGCGTGTATCAGTCGGCCACGCCAGCCTTAACCTTGTTTTTCTTAACTACAGTATTTATACGAGTCAAAAGAATCTCCATTTTTTCAATAGTTTATCGACTCATCCAGCATTTCCCATTTTAATAGTTCGTTCAAGGCGCTTGTTTGTCAACCGCATACATGCATGCAGAGCATGTCGAAATGAAAACCAAAGCTAATATAAAAAAGCTTTGGTTCTCATGCAAGCACTTGATTTTATTGGAGATAGTTGCATGGCAAAAATCGGTTGTCCAACTGAATCAACGAATACACAATGAGTTTCGACAATAATTTGATTTGGAGAGATTCAATGCCTCAGGCCAAGGTTCTGACAGAGAAGGAAATGCGCAAAGTGCTGCTGTACTGCGCTGCCCACAAACACGCGCAGCGAAACAAGGCCATGTTGCTGATGACGCACCTGGCTGGGATGCGCGTGGGCGAAGTGGCCGCGCTGCGACTGCGCGATGCACTGGACAGCGACGGAGGTGTCCGATCAGAGATCAAGCTGGCTGCTGATCAGACCAAGGGAAGCAGAGGCCGCACCGTGCTCGTTCCCAAACGGCTGCAAGAAATGTTGCGCGACTATTTGGCTTCGCGATTTACCGCGTCTGAACTGGTTGCGGTCGCCAGCACTGAGAAGATCGACCATGCGCTGTTTCCATCGCAGAAGCATCCCAAGCGTGGATTCACTGCTAACACTCTCGCGCAGCACTTCCACCATCTGTACAAAGCTGCTGGGATCGAAGGTGCCAGCAGCTGCGTATTTCGGCGAATGTGACCGGTCATTTCGGCGCATCGTGACCGGTGGGCTGAGCGATGTTCTCAGCGCCGTTTCGGTAACGTGACC